>SMUY01113054.1_pt1 | contig 13747 bp, 10 predicted proteins | sample 2456441 | NCBI WGS metagenome assembly SMUY01 (sample SAMN11095931, study PRJNA526329) | marine sediment metagenome | biome: Marine sediment; feature: Surficial sediment; material: Deep marine sediment; isolation source: Hadal surficial sediment | place: Pacific Ocean | collected 2014-11 | depth...
AACTGGGAGTTCACCGAGCCGGACTGGGAAGAGTTCTACCGCGTGATCCGGGGAGGCGGACCGTGCAACCAGAAGCGCCTGGCCCTGCGACGCTTCTCCTACGAGCAGGGTCGCTGGGTCAGGAACGCGATCTCGAAGGGCTCGACGGCCGTGCCTCCGGCGGCCTAGGTAAGGTTTCACCGCAGAGACGCAGAGGACGCAGAGGACGCAGAGAGGAAAATCAGGAATTCGCCCCCTCCATGCCCAAACTTGCTCCGACACCTTCTTGGATCTCTCCATGCCCTTCGGCGTCCTCGGCGGTGAGTTCTTCTCCAGTCTTCTCTGCGATCTCTGCGTCTCTGCGGTGAAACCTCCCCATGTCCAAGCTCCGTGAGAATGTCGCGATCACCGAAGGCGACTTGTCGGCGCCGCCGGAAGGCGACCTTGCGCCGTACGTGGTCTTTACGCAGTTGACGGCCAACGGCCCCTACATCTATGCCGGCTGGCTGGACGCCGCCGACGACGACATGGCGGTTCAATTCGCGCGCGAGCACTACGGGCAGGATCAGAAGTGCGAGTGCCTGTGGGCGATCCCTCGCGCAGCGATGGCCGGAACCGAGCTGGCCGTCGCCCCGCCCGCGGACGACGAGGGCTCCCGGCGACCTTTCGAGGTGTTCACGCAGAAGAAAGCCGGCGACCAGCACCGCCTTGCCGGGAGCATCGAGGCCGCGACCGCCGCCGAAGCGCTGGACGTCGCCCGACGCGACCACGCCGCCGCCAGCAGCATCTGGGTCGCGCCGCGTGATCGCATCATCGTCACCGACGAGGACGACGTCATCTGGCGCCACACGGACCAGACCTATCGCCTCGCGCGCGGCTACGCCTCCGACGTGCGGGCGAAGTGGGAGCGCATTCGCGCCCAGCGCGACATCGAGGACTACGAGCAGGACGACCTCAAGGAGATGTTCTAGAAGAAGGTACGAAGGCACTGAGTCGCGAAGGCACGAAGGGGAACGAAGAAGGACCGATGATTGAGATTGCAGACCATCTCAAGGAACCGCTCGTCGAGCTCTTGCTGTCGGTGGCCGACGACAAGCTGATCCTGGGTCACCGCAACAGTGACTGGACCGGGCTGGCGCCGATCCTCGAGGAGGACATCGCCTTCTCCTCGCTCGCTCAGGACGAGATCGCCCACGCCCAGGCGCTCTACGAGCTTGCCGCGCCCCTGACCGGGCGCTCGGCGGACGACTTGGTCTTCGGGCGCGGGCCCGAGGAGTACCGTTGCTGCGCAATCGTGGAGCTTCCGGACGATTTCGACTGGGCGTTCGCCGTCGGCCGCCGGTTCTTCTGCGATCACTTCGACGCGCTGCGCCTGGGACGGATGGCGCGCTCATCCCTCACACCCCTCGCCGACCTCGCGGGGCGGCTCGCCGCCGAGGAGCAGATCCACGTCGAGCACGCCGACGCCTGGATCGAGCGTCTCGGACGGGGGGGCGACGATGCGCGCCGGCGAATGCAGGAGGCGCTCGATCGCCTGAGCCCGATCGCGCCGGCGCTCCTGGAGCCGACCGATGGGCTCGAGGCGCTCGAGTCGGAGGGCGTTTACCCACCGCCCGATCGCGTCCCGTTCGAGCTCTGGTCCGCGGGGCTTGCCGCGGTCACGGACGCGTCCGGGCTGACGCTCGATTTGAAGCCCCCCGCGCCCGGCCACACCGGCGGGGGACGTTCGACGCACACGCCGCACCTCGAGAGGCTCCTCGACGAGATGTGCGAGGTCTATCGACTGGAGCCGGGCGCGGCGTGGTGAGGGAAGAGAGTAATTCAACACGGAGGACACGGAGTTTAGCCGCGGCTCGTAGAGCCGCGCTGCTGCCCGCGCGGCGTATGATGCGTTCGTGAAGCGCGGCGTGTGCTCTGTGTTGAATCAGGGCCTTTTCGATGGTCACAACCCAATCCATCATGGACGTGCTGCGGACGATCGACGACCCGGAGATGCCGATCAGCATCGTCGATCTCGGGCTGGTGGAGGACGTTCGGGTTGAATCCGGCAGCGACGGAGCCAAGGTGGCAATCGACATCCTGCCCACCTTCGTCGGCTGCCCCGCCCTGGAGATGATCGCCGACCAGATCACCGACGCCCTCGGCGCCCTCGACGGCGTCGACCGCACCGACGTCCGCTTCGTCTACGACCCCCCGTGGTCGGTCGACCGCATCTCGCCGGCCGGCCGCGCGTCGCTTCGCGACCACGGGGTGACCGTTCCCGAACGCGGAAGCGCGCTCCCCGTGCCCGGACACTCGGGCGGCTTTTCCCCGGGCGCCGTCGAGCTTCGGATCTCGGCGGTGAAGTGCCCGTTCTGTAGCAGCGACCAGACGAAGCTCGAGAGCAAGTTCGGCCCGACCCGCTGCCGGATGATCTACTACTGCGCTGCCTGCCGCAACTCGTTCGAGCACATGAAGAGGGTCTAGAGCAGGTTCCTTGTCATGGCGATACGCGAGGTCAACGGCCCAGTTCGCTGTGATCCGACGTGGAACCACCTGGCGCGAACGGTACTCGTCTACGTTCTCCCCCTGACCTTGCTGGCGCTCTGTCTGCACCGCGGCTGGGTCGGGTGGTCGAGAGATTTCTGGGTGCCTTTCATCTGGGGCGCGATCATTCCCACCTGGAACACGCGGCGCGCCGAAGGTCGGCCGTGGGCGCTGACCGACTACATGAACCGTGACGGCTACCCGATCCTCGGCATGTCCCTTGTGCATGCCACGCTGTGGTGCATCTCGGTCAATGCCTTGCACGATGCGCTCTACGCGATGCTCGCGTTCATCATTGCGTTCCTCATCTTCGACGCACTCATGCTCCGTTACCGCATCCTTCGCGTCTACGCGATTCCGCTCGCGCTCCATCAGCGCGGCATCTTGGCGGTGCTACTCTTGTTCGGCGTGGGTTGGTGGACCTACCTCGCCGGCGGGCTTGCGCTCGCGCACGTCCATGGCCACGACACCTTGTTTTCCATCGCCGGCTGGAGCCTGGTCATCATCGTGCCGGCGCAGATAGGGCTTCTCCTTTTCGAGAGAATCTTCGCGCGGCCCGAGCGCCTCGTTGGCGTCAAACGTGTCGCAGTCATCGGTGCGGGCTGGGCCGGGCTCTACGCAATCAAGTGGCTCAAGGAGCTCGGTTTGGAGCCAGTCTGTTTCGAAGCGTCCAACGACATAGGCGGAGTATGGCGCTACCGCGAAGACGTACCGGGTGGCGTGTTCAAGAACACCCGTGCCACTTCCTCGAAACACTTTCTCCACGCCTCGGACTTTCCCATGCCCGAGGCGCTCCCCGACTTCCCGCACCATACCCAGATCATGGGCTATCTACGCAGCTATGCCGATCATTTCGGTCTGCTCGACCACGTCCAACTCTCGACACGCGTGGAAAAGCTGGAGCGCGTCTCCGATGGATGGAAGCTGCGGACTCGTCACGGAACTGAGCGCCGTGAGCAGCATTTCGACGCGGTTATGGTCTGCTCCGGACCGTAAGGTACTGTGAGGGTCGACCCTGAGGCGCACCCGCTGTTCTCGCGCTTCGGTGGCGCCATAACGCACGCCGTGGATTACAAGCACCCAGGTCACGTAACGCCCGGCGAGCAAGTGCTCATCGTCGGAGCTGGCGAGAGTGCGTGCGACATCGTCGACGAGATCGTCGAAGTGGGAACTCACGTACATTGGTCGATACACCACGGCCAGTGGTTTGCCGACCGCAACATCGGTTCGAACGCCGCAGATCTCTTCACGGCGACCGGATTTCGTGCACTCGCCGGGCGCTTCATGATGGTGGAGTACCTCATTCGGCACTTCATCATCGCGCCCTTCATTCACCTCGCATGGGGCCGCGGAGGCCATGGCATCAAGTCCTGGATCCCCACGACCCTCTACCTGCATCAGTTTCTCAACAAGAGCCGAGACGCGATCCTGCAGGTGTACCGGCGGGCGGTGACCCCGCACGGACGCGTGGTAGACATCCGTGGCAAGGAGATCCACTTCGAAGGCGAAGATCAGCCGATCACCGTTGATCGGATCGTGCTGGCAACTGGCTACCGGCCGCATTGGCCTTTCCTGCCGGAACAACCCCGTGTGCTGTTCAAGAAAGTCTTCCTCCCCCAAGACGCCACGCTTGCCTTCATCGGCTTCGCACGCCCCGTTCTAGGCTCGATTCCCTCACTGGCTGAGCTCCACGCACGATGGGCGGCGAATGTGTTTGCGGGACGGGCACTCCCGTGCCGCGCGAGGCGAATCCTGGAAACCTGGATGGACCAGCGGGACCACGCTCGACGCTTTCTCGACCCCAGCGCGCTTGGCGTGCTGACCGACCAGGAGACGCACGCCAGTGACCTCGCCCGCTCCGTGGGCGCACAGGTCCCGTGGCTGAAGCTTCTGTTCACCAACCCTGGGGCTCTGTGGGTGACGCTCTGGTCGCCCTGGATCGCCTTCAAGTACCACTTGAACGATCCCGATCCTCAGCGACGTCGACAAGCAGCCGAAAACATTCGACGAGAGCTCCCGGACCGGGGTCACCCTTGCAATCTGCTTTCCGCAGCGGTTCTGGTTCTGGCCGCGACATTCCTGGCCGGAATCGCGGTCGCGGTGGCTTTACTTCCACTCAAGATCGTTGCGGGGAGCGCCGCCGCGTTGCTGCTCGTGATGGCCTTGTTCTTCCGTTGGACCGACCGGTGGGGCGCGCCAAAGCCGGCGCCTCAGCAGCGCTTGGCACCGCTCCAGCGATCGGACGAGCGGCGAAGCCGCCGAGTGCCATCCTCTCCTGTCGCGACGCCAACGGCAGGCCGATGACCGCGCAGCGAGGTGCGGTTGCTCGCCCGGCGTGTGGGGGCCGAAAAACCGAGCACGCGTCCAACTGGCGTCGCGGCCCGTCACGCCATACGATTCAGGCGATCGCATCAACCTCCACGGGCGTGCCGCTCTCTCCTCCCCCAAAGCCGAGGTCGTACGATGCCCAGCAAGACCGTCGACTCGGACGTCGCTGCCATGACCCCCGCTCCCCAACAGCCCAGCGAAGCCGCCGCGCCGCCGGAAACGAGCATGCGAACCAACTCGATCGACCTCGGTGAGATCGAAGATCTCCAGATTCTCAACGAGCGCGGCGAGGCCGACGATCGGCTCGCGCCGGCGATCGACGACGATCAGCTCCTGCGCATCCACCGGGTGATGGTGCTCACACGCAAGCTCGACCTTCGCATGCTCGCGATGCAGCGTCAGGGCGAGATGGGCACGTTCGCGCCCGGCCTGGGCCAAGAAGCCACCCAGATCGGGCAGATCTACCCGCTGAAGACGAGAGACTGGTTCAGCCCCTCCTATCGCTCCTTCGGAGCCCAGCTCTGGCGGGGGTGGACGATCGAGGGGCTGATGCTCCTGTGGGACTGTTTCACCGAGGGCTTCGAGGTGCCTCCGGGCGTCAACGACCTGCCCTTCTCGATCGTCGTCGGCTCCCACGTGCCGATGGCGGTGGGCGTGGCCATGGCCATCACGAACCGGGGCGACGACGCGGTCATGCTCGCCAACTTCGGCGACGGGGCGATCTCCCAGGGGCCCGTCAGCGAGGCGTTCAACTTCGCGGCCGTGTACAAGGCGCCGGTCGTGTTCGTCTGCGAGAACAACGGGTACGCCATCTCGGTGCCGGTCGAGCGGCAGGCTGGGATCAAGGAGCTGGCCCGGCGCGGGCCCGGCTTCGGCATCCCCGCGATCCGCGTGGACGGCAACGACGTTCTGGCGATGATCGTGGCCACCACCCGCGCCGTGGAGCGGGCGCGATCGGGCGGCGGGCCGACGCTGATCGAGGCGGTCACCTACCGGATGAGCCTCCACACCACCGCCGACGACCCGAAGGTCTACCGCAGCGAGGACGAGGTCGAGCGCTGGAAGCCCAAGTGCCCCATCGCCCGCTTCGAGAAGTACCTCACGGGCAAGGGCCTGCTCGATCCCGACGCGATCGAGCGGATCGCCGCCGAATGCGAGCAGGAGGTGCTCGAGGCCCGCGCACGCTTCCGCGAGCGGGCCAAGCCCCAGCCGCGCGCGGTCTTCGACCACATGTATGAGACCCTCCCGCCGGAGCTTCAAGACCAGAAGCGCGAGTACCTCGAGAAGCTCGATCGCAAGGGAGTGGAGTGAAGAAGTGGCATCGAGCCTCTCTTCCTCTTCCCTTGATGCCACGATGCCATGATGCCTTGATGCCACTCTTCACGATGCCTTCCTAGGGATTTCCCATGCCGAAGCTCAACATGGTGGAAGCGCTCAACCTGGCCCTCGATCAGAACCTGGCCGAGGACAACCGCGTGTGCGTTCTCGGCGAGGACGTCGGCGTCGACGGCGGCGTCTTTCGCGTCACCAAGGGGCTGCTCGACAAGTACGGCGAGGCCCGGGTGATCGATACCCCGCTGGCCGAGTCCGGCATCGTGGCCGCCGCGGTGGGCATGGCGATCTACGGATTGCGGCCGGTGGCGGAGATCCAGTTCTCGGGCTTCACCATGCAGGCCTTCGACCAGATCGAGCAGAACATGGCGCGGTTGCGTAACCGCTCCCTCGGCCGCTACCCGCTGGCGATGGTCATGCGAGCCCCCTACGGCGGGGGCATCCGCGCCGTCGAGCACCATTCGGAGTCGCGCGAGACCTACTGGGCGCACACGCCGGGTCTCAAGGTGGTTATCCCCTCCGGGCCGCGCAACGCCCGATCACTGCTGCACGCCGCGATCAACGATCCCGACCCGGTGGTCTTCTACGAGCCCAAGGCCATCTACCGGGCCTTCAAGGAGGAGGTCCCCCAGGAGCCGGAATCGACGCCCGTCGGCGAGGCCCGGGTCGTGCGCGAGGGCGCCGACCTCACGCTGATCGCCTACGGGGCCATGATGCGGCCGACCCTCGAAGCGGCTGAAGACCTGAGCGACCTGCACCGGATCGACACCGAGGTGATCGACCTGCTCTCGATCTCGCCGATGGACACCGAGACGCTCATCGCGTCCGTCTCCAAGACCGGCCGGTGCGTGATCGTTCACGAAGGCCCGCGCACCTGCGGCATCGCCGCCGAGATCATCGCCCGCATCAACGAGCACGCCTTCGAGCACCTGCTCGCCCCGATCAAGCGCGTCACCGGCTACGACATTCACTTCCCGCGCTTCCAGTGCGAGGAGCACTACCTGCCCGACGCCGAGACGATCATCGAGGCGGTCAAAGAAACGCTGGCGTATGAGTAGCAAGGGAGGCTTGGACCCGCATGGTGCATGGCGCATCACGCATGGCCTTCTTCAATTCCCGCCACGTCGCTTCCTTACTGCGTCACTTCCTCCACGGTAATCCCTCATGCCCAAAGAGTTCCGCCTGCCTGATCTCGGCGAGGGGGTCACCGAAGGCCAGATCGTCCGCCTGCTGATCGCCGAGGGCGATCAGGTCCGGGAGGACCAGCCGCTCTTCGAGGTCGAGACCGACAAGGCCTCGGTGGAGATCCCCTCCCCGCACACCGGGATGGTCACCCGGTTGCACGTGGCCGAGCAGCAGGTCGTCAACGTCGGCGACGTCATGGTGACCTTCGACGGCGATTCGCCCTCGGCGACCGCCGGGGAGCGGCCCGGAGCGACGTCTCCAGCGGCGACTCGCCGTGGCGCAGTCGAGCCGCACCGAGCCGGACCAACCGAACCTGCGGCCGCCGAGGGATCGACCAGGCCCGCCAGGACCAAGCCCGCCTCTCCCGCCATCCGCAAGCTCGCCCGGACGCTCGGCGTCGACCTTCAGAACGTCGACGGCTCCGGACCTGGCGGCCGCGTCATCCGGGAGGACGTCGAACGAGCTGCGACCACCCCTCGCCCCCCGGGAGAGGGGCCGGGGGTAGGTGAGCCCTCACCCGAACCCTCCATCCCCGCGACCGACCCCTGGGGCCCCACGCGCCGCGAGCCGCTCACGCGGGCCCGCCGGGCCATCGGCGAGGTGATGTCGCTCTCGAAGTCGACGATCCCCCACGCCACCGACACCGACGACGCCGACGTGACCGATCTCGATCGGCTCCGCCGCGGGGAAGGGCCCGGTACGCTCGACCGCAAGCTCACCATCCTGCCCTTCGTGGTGCGGGCCACGGTGGCGGCGCTGCGGGAGCACCCGATCTTCAACGCGAGCTACGACCGCCGGACCGGCGAGATCGTCTACCACGACTACATCGGCATCGCCATCGGCGTCCACACCGACCGCGGTCTCATCGCGCCGGTCCTTCGCGACGCCGACCGGTTGAGCCTCACGCAGATCGCCGACGAACTTGCCGTCCTCGCCGAGAAGGCCCGCACCGCATCGTTCGAGGTCAACGACACGCGGGGCGGCACGTTCACCATCTCCAACGCCGGGGCCGTCGGCGGCAGCCGCTACTCCACGCCGATCATCAACCCCCCGCAATCGGCGGTGCTCGCCCTGGGCCGCACGCGGCCCCAGCCGTGGGTCGTCGACGGGCAGGTCGTCCCCAGACTGATCATGCCGCTGAGCCTCTCCTTCGACCACCGCCTGATCGACGGCGCCCAGGAGGTCCACTTCATGCGCCGGATCATCACCGCCCTGGAGAACCCGGGGGAAGAACTGACGACGTGATGGAGTCGCCACCCCCTTCGTGTCTTCTTCACCTTGATGCCACGATGCCCTGATGCCATGATGCCTCTCCCATGGTCGTCGGTGAGTTCACCCAAGAAACGAACCTGGTGGTGATCGGGGGCGGGCCGGGTGGGTACACCGCCGCCTTCCGGGCCGCCGAGCTGGGAATCGAAACCCTCATTGTGGACACGAGGGAGACCCTCGGTGGCGCCTACCTGCACCAGGGCGGTGTTGCGTCCAAGGCGCTCCTGCACCTCGTGGAGACGATCGGGCTCGCCGAGCGGGCGGGCGACTTCGGCCTGCGGTTTGCCGAACCCGACATCGACCTGGAGCAGGTCCGCCGCCGGCGGCGGGAGACGATCGACGGGCTGGCCGGCGGGCTCGACGAGCTCTGCCGAACCCACGGAATCGAGCGGGTGCAGGGCGAGGCCCGGTTCGAGGACTCCCGCCGGATCGTCGTTCGCAGCGGGCCCAACCGGCGCCTCCGCTTTCGCCGGGCGGTGATCGCCACCGGTTCGCAACCCCTCGAGCCGGGCGACTGGATGATCGACAGCCCGAGAGTGCTCGACGCGGCCGAGGCCCTTCGCCTGGAGGATGTTCCCGCCACGCTGCTGGTCCTGGGGAGCGGGGCCATGGCGGTGGAGCTGGCGTCGATCTACGCGGCCCTGGGAAGCAAGGTCACGCTTGCCGACCGAAGTGAGCGGCTGCTGCCCAACGCCGACGCCGACCTCGTCGGGCCGCTGGCGGAGCGGCTCACCGCCACGCTCGCCGGGATCCGGCTCGGCGCCGAAGTGCGTCAGATGCGCGAGGCCGGCGACGGGGTCGAGGTGGACTTGACGGACGACGGGGCACGGCAATCGTTCGAGCGGGTGGTGGTCGCGGTCGAGCGGCGGCCGCGGACCGGCGACCTCGGTCTGGAGACCACCCGGGTCGAGCTCGACGAGGCCGGGTTCGTCAAGGTCGACGAGCGGCTGGGCAGCACCGACCCCCGCATCTTCGCCGTCGGCGACGTGACCGGTGAGCCGATGCTCGCCCACAAGGCGATGCGGCAAGGTCGAGTCTGCGCCGAGGTCATTGCCGGATGGGGCAGCGTCTTCGATCCCCGCGCGGTCCCCATCGTGATCTTCACCGACCCGCAGATCGCCTGGTGCGGTCTGACCGAAACGCAGGCCGAAGCCCGCGGGATCCAGTGCCGGGTCAACACGACCGGCTGGTCCGGCGACGTCCCCATCGGCGCGCCGCCCGGTCCGGGGCGTCGCGAGGGAATCACCAAGGTGATCTACGACCCCGACACGCAGCTCATCCTCGGGGTGGGCGTGACCGGCCCTCACGCCGGCGAGCTGATCGCCGAAGGCGCCCTCGCCCTCGAGATGGGCGCGGTGGTCACCGATCTCGCGTCCACCATCCACCCGCACTCGACCCTCAGCGAGCTCATCGGAAAAGCGGCCGGCCAGGCCGAGGAGACCGCTTCACCCGCCCAAGGGTGAGACCTCCCACCCGGTTGCAGGTAGCACGCGCCGTAGAATGCAGCACCGATGCATTGGACGGCGTTGCTTGAAAGGAGGTATTTCCCGGCCCGCGCACGGGTGGTTGACGACGTACCTTGTGTGTCCTGCGGCTACAACTTGCGACAGGCCCGTGCGGCTGGACCATGTCCAGAATGCGGCCGGCCGGTGACCGACTCGCTGTGGGCCCTGGCCAAGCCGGATGAGGTCGCCAACGCGTTGCGCAGCATTGGCAAGAGCTATCTGGGGCTCGGCGCGCTGATTCTGGTTCCGTTTGGCCTTGCCGGCCAGACAGGCCTCCTCTGGGTGGCGGTGGGGGTGGTGGTGGCAACGGGGATCGTCCGAGCGGTTGGTGCCGCCGAATTGCGATTTCGGGGGGCGATCGACCATCTGCCGGTGATTGGCGCGCGGGTGCGGCTGTTGTTGCCACTGGCGCTGCTGGATGTGGTGCTGGCAGTCGCCTGGAGCGCCACGTTGATCGTGGCTCAATCGAGGACGACCGCCTCCGGCTGGGGCGAGGCGCTAGCGGGAATCGCGCTTACGGCCTGGCTGGTCACGACCTTTGCGGCCGCGGCGGTGGCGGGCTGGATGGGAGCCGCGCTGGCGGCGATGCTGGGATATGAGACGGTGGCCCGCGAGCTTCGCAGCCAAGGGCAGCTCATCGTTGGCGGGGCGGGGCTCGCCATCGTGGTGTCCGTTGTGGGCTTGATCTGCCTGAGCCTCCTGGGCGCTCAAGTCGGCGGCATGGTGATGACCGTGGCCCTGGGACTTCTCGCGCTATTGTGGCTGGGGGCCCTGTTGCTCACGTTTACCGGCCTGTTGCACCTGGCGAATGCCACGGAAGGGGAACGGGAGGCGCTGGACCATCTCGTGGATGCCAAGCGCACCCATCATGAGTCTCGGCGCCCAGACAAAGAAGAACTTCCACCGATCAAGCTGGAGTCAGACCAGGGGCCCCGGCGCCAATCGCGGTAGCGGGGTCGGAGCATGGGTGGCAACTCGGCGACTTTGTGGTTTCGTGACTTTCCCCTTTCGTCGCTCCGTCGCTTCCCTTCGTCCCTCAGTCCCTTTGTCCCTCAGTCCCTTCTTTCTTCTCATGCATCGGCCCGTAGACCAGCTCGGGCACGCGCCGGCGGTCGGGCTCGACTTCTCTCAGCGGCTCGACCTCCCGGGCCGTCGCCAGATACCGCTGGGCGAGGTGCCGGTAGATCGCGGTGCCCCGTGACTTCCAGGCGATCTCGTCGTCTTGGAGCGGGCGCATGACCGCGGCGGGAATCCCCCCCACCAGCGTCCGCGGCTCCACGACGGTCCCCGCCTTCACGAAGGACAGCGCGGCCACGAAGCTCTCGGCGCCGATGATCGCCCCGTCCATGATCACCGACCCCATCCCGATCAGCGCGTTGCGCTTGATCGTGCAGCCGTGCAGCACCGCGCCGTGACCGATGTGGCCGTCGGCCTCGACCACCACGTCCTTGCCCGGGAAGCAGTGGACGATGCAGTTGTCCTGGATGTTCGAGCCGGCCCCGATGACGAGCCGCCCGATGTCCCCGCGCAGGCTGGCTCCCGGTCCGACCAGGCAGCCCGGCCCGATCACCACGTCGCCGATGAGGACCGCCGTCGGGTGCACGAACGCGGTCGGATCGACCACGGGACGGATGCCTTCGAATTCGTAACAGGGCATGGCGGAGCTCGTAGGTCGGGTCCTCAGACCCGACGCGTCGCGTGCACAATCGAGAACGAGTTGTCGGGTCTGCGGACCCGACCCAAAAATCGCCTCACGCCCCGACGGGCTCCGGGGCCGGCACCGGTATACGACTCTGCACCAGGCGGAAGCGAGTCGCCACGAACGCCGTATCACACAGGGTGGCGTTGCCGGCGGGGTTCGCGCCGGAGACGTGATAGTCGCTGAAGGCGGCGGACTGGTTTACCCAGATCTGACCGGTCAGGTTGCAGGAGAGCGGAACGCCCGCGTCGGCGGACGCGTCCTCGGCCCGCTCGAGGACGGCCGGGTCGGTCGAGTAGATGGCGCAGGTGATGGCCCCGATCTCGCGGGCGGCCCGAGCGGCCAGGTCGATGCTCTGGTCGGTGTCCTCGGTCGCGACGATGTACGCCACGGGCCCGAACACCTCGCGCAGGTAGAGCTTCTCCTGCGCCGCGTCGACCCGCAGCACCAGCGGCGAGCGCACCCGGGCCGCGGGGAAGGCCTCGTTGGCCACCACCCCGGACTCCCGCAGCACCTCACCGCCGTCGGCCTTCGCCTGATCGATCCGAGCCAGCGTGGCCTCGTTCTGGATCGCGCCGAGGATCTCGGCGCCGCGCTTGGGATCGCCGAGCAGCCAGTCCATCGCCCCCACGATCGCAGCGGCGACCTCGTCGAAGCTCTTGTGCCCGCCGGACGTCTCGATGCCGTCACGGGGGATGAAGATGTTCTGGCTCGTCGTGCACATCTGTCCCGAATAGAGGCTGAGCGTGAAGGCGATGTTCCCGCTGGCGGCCTTGAGGTCGTCGATGGAGTCGATGATGATCGAGTTGACGCCGGCCTTCTCCGTGAACACCACCGCCTGCGTGGCGTTCTGCTCGATCCACGTGCCGAACGCCGACGAGCCGGTGTAGTCGACGATTCTCACCTCCGGGCGGGTAACGAGCGTCTTGGTGATCGGATCGTCAGGCTCATCGGCCGCCAGGCACACCAGGTTGGGGTCGAAGCCCTGCTCCTGGAGCACCGCGCGGGCCACCTCGACGGTGATGGCCAGCGGCAGGATCGCGCCCGGGTGCGGCTTGATCACCACCGCGTTGCCCGTGCTCAGGCTCGCGAAGAGGCCCGGGTAGCCGTTCCAGGTGGGGAAGGTCGAGCAGCCGACGACCACCGCCACCCCGCGGGGCACGATGCGAAAGGTCTTCGTGAGCGTGACGGTCTCGGTCTTGGAGACCCGCTTCTGCCAGATGGCCTGCGGCGGGCAGCGCATCATCTCCTGATAGGCGTAGGCGAGCGCCTCCAGCCCCCGGTCCTGGGCGTGGGGGCCGCCGGCTTGAAAGGCCATCATGAAGGCCTGGCCGGTGGTGTGCATGACGGCGTGCGCCATCTCGAAGCTGCGCTTGTTGATCCGGTGGAGGATCTCCAGGCAGACGCCCACTCGCGCCTCCACGCCCGCCTTGCGCCAGGCGGGCATGGCCGCCTCCGCCGCCGGGAGCAGCGCGTCCAGATCGACCTTCGGGTAGGTGATGCCCAGCGCCAGCCCGTACGGCGACGACTCGGTGCCGACCGTCCCGGCATTGCCCGGCTGGTCGAGCGCGAACGGCTTGTCGAGCCGCCCCTTGAAGGCCCCCTCGCCATCGGCCTTGGCGGTCTCGCCGTAGATCCGCCCGCTCGGCGCCTCGGGGTACGCGCTCCAGTAGGTGCGCGCAGCGATCGCCGCCACGGCGCCCTCGAGGATTTCGCGATGCTGCTCGAACAAGGGAGTGCTCACGGGTGTTTCCTTTTCGCCGGCCGACCTGTCGGTGTCGATGGCATGGTACGGCAAGCACGCCGGTTCCGCATGCATTTTCGAGCGCTCCGTACGGCCCTCCGGGCCGACACTCGCTCCTTTGCGCTCCGCGGCCGATTCATCGGCCGCTGCGCCCGGACGCGGATAGCGTTCAGCGGCCCT
>SMUY01115488.1_pt1 | contig 13744 bp, 11 predicted proteins | sample 2456441 | NCBI WGS metagenome assembly SMUY01 (sample SAMN11095931, study PRJNA526329) | marine sediment metagenome | biome: Marine sediment; feature: Surficial sediment; material: Deep marine sediment; isolation source: Hadal surficial sediment | place: Pacific Ocean | collected 2014-11 | depth...
AACCCCTCTGCTGCGCCGGCATGTAGAGGGCGCCGACCTCGGCGCCGGCAACGCCCAGACACTGACGACCATCGCCGCGACGACACCCCACCCACATCGTCCCGACTCAGCCGATCGCGCACGATCGCTCGAGCCACCCAATCAACGCGCTTCCCTACTGGCCATGCTCAGCCAGATACGCCCCCGACGCCGCCTCGTCCATGAGCGGCACCACCTTGTCCGGGTCGATCCGCACCATCAGATAGGTGATGTGGTCGTCGATCTTCGTGAACTGATGCCCGGTGCCGGCCGGGATGACGAACACGTCCCCGGCCTTCAGCTCGTAGGTCTGGGGGTTGCGCATATCGGCCGAGTTGTTGCCGGGGCCGTTGAGAAACTGGACGGCACGGTTGTCGGGCGGTCGGCGGCGCCGCCCGACGAGATCGGGGCCGGTCCGGTTCGTGCCGGAACCGCTCAGCACGACATAGACCTCGGTGACCAGATCGTGCGACGCCACCGAATTGGGTCGCGGCTCGCTCAGCGCACCCCGATGCGCGATGGCGATCTGCACGTTGCTCTTGCCGATGTCGATCGACCGGACCTGCTGGTCGGTGATGCGGTCTGCCCGACCCACCGCGACGTAGCGCTCGATCTCAGCGGCCGACACGTAGGTGGCCGGACACATCTCGCACGATGGCTCGACATCCTGCGCCGACACCCGACCGAGCAGGAACGCCCCGACGACCATCCCGACCGCGACGACGCCCAACGTGATCTTCCGCATGTGAGTCCCCCTCCAGAAATGCAATAACCGTCCAAAGTGTATGGCACACTCCCCCTACCGCTCCAGGCGGAGGTTTGACAGCGCGTCGTCCAGATACCAGACTAGTGGCCTGTCTTGGATGGGACTAGCGGCGGGAGAGTTCGCCACATGACCGACACGCAGCAGACGAGCCTGGCTGGACGACTCCTGTTCTGGGTCCTCGGCACCGCCCTCTTCCTCACCATTGCCATCCTGCCCTACTACATGTACTTCCAGTTCGCGGCTGAATCCACGACGCGCATGACCGTGGCGGCGGTCACGGCGGTCATCCTCCTGCTGGTGTGGCTCGCCACGGCCTACGGACCCTTGAAGACGCGACACTAGTGTCCCGCCGAACGACCACGCGCTGGCTCGCGATCCTCCCCTTGCTCGTCGGTGCAGTGCTGGCCTGGCGCGTCATCGCGTGGCATCCGCTGTCGGTGTCCGCCACCGCCGTGACTGATGGGTTCATCCGGGTCTCCGGCGTGGCCCACATCCATACGACCCATTCGGATGGCGGTGGCACGATCGCGGACGTCGCGTCGGCCGCCGCCGCGGCCGCGCTCGACTTCGTCATCGTCACCGACCACAACAGTCTCGCGGGCAAGCCCCTGGAGGGCTACGGCGCGGCCGGCGTCCTGACGATTGTCGGCACGGAGATCGCGAACCACGAGGGTCATCTCCTGGCGTTTGGGCTGCCGGCCCCGACCTACCGCTTCTCGGGCGACGGCCTCGACACGCTGCGCGACCTCGACGATTTGGGCGGTCTGACTTTCGCGGCCCATCCAGAAAGCCCACGCGAGGACCTGCGATGGACCGGATGGCGCCTCCCGGGTGACTGGGGCATCGAGATCCTGAACGGCGACTCGCAATGGCGCGCGGCCGGATGGACCAGCCTCCTCGGCGCGGCGTTGCGCTATCCACTGAACAGCGACTACAGTCTCCTTCGCCTGATGCGGCGCCCGGCGGCGTTGTCCCGTTGGGACAATCTGCTGGCACGTCGTCGCGTGCCCGCCATCGCCGGCGCCGATGCCCACGGCACGCTGCGAGGGTCGCCGTGGTCGATCCGTCCCTGGCCCAGCTACGAAGCGGTGTTCCGGATCGCGCAGAACTACGTGCTCCTCGAGCGACCGTTGACCGGCAATGCGCCGGCCGACACGGCCGCCATCCTGGCGGCCCTGGGTCGCGGGCGTGTGTATATCGGCGTGGGCGCCCTCGCACCAGCCGACCGGTTCTTCTTTCTGGCGGAGCGGGACGGCGGCCGCTGGACCATGGGCGACACACTCGCGTCGGGAGACCCGGTACGGCTACAGGCCGGCGGCGCGCTCCCCACTGGCGCCCGGATCACGCTGTATCGAAACGGGGTGGCGGTCACGACGGCGGACGGACCGCTGGCTGCGCGGGTCACCGAGCCGGGTGTCTATCGCGTCGAGGTGCACGTACCCGGATGGGACATGCCTTGGATCGTCTCCAACCCGATCTATGTGCTGACGGAGCCGGAACGGGAGCGCCGCGCGCAGGCCGCCGAGCTGCCCGCACCGGTCGTCGCGGACGCGGCGGCCATCCTCGACCCGTTCGACAGTGACTCGACGTTCACTGCCGTCGCCGACGACTCAACGAGACAGGACCTGCCATTCATCGATCCGGACGGCGGCCCGGACGGGTCCTCGGCGGCGCGGATCGCCTTCCGGCTCGGCGAGCCCAGCACCGAGCATCCGTCGCCGTTCGCCTCCCTCGGCAGCTACCAGCCGCGGGACCTGTCCGACCGACACGGGCTGGTCTTCGCGGTCAGAAGCGACGATACGTATCGATTCTGGGTCCAGGTGCGCGACCGGAACCCGGAGACGCCCGAGGGCACCGAGTCATGGTTCGCCTCGGTCAAAACCAGCAACACCTGGCGGACGGTGACCCTGCCGTTCAGCCGGCTGCGCAGCATCGACCCGCACACCGACGGCACGCTCGACCTCGCCGACATCGAGGCGATCGTCTTCCTCGTCGACATCGGCGCGGTGCCGCCCGGCACCGAAGGCGTCATCTGGATCGATGATCTTGGAGTGTACTAAGGGTCCGCGGAGAGAGAGCTGGCTACCACGAACGCATGGCCGATCTGCGCCGCAGCTGCCGCCCGATGACACTGCTGTTGTCAGTTCGACCGTGTCGTCTCCCCACGCGCCTCACAGACCCGTGATCGTATCGCCCTCGGTGGCCTCACCCTCGACCACCCGGCAAATTGCCGACTGCGACAGCACGCGGGTCACCTCGAGCACCCCGACCGTGTCGGTGATCCGGTCCAGCACGTTGCCGTTCGCGTCTCGGATTTCATCCACCACCCGCACAACCTCGAAGCGCTGCCCCACCTGCACCCCGTAGTTCTCCCCCTGGTTGATGTAGATGGAGCCGTCTCGAGCCCCGACGATCTGCGCGGGCGGAGCGACTGGCTTCAGCGAGGCGAACCTGCCGGCCTGGCTCGCGATTTTCTCGGTCACCTGCTCTATAGCCGGACGCAGCGCTTCCTGGGCAACACCGGCGTCGAACTGACGTTCGAAGTTGGTGCTCCCGAAAAACCCGCCGCCGAATGTCTTTCGACCTTCGCCGCTCTCCGCCAGCATGATTTCACCGGTCGTGGTGTTGACCAGCCGCACATCGAGCACGGTTTCGGCCCGCGACACCGATCCCCCGAGGCGTCCGAACCGGCCGGAGGTACGCTCGATGGAGAACTGCGTGATCGAACCGGTGAGGATCAGCTGGACCCCGAGCAGTTGACCAATCGTCGCCGCGGTCGCCGAGTCGACCGCGCCGCTCGCTCCCAGATCCTGCTCGGCGAGCAGCGCGTCGAGCTGGGCCCGCTCGATGATGGAGAACGCCCCGAGCCGAAAGAGCTGTGTAACCAGCTCGTCGGCCGCCGCTTTGCCCAGGTTGTCGCCCCAGTATGACCAGGTGCTGTTGTTCTCGAAGTTCATCACCGCGATTCGCACCTTCTCCGTAGACTGCGCCTCGGCCACTGCCGGACCGAGGACGCACCACACGGCAAGGACCAGGGTAGTCACGAGGCGGAGCATCTGTTGTCGAGTAGGCATCATCACCCTCCAGCATTTATGATGACAGCAGGGACCGGCGAACGCCACCCCGCATACCCGACGGACGGGCCACGGCCACCGCGTGGCTGGCTCGGACGTTGCGTTGTCGGGCCTCGCCAACCTGCCGCCCATCCGGGACATGTGCATGGAAGACCTGTCAGGAAGATCGTTTGGCGTCTATCGCATCGTCGAGCCACTTGGTCGGGGCGGGATGGCCTCGGTCTACAAGGCGTATCAGCCGGCCGTCGACCGGTACGTCGCGCTGAAGGTCCTCCCGAGTCACCTGGCCCAGGACCCTGAGTTTCTGGCGCGCTTCAAACAGGAAGCGAAGGTGCTGGCCCAGTTGCAGCACCCGCACATCCTACCGGTGCACGACTTCGGCGAATCGGACGGGTTCACCTACATCGTGATGCCGTTCATCAAGACCGGAACACTGGCCGCCACGCTCACCGGACACCCGCAGCCATTCGACCAGATCAAGCGCGTGATCACGCAAATCGGCGACGCGCTCGACTGTGCCCATGCCCAGGGGCTGGTCCATCGGGACGTCAAGCCGAGCAACATCCTGCTGGACGAGCGCGGCAACTGTCTACTGGCGGATTTCGGGATCGCCAAGATCCTGGAAGGGGCGGACACGCTGACAGCGACCGGTGGCCTGATCGGCACACCGAAGTACATGTCGCCCGAACAGGGGCTGGGCAATGCGATCGACGGTCGCAGCGACGTCTACTCGCTGGGTGTCGTGCTGTACGAGATGGCGACCGGCCAGGTCCCGTTCGATGCGGAGACGCCGCTGGCCGTGGTCGTCAAGCACATCCGAGACCCGCTCCCGGTGCCCAGCCTGGTCAACCCCGATATTCCGGAGCCGCTGCAGCGGATGATCTTCCGGGCGATGCACAAGGAACCGTCGGAGCGTTTCGCCACCGCGGGCGCCATGGTTGCCGCGATGTCAGCGATGACCATCGTGCCGGCCCCGTCCCCGGCCGAGCCGGCGGTGACAGTACCGATGGACGGCATCCCCCTCCCCACCGTGGCGATGGACGGCTCCGGCGGCGTCGACGACGTGACGGTGCCCAACACCGTGGCCACGGGAGCCGCACCGCCAGCCATGGCACACGATGCCGCCGCGGCGACCACAACCGGCGTCGCCCACTCCGACCAGCCGGCGGTCGCCACTGGCGAGACCTCCGGCATGCGACGACCGGTCGCGATCGGCGCCGCCGCTCTGGTCGTGCTCGCACTGTTGTTCTGGGTCATGCAAGCCGATTTCATGCAAGGAGACGATCCGTCGCCCGCACAGACACAGACCCTGGACCAGACCACACCGCAGATCGGTGACACGGCGTCAGCGTCGGGCGACCCCTCGCCTGCGTCCGAGCCGGCAGGCACGCAGCCGGCCAACCCGACGCCGCCGGCATCGACTGCGCAACCCGATGCAGCCATCGCTGTCGCGGGCGGCGCGCCGGATCCCGCGCCTGCGACGGCCGCGACCGGTGAGCTCCTGATCTCGGTCGACACACCGAGCTCGGTGACCGTCGACGGCAACGCGGTCGGCCGATTCGAGGCCGGTGTCCCGCAACCGATCACCGTCCCGGTCGGCCAGCACCTCGTCATCGCCAGCGCCGAGGATGGCGCGACACGTGTCCAGGCTGTCGTGGACCTCAGCGATGGGGCCCGACAGGTGGTCGTGCTCGAGCTCGCAGCCGAAGTCGGACGGCTCGCGGCCATGGCCGACGCCGAGGAGAACCGCCGTCGCCGTGACGCCGCGGCAGCGGCGCGAGATCCGTTCCCGGACCAGGGGGACGGCATCTTTCTCGACAGGCAGATCGGGCTCCGGTGGACCGCCTCGAGCACGCCGACCCGAGGGCCCGCGGGACTGCTCTGGACCGACGCCAACAGCTACTGCGAGAGTCTCAGCCTCGGGGGTGCCTCGGACTGGCGGCTCCCGACCCGAGACGAGCTGGACTCGGTGCTGCAGCGTCTCGACCCAGGGCGATATCCCTGGGGGCTCACCCTGTGGAGCGCCGACCGGCCGTTCGGTGAGGCGAACCGACTGTGGGTGACCAACTCCCCCCTGTACGCGCCGGAATGGTCTACCGCCGTGCGTGACGCGTCAGCCAGACGGTTGACCCACCGAGCGATATGTGTCGCGAGCCCGTGAGCGGCCTGCCAACCGCCACAACCCCGACTCGGTAGCAGCATCTTCAGATCGACAGCGCGATCGATGAGTATCTGCACGGTGTGAGCAAGGGCGTCTGGTACGGCATCGCGGCGAACGTCGCCTGGGGCCTGAGCCCGATCTACTGGAAACAGCTGGACCAGCTGCCGGCGCCGGTGCTGGTCGCCCACCGGGTGCTCTGGTCCGTGTTGACGCTCGGTGTCCTGTTCCTCCTGTTCCGCCACCGCTACCGGTTCGAGTCGCGACCACCTGCGCGCCGTATCGTAGGTGTCTGCGTCCTCGCGGCGGTCCTGATCTGCACCAACTGGCTCATCTACGTGTGGGCCGTCACCACCGGTGTCATCGTCGAGGCCAGCCTCGGCTACTTCATCACACCGCTGGTGAGCGTCGGTCTCGGAGTTCTCATCCTTCGCGAGCGGCTGCGTCCCGGGCAATGGGCCGCCGTCGGGCTGGCGTCAATCGGGCTGCTCTATCTGACGGCCTCCGTGGGCGGTCTGCCCTGGATCGCGCTGGCACTGGCCGCCACGTTCGGCCTCTATGGCCTGGTGAAGAAGACGTCGCCGCTCGGCGCCGTGCAGGGACTCGCCGCCGAGAGCGGGCTGCTGGTCCTGCCGGCCGCCGCGTTTCTCCTCTGGGGACCTGACGGCACACCGCCCGGCGCCCTGGACAACGGCGTCGGGCTGCTGCTCCTGGCCGGTTCCGGCATTGTCACGGTGCTGCCGCTTCTGCTATTCGCCGCGTCGGTGCGCCGGATCCCACTGTCGCTTCTGGGGATCATTCAGTATCTGGCGCCGACGCTGCAGTTCCTGCTGGGGGTGCTGATCTACGGCGAACCGTTGAGCCGGACCCAACTCATCGGGTACGGGCTGGTCTGGGGAGCGCTGATCCTCTTCGGTGCGGAAGGCCTGTACGCGCAGCGGGCGCACCCGATGCCGACATCTCGCGCGTAGGACTGGCTCGACCGATCGAACCCACATCTGATGGCGTGCCGATGTGGCGCGGGTCTTCAGGCCTGCGAGGCAACCCTGTCCGTCTCCGCCGAAGCGACGGCACGATCTCGCCATAGGTCGCCCGCAGCACGCGCGACTGGCGGCGGACAGCCGTGCCCCACGGATGTCTACACCAGGGCGCTCCGACCTAGCGTCCTTCGATCGTCGCCCCCACGAGCTGCGCGATCGCCGCCAGTGTCGTCTGCGCCGCGCTGAGACCAAGACGGAAGTCGTCGTCGGTGAAGGTGCGGTACAGGTCGGTCGGCTGGTGCCAGTGCGGGTCCCATCCAGCGCCGACGTGCATCCCCCGTTCGTTCTCCCGCAGGCTGATCGACGGCACGAGGTTCATGAACGGCGTCGAATCGGTGTTGGTCATGTGCGGGCCGACCATGGCGGGGTAGTCGGTCGCATAGGCGTCACTCGCCGCCTTGAAGACGAACGCCAGATCCCGGGACTCGTCGGCCAGGTCGGAGCTCGATTGGAACTCGATGTTCACATCGGCTTCTCGACGCTGGTCGCGGCTGACGATCCCATCCGGGCCCGGCGCGCCATGGTCGAACAGCATCATGTCGTGCTGGATCATGCCGAGCCACCGTGGCTCCGGGTAGCGCCCGGACCCGGGCGGGCTTTCGAGGCCCTGTCGTTCCCGGCGCTGCTCGACGTACGCGCCACTCCCGTTGAGCCCCGTCTCCTCGTTGTTCCACAGCGCGAAGCGGATCGACCGCGTGGTCTGCACATCCGGCGCGTTGAAGATGCGGGCCAACTCCATGACGATGGCGGTGCCGGACCCGTCGTCGTTGGCGGCTTCTCCGAAGCCGTGACCATCCATGTGCGCCCCGATGATGTACATCTCGTCGGGATGGGTCGTCCCGACCTTCGTGCAAAAGACCTCGGTCCGCTCCCCGTTGGTCGGCTCCTCGCTGTTGAGGGCGCGCAGCGCCTCGTCGGGCTGCGCCATCGGGTCACGCACGACACCGGTCGGTCGCCGATAGCCGAAGATGGAGCTGCCACCCGGTCCGTTTCCGTTGCGGCCGATGCGCCCACCGGTCGGCGTCGGCTCGGTGGGATTCAGCGGTGGACGGGTCCCGCCACGCCCACGGCGGCCGGTCCGCGGCGGCGGGTTGTAGGTGTAGCTGATCCGCTCGGTAGAGGTACACCCCACCGCCTGAAGCTGGGCCTCGATCCAGTCGACCGCGTCCCGATTGCGCCTGGTCCCCTGACGCCGGTCGCCGAACTGCGTGAGACCTTTGATCGTGGCCTTGTATTGCTCGAGCTGCAACCGGCTGACGAGCTCGCGGACCGGGTCGTCCGTGTCTGCGCTCTGCTGCCCGGAGGCCGCGCCTCCAAGACCCAGACCGATAGCCAACACGAGTCCGGCGGCCGCGATGAAGACGTGCGATCGCATGGATGCTCCTCCCCGGCTGGTCCGGCGTTGGTGGAATCACAGCGGCCCTGCCTGCCTGCCGCAGCCTCGGCGAAGGCATGAAGGGCCTTACTACCGACATCTCCGCACCGTTAGGCGATGCCCGCTCCCTGGACACCGACATATACCGCATAGAGCGACTGGCTGGCGGTCATGAACAGGCGGTTCCGTCTGGCGCCGCCGAAGCAGACATTGGCACAGCGCTCCGGGAGACGAATGGCCCCGATGGTGTCGCCGTTGGGCGCGATGACCAGCACCCCCTCTCCTGCCCCGGCCCACACGTTCCCGTCGACATCGCACCGGATCCCGTCGGCAGCGACCAGCGTGTCGGTGCCGGGCGCGCGGAGCTCGACGTGACGTCGCCCGTTCCGGAGGCGTGGCCCGTCCAGGTCCCAGACGCGAATGTCTCGCCCCGACCCGGTGTCGGCGACATAGAGCCTGGTGTAGTCGGGCGAAAAGCACAGGCCGTTGGGGCCGCCCGGGTCGTCGGTCACGAGCGCCACCTGACCGCTCTGCGGGTCGACCCGATACACGGCCGGCGGTGTCTCCGAGTCCGCGCGAAACCCCTCGTAGTTCCCGCGGATGCCATAGGGCGGGTCGGTGAACCAGATGCCCCCGTCCGGGTGCACGACCGCGTCGTTGGGCGAGTTCAGCCGCTTACCGTCGTACCGGTCCGCGATGACGGTGACGTCACCGTTCGGTTCGTAGCGCACGACCCGTCGCCCGCCGTGCTCGCACGAGATCTGACGCCCCTCGTGATCGAACGTGTTGCCATTGCTATAGCCTGACGGGTCGCGAAACACGGTGACGCGTCCGTCGTCCTCGATCCACCGGTGCTGCACGTTGTTCGGGATGTCGCTCCAGACCAGATAGCGTCCAACCCCGTTCCACGCTGGCCCCTCGGCCCACAGTGTCCCGACGTGTAGCCGCGTGATCGGCGTGTTGAACAGGACGTACCGCCGAAACCTGGGATCCAGGGCGATGATGTCGCGGTCGGGATAGCGGATCGGGTCGAGCCCCGACCAGTCGCGTGGCTCGTAGGGTGGAATCTGCGGGACCTGCGGCCGCGCCCACGCCGGTGCCGCGACGCTGCCCGCAAAAGCCGCACCGAGAAAGGCGCGGCGTGTCCAGGTCGACGTCTGGTCGACCTGTCCGGCACGCGCCGGGTCGACGTCGGGTTGCTTTGAGCCGCCGACATGCTGGTGATGAGCCATCGCGTCATTTCTCCAGGACCGGGTGCACATACCCCGCCGGCAGCACTTTGTCCGGGTCCGGCCGGATGCTCAGATACGTTACATGGTCGTCCACCTGCCGCCAGCCATGGAACACGCCAGCCGGGATGATGACGACGTCACCCTCCTTGACGTCCCGGCTCTGTCCACCGTCGGTGGCCGCGGAGATGCTCGCCCCCACCAGCTCGGTGACGATGGGGCTATCCGATGGGATGTCCCGCGGCTCGACGAGCCGCCCCCCGGTGACCAGCGTGCCGCCACCCGAAGTGATGTAGTAGACCTCGGTCACCAGCGTGTGGACGATCCCCCGGACCGGTCCGCCGGTGTTCTCGACCCGGTTGCGGTGCAGGATACCGACCGCGACGTTCGACTTGCCGATGTCGACCACCTTCACCTGCCGATCCACGCCGCCGTCCGGCGCGGTCCGGACCGCTTCGATCTGCTCCCGCGTGACCACCGTCGCTTCAGTTGGCTGCTGCGCCACCGAGACCGCCGGCGCCGCGACGACGACCGCCCACACCGCCATCATTCCCCTGTACATGTGCGTTCCTTCCCTGATCCCCGATCCGCGTCCTTTCGGGCCAACCGCGCTCGGCAGCCGGCCGCGACGCTCCGTGGCCGATTATAGCGCCGCGGGGCGCGAGACCTGGCGGAGGAGGCCACTGTCGCAGGAGCAACGGCGTCGACGCCCAGGCACGGGTCGGCGACCCGTGGTATCGGGCCCACCGTCTGCGGCACAGATGCGGCGGCTCAGTGACGTATACGATGATCTAAGGGTCCGCACAAGAATACGTTCCCATGTTGGAGCGCCTCGCCACCCTCGGTGCGTTACCGTACTTATGACCGGGACCACTACGGATGCCGACAACCGACATGCTCCGACCGCACCCGCCCCGGCGGCGCCCTCCCCGCTCGTTCTTCCGCCGCGACCCCGCCTCGGTGGCCAGGGCACTCCTGGGGCATCGTCTCGTCAGCGGCGTCGGCGGCACCCGGACCGCCGGCATCATCGTCGAGACCGAGGCCTATCTGGGCATCCCCGACAAGGCGGCGCACACGTATGGGGGCCGCCGCACGCGCCGCAACCAGACGATGTGGGGAGCCGCCGGCCATGCCTATGTGTACTTCGTCTACGGCATGCACCATTGCCTCAACGTCGTCGCAAGCGAGACGGGCGACCCCGTCGCGGTGCTCATTCGAGCGCTCGAACCCGATGCCGGCATCGACACGATGTTCGAGCGTCGTCGCACGGCGCGCCGAGCCACCGACCTCTGCTCGGGACCGGCCAAGCTGTGCCTGGCTCTGGGCATCGACCTCGGCCTCGACGGCGAGGACCTGACCTCGAGCGACCGCCTCTATGTCGAGTCGCCGCGCCGACGGCCGCCGCGAGCCGCAACAATCGTGGCAGCGCCACGGGTCGGGATCGCCTACGCCGAAGAGTGGCAGAATACACCGCTGAGGTTCTTCGTCGCCGGCAATCCCCACGTGAGCCACGGCCGTGGCCAGAGCTGAAGGTGGCGAAGCCCTCCGGCTTTCTCCGGACTTCTGCCTTCTGACTCCTGACTTCTGACTCCGTGAGCACTTGCCTTAATTCCCGCCACCGGCAATCCGATACAACTTCGTCGCGGTCCGGATGATGAGGCTCCCATGGGCCACCGCCGGGGTTGTCAGCGTCATCTCGTCGAGCGAGTTCCGCCCGAGCACCGCGAACTCGGGCCCGGCCTGGATGACGAAGGTGTCCCCGTCTTCGCTGAGCGCGAAGATCTTGCCGTTGTAGGCCCACGGAGACGCGGTGAAGAGCGTGCCGGCCGTGATCCGCTGCCGCGGGTAGACCTCCTGCCCGGTGCGCGCGTCGTAGCACATCAGGATGCCGCGGTCGAGCAACGTGTAGTGATAGTCGCCGTAGACCAGCGACGACGGGTTGTAGGAGCCGAGCTGCGGGTGCGACCAGACGATGTAGTCGTTGCTGGTCGTGCCCTCGCCCAGCGTGATGTCACCGCTGGCGCCAGGTCGGATGGCGTAGACGGGACGGTTCTGGTCGGCGACATACCCCGAGTTGATGTACAGCAACCCATGCCCGGAGAAGGGGGTCGGGATGACGAGCGTCGACATGCCGGTGAGGTGCCAGAGCAGCTCGCCGTCGATCCCGTAGGACCGGACGCCACCTTGGCCCGTCGTGACGATCTCGGTTCGCAGGTCGTGCTCCCAGACGAAGGGTGTCGACCAGTTCGACCCCTCGTCCCGGTCTGTCCGCCACAGCTCGGCGCCGGTCGCAGCGTCGTGAGCGGCGATGAACGACTGCTCGTCGTTGTCGTTGACGATATACAATCGCCCGTCGTGGAGCACGGGCGACGAGGCGGCGCCCCAGTCGCGTCGAGGCAGCCAGTCCATCGGCACCGACCAGACCGGCTCTCCGGCAAAGTCGACCGCGAACAGCCCGATGTCAGCCAGATAGACGTAGACCCGCTCCCCGTCGGTGACCGGTGTCTCCGAGGCAAACGTGCTCTTCTGGTGCGTCGGCAGGGACGGCACGGAGGTGTGGAGCGTGCGCTCCCATCGGATGGCGCCGCTCTCGAACTCGACGTCGTAGAGGACCCACCGCAGGGGCTCGGACACCTCCGTGATATCGGCACGGGTCATGGTGCCGCCGAGCGAACGGGCCCGGTAGTTCTCGACCGGCTGGATCGGGACGTCCTGCCCACTGACGGCGGTCGCGGTCAGGACGAAGACGTGCTCGTCCCACACGATCGGGGAGCTCCAGGCGCGCCCCGGCACGTCGATCGACCAGGCGATGTTCTCGTCCGGTCCCCAGGTCTCGGGAAGCGCTGCGTCGTCGGCCGCCACCCCTCCCGCCGTGCCGCGAAACTGCGGCCAGTTGGACTGGGCCGAGACGTGTGTAGCGACCAGCACCGTGACACCGAGGACAAGCACCGTCAGTCGCGTCGTCATCATCAGCCCCTCGAGATCTGCGAGCACTGCAGGAAACACAGCAGGTGTGCGTTATTGTAGTGCAGCGTTTCCAGTCGTGCCGGGGGGACAGATGAACCCAGAGCTCGTGCTCATCCTGAGAATCGGTCTCACCACACTGGCGCTGTGTGCCTCATCCCCAAACGCCTCGGGGGCCGCCCAAACGCCGACGGAGCACGCCGTCCCGTCACGACCCGAGACGGTGAGCTGGGGCTGGTTCCCACTGGACAAGCCGCCGGTGCTGACCATCGCGTCTGGCGACACGGTGCGCATCGACACCCTGTCGCACGCCGGCGCCACGCAGAACGACCATCCGGAGGTCTCGCTCGGCGAGCTGGGCATCGACCCTGACCAGATCCTGTCGGACGTCATCGACTTCTGGGCGTCACGGGAGGGACGGCCGCGAGAGGGCCGGAGCGGCCATATCATTACCGGGCCGATTGCGATCGAGGGGGCCGAACCGGGCGACATGCTCGAGATCCAGATACTCGAGCTCACGACGCGTGTCCCCTACGGCATCAACAACACCGGCGCGACCAGCGGGGTATTCGGCCGCCGCTACCCGGGGTCCCGCCCAGGTGACGCCGAACGTGACATCGCGCGCGTCAGACATCTCATCCGGACCGGCCGTGCCGGCGACCGGGAGGTCGCGTTCTTCTCCGAGAACATCGAGGTGCCGCTGGCCCCTTTCATGGGCATCATGGCGGTCGCACCCGACCCGATTGTCGGCCAACCCGGCGTCACGGTCCCCGGGGTTCAGAGCTCGCGCCCGCCCGGTGCGTTCGGCGGCAACATGGACGTGAAGGATCTGACGGTCGGCAGCGTGCTGTATCTGCCGGTGTTCCATCCCGGCGCCCTGTTCTATGTGGGCGACCCACACTCGGCTCAGGGCGACGGCGAGGTCAGCGGCACCGCCATCGAACAGTCGCTGTCGGGCCGGTTCCGGTTCATCCTGCACGAGGACACCCCACTCTCGATGCCGCGCGCCGAAACCGACACCCATTACATCCTGATGGGGATTGACCTCGACCTCGACCGGGCGCTGCAGCAGGCCGTCGACGAGGTCGTGGCGTTTCTGGTCGCCGAGAAGGGGCTGACC
>SMUY01209922.1_pt1 | contig 13742 bp, 14 predicted proteins | sample 2456441 | NCBI WGS metagenome assembly SMUY01 (sample SAMN11095931, study PRJNA526329) | marine sediment metagenome | biome: Marine sediment; feature: Surficial sediment; material: Deep marine sediment; isolation source: Hadal surficial sediment | place: Pacific Ocean | collected 2014-11 | depth...
AACGCCGCAGACGCTGCCTTATCGCTCTCGCCTACCTCCCAGCAGCGGGAGCGAGAAGGTAGTGGATGCAAGGCGCGCGCCGTGAGGAATACCGGAGGCGTACGTCAGTACGTCGTAGGTAGTCCGATCAAGCGCAACGCCGCAGACGCTGCCTTATCGCTCTCGCCTACCTCCCAGCAGCGGGAGCGAGAAGGTAGTGGATGCAAGGCGCGCGCCCCGAGGGCGACCGGAGGCGTACGTCAGTACGTCGTAGGGGAGCCTGAGGTAGCGCAACGCCGCAGACGCTGCCTTATCGCTCTCGCCCTGCGAGAAAGAAGGAGAGGCTCTCCAACTCCAACGTCAGGTCCACGCTCTTGCAGCGGAATCCCTCCGGCACCCGTGGGCGCACCGGGGCGAAATTCAGCACGGCGCGGATCCCGGCGGCTACCAAGCGATCCACGACACGCTGCGCCGCCTCCGCCGGCACCGCGACGATGCCGACGTCGAGCTTGGCGGTGGTGACGCTCTCGATGTCGTCGAGGTGGTGGATGGGGACGCCGCCGCGGGTGTGCCTCCCCACCTTGTCGGGGTCGATGTCGAAGAGGGCGACGACCTTCAGCCCGCCGCCGCCGAAGCCGGGGTAGTCGGCCAGCGCGTGGCCGAGATTGCCGGCGCCGACAATGGCCACGTGCAGCGTGCGGTCGAGGCCCAAAATACGCTCTAGCTCGATGCGCAGCTGTTTGACATCGTAGCCGACACCGCGCACCCCGAAGCCGCCGAACGACGCCAAGTCACGACGAACCTGAGCGGAGGTAACACCGAGCCCCTCGGCCATAGCTCGGCTCGCGACCGTCACGGTGCCGTGCTCCTCCAACTGGATGAGAACGCGCAAATACAGCGACAGCCGGCTGGCGGTGAGCTCCGAGACGCGTGCCTTGGCCATGGCGTGACGATAGGAGATGCCGCCGGCCGACGCGACCCCGGGCCGCGTTCGATGATTGACGCTCGGCGAGCCCGGCTGGTAGCTTGCGGGTCGCCATGACCGATCTCTTGCAGGCCCTCCGCCCCTACCAGTGGACCAAGAACGCGCTGGTTTTCGCGGCGCTGGTATTCGCCCAGAAGCTCGGCGACCCCGACAAGGTACTGCTCGCGGTCGCCGCCTTCGGGATCTTCTGCGCCGCATCGTCGTCGGTCTACCTGTTCAACGACATCACCGACCGCGAGCGTGACCGGCGACATCCCCTGAAGCGCGAGCGCCCGATCGCCGCCGGGCGGGTCGGCGTCCCGACCGCCGCCGCCGTCGCCGTGATGCTTGCCGCAGGCTCGCTGGCGAGCGCCTGGGCGATCAACAACCAGCTTGCCGCGGTCATCGGCGGATACCTGGTGCTGCAACTAGGCTACAACCTCGGCCTCAAGAGCCTGCCGATTGTCGACGCCCTCTGCGTCGCCTCGGGCTTCCTGCTGCGCGCCATCGCCGGTGCCGTGGTGATCGACGAACCGATGTCATCCTGGCTATTGATCTGTACCTCGTTCGCCGCGGTGTTCATCTCGTTCGCCAAGCGCCGGCACGAGTTCAGCACCCTGGCCAACCAAGCCACCTCACATCGAGAGAGCTTGTCCGGGTACACTGCCTCGACGCTCGATCAGTTCCTCGTCATCTCGGCCGGCGCCACGCTGCTCTCCTACGCGCTGTACACCATCGACGCCGAGACGGTCGCCAAGTTCGGCAACAAGCGCTTGCTGTTGACCCTGCCCTTGGTGATGTACGGGCTGTTCCACTACCTCGATCTCGTCCAACGAGACGAGGCCACCGGAGACCCTGCGCTGGCCCTGGTAAGCGACAAGCCGCTGCTGATCACCGTCGCTCTCTATGCTCTGCTTGTCGTGGGGTTGCTGTACACATAGATTCCTCGCGGTCGACCGCAACGAAGTCATCGCGCGCATCGGGCTCGCGGAGTAGCCACCCGTTGAGAAGTCCGGGTAAAATAGGAAGCTCGTCTGGCCGTCGCCCGCCCGGTCGATATCAACTCATCAAGAAAAACACGGGGTCCCCAATGACGACGGAAGTTCATCCCCGCGAACGGCTGCAGCGCCCGCGCAATATCGGACGTGCGGTGGTCGGCGTGGTCTCGACGACGCCGGAAAGCGTTCTCGACGACTATCCAAAGGTCCTCGAGCTGGCGGATTTCGCCGGCAGCATGGACCCTGGCACCGAGACCCTGCTCAAGCTCAATCTGTCGTGGACGAAGTACTTCCCGGCGTGCTCGTCGCAGCCCTGGCAGCTCGAGGGCCTGCTGCGCGGCCTGCACAGTGCCGGTTTGACGCGCCAACGCCTCACCGCGGTGGAGAACAAGACCGTGGTCACCGATCCCATGAAGGGGGCGCAGCTCAACAGCTGGATGCCGGTGCTGGAGGCCTACGGGGTTCCCTTTCAGCCGCTCACCGAGGTCGAGTGGACGGTCTACGACTTCGGCGACGAGCTCCTCAAACTGAACCACATCTTCCCCGAGGGCATCGAGATCCCCAAGCCCTACATCGGCCGCCAGATCATCCACTTGCCGACCATGAAGACGCACGGCCACTCGATCATGACCGGGGCGGTGAAGAACGCCTTCGGCGGCCTGCTCAAGGAAGTGCGCCACTACGCGCACAAGTACATCCACGAGGTTCTTGTCGACCTGCTGCTGATGGAGCGGCAGCTGCACCCGGCAACCTTCGCGGTCATGGACGGCACCGTATGCGGTAACGGCGCCGGCCCCCGCACCATGATCCCTTACGTCGGCAACCGCATCCTGGCGTCGAGCGACTCGGTGGCCATCGACGCCATCTCGGCCAAGATGATGGGCTTCGACCCCATGGAGATCCCCTTCCTGCGGATGGCGCACGAGCGCGGTCTGGGGGTTGCCGACCCCAAAGACATCGAGATCGTCGGCGAGGACATCCGTGGGGTGGACTACGGCTTCACGTCGAAGAAGTCGTTGGTCATCTGGGGCGACCAGATGCTGCGCCTCGGCGCGCTGCGCAAGCTCGAGCACCTGCTGCTGCACTCGCCGTTGATGGTGTGGGCGCCGTTTGCCTCGAACGTGTACCACGACTTGATGTGGTACCCGACGGTCGGGCGCAGCCGCATCCGCAGCTTCGAGAAGACGGCATGGGGACAGTACCTGGAAGCTCGCTACCGCCGCGGCCGCCCGGATGTGCCCCCAGAGATGCGAGCGGAGATGCAAGCAGAGACACAGGGGGACCCGAGCTGAGCGATCGCCCGCATATCTCAATGGGTCGCGAAGCGAGCCTGCGGGCTAACGGATATCAGATCGACTACGACGATCTCGACGTGGCCGATCTGGTCTCGCAAATCCGCGAGCGGGCGCGCCGCGGCTCGGGCGCCGCGGCCGATCTTCCCGAAGTCGTCGAAGAGCGCGCTCGGGCGCGGGTGCGCGCCGCGGTCGATCTCGACGATCAGCAACCGTACGAGCTACAGCGCAGCCTCCATCTGGAGGGCACATGGAACGTTACGCCGCAGGATCTGGTGGAATCCAAACGCCGGGGCGCCGGTTCGCTGATCGGCGCCGTGCGCCGCCTGGCGCGCCCGGCGATCAAGATCTTCGCCAACCTCGACCTGCCCCTCTACAAGCAGTTCAAGATCAACCTCGGCGTCGCTGACGCTCTCAACGAGCTGCTGTGCCGCACCGCCGAGCTCGAGGCACGACAACACGACATGGCGCGCCGCATCGAGGAGTTGGAGGCGAGACCAGGCGCCGGCGACCAGGACAACGAATGATCTCCTTGCACCGATCGAGGTTATGCGGCTCGCGTTCGTAGTGCAGCGATACGGCCTGGAAATACGAGGCGGCGCCGAGCTCCACTGCCGCTTGGTCGCCGAGCTGCTTTCTCGCCGCCACCAGGTGGAGGTGGTCACCACCTGCGCCCGGGACTACCTCACCTGGGCCAACGAGTATCCTCCCGGAATCGACAGCGTCAACGGTATCCCGGTATGGCGATTCCCTGTACAGCGTCCGCGCGACCTCGATCATTTCGGCAGCCTGCAGAAACGCGTTTTCTTTCGCCAACACAGCGATGCAGAGGCCCACGCATGGTTGGATGCGCAGGGGCCGTTCACGCCGGCGATGCGCGACTGGATCAGCCTCTACAGGGACCATTTCGACTACTGGATCTGCTTCTCGTACCGTTACTGGACGACGTTCCACGCCATGCAGGCGGCAACCGGCCGCGCCATTCTAGTGCCCACCGCGGAGCCCGACCCGGCCATCGACGTGCCGATTTTCCATGCGCTGTTTCGCAGCGCCCGCGCCATCGTGTACAACTCGCACGAGGAACGGGACATGATTCTCGACTGCAGCGGCGCCCACGACGTACCCGGCGACATCGTCGGCGTCGGCATCCAGGAACCCGGCGTAGGTGGCGGCAATCAAGATCCCGGCGTAGTAGGTGGCGTTCAGGATCGGGGAGCAGACGTCGATATCCAGGAGCTCCAGGGGGGCTCCGACTCCGCACCGGTCGTCGATGCAGAGCGCTTCCGCCGCGAGTTCGGCATCGACCGGCCGTTCGTGCTCTACGTCGGCCGCATCGACGAGAACAAGGGCTGCAAGCAGCTCTTCGACTTCCACGCCCGGGCCGCACGGCGTTTCGAGGAACGTGGCGAGGACGCGCCGCTGCTGGTGCTAGCGGGCCACCCGGTGATTCCGATCCCCGAGTGTGCCAGCGTACGGCACCTCGGCACGGTGGACGAACGGCAAAAGTACGACGCGCTGGCGGCCGCATCCTTGCTCGTCATGCCGTCGTTTTACGAGAGCCTGTCGATGGTACTGCTGGAAGCCTGGGCGCAATCCAAGCCGGTGCTGGTCAACGCCCATTGCGACGTATTGCGCGGCCAGGTCGAGCGCAGCAGCGGTGGCCTGTACTACGGCGACGGCGAGGAGTTCATCGAAGCCCTGACACTGCTGTTGAGCGACGCGCGCCTGCGCCACGCATGCGGCAGCGCCGGACACCGGTACTTCGCCGACAACTACCGCTGGCCGGTCATCGAACGCAAGTACGAGGACATTCTGGAGGGGCTGGCGGTATGAGTGGCGAACCGCACGACACCACCACGACGCCGCCGCCGGCCATCCACCAGCTCTCGGTCTCGGCCGCCTACGGGGATGCCATCGGCGGCGAGATCTTTACCGTGCGTAAGGCGCTGCGCGCGGCGGGCTACGAATCCGACGTGTTCGTCGAGCTCGTCGACGCACGCATGGCGGGTGAAGTGCGTCCGTATCAGGAGTATCGCGAGGTCAGCCATAGGGACAACGTCGTACTCCTGCATTTCTCGCTGGGCTCCAAGGTGTCGGCGCTGGTGCGCGAGATCGATGACCGCTTGGTGCTGATCTATCACAACATCACGCCGGCGGAATGGTTCGCACCCTACGCGCTGGGGATCGCCCGCGACTGCCAGCGGGGTCGCGTCGAGCTGGCCACGCTGGCCCAGCGAACCACGCTGGCGCTGGGCGATTCGGAGTACAACCGCCGGGAGCTCGAGGAGCTCGGCTTCGAGAACACCAGGATACTGCCGCTCATCATCGACTTGTCGCGGCTCGATGAGCCCGCCGACCCCATGGTCATGAACCGCTTCGACGACGGCCGCACCAACCTGCTCTTCGTAGGCCGCTGCGTTCCCAACAAGCGCCTCGAGGACTTGCTGCGCTTCTTCGCCTACTACCGGCGCTTTATCGACCATCGCAGCCGGCTTTTCATCGTCGGCGAATACCGCAGCTTCGTGCTCTACTTCGACGCCCTCCAGGAGCTCGCCTCCAAGCTCGGGCTCGACGAGGTCTACTTCACCGGCCACGTGAGCCAGGCGGAGCTCAATGCCTACTACCGAGTAGCCGATTGTTTCGTGTGCACCTCCGAGCACGAGGGCTTCTGCGTGCCGATCTTCGAGGCCATGTATCGCGACCTGCCGGTGGTGGCATACTCGGCGGCGGCAATCCCCTACTCCACGGGTGGTGGCGTGTTGCTGCTCAACGACAAGGAACCGGCGATGCTCGCCGAAGCGGTGCAGCAGATCTTGACCGACGACGAGCTGCGACGCCGGCTGATACTGCGGCAACGGCAAGCGCTCGCCACCCTCGACCGCGAGCAACTGGTGACATCGCTCATGCACAACCTGGCAAGCGCCGGCCTGACGCGGTGACGGCGTCACGCATCGACCAACTGCTCGCCGCCGCCCACGCCGGTGATGCCACCGGCGATGCTGCCATGGCGCTGGCCGATCGCCTCCGTCGGGAGGGGCACCCGGCCGACGTATTCGCGCTGAGCATCGACGACGAGATGAGCGGACGGGTGCGGCCCATCGACGAGCTTCCCGCCCCGGAGCTCGATGACACCACCATCCTGCACTTCAACATCCCGTCCCCACTCACCTACCTGCTGGCGACGCGCTCGGGGCGACGCAAGATCGTTTACCACAACCTGACACCGCCCGACCTGCTGCTTCCCCACTGCCCCGAGATCGCCCGGCTCACCGCCCTGGGCCGCCGCCAACTCCACGAGCTGGCGGGCTCCGGAGCCCTCGAGCTCGCCATCGGCGTGTCGCACTACAACACCGCCGAGCTCGAGCGGGCCGGTTTCGGAAACACCACCACGCTGCCCCTGCCCCTCGACCTGTCGCGCCTGCACGGACCGTCGAATGCGGTGCTCGAGGCGGAGCTGACGCGCCCACCGGTGCCCACCTTCATCACCGTGGGCCGCGTGGCGCCCAACAAGCGCATCGAAGACTTCATCAAGATCGCCGCCTACTACCTACGCTACATCAGCCCCGCCGCACGTTTCTTCATCGTCGGCACCACCCGCGGCCTGGAGCCCTACGTCGACGCCCTGGTGGAGCTGCACGGCCAGCTCGAGCTCGACGGCCGGGTGAGCTTCACCCACAAGGTTTCACTCACCGACCTGATCACCTACTACCGCAACGCCACCGCCTATGTATGCACCAGCGAGCACGAGGGGTTTTGCGCCCCCCTGCTCGAAGCCATGACTCTCGGCGTACCCATCGTGGCGCGCCGCGCCGCCGCGGTTCCCGAGACCCTCGGCAACGCCGGCGTACTGGTGGACTCGCGCGATCCGGCGGTGTGGGCCGAGATGCTGGCACGCCTTGCGGAGGACACCGATCTCAGGTCGATCCTGACCACCCGCGGCACGCGACGCGCCGCCGACTTCGACACCGAGGCATTGCTGGATCGTTGGACTGCCGTGTTGACCGGGGACGCGAACCCGTGAAGATCGCCGCTGTCGTGCAGCGCTACGGTGCCGATGTCGTGGGCGGCGCCGAGCGTCTGTGCCGCGGTGTCGCCGAGGGACTTGCCGCGGGCGGCCACCACGTCGAGGTGATCACCTCCTGCGCCCAGTCATACCGCACCTGGGCGAACGCATTCCGCGAAGGCGTGAGCCAGGTCAACGGCGTTTCGGTACGCCGCTTCCGAGTCGAGCAAGAGCGTGATATGCCCGCCTTCAACGCCGCCTCGGAGAAGCTGTTCGGCCACCCGAACGACATCGACGAGCAACGCGCCTGGGTGCAGGCGCAGGGCCCCTACATGCCACGCCTGGTCGATCATCTGCACGGGGTGGCATCGGAGTTCGACCGGCTGCTGTTCTTCACCTACTTGTACCATCCGACCGTGCACGGCATTCACGCCGCCCCGGAGCGCAGTGTCTTGGTACCGACGGCGCACGACGAGGCGCCCATTTACCTGCAGATCTACGAATCGGTATTCGCCCTGCCGGCGGGGTTGATCTTCAACACCGAAGCCGAGGCGGCGTTGGTACGACGGCGCTTCCCGCGTCTGGAGGCGAAGCACCGCGTCATTGGCGTTGGCATCGACGGGCTAGAGGCACTCACGGCAGCGCCTGAGACGGCTGATACGGCGTCAACAGGGGCAACTGGACCCCGGGGGCTCAGCGAGGGCTTTTCGGCCCTCTACGCGGGCCGTATCGAGCCCGGCAAGGGAGTCGACGAGCTCATCGAGCATATCGCCCGTTTTCGCCAAGAGACCGGCATCCCGCTGTGCCTACGACTCATCGGCGAAGTTGCCATGCAGCTCCCCGAACAACCCTGGATCGAAGTCCTCGGTTTCGTCGACGAGGCGGAGAAGATCCGCCGCCTGCGCGAGGCCGACGTGCTGGTGTCGCCGTCGCCCCTGGAGAGCTTCGGTATCGTTGTGCTCGAGGCGATGGCGGCAGGCACCCCGCCGCTGGTCAACGCCGCGGCCGCGGCGGCGATGGAACACTGCCGCGAATCCAACGCGGGGCTCTACTACCGCGGCTACGCGGAGTTCCGCGACGCCCTCGAGATACTGCTGCGCGACCCCCGCCTGCGCCGCGTGATGGCACAAAAAGGGGCCAGCTACGTTCGTACGAACTATAGCTGGCCCAAGATCGTCAGACGCTACGAAGAGTTCCTGGAAGAGCTCTCGTAATGAAGACCCGTTGAGATATCCGTGCGTCCGGATGTTTCAACGGGTGGCGAAGCGAGCTAGCCGCCGCCCTTACTCTTGCCCCGCCGGATGCGCTCCTGCACGCGATCAATGGCGTCTTGCACGTCGGTGGTGTCGTTAATCCCCTTGGCGTCGGTGAAGGCACGCAGCGCATCGTCGTTGCGGCCCAGCCGCTCGAACGCAATGCCGAGTTCGTACAGCAGCCGGCCTTGATTCGCGCTGCCGCTTTCGAACAAGTTCTGCGCCTTCTGGAACTGCTCGGCGGCCCTGGCCCAGTTCTCCATGGCGAGGTAGGCCTGCCCCAGGTTGTAGATGGCGGCGGCGTCGTTGGGACGGTCGGAGATGACCACCTCGAACTGTCGGATAGCGTCGCTGAAGCGATCGGAGCCCAGGTAGGCGTTGCCTAGCAACCGACGGATGTTGGTGTCCTGTGGGTGCGCCTGGATGGCGCGCTCGGCCAGCCCCACTGCCTGCGTCCAGTTGCCGTTTTCGAGGTTGATACGCGCCGCGAAGTACAGACCGATGCGGTTACCGCGGTCGATTTGCGCCGCCTGCGTGAGCTCGGAAAGCGCCTTGTCCTTTTCGTCCATCTCGAAGTAGGAGCGGCCCAACCAGGCATGCAGGTTGGCCTCGCTCGCACGACCGGCGACTGCCTTTTCGAGCTCGGTAGCGGCGTTGGACCATTGCTGTTGCTGATAATATGCTTGTCCCTTCACCTTGGCGATGCCCGCCGCCTGCGGGGCACCGGCAAAGGTGGCGGCGTCATCGGCGGCGGCGATCGCCTGACCCCAGCGCTCGTCCAGCAGGTGGATATTGGCGATGGCGAAGGCGGTCATGTAGCGCTCTGAGTCTTCGCTGATCAGATCCTTGGCGACTTCGAGCTGCGCCAGGGCTTCCTGACGCTTCGAGACACCGCGCTGCGCCAGCACCACGCCGAGCATCATGTGGCACCAGCCCCATGGCACACCGGCGTCTTCGTATTCGGCGCAGACCTCACGGAAAAGCGTCTCGGCTTGCGGAAAATTCTTCTGCTCGTAAGCCTGATACGCCTGCTGCCACTTCTCTTCCTGCGCCGACACGACCCCCGGCAGCGCGGAGCTGACGGCGAGGGCGGCGCCGACGATCGCTACCAGGTAGCGGTTGGCTCTCATCGGATTCACCTTTTTGTGCTGTTTGTCGCTTAGGGATTCTGAATCAACTGGAAGAACACGGTAATGGTGAGAACGACCTCCACCGGACGACCGTTATAAGTGGTCGGCGTGTACTTCCACTGCCTCACTGCATCGACCGCCGCATCGCCGAGACCGAGACCCAAACCACGAGAGATCTCGACTTCCTTGACGTTACCTTGCCTGTCGATGATCGCCGTCAGGATAACGAAGCCCTCCATGCGGGCGCGGCGCGCCAGCTCTGGATACACCGGGTCAACGTTGAAGATTTTTTCGGGTGCCTGGATGTCGCCACCGACGCGCATCGGCCCCTGGTCGATGACCGGCGGTCCGGCGCTCGGCATACCGACGACGAAATCGGTGTCGACGGGTATGTCGGCGTCCTCGATGAACTCGACTTCTTCCGCGACGATCGGTTCCGGCTCGTCGGGCGTCGGGTCAGGGATGGGCACGCGAGAGGCGGACTTCTTGATGATTTTCTTCTTGGGTTGCTCCTTCGGCGGAGTAGGCGGCGTGTAACGCTTGATGACAACGGCTTCCCGCTGTTCGGCCACCATGTCCGTTCCGCCCATCGAAGGGAACACCGTGATGAAGAGAACGAAGTGGAAGATCAACGCGCCGATCCATGCGACCTTCATGGAGCGCGTGTCGTCGTCGGCCTCCGCCAGCACCATGGCGGACGTTTCGGTCCAGAACTTCTCCTGGATCTGCTCCTCTCCCCGGGCGAAGACTTGGGTTTCGCCAGCTTGTGGCTCTTTTTGGTCAGCCATCGGTCTGTCTCCCGGTCACAAGATATCTCCCCACGCAGACTTTTCCGCCTGCGTGGGAATCGAGATGTTCTTGACGTCACCCTGCTTGAGCTCGTCGAAGGCATCGACCATGCACCGGTACGGAGCTTGGGGGTCCGGGTCGATGATGACGAACTTGTTGGGGTTACGCTGCAGCTTCGGTTGCAAGTAGATGTTGATGTCCTCCAACGCCATCACTTGCTGGTCAACCGTAAAGATGCAGCGGCTGCCCGACGGCGCGATGTGAATGTGCACCGCCTCTTCGGGCGTCTGATCCTGGTTGGTGTTCTCCTGCCGCGGCAGCTGGAACTCCAAACCACGCGTCACCGAGAATACCGACGTCACCATAAAGAACACGATGAGCAGAAACGCGATGTCTGCCATCGAGGAGGTCGGAATCTCCGGGCTTCCCTTCTTCTTCTTGTTTTTCCAAGTCGACATGGGCTGGTCTCCTAGCCTGCTGCTTCCTGCATGGTAAGCATGGCGATGTTTCGGACGGAAGCTTGGCGGAGTTGTTCCATCACCTGATCGATGTAACGGTACTCGACGTCCCCATCCGCCTTGATCAGGAAGTACTGCAGCGAGTCCTTCGACATGATGAACGCCGCCGACGGGAGGATGTCCTGCGCGTTGATCACGCGGGAGTCTTCTTCACCGTTGGAAAAGTGGATCGTGCCGTCTACCGTGATAGCGATCACGGCGGCGCCCTTCGGAATCTCGGTACGCTGCAGGCTCGTCGGTAGGGAGACTTCCGTGCGGTCGACGGTGATCGTCATGGTCACCATGAAGAAGACGATCAGCAGGAATGCAATATCCGCCATCGACGCGGTGGGGATATAAGATTCTGCGCGTTTCGGTGCTTTGATGTTCATGGTGGCTACGCGGGCGGGTTGCTCGGGCCCTCCATCTCAGAATAGGTCTCGAGCAAAACGTTGGCGGCAGTTTCCATCTCCAGCACGTACTTGCCGACACGCGCGGTGAAGTAGTTGTAGGCCGTGAGGATCGGGATGGCCACGCCAAGACCGGTGGCCGTGGTGATCAGGGCCTCGGAAATACCGGCGGCAACCAGACCCGGGTTCGACAGACCGGCGCGGGCCAGGGCATCGAACGAGCTGATCATTCCCGACACGGTGCCGAGAAAGCCGAGCAGCGGCGCGATGTTGGAAATCGTTGCCAGCACGCCCAGGCCACGCTCGAGGCGGGCAAGCTCGTGTGCCGATGCCGTCTCAATGGTGCGCTCGATCTCATCCTGAGGACGACCGTACTTCAACAGCCCAGCCTTCATGATGTTGGCGATCGGACCCTGGTACTCCTCGCACACCGTGATGGCTTCCTTGACGTTGCGGCGCTTGATCAGGGCGGTGCGCACGCGGTCGAGAAACTCCTGCGTGTTTATCTTGGAACGGTACAGAGCCCAGGCACGTTCGAAGATGAACACCAGGCCGATGAGCGAGCAAACAAGAAGGGCGTGCATGACCGGCCCGCCCTTCTCATAGAATGCCAGTATGGAACCGCCGGAAAGATCCACAGCCTCTACCTCCCTCGTAATCCTTTTGGCCCCCAGCGGGGGAGTAATTCTTGATGCCAGTCAGGTTCGCGATTCCACGACCCGAACGAGCCCGTTTTTCCGCTACCTATGCCCGAAAGACCTTGCGGGTCGCCCCGAGGCAAATGGCTTTTAGCACGGACCCAGAAAGGCTGTCAACGCGCGCGTGTTTGAAGAACCGATGGCAGGACGGATACCGACGAGTATAGACACGGGCCCCGACCGCGGTCAACGCGCTGCCGGGCGCGTACCTGTGAGCGGGCGCTACTGGGCGAAGTACCCCGGACGACTCCGCACTCGGCGCTCGTTGCCATCGTCGCCCCTGCGGCGAACCTCGATGGCGCGCCATTCGCCCCCCCCACCGGGGATCAAGGGCACGTAACTGATCCGATACTGGGCCCGCAGCTCCTCGGCGATGGCCTCGTAGATCTTGGTCGGATCACTGCGTCGACCAAGGGAGAACAGGCGTCCGCCGGTGCGCTCGGCGAGCTCGCGCAGGATCCACCGCTGGCGCGGGAAGCGCGGCGACAAATCCACCGCCACCGGATACAGGGCCACGTCGGCGCGCTGCGCTGCGGCGATCGCTTCGCGGAACCTGTGGTCGCTGCCCTGGTCGGCACCGTCGGTCAGCAGGATGACCGCACGCCGGCCGTCGACCCCTTCATAGCGCGCCGCCGCGGCGACAATAGCGTCGTAGAGCGCCGTGTAGCGGCCCCTCTCGATGAGCTCGATGGCCGCGGCCAACCGATCGGTGTCGTTGGTGAACTCCTGGAAGACGATGGGGATGTCGGCGAAGCCGAGCACGAACGCCTTGTCGTTGGAATGGGTGAGCAAGCCCTCAACGAAGGTCCCGGCGGCGTCCAGCGCGGTCTCGAGACGCTCCAACATGGAGCCGCTGTGATCGATCAACAAGCCCACGGCGAGCGGCAGATCGGCGACCCTCTCGACGGCAACCACGGGCTGCACGACGCCGTCTTCGAGAACCTCGAACATCGACGTGGCCAGCACCCCTGAGGGCGGTACTTCGCCTTCGACGCGGACGTGCAACTCGACGCGCTCGACGCGCACCGAGTACCCATCGAGCGATGACGGTGCCGCCAAGCGGATGCTCAAGCTATCGGACACCATCTGCCGTCCAGGACCGTAGGCACGCACCTCGATGAAATGCTCCGCCGGCCGGCCGGAGTTCCACAACAGCTCGTAGGGCGCCTTGGCGTCGGAGAACATCAGGCGACCGTCGATGAAGAAGTCCACCGCCCAAACCGCCGCAGGCCGGTCGGCAGCCACCTCGGCACGTACGCGTACGCGCCCGGCTACGTTTTCATCGGGGGTCGGAGAGGTAATCTCGATACTGAATCCACGCAGCTCGCCCGGTGCAAGAACCGGCGTCACGATGGCCACCTCGCGCTGCTCATTCTGCACAGCAGGTGGCTTCTTCGCGGCGGACTGCTGCGCCGCCTGCCGAGACTCCTGCGGCCCCCGCGAGGTTTCGACAGCGGGATCGGAAGCTGAAACCAGCACACTCCCCCCCAACCACAGCAACGTGGCCAAGGCCCAGGGTGCGCCCAAGCTCGCTCCTCTCAGCTGCAGCCCGGAGACGGCACGGAACCTTCTCCGATGCGAGCACGCGTCGTTCGTTCGCTTTGCCTCGGCGACCGAGGCGGCTACAGCTTAGGGGGTGCGCCCAAACTTCTCAACGGGTGCGAGGGGGCGGTTCAGCGTTTTTCGGCGAGCAAGCGCTGTACCGCGGCCCTGACTTTGTTCGCTTCTT
>SMUY01109198.1_pt1 | contig 13741 bp, 13 predicted proteins | sample 2456441 | NCBI WGS metagenome assembly SMUY01 (sample SAMN11095931, study PRJNA526329) | marine sediment metagenome | biome: Marine sediment; feature: Surficial sediment; material: Deep marine sediment; isolation source: Hadal surficial sediment | place: Pacific Ocean | collected 2014-11 | depth...
CATCGGCCTCGAGAACATCCACCCGGAAAATCTCAAGGCTGCGAAGAAGAAGCAGAACAAGATCGAAGAATATCGGAAGATGCTCCAGGGATGGCGCAACCATCAGATCCTGACCTACGCCGGTTACATCCTGGGCTTTCCGAGCGACACTCCGGAACGCATCGCCCACGATATCGAGGTGATCAAGCGGGAGCTTCCCATCGACATCCTCGAGTTCTTCTGCCTGACGCCGCTGCCCGGCTCCCAGGACCACCAGACGCTCGACGCCGAGGGGGCCTGGATGGAGCCTGACATGAACGTCTACGACCTGGAGCACGTCTGTGCGGAGCACCCCAGAATGAGCCGCAACGAGTGGCAGGAGATCTACAAGAAGGCGTGGGACCTGTATTATTCAGACGAGCATGTAGCGACGCTGATGAAGCGCTGCGTAGTGAGCGGCAACAAGCCCGAACGGATTTCTTCGCACGTGCTCCAGTTTGCGGGCTGTATGCGCTATGAGGGCGTGCATCCACTTCAGGGTGGGTTCCTGCGCCGCAAGGTGCGCACCGAGCGGCGTCCGGGACTTCCGATCGAACACCCCCTGATCTTTCATCCCAAGCGCGCCTGGAATGCCGTCGCCACCAACGCGGGCTTGCTTTGGTATGGCCTGCGCATGTGGGCCCTGGCCAAGCGGATCAAGTACGACCCCGCGACACGCAACTACACGGACGCCGCACTGGCGCCTTCGCCCGATGACGAGCTGGAACTGCTGAAAAACCTGGCGGCGGCACCGGCATCCACTCGGATCGAGCGGGGGGGCGAGCCGCTTCAGACCGCGCCGTAGAATTTCGACGCGGTGATCAGGCGGCTGGACGACTCGTCAATCAGTCGATCAGACCGGTCGCTCGCCGATGATCGTAGCGCGCTCCATGATGCGCCTGGCGGGCCAGTAATCCGAGGCCGCGTAGTGCTGCACGGCACGGTTGTCCCAGAAGGCGACGCTGTTCTTCTCCCAGTGGAAGCGGCACTGGTACTCGGGAACGGATGCTTCGCGACACAGCCGCTCGATCAGCACGTCGCTCTCAGCCACATCCATGCCCACGATGTGACTGGTGAAGATGCGGTTCACGTAGAGGATCTTCGCACCGGTCACGGGGTGGGTTCGCACCACCGGATGATGGGCTGGCGGGTACTCTTTCTGGCGTTCCGCTCGGGTCTCCGCGTCCATCATTGATCCGAACGACTGCGTGAAGTCATGGACGGCTACAGCGCCGTCGATCCGCTGCTTGAGGTCGTCGGGTAGCCCCTCGTAGGCGGCGTTCATGTCGGCGAAGAGCGTGTCGCCCCCCACCGGCGGCACTTCGACCGCTCGCAGCACGGAGCCCAGCGAAGGCACCTCGCGCCAGCTGACGTCGCTGTGCCACTGATTCTCTACACCGACCGTCTCGTCGTCCTTGGCGAAACGAATGACCCGGCTGTCGCCTTCCTTGGCCGGAAGGAAGGGGTGATCCTCCAACTCGCCCCAGCGCTCCGCGAAAGTGACGTGCTGTTCGCTCGTGAGACCCTGATCTCGAAAGAAGAGCACCTTGAACGCGCAGAACGCATCTTGGAGCTCGGCGAACGTCTGCTCGTCGAGCTCACGCAGATCGATGCCCCGCACTTCGGCGCCCAACACAGGCGAGAGGGGAGCAACGTCGAAGTTCTCATAGCGCTTGGCCGCGAGCCTCTCCGTGTGCGGCTTCAGGAAGCGGCGGGGTCCGAAGTGGTGGCCACTCAAATCCATGCTGTTCTCCTCGGCCGAACAGGATAGCGGACAGCGGTCAGCCGGCTGAGTCGAGGGAGAACCCCTCGTATCCCTTCTCCGCGACTTCGTTGCACTTCTGCACGTAGGGCGGAAAGCCCAGATAGGGCATGAAGACGCGGGGCTTGCCCGGCACGTTTGCGCCGAGGTACCAGGAGTTGCAGGTGGGGAACAGGGTCCCGTTCGCCACCTCGTTCACGTGCGCGACCCAGGCGTCCTGTGCCTCCTCGGTCGCCTCGATGCAAGCGTAGTCGTGCTCTCGCATGTATTCGACGCAGTCCGCGATCCAGTTCACGTGTTGCTCGATGGAGGGAATCATGTTCGACAGGACGGAGGGGCTGCCGGGACCGGTGATGGTGAAGAAGTTCGGAAAGCCGGCGACGCCGAGGCCCAGGTACGTTCGCGGCCCCTCTGCCCATTTCTCGCGGAGCGTCATGCCGCCACGGCCCCGGATGTCGATGCTGAGCAGCGCCCCCGTCATGGCATCGAAGCCCGTGGCAAAGACGATGGCATCGAGCTCGTACTCCTCTCCGTTCGCACGGAGCCCATTACGTGTGATCTCTTCGATCGGCGCTTTGCTGACGTCGACCAGGGTTACGTTGGGTCGGTTGAAGGTTTCGAAGTAGCCGGTATCAACGCACAGTCGCTTGCAGCCGACGACCAGGTCGGGTGACAACAGCTCCGCAACGGCCGCGTCCTTCACCGTCTCGCGGATTTTCTGGCGCAGAAATTTCGCCGCGGTGTCGTTGGCTTCCCGGTCGATGAGCAGATCCGAAAAGGCTGCCACGAAGCCGAGTCCGCCGGTGGCCCAGCGTTCGTCGTACTCGCTCTGCCGCTGCTCGGACGTCGACTCCAGGGCCTTGGCGAGATTGAGCTTGAACCCGGCACCGAAGGGCAGCTGGCTGTTTCGTTCGCGGAAGCCAGCGATGTCCGCCTTGAACTCACGCACCCGTTCCGGATCGAGGGGACCGTTGTGTGCGGGCACCGAGTAGCTCGCAGTCCGCTGGAAGACGGTGAGGTGACTCGCCTCCTGTGCGATCAGGGGAATCGACTGGATCGCGGAAGAACCGGTCCCGATCATGCCCACCCGTTGGTCTGTAAAGTCGACACCTTCATGGGGCCAGCGACCGGTGTGGAACCAGGAGCCCTTGAAGCTGTCCAGACCCTTGAAGTCGGGCGTGTTCATCGAGGACAGGCAGCCCGTCGCCATGATGCAGAACTGCGCTGACACCACGCCGCGATCGGTTTCCACGCTCCAGCGTCCCGTCGTCTCGTCGAAGGTCGCCGAATTCACTCGGGTGTTCAGCTCGACGTGCGGCAGGAGATCGAAGCGCTCCGCGACGTGCTCGACATAGCGAAGAATCTCAGGCTGGGTGGCATAGCGCTCGCTCCACTCCCAGTCTCGTTGAAGCTCTTCCGAGAACTGGTACGAGTACTCGATGCTCTCGATGTCGCAGCGCGCGCCCGGGTAGCGGTTCCAGAACCAGGTTCCGCCGATGCCGCTGCCCGCCTCGTAGGCAATCGCCTCGAGCCCGGCCGACCGCAGGCGGTGGAGCATGTAGAGCCCGGCGAACCCGGCGCCGACGATCAGGACATCCAGCTCTCCGAGTCGTTCACTCTCGCTTGGCTTGGCTCGTGCTCGATCCGGCATGCCTCGGCCTCTCTGGGTAGACGTGTGACGATACCGGACCCGGTCCGAGGAGACCCTTTCCACCCCACCCGATGCTGAGGACGACCTTCGGACATGTTGAGGGGCGCGCCCAGCTCTTCGTTGTGTCGACCTGCCGGGCAGCCTCACCGCCTTCCGGTCGAAAGATGGGCATTCCCTCTCCATCCAGCCGGTCTCATCACGTAGACTTCGAGGTGGATGCGCTGCGCGTCGGGAGGGAAACGCATGGAATCCAACACTCCGGAATCGACCGTTCAGGTCTTGTCCACCGCTGCGCAGCTCGTCGTGCCGCGCCACGCGGATGCTGGCGCGCTTTGGCTGAGTGCGGCCAAACTCCACGAACTGACCGGCTGGCAGCTCAAGCCCGAGGGGCTCTGCAAGGACGACGCCTGCGTTCCGCTCCCGAAGGGCGAGGAACCGATCATCGAGGCAGGCCGCGTCTGTGCGTCGCGGCTCTGGGAACGTCTGGAACGGCCCATGCTTCACGATGCCGCTCGCTCGGTCTGGTTCCTGGGCGAAGACGCCAAGGAGCGCGCGCGCCAGCTGGCCTCTCTCGAGGCTCCCGACTTCACGCTGCCCGACATCGAGGGCAAGCTTCACAGCCTTTCCGACTTTCGCGGACAGAAGGTCCTGCTTGCGACCTGGGCATCCTGGTGAGGCTGCCGCCTGGACCTGCCCGTGTGGCAGGCATTGTTCGAAGAGCTTCAGGACCAGGGGTTCATGGTCGTCACTGTTGCCATGGACAGCCGTGGTGTCGACGCGGTGCGTGGACCGATCCAGCGTGCGAAGACGACCTATACCTCGCTCGTCGATCGCGACCACGTCGTGGCCGAGCTCTACAACATGGTCAACGTGCCGCAAGCGGTCTGGATCGACGAGTCCGGCAAGATCGTGCGCCCCACCGAAGTCTCGGGCTTCCAAGTGAGCTTCAACCTGCGCAAGGTTCAGCGCACGCGCAGGCGCTACCTCGACGCCATCCGCGACTGGGTCGAGAAGGGTCACGAGAGCGAGCACGTTTTCTCGGAAGCCGAGGCCCGCGATCACCTGTCCCCGTTTACCGCGGAGATCGCCCTCGCACACGCCAACTTCCACCTCGGTCGGTACCTGTGGGAGCGAGGCGATCGCAGCGAAGCAGCGCGCTTCCTCTGCAACGCCGTCGAGCTTCACCCGGACTCCTGGAACTTCTTCCGCCAGATGAAGAACCTGGAACACATCCTGGGCTCGGGCGGACCCGCCTTCTTGCTCCGCGCCCGGCGCCGCAGCAAGCAGGGACAGGCGTACTACGAGCTGCCCGACATGGCCATGCTGCGCGAGAGCTAGTCCGCGCGCGCCGTCCAGCGCTGAGCCCTCACATCGCCCTCCCCGGGGGCATCGCTCGAGGCATCGGCGTGTGCCTCAGGTGACAAGAGTTGTGCCAAAATGGGGCGGTGGAACTCCAGCACAAGATCGTCGTCGTAACCGGCGCCGCCAGCGGCATCGGCAAGGCCCTGGCCACCCGCTTCAAGGCCGAGGGAGCGAAGCAGATCGTGGCCGTCGACCTCAACGAACCCGGTGCCCAGGCCACCGCGGACGAACTGGGATGCATCGCCATGGCGGCCGACGTATCCAGCGAAGCCGACATCGCCGGCGTGATCGAGCGAACCGAAGCCGAGGTCGGCCCGATCGACCTCTTCTGCTCCAACGCCGGTATCGGCGCCGGCCCCGATCTCCAGGCGCCCAACGAAGATTGGCAGAGAAGCTGGGACGTGAACGTGATGGCCCACGTCTACGCGGCACGGCACCTGGTGCCGAGGATGGTCGCCCGCGGCGGGGGCTACTTCCTCAACACGGCGTCCGCGGCCGGCCTGCTGAATCAGATCGGAGTCGCCGCCTACGGCGTGACCAAGCACGCGGCCGTGGGCTTCGGCGAGTGGCTGGCCATCACGCACGGGCACGAGGGCATCAAGGTGTCCTTGCTGTGTCCGCAGGCCGTTCGCACCGCGATGACGGCAGAGGACAACATCGCGTCGCAGGCGGCGGCGGGGGACGGCATGATGGAGCCCGACGTGCTTGCGGATTTCGTCGTCGAAGGGCTGCGCGATGAGCGCTTCCTGATCCTGCCGCACCCCGAAGTGCTGAAGTACATGCAGCACAAGACGGGAGACTACGACCGCTGGATCCGCGGCATGAACCGCCTGCACCAGCGACTGACGGACGCCGGCTAGAGCTCTCCCGGGTGCACGGCGATGTTGAGCTGACCGGCGAGGCCGGCTTCCCGGCGGGCCTCGATCTCGTGGAACTCGGGGCTCTGAGCCACGCCAGCGACGCCGATCGTCCGGAATCAGGCGCCGAGCTTGCGGGCGAACAACATCGCGCTGCGCGCGATCGGGGCAACACCGCCTTTTCCGATTGCATTGACGTTGGCCGCGGTGCCGTCTCGGACCCGGCCGACGATTCCCTGGAGGATGGCGGCCGAACGGAAGAGGTGGAAGGCGAAGTAGAAGTCGAGGTCGCTGACACAAGCTCGGCCGGTTTGGCGGCAATACGCGTCGACGGTCTCCTCCACGGTCAGAACGCCGCGGCTGCGAAGCTCTGCGTCGTCGAGGCTCGCGAATGGACTCATCGGGATCTGGCGCGCGGAGAGCGCATAGGTCAGATCCGCGAGCGGGTGGCCCAGGGTCGAAAGCTCCCAGTCGAGCACGGCGACGATGCGGGGCTCGGTTGGATGAATCACGAGATTGTCGAGCTTGAAATCGCCGTGGACGATGCCGACCGAGTCGTCCTCAGGAACGTGCTCGGGCAGCCATTCCATCAGTCGCTCCATCGCGCCGATCTCTTCCGTCTCGGAAGCTCGGTACTGCTTCGTCCAGCGGCCGATCTGGCGGGCATAGTAGTTGCCGGGGCGGCCGAATTCTGCGAGCCCGATCGCTTCGAAGTCCACCGCGTGGAGGCGGGTCATCGTCTCGATGAACGAGTCGGAGATCGCACGGCGCTCATCGGGCGACTGCTCGGGCATCAGCGGATCCCACAACACGCGCCCTTCGACCCGTTCCATCACATAGAAGGATGTGCCGATCACGTCTGGGTCCTCGCAGAGGACGTGAGCCTTGGGCACCGCGTAGCCGACCCGGTTGAGCGCCGAGATCACGCGATACTCGCGATCGACGGCATGGGCCGACGGCAACAGCTTGCCGGGAGGCTTGCGCCGCATCACGTAGCGACCGCCAGGACACGAGAGCGCGTAGGTGGGGTTCGACTGTCCTCCCTTGAACTGGCTCACGTCGAGGGGGCGCCGAAATCCGGGCAACCGATCCGAGAGGAAGTCCTCGAGGCGGCCCACCTCGAACCGGTGCTTCTCCCGGACCTCGCCGGTGCCACTGTAGAGGCTGCTCGGATCACTTGCGGTCATGAGATGAAACTCCGACGGATTCGAGGACCGACTGTACGGGAAAGGATATGGATCCCTCCACGGTAGACAACAACCCTTTTTCTAGACGCTTCGTCGTCGAAAACTGGATGCTTCGTCGAAGCAGACAGCCTGAGACCGACAACCCCGGCCCCTTCACCGATCGCATGGGGCTCCAGCCCCAGCCCGACGCCGCGCCCAACTGGTAGGATCCCACCATGGAAACGATCGATCGGGAGTTCGTCTCGTGCGTCTCGCCCACGGCGGGCCGAAACGGTGCTGGCTACCTGCCGTGCCAGGGCCTCTACCACACGCCGAAGGGCGAGCTTCCGAAGACCGCCTGCATCGCCAGCCACTACAACGTGGATTTCAGCGAGCACTATCTGGGCGAGTTCCTGGCGAAGCGCGGCTACGGCTTCCTGGGCTGGAACACCCGCTTCCGGGGCAACGAAACCTACTTCATGCTCGAGCACGCACTGATCGACATCGGGGTGGGCGTGCGCTGGCTGCGCGAAGAGGCCGGCATCGAGCGAGTCGTCCTGATCGGCAATTCAGGTGGCGGATCGCTGATGGGCGCCTACCAGTCCCAGGCCGTGGAACCGGACCTCGAACCCGTCGCGGGCGGCAGCCTACCCGAAGCGGCAGGTCAGCTGATTCCGGCCGATCTCTACATTTCCCTCAATGCTCATCTGGGCCGGCCCGAGGTCCTGACCGCGTGGATGGACCCGTCGGTCGTCGACGAGAACGACCCGGCCTCCGTCGACTCGGAACTCGACATGTACGCGCCCCAGAACGGCCCGCCGTATTCACCCGAATTCGTGGCGCGCTACCGCGCCGCCCAGGAGGCGCGCAACCATCGCATTACCGCCTGGGTGCACTCTGAGCTCGAGCGCCTCGCCGGCCACAAGATGTTCGACCGGGTCTTCACCATGGCGCGAACCTGGGCCGACCTGCGCCTGATGGACGGCACACTGGACCCGTCGGACCGGCCGCTGGGAGTCTGTTACGCCGGCGACCCGCGCTGGGCGAACTACAGCCCGTTCGGCATCGGTCACGCGAATTGCCTGCGGAGCTGGCTCTCGATGTGGAGCCTGGAGACTTCCCAATGCCAGGGCCGGCCCCATCTGGAAAAGATTCGGGTTCCTTCCCTCGTGATCCAGAGCATGGCCGACACGGGCGTCTTCCCCAGCGACGCAAAGACCATCCACCACCACCTGGCGTCGGCGGACAAGCGCCTCGAGTTCATCGCAGGCGACCACTACCTTCAGGATCCGCCCGACGCGCGAGACAAGCTCGCCGATCGAATCGTCGGCTGGCTGGAAGAACACCCACTCTGATCGGGGTCACTCCGGATCGGAGCTTAGAGGAGCCGCATCACGGATCTCTCGCGAAGAAGAGCCAGTTCGATTCGTCTTCTTCGGCGATGGGATTGTAGAAGCTCACCGGCTCGACACGCACCTCGCCGAAGACCCGACGAAGCGCGTCGGCGAACGGCGTGTGCTCCGCGTACGACCAGACGCCGAGCACACCGCCGATTTCGAGGTGTTGCTTGGCGAGCCGCAAGCCAGCGTCCGAATAGAAGGAGCCGTTCACCTCGCCCAGCCGCTCGTCCGGAGAATGGTCGACGTCGATGATGATGACGTCGAAACGCCGGCCCGGACTCTCGGCCAACCCGGCATATACGTCTCCCTGTCGAACCACGAATCGCGGATCGGCCATCAACTCGGACGACAGCGGCACGAGCCCGTTCTTGACCCAGGCGATCACCGGCGGCAGGAACTCGACGACCTCGACGGAGGACACCTGCTCGGAGGCGAGTGCGGCATGGGCCGTGTATCCGAGACCGAGCCCACCGACGAGAACATCCAGATCCGAGCCGCCGTGCATCTCGATCGCCGAGTGAGCGAGCGCCCGCTCGGACGCGGTGTTGTAGCTGCTCATCAGGAACTCGTGATCGAGCGTGATCTCGGTGATCACGGTTCCGGGTTCCGACAAGAGTTCGCGGCGCCTCAGCGCGATCATCCCGATCGGAGTTTCCTCGGCAGCGAGGAACTCGATGTTCGTCGTGGTCATGATCGTCGGAGCTCCTCGATTCGAACCTGCGGTTGGGAGGCGCCGGCGCCGGCAGGGCCCCGGATCGGACCGGAAGCCCGGGCGGCGTCCCTCTCGTCCGACGCGATGCCGAACAGATCCTAGTTGATCGCACCCGACTGCTTCAGCTCGACGATCCGGTCCCACTCGAGGCCCAGCTCCAGCAGCACCTCTTCGGTGTGCTGGGCATGCTCGGGACCCTTGCGGAGTTCGGGCGGCTCTCCGTCGAACTGCACCGGATTGGAGACGAGACGAAACTGGGTGCCATCCCCGGCGTCAACCGACCGGATCAGGTCGTTCGCGATCACCTGGGGATCGGATGGGAGCTGCTGAAGCGTCTGGAACGGTCCCCATTGTCCTTTCATCTTGGCCAGTCGCTCGCGCCATTCTTCCAGCGTCGCGGTCACGAAGATCTCGGTCAGGATCTCTCGCGCGGCTTCGGAGTTCTCGCTGAACGCTTCCGCGGTGGCAAAACGTTCGTCCTGGGCAAGCTCCGGGCGACCCAGGTATTGAACCGTGTCCGCCCAGTAGTAGTGGCCCTGGAGCATGGTGAGCATCAGGAAGCCGCCATCGCTTGCACGGTAGAGGCCGACCAGGGGATTCATGAAGGCTGCACCGGCGCTGGGGTTGGCGCCGCCAGGGTTGTCGCTCTGGAGCATGGCCGAGGTCAGGCCCGCACCCATGGCCCAGAGGCCCGTGCTCAGCAGCGAGATGTCGACGACCGAGGGCTCACCCGTGCGTTCACGAGCGAACAGCGCCGCCGATATGCCACCCGCGATCGTCATGCCGCCGATGGAGTCGCCGTAGCCCGGCCCCGGCTGCATGCCGGGCGCCTCGCCGAGCTGGCGCATGCCCATGCCGCTGCCCGAGCGCGCCCAGTAATCGGTCGAGTCGTAGCCACCCTTTTCGCTCTCGGGGCCCTTGGCACCATGGGCGGTTCCGCGAGCGTAGATGATCTTGGGATTGACCTTGCGGATGCTGTCGACGTCGAGCTGAAGCCGATTCAACGCTCCCGGAAGGAAGTTCGTCAGGAACACGTCCGCGTCGCGTACGAGCCTGTAGAGAATCTCGCGACCTTCTGGGTTGGATGCATCGATTCCGACGCTTCGCTTGCCACGATTCGAGTGTTCCATCAGGAAGTTGATCTGGGCCGTATTGTCCTGGCCCCCCACCTGGAGGAGACCACGCTGGCCGTCGCCCTTCACCGGGTGCTCGATCTTGATGACGTCGGCGCCCCAGTCGGCGAGCACCGCGCCGGCCGACGGCACGAACGTGAACTGGGCGAACTCGACGATGCGAACACCCTTCATGACCTGATGCATGGCTTCCTCCGGAACACTCCCTGGGAGTCGAACGCTCCCTGGGAGTCAAGATATGCAGGCCCCAAGGATACCAACAATGCCGCCAGCGCGGGGCGTGCGGTCGGATCCCCGATTGCTTCAGAAGCCGAACTTCCTGGATCCCAGGCCCCATCAGATCGACTAGAATCGGAGACGTGAGCGCGACCATCCTGGGCATCCTTGCCTTCCTGGCGCTGGCCGGATCGATGGCGATCTGGTTCCGAAAGATGCAGACCGTCCAGATTCCCGAGAATCGCGGTGGCTTCGTCGCGACCTGGGTGATCGCGGCCCTGCTCGGCGTGACCGCCCTGGTTCAGGGCGTCGGGTGGATCGGCGGCATTCCGGCGGGAATCGCCGCAGTTGTCGGAATCTTCTTCACAGGCCTGTTCTTGATCAGTCCTCAGAAGGTCGGGGCCGATGCGATCCAGGTCGGTGCAACGCTGCCCGCCTTCAATGCGCTAGATGAAAATGGCGAGATGTTCGAGAGTACCAGCATCGCGGGCAAGCCCATTCTGCTGAAATTCTTCCGCGGACACTGGTGACCATACTGTGTCGCCGAGTTGCGGCGATGGGAAGAACTCCGACCGGACCTCGACAAGCGCGACGTCCAGATCGTGACGCTTTGTACAGACACTCCGGAAAAGATTCTCGAAGGTCACGCGATGCACGGACTCAAGAGCGTGATGCTCTCGGACCGGGATCTCGCGGTCACCGACCTCTTCGGAATCCGAAACCAGGGCGTCCATACCGGTCCGCCCGGCGTTCCCGGCCTGCCCGTGCCGACGACGATTCTCGTCGACGCCGACGGTCTGGTCCGCTGGATCGACCAGTCGAAGAACTACCAGCGAAGGTCGGACCCCGACTTCGTGCTGGCAGCGCTCGAGAAGCACCTCGGCTAGCCCTCGTCGAGGCTGCCGGGTTGAACGAAACCCACCGACAGGATGCGGGTAGCCGCTGCTAGAAGCGGACCAGGTTGTACTCCGTCGGCTTGAACTTCCGCATCGACAGACAATATTCGCTGGCGAAGCCCGGAAACAGGGCGTGGTTGCTGCCGTCCGGGTTCAGGTACCAGCTGTTGCAGCCCGAGGTCCAGGCCGTGTACTTCATGCGCTTCTGGATCTTCTCGTTGTAGCGGTCCTGGACCTCCTGGTGCACGTCCACGTGCTTGAGATCCAGGCCGATGATCTTCCGGATGGCCTGGAGTGCGTAGTCGATCTGGCGCTCCGTGTAGACCAGCACCGACGTGTGTCCGGGACCCGTGTTCGGGCCCATCATGATGAACCAGTTCGGAAAGCCGTGAACCGTGACGCCCTTGTAGGCGACGGCGCCATCCTTCCAGACCTCGTCCAGGCTGCGGCCACCGAGGCCCGTGATCGAAAACGGCGCGTTGGCGAGTCCCAGGGCAAAGCCCGTGGCGAGCACGATCACGTCGGCCGGATGCAGCCGGCCATCGACGGTTTCGATGCCGTCGTCGGTGATCTGAGCGATGCCGTCGGTCACGGGCTCGACGTTGTCGCGGCTGAAGGCCGGCCAGTAGTCGTCGGAGATCAGCACCCGCTTGCACCCGAACTGAAAATCCGGCGTCAGCTTCTTGCGAAGCTCCGGGTCCTTCACGCAGTTCTTAAGGTGAAGACGCGAACCCTTTTCGCCGATTTTCGACAATGGCGAGTCCAGGAACACGATCGGGCCCATGACCTCGCTCAACCAGAAGAGGAGCCAACGGTAGAGCTTGTGCAGAAGGCCGTGCCGTGAAAAGAAACGCTTTCGGCTCTCGCTGAACGCGCGATCGTACTTGGGCATGATCCAATGGGGCGTGCGCTGGAAGACGCTGAGCTTGCCGACCTCGGGAGCGATGGCCGGAACCGCCTGGATCGCGCTGGCACCCGTTCCAATCACCGCGACGTCCTTGCCACGCAGGTCGCAGTCGTGGTTCCAGCGGGCGGTGTGAAATATCTCGCCCGTGAACTTCTCCATTCCCTTGATGTCGGGATAGGCTGGATCGACCAGCCCACCGACGCCGGAGACGACGAAGCGGGCCGACAGCGACTCGCCCGTACTCGTCTCCAGCTGCCAGAGCCCCGCATCCTCGTCGAAGCGGGCGTTCGTGATCGCCGTGTTGAATCGCATGTGCTTGCGCAGCCCGTACTTCTCGACGCAGTCGAGCAGGTACTGCTGAATCTCATCGAACGGCGCGAAGGCCCGGTTCCAGTTCGGGTTCGGCTCGAACGAAAACGAGTAGACGTGAGACGGGACGTCGCAGGCGCAACCGGGATAGGTGTTGTCGCGCCAGGTACCGCCCACCTCGGCTTCGCGTTCGAACATGCTGAACGAGAGGATGCCCGCCTTCTTGAGCTGGATCGCCATCCCGATGCCTGCGAAGCCGGTGCCGATGATCACGATCGGAAAGCCGGGGGTTTGCGGGCTCGGCGTCTCTTGCTGGGGGTTCACGCTGCCATCCACCTTTCTCTGGCTTGATCCGATTCTTTCTGGCGTTGGCGGGACAGCTGGAAGCGTAGCAATCTGACACGGGTCGATCGACGAGCGGATCGCCCCGGGCGACCGCGGCTGGGACATTCAGCCGCGCGGCAGCCAGACTGGCTCGTCATGACCAAGAGGAACCCCGGGGCGAGATCGCAGGGAAGCTCCTCGAACGCCTCGACGGCATCGCTGACGGCGTGAGCATCACCCACAACCGCGCACCGGACCCTTCACGTTGAGCCGACGTCGTGGCGGATCTAAAGAGTTTGCGCTGATGGGCGCCGCAGAATTCAATCAGGCTCTCGAAAGATTGGCCCGCCACACAGACTGACGAGCGGCGAGCAGGCCGCATCGGACAAGATCGATGAGGACACGCACGTCTGCTGTGAGAAGCTCCAGCATCGCCATCCGGAGCTAGCGGTTCTCGAAGCGATAGACGTCGACGGCAAAGAAGTTCAAGCTGCCGTCGTCGATCCGATCGATCAACGCGCCGTGGCCGGCGCCACCGCGTCGGGTGACGAAGAGCAGCCGCTCATCGGGAAGTGCCCGCAGGCGCCGCAGCAATTTTTCGACCTCGTCGCTCGACTTCGCGTAGAAGATCGCCTTGTCCTGAAATACGGCGAAGAGGTCCTGGGGGAGCCACCAGAGATCTGTGAGAATCACTTTTTCTGGAAGACCTTCCATCGACTCCGAGAGCCGGTGGGAAAACTGCTTGCGCTCCTGGAGCAGGGCGATCGAGTAGGTCTGGGCGCCGGCGCTGACCAGAAGGGTCGAGACCAGCGAAAGAACGCCCAGGCGCCGCCGGAGACCGTGCTCGTCAAACCAGAGGACGAGGTTCTGGGCAGCGATCACGATCAACAGCGGGTAGAGAATCAGGAGCAGGCGATTGCCCCAATGGATTCCTTGCGACCCGTCTCCGGGTGCGGCGAGCACGTACAGGGCCGAGTAGGCCAGCGCGATGATCCACAGGCGGGTCGCGACGGGTGAAATCAGCGATC
>SMUY01041998.1_pt1 | contig 13733 bp, 9 predicted proteins | sample 2456441 | NCBI WGS metagenome assembly SMUY01 (sample SAMN11095931, study PRJNA526329) | marine sediment metagenome | biome: Marine sediment; feature: Surficial sediment; material: Deep marine sediment; isolation source: Hadal surficial sediment | place: Pacific Ocean | collected 2014-11 | depth 0-1...
CTCGATGAAGTCCTGGAACAGACTGGCGGCAAACGCGACGAGCGCTATCGCGCGCTGGTGGAGGACGGCCTTCGCGGACTGGCCCAGCTTCGCAAGTGGGTCGACGAACTGGATCGGATCGTGTCCGGCCATCACGGCTCTTCCTGGTCTCCAGGTGCCAGCTTCGATCCCGTTCGTGCGGTGGCCGATGCCGTCCACCGCGTTTCATCCGAATTTGCAGAGCGCAACGTCAACTTCGACGTCCAACTGCCGGACAGGCTTCCCTGGATCCCGGGCGACGGTTCGCTTCTCGAGCTGGCAATCGTCCAGCTGCTCCAGGAGCGGCTGAAGAATGCCGCTGCCGGCAGCACGGTGGCGATCAACGCCCGATCGGTCGAACGCAACGGCAACCGGTATGTGATGATCGCCGTCGTGGATGGCCAGGGGGATGGCGTCTCGATCGAGGATCCGAGCGAACCGGTACCGGAGACGGTTCTGCGGACCATCCAGGAGTTGGGCGGCGAGATCCGCAGCAGCACAGACCTCAGCGCCGGGCGGACTACGGCGATTCGACTCGGCGCTGTGAAACAGTAGACTCGCCCGCCGGAGGATTCCGCCATGCCCCCCCGCCCCCCGGTGAAGCGGGTGTGTCTCGCCTACAGCGGCGGCCTGGATACATCGGTCATCCTGCACTGGTTGAAGCAGGCCTACGACTGTGAGGTCGTGGCCTATTGCGCCGACGTGGGGCAGCAGGAAGATTTGTCGGGGCTTGCCGAGAAGGCACGGGCCACCGGCGCTGTCGACTGCGTGGTTCGCGATGTCCGCGAAGAGTTCGTCCGGGACTACGTGTTTCCGGCGATCCGCGGCTGCGCCATCTACGAAGGCAGCTATCTGCTGGGCACGGCCCTGGCGCGCCCGTTGATCGCGAAGGTCCAGGCCGAGGTCGCCCTCGAGACGGGATGTGACGCGGTCGCCCATGGGGCCACGGGCAAGGGCAACGACCAGGTCCGCTTTGAGCTGGCCTTCCGGGCCCTGGCGCCCGAGCTGGTGGTCATCGCCCCGTGGCGGGACAGCCGCTGGGACCTCCGCTCGCGCACCGATTGCATCGCCTACGCCCAGAAGTACGGGATCCCGGTGACGGCGACACTGAAGAAGCCCTACTCGGTGGACCGGAACCTGATGCACATCTCGTTCGAGGGAGGCGTTCTCGAAGATCCGTGGCGAGCGCCCGATGAGGAAATGTTCGTGATGACGCGCTCGCCCCAGGATGCGCCGGACGAGCCGTCTGTGATCGTGATCGGATTCGAACACGGGACCCCGGTTTCCGTCGATGATGAGACGCTCTCACCGGCCAAGCTGCTGGGAAGGCTCAATCGCCTGGCCGGCGAGCACGGTATCGGCCGGGTCGACATGGTCGAGAACCGCTTCGTGGGCCTGAAGTCGCGCGGCGTCTATGAGACACCGGGCGGTACCGTGTTGCACGCGGCCCACCGTGCCATGGAGTCGATCACCATGGACCGGGAGGTGATGCACGAGCGCGATCGCCTTTCGCCGCGCTTCGCCGAGCTCATCTACAACGGCTTCTGGTTCTCGCCCGAGATGGATTTCATGCGTGCTGCCATCGACGAATCCCAGCGGAACGTGACCGGCGAGGTCCGCCTTCAGCTCTACAAAGGAAGCTGCCGAGTCACAGGTCGTCGCTCCCCGGTCTCGCTCTACTCCCAGGCCCTGTCATCGTTCGAAGCTGCAGGACCGGAGGACACGTACAACCAGGCCGACGCCACCGGCTTCATCCGCCTGCAGGGGTTGCGGCTGGGGGGTCGAAAGGGCGGGGCCCGGTAGCGTCTCCGTTCGCCTCGCCACCGGTCCAGGCGCGAGTCGGGTGGAGGTCTGAAGGGCTGGGGCGTGCGGTCGTGAGGGAGATGAGAGGCGGGCTGTGCCCGGGCCCCCGCGTGGGGCCCCTGCCGGGTCGGTGCTGCTGGGCACGCGGTGTTCGCGTTCCGGATCCGGATGAAGATCGAGGCCAGGCAGGGGACGCCGCCCGAGGCTTGCACGTGTACGGGCCCGCGCATACGACTTTTCCGTAACGAGGCCGCGAGGCGTGCTGCAGGGACGGGGTGGAGGGCTGGTGTCGTACGCTTCGTTCGATCGTGCTGTGACTGATCGACCGATATCGCGAACCGTGTCAGAGTTGGCCTGGAATCTCCGCTGGATCGAGCAGCCCACGTTTCCTCCAGCCTCTGGACAGCAACCAAGTGTGCGGCTTCGCCACGGGCGCTCCGGAAAGTGAATGCGCCGTCGACCCATCGGCCGCCGGGCGCCAGCGCCATCCCGAGAAGAACCTCCCTGAGGACGCCAGATCGAGCTGCTTCACGGCCTTGGAGGCCCGCCTCGCAGGGTGCCGTGCGTTGAGCAGCACGTAGCGCAGTGCATTCCGCACCTGGGTGGGCGTCCTGAGCACCGAGACGTGGTAGCGATCCACGAGAACCGGCCCCCTTCTTCGAAAGACCCGATTCACGGCCCGTGAGAAGCGCGCCCCCAGTGACTTCATCCCCCGTCCCAGGGCCTGTCGATCCTTCGCCTCGACCAGAAGATGCGCGTGATTTCCAAGAATCGAGTAGTGAACCAACCGGAACTCCCAATTCACCCGCGAACCTGGTTTGGGACTCCCCAGCAGGCCCCCGTCAACACCCCACGCCACCGAAATCCGGTGCTGAGGCGTCGTGGGAGGGTGGTCTCGCCCCGACTGGGAGCTCAGGCCGTCCTGTTGGGCGAATCAGGCTCCGGCTTCCCGGTCTTTCTCCGCCAGGAACTGCAGGAGATAGGGCAGGCAGAGGCGGACCATGTCCACGTCGGGTGCGAGTTCGGCACCCAGGGAGAAGACGTAGGTCACGGTCTTGGCGAAGAGCAGCAGATCGTTGGGCAGTTGAAGGCCGGGCGTGTCCTGGAGCAGCGTCTTGGCCTCGTCCTTGAGGCTGAGGACGGTGGAGCCGGAGACGCCGAGCGCACCGCCCTGGTCTGCGATGCGGACGAAGATGGCGTGGACCGATTCGCGGACATCGGCTTCGGCATCGGGTGCGATCATGCCCATGCGGTTCATGGCAGCGATGAATCCGTCCAGGTCGCGCTGAATGACGGAATAGATTCCCTGGCGCATCTCACGCCGCAGCGCCGGATCGAGGCGTCGACTCAGACCGAAATCGATGAAGAGCACGCGCGGTCGCGTGCTCGCCTCGGGTTCGTCGAGCACGAATAGATTTCCGGGATGGGGGTCGGCGTGAAAGAGACCGTCGACGAAGACCTGGCGGGCGTAGGCCCGACCGACGATCTGCAGCACGGCAGTCATGTCGACCCCGGCGGCCCCTAGGCGCTCGAGGTCCGAGATCCGGATGGCTTCGTGGTAGCTCATGGTGAGCACGCGCTTAGCGGAGTGGGAAGCCACGATGGTGGGCACCACGATGCCGGTGTCACTGGCGAGATTTGCGGCGATCTCCGACGCGTAGGCGGCCTCGCGGCGGAAGTCGAGCTCTCCCCGGAGGCCGGCGGCGAACTCTTCGAAGAGCTGCTCCCAGTCGATGAGGCTCGTACCTCGGAACCAGCTCGTGACGCGGATCAGACCGCGCACGATCGCGAGATCCGCCGCCAAGGACGCCTCGAGCCACGGGTACTGGATCTTTACCGCCACCTCTTCGCCGGACGGCAGGCGGGCGCGGTGGACCTGGGCGATCGAGGCCGCCCCCAGGGCTTCGGGTTCGAACTCCGTGAACCATTCCTCAATTCTGCCGCCAAGCTCCGATTCGACCACTGGGCGAATCCGTTCGAACGGCAATGGCATCACCCGATCGCGCAGCGCGGCAAGGGCGCCACTGGCGCTACCGGGAACGATGTCGTGACGGTGGCCCGCGAACTGTCCCGCCTTGACGTAGACCCCCTTCAGTCGGCCCAGCACGTCGACGGCGCGCCGGGTTGTTCTCGTCCGCCAGGCATCGAGGCGGGCTTGGCGTCGGGCGTGGCCCGAGAAAACGGACAACAAAGCGACAACGATTCGATCCCACGCAGCAACGATGGCCCAGCCCAGCAAGCGCAGGACAGGTTCGATCCCCGAAGATCGCCAGCGGTATGCGCTCGCGGCGCGGGTTCCTGCCGAAGCCGGCAGCGCTCCGTGCTGCACTTCTTCCACGCGTTTCCCTTGCGTTTTCCCTGTTTTTACAGGTGGTTACGAATGGGTTGGATCGAGTTCGGACGGGGCGTTAGTGTACAGGATCGCTCGCTGGTGGCCGTACCACGAAGCCTGGCCGTACCGCGAACCACCCTCGTGCCTAGCATCGGGAGATTCCATGACCCAGTCGCGCCCCTCCCTCCTGCTGGCCATTGGTCTGCTGGGTGTCTTTGCCCAGATCGGCTGTCACCAGTTCGATTTCGGTCCCCGCGTCGCCGCGGGTGAGATCGACATCTATGACGATCTGTTCTCGGTCTCGGTCGTCGACGAGGAGCATGCGGTGGCCGTGGGATACCAGGGTGCCGTCTACTGGACCGAAAACGGCGGTGACAAATGGAACAAGGGCACAACCCCGACCAATCATCTGCTCTACTCGGTTTCCATGGCCGACATGAATCATGGCTGGGCCGTCGGCCAGAGCGGTACGGTTCTTCACACGACGGACGGCGGCAAGACCTGGACCAGCCAGGAGAACGTCAAGCTGGACGAGGGGACGCACCTGTTCGGTGTCCACGCAATCAACGAGTCGACCGCCTGGGCGGTTGGCGACTGGGGCACCCGGATTCACACCACGGATGGTGGCGCGACCTGGATCGATGACTCGATCACGATCACCGTCGATCATCCGATGTTCGTCTGGTTGAGCCCCTCGGAAAAGATGACGGTGCGAAACGGTGGAAAAGTCTACGAGGACGTTGGGCTGACCAACGTCTACTGCCTCGATGCACCGAGTACGAACTGCTGGATCATCGGGGAGTTCGGTTACATCTTCCATTCCGATGACCGCGGCGCTCACTGGAACCGCAGCCAGATCGTAGGCGACGTCTGGATGGACCCGATCGGCTTCGGATACAACCAGATTGGGATCGGTGACGACGATGTATCTCGGCTGACTGTCTTCGCCAAAATGATCGAGAATGAATCCCACCTCAACATTCTGATCGATCCTTTCGTGAGCGAGCGCGAGATGAAGGAGTTCGGCAACCCCGACGATCCCGACGCGCTGTTCGACATCATCTCGGCCCGGATCGACGAGACCAAGGGCGCCCTCGAAGACGCCGGAATCCTCAGCGACCGTATGCGCATGCCCAACAAGCCGCCGTGGGATTACGAGGACTTCCAGCAGGACGATCCCACCTTCCTCCAGCGCTACTTCGAGGGTCGGGTCGCCGAGGAGCCGCGCATCGACGTCGCCGTGATCCAGAATCCCTATCTCTTCACGGTGCATTTCTCCGACGAGGAGAACGGCCTGATCTCGGGTCTCGGCGGCGTCGTGCTCCGCAGCGAGGACGGTGGCGAGAGCTGGCGCTACGAGGGCGTCGACCGTAAGCAGGCGCTGTTCTCGGTGACTTCGGTGAACGGTCGCTCGATCACCGTGGGTGAGAAGGGCATCGTGCGCATTTCGACCGATGGCGGAAGCCAGTGGAGTATCCCGACCGAAGCCGAGTTTCCGACGGTCTTCACCTTCATGCGGGACGTGGATTTCGAGCAGAAGCTGCGGGTGGGTTTCATCGTCGGCCAGCAGGGCATGGTGCTGCGCAGCCAGGATGGCGGGAAGTCCTGGGAGAAGGTGCTGCCGCCCGGCGATCTAGGTGTCGGCCGGATCCTCTGAGCGCTGGCGCAGCTCGACCCGGCGGATCTTGCCGCTCACGGTTTTGGGCAGTGACGTCACGAACTCGATGGCTCGGGGATACTTGTAGGGCGCGGTGATTGCCTTCACGTGCTCTTGGAGTGCGCGAACCAGCGAATCATCGCCGACCGTGCCTTCGCACAGCACCACGTAGGCCTTCACGATCGAGCCCCGATCCGGGTCTGGCGCCGCCACCGCGGCTGCCTCGACCACACTGGGATGCTCGATCAATGCGCTCTCGACCTCGAACGGTCCGATGCGATAACCGGCGGAAATGATCACATCGTCGTCGCGGCCGACGAACCAGAAGAAGCCGTCTTCGTCCCGATAGGCGCGGTCGCCGGTCAGATACCAGTCGCCCCGACGACAGCCGGCCGTTGCGGCGGCGTCTTTCCAGTAACCGCGGAACAGGCTGGGCGGTGCACCGTGGAGCCCGATGTCTCCGACCTCGTGGGGCGGTAGAGCTCGCCCGTCTGCACCGATCACGTCGACCCGGTGTCCCGGCATCGGCAAACCCATCGATCCCGGCCGAACCGGATTTCCCACCAGGTTGCCGATCAGCAGGATGGTCTCGGTCTGGCCATAGCCGTCGCGGATGGTGATGCCCGTTGCGTCATGCCAGGCTCGGATCACTTCGGGATTGAGCGGCTCTCCGGCCGAAACGCACTCGCGCAGGTTCGATGTCGAGAGCCGCGACAGATCCTCCTTCACCAACATCCGGTATTCGGTGGGCGGTGCGCAGAAGACATGGGGATCGATCTCGGACAAGAAGTCGATTTCGGCCCGCGCCTCGAAGCGGCCGTGGTAGAGCACGACCTCGGCGCCCCAGCTCCAGGGTCCGAAGATCACACCATACGCCGCCTTGGCCCAGCCCGTATCGCTGGTGGTCCAGAGCCGTTCGCCCGGCCGCACCCCGTGCCAGAACTCGGACGTGTAGCGCTGCGTCCATGTGTAGCCGTGGTCGTGGAGCACGGCCTTCGGCGGGCCCGTGGTTCCGGACGTGTAGTAGACGAGGGCGGGGTCCGTCGCCTGGGTCGCGTGTCCGGCGCTGGCGTCATCGGGCATCGACGCCAGCGCTTCGGAGAGGTCGATCCATCCGTCAGGAGCGGAGCCGCCGCGCTCGCTGAGGCACAGGAAGTGCTTGACCGAAACGAGCTCGGCGCGGACCCGGTCGACGGCATCGGTCGACTCGGCCGCCGCGATCACGGCGACGGCGCCGCTGTGGTCCGCACGGTAGGCAATGTCTTTCGGACGCAGGATCGTGGAGCTCGGAATCACCAGCAGCCCTGCCTTCAGCGCCCCGACGGTGACGATCTGCCATTCGGGAACCCGTGGCAGCATCACGATCACGGGGGTACCCGGAGCGATGTCGAGCGAGCGAATCAGGTGGGCGACGCGATTCGATCCGGCGGCTATTTCGGAGAAGGTCAGGCGCCGGGATTCGCCGGCCGCGCTCCGCCAGAAGACAGCGGGCCGTTCTGGCCCCGCTGCAAAGCGGTCCACGACATCGTGGCCGAAGTTGAAGGCCGCTGGCAGCTCCCACTGGAACGATTCGACCGCACGTCGGTACGAGGACAGGGCCTCGTCCAGTTCGTTCGCCTGCGCCACGGCATCGAGCTTAGTCGAATCGTTTGCGGGGTTGGTCGGCTCGTGGCTATTTTCACCCGTGGACTTCGGGAGCCGGCAAGTCCAGGGTCAAGTGGCTGGCCCGAACGGACGATTCTCTGATCTGGAGATGCTGGGCGAGGAGGCCCGGGATGATGGATGTGGCGCAGGCCGAGGGGCGGATCGTCGTCGTCGACGACGACCGGCTGGTTCGAGAGATCGTTTGTGATGCCCTCAAGGGGCTTGCGCGGGTCGAAGCGTGTGAGTCCGGAGAACGGGCGCTCGAAAGCCTGTCGCGTGAGCGGGCCGATCTCGTCATCTCGGACCTGACCATGCCGGGCATGTCGGGCATTCAGCTGCTGGAGCGCATCCAGCGCGAGCACCCGGGCACCGAGTTCGTCCTGTTGACGGCGAACGCTTCGGTGGAGAGCGCCGTAGGCGCCCTGCGGATGGGGGCGGCCGACTATCTGACCAAGCCGATCCGACCCGAAGAACTCGCACTGGTGGTGGAGCAGATCCTGGCCCGCCGCCGCCTGTTGGCCGAGAACGCGAGGCTGCGGGCCGAGATCGAGATCATCGAATCCTGCCGGGTGCTGCTCCGCTGTCTGGATCCGGGCGAGGTCTACGCGGTCGCCCTGGATCTCGTGCTCAGTACGCTGGGCTGCCGCCGTGGCGTCGTCCACTTCCGGCGCACCGCGGTGCCACGGACCGATGGCGTCGCGACGCGGGGCTTCGATGAGGACCAGGCACGCCGGCTGCGGGACATGCTGGTCACCGACAAGGTGCCGGACCTCGACAGCGTCTCCGGCCCCGTGATCGTAACCGACGGGAAGATGCACGACCTGCTGCGCTCCTGTGACGTCGAAGCGGGCCCGGCCGTGGTCGTACCCGTGCGGGGCCAGGAGTCCGAGGCCGGTCTGATCTGGGCCTTCGACGAAACGAAAGGACGCGACTCGAGAGCCCTCGATCGTGTGCGGCTCGTCGCCCGCCACGCAGAGCTGGCCCTCCAGAATGCAGAGCGCTTCCACCGCGCGCAGGAGCGGGCGTTCATCGACGACGTGACCGAGGCCTACAACGCGCGCTACCTCCTCCAAGCCACCGAACACGAGATCCAGCGGGCCGAGCGCTACAAGAAGGACCTGGCCGTGCTCTTCCTCGACCTGGACCGCTTCAAGCTGGTGAACGATCAGTACGGTCACCTGGTGGGTTCCGACGTCCTGCGTCAGCTCGCCGAGGTTCTCCAGGAATGCATTCGCCAGGTGGACACGCTGGCCCGGTATGGGGGCGACGAGTTCACGATCCTGCTGCTCGACACCGACCTGGAGGAGGGCGTGGCCGTCGGGGAGCGCATCCGCGGCACGGTCGCCGACACGATCTTCGAGGGCGAACGGGGAGCCCCGATTCGTCTCACCATCAGCATCGGCGTCGCCACCTACCCCGCCCACGCCTCCGACCGGGACACGCTGCTCGACGTGGCCGACAAGGCCATGTACCTGGCCAAGTCCCAGGGCCGGGACTGCGTCTGCACCGCCGATCAACTCCAGACCTGATCGCCCCCCCCAGACCCGCAGGGTGATCGTTCTCCAACGTCTCCGATCCCGGGCGGTTCGCCGCTTCGGCGAACCGCCCGGCGCGCCCCGCGCGCCGGTTGACATCAGCGAGGCGGGTTGCTAACCAACTCCGCGATTTCGTTAAACTTTTCTGGTCTTTTGACCACTCCCAGCGAGGCGCTTGGTGGCTCGGGAACACGCCGTTCTGGACGGGATAGGTGAGCTTCGCCGCAGCCACGCGGCGGGCGACGTCGGCGTCGAACTCGAAGGCTCCGAGGTCATCCTCGGCGGCTGGGTCCACCGGCGCCGCGACCATGGCGGCGTGATCTTCGTCGACCTGCGCGACCGTGAGGGATTGGTGCAGGTGGTCTTCCGACCCGACGCCTCGCCAGAGGCCCACGAGCGCGCCGGCGAGCTTCGCTCTGAGTACGTGATCCTGGTGCGCGGCGTCGTGATGCGGCGTTCGGAGGACACCATCAATCCGAAGATGCCGACCGGCGAGGTCGAGGTCGAGGTGACCGAGCTGCGGTTGCTGAACCGCGCCACACCGCCGCCGTTCCCCATCGAGGAGACGGTTGAGGCCGACGAGCAGACCCGGCTGCGCTTTCGTCTGCACGATCTGCGGCGCCCGCCATTGCAGCGTGCCCTGAGACTTCGACACCGTCTCTATCAGTCGGTGCGCCGCAGCCTGTCGGATCTGGGCTTCATGGAGATCGAAACACCGATGCTGACGAAGTCGACGCCCGAGGGTGCGCGCGATTTCCTGGTACCGAGCCGGCTCCAGCCGGGCGAATTCTATGCGCTTCCTCAATCCCCCCAGATCATGAAGCAGATGCTCATGATCGCGGGCTTCGACCGCTACTACCAGATTGTCCGATGCTTCCGGGACGAGGACCAGCGCGCGGATCGTCAGCTCGAGTTTACGCAGATCGACCTGGAAATGTCCTTTGTCGGGATCGAAGACGTGCTGACGGTGCTCGAAGAGGTCACGGCGCGGAGCTGCCGCGAGGCGGCAGACATCCAGCTGCCGCGCCCGTTCCGGCGCATCGCCTACGCCGACGCCATGGCGCGCTATGGCAGCGACCGTCCGGACACGCGCATCCAGCTCGAACTCGTCGATCTCACCGATGTGTTCCGCGAGAGTGGCTTCCGAGCGTTTCGCGCCGCCGTGGATGACGGCGGCATCGTGAAGTGCCTGCCGATCCACGACGCCCAGCAGCTGAGCCGCGGCGACGTCGACCGTCTCGAGTCCTTCGTCAAGAAAGAGCTCGGCGCGCGTGGACTCGCATGGATTCGCGTAACCGAAGACGGTGAGTGGCGCTCCCCGATCGTGAAGTTCTTCTCCGAAGACGAGAAGACGAAGATCCAGGAACTCACCAAGGCGCGTCCGGGCAGTCTGATCTTCTTCCAGGCCGACAAGTCGGCCAAGGCCAACGGCGTCCTGTCGCGGCTGCGAAGCGACCTGGGCGAACGCCTCGGTCGCGTCGACGGACGTGCGTGGGACGTGCTGTTCGTCGTCGACTTCCCGCTCTTCGAGCGCGGCGACGACGAGAAGCTCACCTATACGCACCAGCCTTTCGTGGCGCCCGTGGACGAGGACATCGAGTTGCTCGACACGGATCCGGAGAAGGTCCGTGGCACCCACTACGACGTGGTGATCAACGGCGTTGAGCTCGGATCGGGTAGCCTTCGCAACCACCGCTCGGACGTCCAGCGCCGAATCTTCGAGATTCTCGGGTATTCCAAGCAGGACGCCGAGGCCAGTTTCGGCTTCCTGCTGAATGCCCTCGATGCGGGCGCTCCGCCCCATGGGGGCTTTGCCTACGGCTACGACCGGTTCGCCATGCTGCTGGCCGGATTCGACAGCCTTCGCGACGTGATCGCGTTCCCCAAGACCCAAAGAGGTCAGGATCTGCTGATGGGCACACCCACTCCGGTCGAGAAGGAGCAGCTCGAAGAACTTCATCTGCGTGTCCGATTGCCCCAACGGGAGAGCCCTTCGGAAAAATGACACCTCCACCGGGTACTGACGCAAAAGAGCGTTGGCACCAGGACCCAGGATTCCGTATACCGCACGCGCCATGACGAGCTCTATATCGACGCCCCCCGCCGGGGGAAAGAAGATCACGCTGGATTCCGATGGACACCTGTCGGTTCCGGATCAACCCATCGTTCCCTTCATCGAGGGCGACGGAACCGGCCCCGACATCTGGGCCGCCTCGGTACGGGTATTCGACGCCGCGGTGAAGAAGGCCTTCGGCGGCAGGCGCAAGATCGCCTGGATGGAGGTGCTCGCGGGCCAGAAGGCCTTCGACGCGACCGGCGAGTGGCTTCCAGAAGACACCGTGACGGCCTTCCGCGAGCATCTCGTCGGCATCAAGGGCCCGCTCACGACGCCGGTGGGCGGAGGCATCCGCAGTCTCAACGTGGCGCTGCGCCAGATGCTCGACCTCTATGTCTGCCTGCGCCCGGTGAAGTGGTATCCGGGCGTTCCGTCGCCGGTCAAGAATCCGCAGGACGTGGACATGGTGATCTTCCGAGAGAACACGGAAGACATCTACGCCGGCATCGAGTGGGAGAACGGCACTCCCGAGGTGAAGAAGGTCATCGACTTCCTCCAAAATGAAATGGGCGTCGAGAACATCCGCTTCCCCAAGACCTCGGGGCTCGGCATCAAGCTCGTATCCATGGAAGGCACCTACCGCCTGGTGCGCGCGGCCATCCGCTACGCCATCGAGAAGAAGCGGGCGAGTGTGACCCTGGTGCACAAGGGCAACATCATGAAGTACACCGAGGGCGCGTTTCGGGATTGGGGCTATCAGATCACCAAGGAAGAGTTCGCGGGGCAGGCGATTGGCTGGGACGACTGCGACGGCAACCCGCCCGAAGGCCAGGTGCTGGTCAAGGATGCCATTGCCGACATCACACTCCAGCAGGTGCTGACCCGGGCCAAGGAGTTCGACGTGATCGCCACCTTGAACCTCAACGGCGATTACCTGTCGGACGCCCTGGCGGCCCAGGTCGGTGGCGTTGGCATCGCGCCGGGTGCGAACATCAACTACGACACCGGCCACGGGATCTTCGAGGCGACCCACGGCACCGCTCCGAAGTATGCAGGCCAGGACAAAGTGAACCCGAGTTCGGTCATCCTATCCGGTGTGATGATGCTCGAGCACCTCGGCTGGCGCGAGGCCGGGGAGCTGATCGAGAACGGCATCACCGCGTCGATCGCAAACAAGACCGTCACGTACGATTTTGAACGTCTGATGGAAGGCGCCACCAAGCTCAAGTGCTCTGAATTCGGCGACGCCATCATCGAGAACATGGGCGCCTGAACGGCGTATCCAAACCAGAGGACATCCCCCCATGGCACGGAACAAGATTGCCCTCATCGGAGGAGGCAACATCGGCGGAGTGCTGGCCCAGCAGGCCGCCTTCTGCGAGCTCGGCGACGTCGTCCTGTTCGACGTGGTGGAGGGCCTGCCCCAGGGCAAGGCACTCGACATAGCCGAGGGCGCGCCGATACTGGGCGCCGATTCCAGCATCACCGGCACCAACGACTACAAGGACATCGCGGGTGCCGATGTCGTGATCATCACCGCGGGTCTGGCGCGCAAGCCCGGGATGTCGCGCGACGATCTGCTGAGTACGAATCTCAAGATCATGAAGCAGGTGGCCGTGGGCGTGCGCGACAACGCGCCGGATGCCTTCGTGATCGTCATCTCCAACCCGTTGGACGCCATGGTCTACACCTTCAAGGAGGTCTCGGGCTTCTCCAAGCAGCGTGTGATCGGCATGGCGGGTGTGCTCGACTCGGCGCGCTTCCGCGCTTTCGTGGCGTGGGAGCTGGGCGTCTCGGTACAGGACGTGACGGCCATGGTGCTGGGTGGCCACGGCGACACGATGGTGCCGCTGATTCGCTACTGCACCGTCGCGGGCATCCCCGTCACGCAGCTCATCTCGCCGGAGAAACTCGACGCCATCGTCGAGCGCACCAAGGGTGCGGGCGGCGAGATCGTTGGCCTGCTCAAGACCGGCTCTGCCTTCGTTTCCCCGGCGCTCTCGGCGATCGAGATGGCCGAGTCCTACATCCTTGACAAGAAGCGCGTGCTGGCGTGCGCCTGCCTGCTCGAGGGTGAGTACGGGGTCGACGGCCTCTACATCGGCGTGCCCTGCATCATCGGTGGCAATGGCCTCGAAAGGGTGCTCGAAGTCGAGATGAACGAAGATGAGCGGAAGGCCTTCGACGCCTCGGTCGAGCACGTTCGCCGCCTCATCGGCCAAATCAAGATCTAGTCGACTCGTCTCCCCATCGAAAGCGTCAGCAAGGCCAGAGGCCGCGCAGCGAGCCAGAGGCGAGCGAAGCAACGGAACGAGCAAGGCCAGAGGCCGCGCAGCGAGCCGGAGGCGAGCGAAGCAAGAGAACGAGCAAGCCAGAGGCCGCGCAGCGAGCCGCAGGCGAGCGAAGGAAGAGAAGTGAACGTTCACGAGTATCAAGCGAAACAACTCCTGCGCGAATTCGGCGTTCCCGTGCCGGAGGGTGCGGTTGCGATGACGCCGGCCGAGGCCGAGGATGCCGCCCGGGACCTCCCCAAGGGTGGGGTCGTCGTGAAGGCCCAGATCCACGCCGGGGGTCGAGGCAAGGGCGGTGGCGTGAAGCTTGCCAAATCCCCCAGCGAGGCCAAGCAGATCGCCAGTGAGATTCTGGGGATGAACCTCAAGACCCACCAAACGGGTCCCGAGGGCAAGC
>SMUY01295521.1_pt1 | contig 13731 bp, 11 predicted proteins | sample 2456441 | NCBI WGS metagenome assembly SMUY01 (sample SAMN11095931, study PRJNA526329) | marine sediment metagenome | biome: Marine sediment; feature: Surficial sediment; material: Deep marine sediment; isolation source: Hadal surficial sediment | place: Pacific Ocean | collected 2014-11 | depth...
TTCCTTGTGATTTACAAAAGGGTAACTGTCGTAATCCCGCAGTGGTTGTAGAGCCTCGGCTTCTGGTTCGTGTTGGTAAGGGTTGATGCCGTTGGCCGCCACCTTGCCGTCCCAGACGTAGCGGTAGATGTCATCTGACAAGGTTGGCTGAGTGAAAAGAAACGTCAATCTAAAGAGAGCGCCGAAGAGAATTCCGATGGTGAGTATTTCGCGTGTCGCCATGTTTAGGTTGACATTCAATCGCGCGGCGAAGTCTTTGAGCCAGCGCAACGCGGATGCGGGCAAAAGGTTGGCTCCGCCTTCCTCGGTTGTGGAACTCAGCCCGAAAAAATGCACGGCCGCCAGCCAGTAAAGCAAGAACGCCAGCCCATAACAAGCGAGAAAAAACGGCACGTGGTTTCGCAGATCCTCCACCGAAGCAATCGCCAGATAGGCAAATTCCGATAGCAACGCCAGGCCGAGCAGAAGCTGCAGGCGACGATTCTTGTTTTGAAGTCGTATTTTGAGTTTCATGGCGCATGAAGTTAGAGAATAATCCTTGCAAAATCAACTTTTGCGGGCTTGGCAATTGTTCAGATCAACATTTAAGATTCTAGCAGGAAATCCGGCTTCATTAGGAGGCTTCAAGCAAATGATATGTGGCATCCCAGAGTCAGATATTGGACAGGCGGCCCGCATTTGCAGGCAGAATATTGCTTGCAAACGGAGTATTATAATTGTATATTAATTCTTTATTTTTGACTGAACCATAGCAGAGATGCATGAAGCACGCAATAATTTCCGATATTCACGGTAACCTGGAAGCGCTTGAGAGCGTCTTGAGTGAAATTGCGCGCAGGAAGGTAGATTCCGTTCTTTGCCTTGGGGATGTTGTCGGTTACGGACCAAATCCGAACGAGTGTGTTGCATTAATCATGGAAAAGGCGGAAGTTATTCTCGCCGGAAATCACGATTATGCACCTCTTGGCAAAATCGATCTTTCTTACTTCAATCCGTGGGCGAGAAGCGCAATCGAATGGACGCGGGCGGAGTTAAACGAGTCTTCAATCGAATTTTTGCTGGACCTTCCGTTGAAAATAGAAATCGATGGCTTTACCATTGTACATTCAACTCCGTTCCGCCCGGCTGATTGGAACTACATTATTACCATCGGCGATGCCGTTAAAAATTTTCCCGAATTCAGAAGCCGCGTGTGCTTTATCGGACATTCGCACGTACCCATGATTGTCTCTTTGAGCGAAGAGGAGGATTGCCGTGTCGTGAAAGAAAATCCGCTGAAGATCAAAACGGGTGTAAGATACATAATAAATGTGGGCAGCGTCGGGCAGCCGCGTGACCTAAACCCGCTGGCTTCTTTTGGGATCTACGACGTTAGGAAGAACGAATACGAGTTATGCCGTGTGGAGTATGACGTGGCAAAAACACAACAGAAGATCAAGGAAACGTCGTTGCCGGATTTCCTGGCGGAACGGCTTGAGCTTGGTCAATGAGATACTGCCGGTGCTGTTTTTAAGATTGTTCACGATGAACTTTTCCGGAGGCAAGACATGAAATTAGCGCAAGCCGACAATGTTCAAAAACTGATACTCTCCGAAGATATCTACAATGGCGTTGCCAAGATTCTCAGAGAATTGACAGCGAACACGGGCGCCAAAACGGTCGTGTTCTGCGAGTCCAATGGCTATCCTGTAACGCATGTTGGCGACACGAAAGGCATGGACTTACAGGCCATTTCGGCCCTTGCAGCCAATAATTTTTCCGCAACAGCAAAGATGGCTTCTATGTTTGGCGAAGGCTCGGGCTTCAAGTATGTTTTTCTGGAAGGCCATGACACAAATATCTATATTTCGGATGTTGGTTTCAATTTTATTTTGCTGGTCATTTTTGATGCCAGTATTGCGCTGGGAATGATTAGAATTTTCACGAAGAAGGCAATTGGGTCGCTCAGCGAACTATTGGCATCTGCAAAAGAGGACGAGCAGAAATCTAGCCAGTTTCTGGACCTCGAGTTCAAGACTTTGCTCAGCGAAGAGTTGGATCGTTCTTTAAAGTTATGATCGCGCCGGCTGATGTTTGTCAACCACGCTCTGCAAGAGATCAATTTTAAGATAGTCTATTACGGCCCCGGTCTCAGCGGTAAAACCTCCAACCTCGAATATATCTACACTAAATTAGACCCGACGATGCGGAGTGACCTCGTCACACTCAACACCCGGGAGGAGCGAACCCTTTACTTTGATTTCCTGCAGCTTGAGTTGGGCCGCATCAAGGGTAAGAAGCCGCGGTTCAATCTATACACAGTTCCGGGTCAGGCCTATTACCAGTTTAGCCGTAAGATCATTCTTCGGGGCGTAGATGGCGTCGTTTTCGTGGCGGATTCGCAACAACGCCGTATGGGAGAAAATCTCGACTCTTTGCTGGATCTGGAGAAGAACCTAATCGAAATGGGTTCTTCCTTGCAACAGCTTCCATGGGTGATTCAGTACAACAAGCGCGATCTGCCGCATATCGAATCCATTGCAGCCATGCAGAAAAAACTCAATTTTTTTGGCACTCAGTATCACGAGGCCGTCGCCACCAAAGGCGGGGCTGTTATCAATACGCTCAAAGCTATTATCAATGAGGTTGTTTCGAAAATGACTGTTTTGGTCGACTAACTTCGAGCATTTAGATGAATGACACTGTTGCAATTCAAAACTCTCCGCAGTCTCTGATTGAAGAGCGCATGAAGGAGATCACGGTAAGTGGTCACTACGAGATGGTTCACCTTTTTTCCGACGAAGGCCTGCCTTTGGCTGAATACTATGATGAGGATATCGTTGACAAAGATCGGCTGGCAGAGCTCTCTCTTTTGCTGCGTCAAGTAAGGGAGATGGCCGATGTCATGGGCCAGATTTCGAATGTCAAGGAGATGATAGTGGAAGGATTCAACTGCAGAAAAATCGTTTTCAGATTTTTTCGCGCTTTCAACCAGGAAGTGGTTATCGTAATCGTGGTACCGCCACAAAAGTCTTACCGAGCGCTGACGAACTCTCTGATCAAAATGATTGAAAGAATACCCTGTTAGGGATTTTCTTTTTTGCCACAAACACGGCAAAAAATAGCCGTTCAACGCCGTCTCCCTCAACGCTGAACGGCTCTTAAATCCGGTCGGGCCTCACACTCAAAAGAGGTGTATACCGGATCGTCTCACCTCACGACCACACATTCACACATTGCAAGCGAGGATTCAGATTAGAAGATCCTTTTCCAATCTGAGTTCAATAGTATAGACAACAGTTTCAGGCACTTTCTCTTAAAGAAAATCAAAAAAGGCATTTTTTTCTTGTGGCATGTGTAATTACAAAGACATTGGTGTTTCATGTATATACATTGTACGGAAATCAGACAGCATTGCTGTACCATACACAACCCATGAAACAGCTCTAAGTTTTATTTAAAACAATAACTTGAAATAAACGTCCGTTTTGTGGCACGGACATTGCTTTAGTAAAGAGACAAGCAAGTGAATCTTACATGGAGGTAATTTTCATGCTAAGTGAGTCGAGTCGATTTGGAAAGGGAATGCTGATATTGACTCTTCTGATGCTGGGATTTTCTCACAAAGGGACTTATGGGAAAGTCCCGGTTCATTTTTCGGGACAATTATCCTCAATCAAAAAAGCACTGACCTCACAGCTTTCAGATTGTCAGGATCACTTCAGGAATCACACTTATTCTCTTTTTATTAACTCCAATTCCTCTGCATCGCTCGTTTTGCTTGTGTCATACGATCGCGGCTTGGCAAGCATCGTGCAGGAATTGCTGGGCACGAAGCACGTACCGCTTCTGCTCTCGGTTTCAACGCTGCCACAGGAGACGGCATATTTCGATCTTGCCCTTCTTGAATTTGAACAAGATGGCCGAAAATGGCGGCCAACCTGCGATCAGGATTCTTGTGACATTGTTCTTCTTGACGAGCGCCATGAGTTTGGCGGAAGCCTGCACGGCAATGAAATTCGGAAGGCTGTCATGCTGCTCGCGCACTCCTTTGACATCACGCTCCCGATCAAGATTCGTTACGGCGATCGGGAACGAGTGATGCATTTGGACTAGCCCCGCCTCAAGAATTCATTACTGTTAAGAGATTTTAAGATCAGTTAAAGCGCTTGCTTCTTAGGAATGTCTCTCATTATATTGCGGTGTTTATGCGTGTCATAGTTTTGAAAATCTATCAGTTCTTATCTGCTTGAGCCTTATATGAATCCTTCGGAAGCCAAAATCCTGATCGTTGAAGACAACTCCGACCACGCCATTCTGGCAAGAATCTGCTTGCAAAGGGCCGGTTTTGAGCACATTAACCTTGTCAACTCATCAGCGAAGTGCCGGGCGATTCTGAAGACCCAGATCTTTGATATAATTCTTTTGGATTATGACTTGCCGAATGAGGACGGGTTGGCCATCCTCAGGAGACTGAAAAAACAAAAGTTGACCGAAGCTGCCATCGTTCTGGTTACTGGGCACGGCCATGAAAAGATTGCAGTCGAGTCGATGAAGGCAGGCGCATTTGATTATATTGTCAAGTCAGGCGACTATCCGGGCATTTTACCCAACGTTGTCAAGCGTGTCTTTGAGAAATTCCAAATATATCGCGAGAAGAAGCGGATGGAAGAAGAGATTCTCTTGCGAAACCGAGAATTGCAGGCGCTCAGTTCCGTTTCCACTGTGTTAAACGAATCTCTCATCCTGGAGGAAATCCTTGTTGGTGCCGTGGGTAAGATTGCAAAACACTTGGATCTGGAGGCGGTTACAATCTATCTAAAGAAAAGCCATGAACCGGATTTTTTGCTCGCCGCTGGCACTGGAACACTTGCAGAAATTTCGCGATTCAGAAAATTGACTTCGCATGATTTCGAGGATATTTTCTCGGCGCTTACCCGCCACAAGCAGTTCTTTACAGACGACTTGTCGGCAACTTCACTTGACGACCTGGCAACGGAAGGTATGCGGTCGTTGGTCGCCTTCCCATTGGTGCACAAGACCAAGGTGCTCGGCGCCTTACTGGCTGCCAGCAAAGACATCGACTATTTTTCCGAGCGGCGTCTCAAACTTCTGTCCTCGATTTCGAGCCAGATCGCAATTTCCATCCAAAACGCTAATCTGTATTCTCAAACGGATGAGCTTAAAAACAATCTTGAAAATGTATTCAATAGCTCTCTGGATTTGATCATTACAGTGGACAGCGATGGTCGGATCAGATTCTTCAACGAGCGGTTTGCCAAGATTCACAGTGGCGCAGACGACTTTCTTGGGAAAAATGTTCTCGACTTCGTGCCCGACAACAGGCACGATTTGTTCAAGCGGAAATTTGAGGAGTTGAAACGAGGTTGTGCTTCGATCTACGAGACTGAGATGCTCGGTCCGGGCGGCACGGGAATGCCATGCCTGATCTCGCAGTCCCGGCTGAAAGGGCGCGAAGAGTTTCTGATGGTCATCAAGGACACATCGGCCATCGCGCAGCTTCAAGAGCAACTGATTCAATCGGAAAAGCTTTCTGCGCTGGGCCAGATGATTGCAGGAGCAGCGCACGAATTGAACAATCCACTGGCGGGCATTCTGGGGTACGGCCAGCTTTTGCTGGAAGAGTCACTGGCGCCAAATGTTCGCAGCGATGTTAATGTCATCCTGAAGGAAGCGCGACGCTGCCAAAACATCGTTCAGAATCTGTTGACGTTTGCTCGTAAACAGAACTCCACCCGGCAGCTCATCGACATTAATGAGGTGCTTAAGGGGGTTCTTGACTTGCAGACATATCAATTGCGGGTAGATGGCATTGATGTGACGCGCGAGTTGCATCCCTCGCTGCCGGGCGTTTTTGGAGACTACCATCAGCTTCAGCAAGTGTTGCTACACCTCATCAAGAATGCGCACGATGCATTGCAGAAAAAGCCCCGAACGCATCGCCAGATGCACATTCGTACGACGTCCTCAGGCAAAATGGTACAAATAATCGTGTCGGATAATGGCATCGGGATTTCTGCCGAACACAAAAACCGGATTTTTGAGCCGTTCTTTACCACCAAAGAAGTTGGCGCAGGCACCGGATTGGGCTTGAGCATGTGTTTTGGCATTGTTCAGAGTCATCAGGGCAAAATGTATGTTGAGAGCGAGCCCGGTAAGGGGGCAACCTTTACCGTAGAATTGCCGGTGCTGCCTGCGGAAGAAAACACGATGCCATTTGAAGTGATGAACATGAAGCCTCCCGCCGCTTTGATCGATTCGTGAAGCAGTCCTTTTCTCCACTTTAACTCCCCCAATTATCGCATTTATGTGCATGGGCTATGGTTCCGGCGCCGGCCGTCATTTGCTGGGTATAGCCACATTGCACTTTCTATGTAACAGTCATAAAAAACATTTTGTTACAAGAGGTGAATTCGTCTTTTCTCGCAATGGTCATAAAGAAATAAGATGTTGACTTTTTTGGCAAGAATATTTATATTGCGTGCTTCTGCGAGAGTGGCGGAATTGGCAGACGCGCTAGATTTAGGATCTAGTGAGCTTTGCTCGTGTGGGTTCGAGTCCCTCCTCTCGCACTTTTTTTTGAGGAATCAACGGACTTAAAATCAAAGATAGACTTGGACGCTAAAGTAACGAAAAAAGGAAATTTTGAGCGTGTAGTTGAAGTTGCCGTGCCCGAAAGTGAGTTGGCGCCGCACTTCAATAATGCGTTTGAGAAGTACCGCAGGAACGTCAAGTTGCAGGGCTTTCGCAAGGGGAAAGTCCCGATGAGTCTTATCCAGAAACTGTACGGCGACGTCATCAAATCCGAGGCCATCGACCATGTGGTTCAGAGCGTTTTTGAGGAAGTAAAGAATAAGGAAAATTTGAGGCCGGTGGCGCCGGCACAACTGGAGGATGTCAAATACGATCCCGAGGATGGGTTACACTTCAAAGCGGTGGTTGAGGTGGTGCCGGAGATCGAATTGAAGAACTACACCGGCCTTTCAGTGGAGCGCGAGACCTACCAGGTCGACGATCAGGATGTTGAAGACGCTCTGGCGGATGTCCGGGAGCGCATGGCAGTGATGGAGCCGGTGGAGGGCGAGGCGCAGAAAAATCATTTTTTGGTGGTCGATTTTCAGGAGCTCGATGTCACCGGGTTGCCGATCATCGGACGTAAATATGAAGAACGAGTCATCCAACTGGTAGATACAGAAGCGGACAACGACCTGGGACGGCAACTACTCGGGGCGAAGGCTGGCGAAAAACGTCACGTTGAGATCGAGGTTGTGGCAGCAGAGGGGCACAAGGAAAGGACGCGCTACGAAGTAAATGTTAAAGAAATAAAATCGAAGCAATTGCCAGCACTGGACGATGACTTAGCTAAGGACGGCGGCGAGTTTGAGACGCTTGAAGCGCTCAAAGTGGATATTCGAAAAAAACTTCTCAAACAGTCGGAAGCCAACGCCCGCAGCCGACTGCGGCAGCGTCTGATCGATGAGCTGTTAAAGAAGAATGCGTTTGACTTGCCGGAATCGATGATCACCAATTATCTGGACATGATCGTTGCGGGCGCCAAGAGAGACGGCAAGGCAGCAGATGAGGACGCGCTACGAACTGAGTACCGGCCGACTGCGGTTTGGACCATCAAGTGGGAGCTGGCCCAAGACAAACTTCAGGAGCTTAAGGACATTTCAGTGACCAAAGAAGATGAAGACAGGGTCATCGCAAGAATTGCGCAGGAGCGGAGTGTTGAGGAGAAGGAACTCCGGGGGTCACTGAAAGACAAAAACGCCAGGCGCCGGTTCGAAGAGGACGTTCTTGAAGAAAAGATCCTTGACTTTCTGGAGGAAAATGCCAAAATAAAGGACAAGAAGGTAACCAGGAAGGATCTGGAAACGGCGAAAAAGAAAATTGCATTGCCATCGTAACTATGTTTGAACTACTTAAAATTTAACTTAAGGAAAGAGTTGCTCAAATGGGATTAGTACCAATGGTTGTAGAACAGACGGGGCGCGGCGAACGCGCGTACGATATTTTTTCCCGTCTGCTGAAAGAACGGATTATTTTCGTCGGCGCTGCCATTGACGACTACGTGGCGAGCTTGTCGATTGCCCAGATGCTGTTTCTGGAGGCCGAGGATCCGGACAAGGATATTTCGTTGTACATCAATTCGCCGGGTGGTTACGTCACCGCAGGCTTGGCAATTTACGACACGATACAGCATGTGAAGCCGGATGTGGTCACATTTTGCATGGGCCAGGCTTCCAGCATGGGCGCGGTTCTGCTCGCGGCCGGTGCGCCGGGCAAGCGCTATGCCTTGCCACACGCACGCGTGATGATCCACCAGCCGCTGGGCGGCGCGCAGGGTCAGGCATCGGACATCGAGATCCAGTCGCGAGAAATTTTGTACACGCGCGAACGGCTTAACGAGATTCTCTCTTTACACACGGGCCAGGCCGTTGAAAAGATCGCTCAGGACACGGACCGTAACTTTTTCATGTCTGCGGCGGAGGCCAAAGAGTACGGCATCATCGACGACGTCATCGACCGGAAGGGCCTGATGAAAAAACGCATAAAGAGGAAAACGAACAGCAAATGAGAGAGCGCACGATTGGCTAAGAGAGAAATGAAAGAGCGCCTGTACGTGTGCTCGTTTTGCAGCAAGAATTCAAACCAGGTGGAGTGCATCGTCACCGGGCCGGACGTATACATTTGCAATGAGTGCGTGAAAAGCGCCGGCGAGATCATCAAAGAAGACTATCTGAGGCGCGGCAAGTCTTTCGAGAATCAGGAATTCCTGCCCGTGGACATCAAGAAAGCACTCGATGATTATGTGGTGGGCCAGGACTTTGCGAAGAAGAACCTCGCGGTCGCGGTCTACAACCATTACAAACGCATCAAGTCTTTCGACTCCTTTGATGATATTGAAATCGAAAAGAGCAACATTTTGCTGGTGGGCCAGACCGGAACCGGCAAGACGCTTCTGGCGCAGACGCTTGCCCGTTTTCTGCAAGTGCCGTTTACCATCGCCGACGCCACCACGTTGACCGAAGCAGGCTATGTCGGGGAGGATGTGGAGAACATCCTGGTGCGGTTGCTGCAGGCCGCTGATTACGATGTGGAAAAGGCTGAGCGCGGCATCGTCTACATTGATGAGATCGACAAAATTACGCGTAAAGACGGCAACCCGTCCATCACGCGGGATGTTTCCGGTGAAGGCGTGCAGCAGGCTTTGCTGAAGTTGCTGGAAGGCACGGAAGCGGCTGTTCCTCCAAAAGGAGGCCGGAAGCATCCTGAACAAAATCTGATCAATATCAACACGCGCAACATTCTGTTTATTTGTGGTGGCGCATTTGTCGGGTTGGAAGAAATTGTCAGCAGCCGTTTGGGAAAAAATATCATCGGGTTTGGCGCCGAAAGCGATAAGCGGGTCGCGAAACACAATAACGATCTGATGAAGCATGTTGAGCCTGAAGATTTGCTGAAGTACGGTTTGATTCCCGAACTTATCGGCCGTTTGCCGGTGCTTGCCGCTCTGGCTGAACTGAGCGAAGATGCCCTTCTCGAAATCCTGTTAAAGCCCAAGAATGCTCTAACCAAACAGTACAAACGGCTCTTTGAGATGGACGACGTGGAGCTTGAGTTCGAGCCGAATGCATTACAAGAGATCGTCCGGCTGGCGAAAGCCAGGAAGACAGGCGCGCGGGGGCTGCGGTCCATTTTAGAAGAAGTGATGCTGGAATTAATGTACGATATTCCATCACGGCAGGACATTGAGCATTGCGTCATTACAAAAGATTATGTTTTGAAAAAGAGTCAGCCCGTCTTCACCTTTAAAAAGGTTAAAAAGAGCGCCTGAGCGTACGCTTCAAGAAGGGAAATGAGATTCAAAATCTTCCCTGGCATGACGCCGTCGGGGAGATTTTTTCGTTTAAAGCGAGTTCAAAAAAAGTATGTACAAAGTCATCCGAGATGACAAAGTCATCGAAATCAACACGCGTCTCCCGATTCTGCCATTAAAAGACGTCGTGATCTTTCCTTACATGATCTATCCGCTCCTAATTGGCCGTGAATCTTCGTTGAAGGCCATCGAGCAATCAATGCTGCTCGACAAGCTGATTTTTCTCGTCGCCCAGAAGGACCTGACTATTGAGGAGCCTGGTAAAGATGACCTCTACAAAGTTGGTGTCGTCGCCAGAGTTCTGCAGGTACTCAAGCTGCCAAACGGCTTGATGAAAGTGCTCGTCGAGGGCGTTGTGCGGGGTGTGATCAAACGCCATCTTTCGGCGAATGGTCACTTTCAGGCGCAAATTGACGTGGTGCATGAGTCGGACAAAGCGACGCCGGACATTAAGGCCAAGGTCCGGCGTGTGGCCAATTTGTTTAAGGAGTACGTGCGGCTGCAGCGCAATTTGCCTGACGAGGTCATCCTGACCATCGAAAAGGTTCACCACCCTCAACGGTTCGCGGATCTGGTCACCGCACACATTCAGTCCGACATTGAAGTCAAGCAAGAACTGCTCGAAACACGGTCTGTCGAGCGGCAGCTTCTCGATTTGCTGGACATACTGGAGGCCGAGATTGAGATTCTGAGTATCGAACAGGATCTTGAAGAGAAAGTGCGCGGGCGCATCAATCGTTCGCAGAAGAATATGTACCTGCAAGAGCAGATACGCGCCATTCAGGATGAGCTTGATGAGGAGGGTGAATCCAACGGTGAGTTTACTTACCTGGGCGAGCAGATCAAGAAGGCGAAGATGAGTGCGGAGGCCGAAGAACGGGCATTCGAAGAGCTGGAAAAACTGCGTCAAACGTCGCCGTTTTCACCGGAAGCCACTGTCATCCGGAATTACGTGGAGTGGTTGCTGGCTGTGCCCTGGAAAAAGAAAACCAAAGATAACCTGGACATCACCGCCGCCGCTGACATTTTGGATAAGGATCATTACGGCCTGGAAAAGCCGAAAGAGCGCATTCTGGAGCACCTGGCGGTGATGAAACTGTCCCGGCACATCAAAGGACCCATTCTCTGTTTCGTGGGCCCGCCGGGAGTGGGGAAGACGTCCCTCGGACGGTCTGTGGCACGCGCCATGGGCCGCAATTTCATCCGGGTGTCCTTGGGCGGCGTCCGCGATGAAGCGGAAATTCGGGGCCACCGCAGAACTTACATCGGTTCAATGCCCGGCAAGATCGTTCAGAGTATGAAGAAAGCCAAGACCGTGAACCCCATTTTCTTGCTGGATGAAGTGGACAAGATGAGCATGGACTTCCGCGGCGATCCGTCTTCGGCGCTGCTGGAGGTACTGGATCCGGAACAGAATCATGCCTTCAACGATCACTACCTGGAAGTTGATTACGACCTCTCAAAAGTGATGTTTATTACCACGGCCAATGTCGAGAGCCAAATTCCGGAACCGTTGCGCGACCGCATGGAAGTCATCGATCTTCAGGGCTATCTGGAATATGATAAAGTTGAGATCGCAATCGGGTTTCTGATTCCGAAGCTTTTAAAGGGACATGGGTTAAAAAGGAAGAACCTGCGTATTCGGAAGTCGGCCCTGGTGCTCATTGTGCGGGAGTACACCCGGGAGGCCGGCGTGCGCAATCTTGAACGTGAGTTGTCATCAATCTGCCGCAAAGTCGCCAAACGGCAGGTTGAAAAAGGCGAGTCGGTCGTTGTTATCACCAAAGAAAATCTGCAAGATTTTTTGGGCGTGCCGAAATTCCCCGAGCGTGAGGTTGAGCGCGGCAACACCCTGGGCGCCGCAGTTGGCCTGGCCTGGACGCAGTATGGCGGCGATGTTTTGCAAATTGAGGTTAACCTGATGGCGGGCAAGGGCGAGTTGTCCATGACCGGAAAGCTCGGTGATGTGATGCAGGAGTCTGGCAGGGCCGCGCTTTCTTATGCCAGAAGCAACGCGCGCAAGCTGGGTTTGCAGGGAGAATTTTGGAAAGATACGGACATCCACGTTCACGTCCCTGACGGCGCGACGCCCAAGGATGGCCCCTCGGCCGGCATCACCATGGCCGTGGCTCTTATCTCGGCGCTGTCTGGCCGGCGGGTGCGCAAGAATCTCGCGATGACCGGCGAAATCACACTGCGCGGCCACGTCCTGGCTATTGGCGGGTTGAACGAAAAACTGCTCGCTGCCAAGCGGGCCGGCGTCAGGAAAGTGCTTATTCCGGCGGAAAATGAGAGGGAGCTTTCGGAGATCAATGAGCGAGTGACGAAGGGACTGACCATCGTCACCGTAGGCTCGATGGATGAAGTCTTAAGAGAGGCGCTGGTTTAAGCCGGCGTCGTTTCTGTTCCACTCTCTCATTACCACGGATCAATACGGATTTTTTGCTGATCTGCCTTCCTCTACGTTGTGCGTGAGAAAAGATACCGAAAATGAAAATTAATTCCGTGGAGTTTGTCAAAAGTGTGGCAAGCATCGATCAGGTTCCAAAAGAAAAACTGAATGAAGTTGCGTTTGCCGGCAGGTCCAACGTCGGCAAGTCGAGCCTTATCAATTGTCTGCTCAATCGCAAAAAGATGGCAAAGACGAGTTCCACACCCGGGAAAACCCGCTATCTCAACTATTTCAAGATAAATGGCCGATTCTATTTTGTTGATTTGCCCGGCTATGGCTTTGCAAAAGTCTCGAAGGCAGAAAGGCAGCAGTGGCGGAACCTGATCGAAGGTTTCCTGCAAACGAGTGAGAATCTGAAAGGTGTTGTTTCAATCATCGACAGCCGCATCGGCGCCACTCAGCTCGATTTACAATTGCTGGACTGGCTCAAAAGCCTTGCAGTGCCTGTGTTGCTGGTGGCCACCAAAGCGGACAAACTCTCGAAGTCTGTGCTCGCAACCCAAATCAGAAAACTCAACCGGAAACTCAGTGAGTACACTACGGCTCAAGTCATCCCGTTTTCTGCAACAAAAGGCGCGGGCAAGAAGGAACTCATGACTCACATTTTATCGTTGCTGGAGTAGCAAATGCGTGCAAGACTTTTTACGCCCGGGCCGACGCAGGTGCCCGAACGCGTGCAGGTGGCCATGTCCCATCCGCTGATGCACCACCGCGGGCAGGAGTTCAGGCAAATTTTTCGCGAGGTGAAAGAAGATCTGAAGTACTTTTTTCAGACGCAGGGCGAGGTGATTACGCTTACCTCCTCGGGTACGGGGGCGATGGAAGCCTGCGTCGTAAATCTCCTGTGCCGGAATGACAAAGTGCTGACGGTTGCGTGCGGAAAATTCGGCCAACGTTGGGGAGAACTTTGCCGGATGTACGGCGCCGATACGCACGCGCTCGATGCGCCTTGGGGCGATACGGTTGACCCGAACAACATCGAGGCTTTTCTGCTGAAGAATCCCGACGTCAAAGCCGTTTTTATCACTCACAGCGAGACGTCGACGGGCGCGGCTGCCGACATCAAACGTGTTGCAGAAGTCGTGCACCAGCATTCTAACGCGATTCTGGTTGTGGACTCCATCACATCTGCCGGGGTGCTGCCGTTCAAAATGGATGAGTGGGGCATCGACGTCGCCGTCACCGGCTCGCAAAAAGGTTTGATGATTCCGCCTGGCCTGGCGGTTGCAGCGTTTAGCGAACGCGCGTGGCAGCGGGTGGAAACTTCTGATTTGCCGAAATTCTATTTCGACTTGAAAGCCGAAAAGGCAGCGCAGGACAAAGGAACGACAGCCTGGACGCCGGGCATTACATTGTTCATGGGGCTGCGCGAAGCGCTCCGCATGATCCGTGAAAA
>SMUY01412735.1_pt1 | contig 13672 bp, 10 predicted proteins | sample 2456441 | NCBI WGS metagenome assembly SMUY01 (sample SAMN11095931, study PRJNA526329) | marine sediment metagenome | biome: Marine sediment; feature: Surficial sediment; material: Deep marine sediment; isolation source: Hadal surficial sediment | place: Pacific Ocean | collected 2014-11 | depth...
GGCACAAGGGGCCAACGCGATTATCTCGGGCGCCTCGGCCTGCTCACGCCCCCCAGCGTTGAAGTGCCCGAGGTGGGCGCCCCGCTGGTGCCCTCGCCGTGGCGCAAGATCAACACCATGACCATCGCTTACGGCCATGGCATCGCCGTGAGCCCGGCGCAGTTCGTCGAATCCGTGGCCACGGTCGCCAATGGCGGCATCCGCTATCCGGCGACGGTCTTAAAACCGCTCAAGGACGAACCGGCCAAGGGCCGCCGCGTGCTCAAGAGGCGGACCTCGCTCGAGATACGCAAGCTGATGCGGCTGGTGGTGACCGGCGGAACCGGCCGCCAGGGTCACGCGCCGGGCTACCTGGTCGGCGGCAAGACCGGGACCGCGGAAAAAACCGGCGGCCGGGGGTACCGGAGCAAGGCGCTGGTGTCGTCGTTTGTCGGCGTCTTTCCCATCACCGCGCCGCGCTACGTGGTTCTGGTGCTGATCGACGAACCCCGCGGCAACAAGCGGACCTACGGCTACGCCACGGGCGGCTGGGTCGCCGCCCCAGCGGTGAGCCGCATCATCTCCCGGGCCGCCCCGCTGCTGGGGGTCGCACCGGTCGATGAAGAGTCGGAGCTTGTCCGCCGCACCCTTCGGGTTCGCATTCCCACGGCCCCCCGCGGGCGACAGGGGCACAACATTGCGTCTTTTTGACCTGATCGGCGGCGAGGGCATTGAATTGGGTGAGAACAAGGCACTGAGAAACGTCGAGGTCACCGGCCTCAGCGCCGATTCCCGCGCCGTCCAACCAGGCAACCTGTTCGCCGCCCTGCCGGGAACCCGGCACCATGGCCGCGCCTTCATCGACCAAGCCCTGGAACGCGGCGCCGGCGCCATCCTGGCCCCGCCGGGAACCGCGCTGGCGCCGGAATTTGCCGACATTCCCGTGGTCCAGGACAATCAACCCGCCCGGCGCTTCTCCCTCATGGCGGCCCGCTTCTACACGGCCCAGCCCGAGGTGGTCTGCGCCGTTACCGGCACCAACGGCAAGACCTCGGTGGCGAGCTTCCTGCGCCAGATCTGGGCCCATGACGGCTTGGCTGCGGCCAGCCTCGGCACTCTCGGCCTTAGCGCCCCGGGGATCGAGGAGCCCGGCGCTCTCACCACGCCGGACCCGGTCATGCTTCACCAGACCCTGTCCCGCCTCGCCGAGCTCGGCATCAGCCATTTGGTGGTTGAGGCATCGTCCCACGGCATCGAGCAATTTAGGCTCGACGGGGTGCGGCTTGACGCCGCGGCGTTCACCAATCTGAGCCGCGATCACCTCGACTATCACGGCACCGAGGAGGCCTATTTCGCCGCCAAGGCGCAGCTCTTTTCCCGGGTTCTCCCCGAGGGCGCCATGGCGGTGCTTAATGCCGATGCGCCGGAATTCGCGGCCCTTGTCGAGATCGCCCGGGAACGCGGCCAGCGGATCATTTCCTACGGGGTCAACGGCGGCGACGTCCGCATCGGGCGGGGCCGCGCCCATGGCTTCGGCCAGATGGCCAGCTTCGAGATCGCGGGCCGGGAACACGAATTCCATCTGCCCCTGGTGGGCACCTTCCAGATCGCCAATGTCGCCTGTGCGCTCGGCCTCTTCATCGCCGCCGGCGGCGAGGCCGGCGCGGCGCTGGGCGCGCTCGAAGGCCTCGAGGGCGCCCCTGGACGGATGGAGTTCATCGGCAGCCGGGCCAACGGCGGCGCGGTGTTCGTGGACTACGCCCACACCCCCGATGCCTTGGCCCATGCCCTGGCCGCGCTCCGGCCCCACACCAAATCCCGGCTAGCGGTGGTGTTCGGCTGCGGCGGCGATCGCGACAAGGGCAAGCGCCCGGCCATGGGCCGCATCGCCGCCGAGGCCGCCGACCGGGTGATCGTGACCGACGACAACCCGAGAAGCGAGGATGCCGCCGCCATTCGCAATGAAATCCTCGCCGGCATCCGCGCGCCCGCCGCCGTCACCGAGATCGCCGCGCGCGGCACCGCCATCGCCACCGCCATCGCCGGCTTGGAGCCGGGCGATGTTCTCGTCATCGCCGGCAAGGGCCACGAACGGGGTCAGATCGTCGGCGATGAAGTGCTCCCCTTCGACGACCGCGAAGAGGCCGCCCGGGCGCTTCGCGCCACCGGGGAAGCGACATGATCGGGGCGCCCCAGGGCACGGCACCGCTATGGAACGCGGTCGAGGTCGAGGCCGTGACCGGCGGCCATTCGACGGCGCCCTGGCAGGCAAGCGGCGTTTCCATCGACACCCGAACCATCAATCCGGGAGACCTGTTCATCGCCATCCGCGGCCAACGGTACGATGCCCATAATTTCCTCAAAGACGCCTTTGCCGCCGGCGCCACCGCGGCGATGGTCAGCCGTATTCCCCAGGACCACGGCGGCGGTCATCCCCTGGTGATCGTCGATGACACTACCGTCGGCTTAAGGAAACTGGCCGGGGCCGCGCGCAAGCGGACCGCGGCCAAGGTCATCGCCATCACCGGCAGCGTCGGCAAGACCAGCACCAAGGAAGCCATGGCCGCGGCCCTGGCGCCGCTTGGCACGGTCAGCGCCAGCTTGGGCAACCTCAACAATCGCTGGGGCGTGCCGCTTTCGGTCGCCCGCATGCCCGCCGATGCCGAATATGGCGTGTTCGAGGTGGCCATGAACCATGCCGGCGAGATCACCCCGCTGACCCGCCTGGTCCGGCCCGACATCGCCATCGTCACCACCGTGGACGCGGTCCATCTCGAGTTCTTCGACTCGGTGGAGGACATCGCGCTGGCCAAGGCCGAGATCTTCTACGGTCTCGACCCGACGGGCGTTGCCATCCTCAACGCCGACAATCCGTATTACCCGCTTTTGTGCGACGAGGCCCGGGCCAGGGGCATCGCCAATATCCTGAGTTTCGGTGAGAACGAGCGGGCGGACGTCCGGCTCACCGGGTTTCACGCCAACGGCACGTCGCGGATAACGTGCAATGTCATGGGCAAAAAAATGGACTTCGCCTTGGCCCTGCCGGGCCGCCATTCGGCCCAGAACGCCATGGCCGTGCTGGCCGCGGTACAGGCGCTCGGGGGCGACCTGGCATCGGCGGCCGAGGCATTGGGCAACATGGCGACGCCGGTGGGCCGGGGCCGCAGGGCCATGGTCCGGCTCGCCAGCGGTGGCACCGCCACCATGATCGACGATTCCTACAACGCCTCGCCCGCGTCCATGCGGGCGGCTTTTCGCGTGCTCAAGGAAACCGAACCCGGGGACGGGGGGCGGCGCATCGCCGTGCTCGGAGACATGGCGGAACTGGGTCCGGGTTCCGCCCGCGCCCATGAAGAACTGGCCCAGGACCTCCTTGCCGCCGATGTCGACCTGGTGCTCACCACCGGCGCCAACATGATGCATCTGGACGACACGCTGCCGCGCCACATTCGGGGCGGCCATGCCACACGCACCGAAGAACTGGTTCGGTTGCTGGAAGGCGTGCTGCGCCCGGGCGACGTGGTGCTGGTCAAGGCATCCCACTCTCAGCACCTGGGTCAGGTGGTGGACGCGCTCTGCGCCGCCTCGGACGGCGAGAAGACAATGGCCAACGGGGGCTGAGGACGACGCAGAATGCTTTACAACCTTCTTCATCCCCTGGCCGGAGATATCGGATTCCTCAACCTGTTCCGATACCTCACCTTCCGCACCGGCGGCGCCGTCATGACCGCCCTGATCATCTGTTTCCTGGTCGGCGGTCCGGTGATCCGCTGGCTCAAGGCACGCCAAAGGAACGGCCAGCCGATCCGCGAGGACGGCCCCCAGGGGCACCTCCTCACCAAGAAAGGCACGCCGACCATGGGCGGGTTCATCATCCTGCTGGGCGTCTCGGTGTCCACCCTGTTATGGGCCGACCTCTCCAATGCTTACGTCTGGGCGGTTCTGGCCGTGACCCTGGGGTTCGGCGCCATCGGTTTCGCCGACGACTATCTGAAGCTCACCCGCATGAGCCACCGGGGCCTGCCGGGCATGTTGCGCCTTGGCCTTGAGATTCTGGTGGCGCTGATGGCGTCGCTGTGGATCATGGAAATCACCCGCGATCCCCTTTCCACCTCCCTTGCGCTGCCGTTCTTCAAGAACGTCTTGATCAACCTGGGCTGGTTCTTTCCGGTCTTCGCCGTCCTCGTCATGGTGGGCGCGTCCAACGCGGTCAACCTGACCGACGGTTTGGATGGGCTGGCCATCGTGCCGGTGATGATCGCGGCGGCCTGTTTCGCGCTCATCGCCTATCTGGTCGGCAATGCGGTATTCGCCAATTACCTGCAGATCCACTTCGTCCCCGGCACCGGGGAACTGGCGGTCTTCTGCGGCGCCCTGGTGGGCGCCTCCCTCGGATTCCTGTGGTTCAACGCCCCGCCGGCGATGATATTCATGGGCGATACCGGATCGCTTTCCATGGGCGGGGCGCTCGGCACCATAGCCGTCATCACCAAGCACGAACTGGTTTTGGCGATCATCGGCGGTCTCTTCGTTTTGGAAACCGTCTCGGTGATCGTCCAGGTGATCTCCTTCAAATTGACCGGGCGCCGGGTGTTCCGTATGGCGCCCCTTCACCATCATTTCGAGCAGAAGGGCTGGGCCGAGGCGACCATCGTCATCCGTTTCTGGATCATCGCCGTGGTGCTGGCGATCATCGGGCTTTCGACCCTGAAGGTGAGGTGAGACGCCGATGATCCATCTTCCCGGCATTTCAGGATCGACCTACGCGGTGATGGGACTGGGCGGATCGGGCCTCGCCGCGGCCGAGGCGCTGGCCGCCTCCGGTGCCGAAGTGCGGGCCTGGGACGATGACGCGGCCCGGCGGAGGGATGCCGAGACCAGGGGAATCACGCTCCATGACCTCGCCGGCGGCGGATTGAACGCGGTGAAAGCCCTGGTTCTGAGCCCCGGCATTCCCCATACCTTCCCGGCGCCGCATCCCATCGCCGCCCATGCCCGGGACGCAGGCATTCCCATCATCTGCGATATCGAGCTGCTGACCCGCGCCAAAAGCGAAGCCCGATTCGTCGGCGTCACCGGCACCAATGGCAAATCCACGGTGACCGCGCTGATCGGCCACATATTCCAAACCGCCGGCCGCACCGCGGCGATCGGCGGCAACCTTGGGCCCGCCGCCCTGGCGTTGGCCGAGCTGGACGCCGAGGGCACCTATGTGTTGGAGCTTTCGAGCTACCAGATCGAGCGCCTCGAGACCGTGGCCTTCGACATCGCCGTTTTGATCAACATCAGCCCGGACCATCTCGACCGTCACGGCGGCATCGAAGGCTACGTGGCGGCCAAGGAGAGGCTGTTCGACCTGGCGCGCACCGGCGCCATCGGCGTGATTGGCGCCGACGACGCCCATTGCCACGCCATAGAGGGGCGGCTTCACAACCGGGGCGACCTCACGGTGCTTCCCATTTCGGGCTCCACCCCCGTCCCCGGCGGCATCTGGGTCGAGGGCGGCCACGTGATCGACGGCCGGAGCGTGACGGCGGGCCTCATCGCCGACCTATCCGGAGCAAAGGCGCTGCCGGGCCGCCATAACGCCCAGAACGCCGCGGCGGCCACCGCGGTGGCGCTGTCCACCGGCATTCGCGGCGAGGATATCGCCGAGGGACTCGCCACCTATTCAGGCCTTCCCCACCGCCAGGAAACCATCCGGCGGTTCGGCGCCGTCACCTACGTCAACGATTCCAAGGCCACCAACCCCGACGCGGCGCTCAGCGCCATTGCCTGCTACAAGAACGTCTACTGGATCGCCGGCGGATGCGCCAGGGAGGGCGGTCTTCGGGAACTGGCCCGGGCGCGGGGCAACGAGCTCGGCCTCGTCCGCCACGCTTTCCTGATCGGCGAAGCCGCCCCGGACATCGCCAAGGTTCTTGACGGCGCCGTTCCCCATACCCGGGTGGACAACTTGGATGCCGCGGTCGCCGCGGCCCATCGCGCCGCCCAGGCGGCCGCCAACGGCGATGGGGGGGGTGCCGTGGTGTTGCTCTCGCCGGCCTGTGCGTCGTTCGACCAATTCACCGATTTCGAGGATCGCGGCATGGCCTTCCGCCGCGCCGTCGCCGCCCTAGGGGAGCCACAATCGTGATCGGCTTCGCGCGGACAGATACCTCGATCATGGCCGCTTGGTGGTGGAGTGTGGACCGCTGGTCGCTGGCCGCCATCGCCACGCTGATGGGATTCGGCGCGCTCCTGACCCTGGCCGCGTCGCCTGCGGTGGCCGAGCGCATCGGCTACGATTCATTCCATTTCGTCAAGCGCCAGATGATCTATCTGGTGCCCGCGGTCTGCGCCATCCTCGCCTGCTCCTTGATGGCGCCAAAGGGGGTCCGGCGGATCGGCGTGGCGCTGTTCTTCGCAAGCCTGATTCTGTTGATCGTGGCCCTCGCCGTCGGGCCCGAAATCAACGGCGCGCGCCGCTGGATCACCGCCGGCAGTCTCTCGTTGCAGCCCTCGGAACTGATGAAGCCGGCTTTTGCCGTGGTGGTCGCCTGGATGATGAGCGCCGCCAAGACCGAGGAAAACTTCCCCGGCCTGTCCATCGCCTTCGCCCTATACGGGGCCATCCTCCTTCTCCTCGTGCTGCAACCCGACATGGGCATGGCGGCGCTGATATCGGCCATGTTTTTCGCCCAGTTCTTCGTCGCCGGCATGCCGCTCTACTGGATCGGCCTCGCCGTCGGCCTCGCCGCCGGGGGCGTGGCCCTGGCCTATGCCTATCTGCCCCATGTCACCAGCCGGGTGGACCGCTTCCTGGACCCGGCCTCGGGCGACAGCTACCAGGTGGCGACGGGGCTGGAGGCTTTCATGAACGGCGGCCTGCTGGGGCGCGGCCCCGGCGAAGGCACCATCAAGGAAGTCCTGCCCGACGCCCATTCCGATTTCATCTTCGCCGTCGCCGGCGAAGAACTGGGTCTCTTGGCCTGTTTGCTGATCGTCCTGCTGTTCGCCTTCGTGGTCGTGCGCGGCATCTCCCGCGGTCTGGAAAGCCAAAATCTGTTCGTGCTTCTGGCGGTGACCGGCCTGATCACCCAGTTCGGCCTGCAGGCGCTCATCCACATGGCTTCCACCCTCAACCTCATGCCCACCAAGGGCATGACCTTGCCCTTTATCTCCTATGGCGGTTCGTCGTTGATCGGCATCTCCATCACCATGGGCATGGTTCTGGCGCTGACCCGGAAACGGATCGGCCTGGCGGGGATATGACCATGGTCGAGGCCGGCGCGACCCAGATCAACCCCATCGTCCTGGTGGCGGGCGGGACCGGCGGCCATGTGTTTCCGGCCGAAGCCTTGGCGGGCGCGCTGCGCGCCAAGGGGCATACCCTGGCTCTGCTCACCGACAGCCGGGGGGCCGCCTGGACGGGCGCGTTGGGCGATGTCACGACCCACCCCATCCGCGCCGGGCCGGTCACCGGCGTGGCCCTGGGCCGGCGCTTAAAGGGGGTGATGGACCTGGCGCTCGGCGGCCTGCAATCGCGCCTGCTGCTGCGCCGGCTGGCGCCTTCGGTGGTCATCGGTTTCGGCGGTTACACCACGGTGCCGGCGATCCTAGCGGCGGCGAGCCTGAAGCTGCCGACCATGATCCACGAACAGAACGCGCTGCTGGGCCGCGCCAACCGGTTGCTGGCACCCCGGGCCTCGGCCATCGCCACGTCGTTTGCCGATGTCCTCAGGCTCCGCGACGAAGACCATCACAAGGTAGTTCGCACCGGCAATCCGGTGCGCGCCGCGTTCCGGGAATTGCGGGACCGGCCTTACGTTGAGCCCCGGCGCGGCGGCGAAATTCACCTTCTGGTGACCGGCGGCAGCCAAGGAGCGCGGGTATTTTCAAAGGTTGTTCCGGACGCCATGGAGCGCCTTTCCGGCGATGCCCGCCAACGCATCCGGCTCGCCCAGCAATGTCGGCCCGAAGACCTCGACGAGGTCCGGGCGAGGTACCACCACATGGGCCTTGATGCCGAGGTCGCGCCCTTCTTCGACGATCTGGCCCGGCGCCTGGACCGGGCCCATCTCGTGATCTGCCGCGCTGGCGCCTCCACCATCGCCGAGCTGACCACCGCCGGTCGGCCCTCGATCCTCGTGCCTTACGCCCATGCCGCCGACGATCACCAGACTCACAACGCCCGGGCCATCGCCGATGGCGGCGGCGCCGAACTGATCGCCGAGGCCGACTTCATGCCCGTGGTCCTGGCCGCGCGGCTCAAGTTGATGTTGGACCAACCCAGGACCCTCGGTGCCATGGCCGCCGCCGCTAAGCTCGCAGGGCACAGCGATGCGGCGGACAGCCTCGCCCGGCTCGCGGCCCGCCTGATCGCCACCGGCGAGAACGACGACGACGGGAGGGAGGCCGCATGAGAGCCCTCCCGTTGAGCATCGGCACCATCCATTTCGTCGGCATCGGCGGCATCGGCATGAGCGGCATCGCCGAGATCCTTCATAACCTGGGCTACCGGGTGCAGGGATCCGACGTGTCCGAGAACCCCAACGTGCGGCGCCTCCGCGATATCGGCATCACCGTTCACGTGGGCCATGGCGAGACCAACCTGGGCGACGCCCAGGTGGTGGTTGTCTCTTCGGCCATCCCCCGGGATAACCCCGAGGTGAGCGCTGCCCGGGCCGGGCTCATTCCGGTGGTGCGGCGTTCCGAAATGCTGGCCGAGCTGATGCATCTCAAATGGTCGGTGGCGGTAGGCGGCACCCATGGCAAGACCACCACCACCTCGTTGATCGCAGCGATCCTCGAACAGGCCGGGTTCGACCCGACGGTGATCAACGGCGGCATCCTCAACGCCTATGGCTCCAACGCCCGGCTCGGCGCCGGCGAGTGGATGGTGGTGGAGGCCGACGAATCCGACGGCACCTTCACCAAGCTCCCCGCCACCATCGCCGTGGTGACCAATATCGACCCCGAGCACCTGGACTTCTACGGCGATTTCGATGCCCTGCGCGCCGCATTCGTCTCTTTCGTCCAGAACATCCCCTTCTACGGCTTCGCCGCGCTCTGCATCGACCACGGCGAGGTCCAGGCGATGATCCCCAAGGTCGCCGACCGCAAGCTCTTGACCTACGGCATGACGCCCCAAGCCGATATCCGCGCCGTCAACGTCGAAAGCGAACCGGGCCTGGTCCGCTTCGACGCGGTGTTTACCCCGCGCGCGTCCGACAACCCCCGCACCCTGGAACGCCTCACCCTGCCCATGGTCGGCGGCCACAATGTCCAGAACGCCCTGGCAGCGATCACGGTCGCCCAGGAAATGGGCATCGACGACGACGCCATCCGCGAGGCGCTCGGTGGTTTCAAGGGCGTCAAGCGCCGCTTCACCAAGACCGGCGAATCCGGCGGCGTCACCGTGATCGACGATTACGGCCACCACCCGGTGGAGATCACCGCCGTTCTCCAGGGCGCCCGGGAGGCTTCCGACGGCCGGATCATCGCCGTCGTTCAGCCGCATCGCTATTCCCGCCTCAAGGCCTTGTTCGAGGAATTCTGCACCTGCTTCAACGATGCCGACACGGTCATCGTCGCCGACGTCTACCCCGCCGGCGAGACGCCGATCATCGGTATCGACCGTGACCGGTTGGTGGAAGGGCTCCGCGGGCGCGGGCACCGCAACGTGATCGCGCTGGATTCCCCGGAAAGCCTCCCCGGAATCATCCACGGCCTGGCCGAGTCCGGCGACCTGGTGATATGCCTCGGTGCCGGGTCGATCACCGGCTGGGCACAAGACCTCCCCCGTGCGCTCGACGCGCTCGCCGGATCCGGCGGCGGCGAAAGGGGCAACGGGACCACCGGCAAGGAGGGCCGGTCATGATGGCGGCGCGGGCAACACCCGGCCGGCTGATCGACCGCCTGCCGCGGGTGCGCGGCCGCTACCGGGAAAACGCCGATCTTGCGCGGGTCACCTGGTTCCGCGTCGGTGGGGACGCCGAGATCTTATTCCGCCCGGCCGATGCCGGGGACCTCGCCGCCTTCCTCAAAGCACGGCCGGCCGACGTCCCGATCACGGTGATCGGTGTCGGCTCCAACCTCTTGGTGCGTGACGGAGGCGTCCCCGGCGTGGTGATCCGGTTGGGGCGCGAATTCGCCAACATCGCCGCCCGGGGGACCGAGATCAGCGCCGGCGCCGGCGCGCTCGATTTTACCATCGCCAAGGCCAGCGCCGCGGCGGGCATCGAGGGGCTCGAGTTCCTGGCCGGCATTCCCGGCACCCTCGGCGGGGCGCTCAGGATGAACGGTGGCGCCTACGGCCGGGAAATCAAGGACGTGGTGATCTTCGCCGACGCACTCGCGCCGGACGGCACCCGCCACCGGCTCGCCGCCGACGCGCTCGGCTTCTCCTACCGCCGGGGGACGACGCCCGAGGACTGGATCTTCACCGGCGCCCGCTTGAAAGGCGCCAAGGGGGAGCCCGAGGTCATCAAACGGCGGATCGCCGAGATCCAGGCGGCCCGCGCCGCGACCCAGCCGGTGCGTTCGCGGACCGGCGGTTCGACCTTCCGCAACCCCGGTGGCGCCGCCGGCGCGCCCAAGGCGTGGCAGTTGATCGACCGCGCCGGTTGCCGCGGCCTGAGGAGGGGCGGGGCAAGGGTTTCGGACCAGCATTGCAATTTCTTGATCAATGACGGGGCCGCCACCGCCGCCGACATCGAGGGGCTGGGCGAGGAAGTGCGCCGCCGCGTCAAGGAGGCCACCGGCGTGACCCTGGAATGGGAAATCCGCCGCATCGGCACCATGGCGCAGATCGGGGCGAAGACCGGGCCGGCGGAGACGGCGGCACCAGCGGGAGACGGCCCATGACGGCCCAGCGCGCAACCTTGCCACTGCACGTCGCCGTGCTGATGGGCGGACCATCGGTGGAGCGCGAGGTATCGCTCATATCCGGCGCCGCTTGCGCGTCTGCCCTGGGCAAGCTCGGCCACCGCGGTACCGAGATCGACGTGACCCGGGATATCGGCGCCACCCTCGCCGCCCTGGCCGCCCTCGATCCCCACCCCGACGTCATCTTCAACGCGCTGCACGGGCGCTATGGCGAAGACGGCTGCATCCAGGGGATGCTCGAATACCTCGGCATCCCCTACACCCATTCCGGCGTGCTGGCCTCGGCCCTGGCCATGGACAAGCCCACCGCCCGCAGGCTTTTCACCGAAGCCGGCCTGACATGCGCCGAGGGCCGCACCGCTGGGCGCGACGACGTGATCCAGGGCCGGGTGATGGACCCGCCCTATGTGGTGAAGCCGCTGAACCAAGGGTCCAGCGTCGGCGTTCATATCGTCATCGAGGGCGATAATGTGCACCCCCTCGCCAGTGACTGGCCGTTCGGCGAGAGGGTTCTGGTGGAGCGCTATATCCCGGGCCGCGAGATCCATGTCGCGGTGATGGGCGACCAAGCGCTCGGCGCCATCGAGATCAGGCCCAAGGGCCAGTTCTACGACTACGAGGCCAAATACACCGCCGGCAAGGCCGAACACCTGATGCCCGCGCCGTTGTCCGATACGGATTACGCCGAGGCGCTGGAGGTCGGACGCAAGGCCCATGCGACACTTGGCTGCCAGGGGGTCACCCGGGCCGATCTCCGCTTCGACGACACCGGGGACGGGCCGGGTCACTTCTATGTGCTCGAGGTCAACACTCAGCCCGGCATGACGCCCTTGTCGCTGGTCCCCGAAATCGCCGCCTATGCGGGCATCGGCTTCGGTGAATTGGTGGCCTGGATGGTGGAGGACGCGTCATGCCCCCGGTGAAGCCCGCGCGCCGCGCCAAAAGCGCGAGAAACCCGCGCAAACGGGCCTGGCCGCGGGGCGTCAAGACGGCCATCCGATTCGGCCTGCCCGCCGCCATGACGGGGGCGATTCTGGGGGCGGGCGCATGGCTTGCCGTCAGCGGTGAAGGGGCACGGCTGGTAGCCAAGGCCGGCGCCGAAGCGCTGAGTTTCAGTGCCCGCGCCGGCCTGCGCGTCGACAACGTCCTGGTCACCGGGCGCAAACGGGTCGCGCGCCGCGCGGTGAGGGTCGCGCTTCAAGCGCGCCGGGGCATGCCCATTGTCGCTTTCGACCCCCATGCCGCCAAGGCCCGGCTGGAGAAACTGACATGGGTCCGCGCGGCGAGCGTGGAACGCCGGTTGCCGGACACCATCGTCATCCGCATCTTTGAGCGCCGGCCGCTCGCTCTTTGGCAGCTCAAGGGACGTCTGGCCCTGATCGACGTCGACGGCAAGGTCATCACCAGATGGAAGCTTTCGCGCTATGGGCGGCTGCCCCTGGTGGTCGGCGCCGGCGCGCCCAAACATGCCGCGGCCATTATCCGCACGCTCCGTGCCCATCCCCGCCTGAATGCCCGGATGCAGGCCCTGGTGCGGGTCTCGGCGCGGCGCTGGGATGTCAAATTCAAGAACGGAATCATCGCGCGGCTGCCGGAAAAGGACGCCGCCCGGGCCATGGCGACCTTGGACCGGCTGGTGCAGCGCGAGCGGCTCTTGGACCGCGGCGTGGTGGTGATCGATCTTCGTTTCAAGGACCGGCTGGTGGTCCGAACCACCGCCCGGCCCAAAGCGGCGGGAACGAAATCCAAGGAGCGGCGCCCCAAGCGCCTAACCAGACCAAGCAAAGACACCTGAGGGGAAATTTTGGGGGAATGAAACCGCGTCTCAACAGAACCAGGAACGGGCTGATCGCCGGGTTGGATATCGGCACGTCGAAAATCGCCTGCTTCATCGCGCGCATCGAGGATGGCGGCCTGATTCGCGTCCTCGGCATCGGCCACCACGCGTCCGATGGCGTCCGTTCCGGCATGATCACCGAAGTGGAGGCGGCCGAAGCTGCCATCCTCGCCACGGTCCACGCCGCCGAGCAGATGGCGGGGGAAACCATCAACGAGGTCATCGTCAACCTATCCGGTGGCGCGCCCAGTTCCGACGTCCTCCACTACGACGTCTCCATCGCCGGACACGAGGTGGGCGATAGCGACGTCCGCAAGGTTCTGGCCCAGGGCCACGCCGCCAGCGCATCCAGCGACCGCGAACTGATCCATTGCGTGCCGGTGGGCTATTCCATCGACGGCGCCAAGGGAATCCGCGACCCCCGCGGAATGTACGGCGACCGGCTGGGCATCAATATGCACATGGTGACCGCCACCACGGGTGCCGTGCGCACCCTGATCACCTGCCTTGCCCGGTGCCGGCTGGAGGTCGCCGATATCGTCATCGCCCCCTACGCCGCGGGTCTTGCGGCGCTTGTGGAAGACGAGATCAATCTCGGCGCCACCCTTATCGACATGGGGGCCGGAACCACCTCGGTCGCGGTGTTCTACGACGGCCATCTCATTCACGCCGACAGCATCCCCATCGGCGGCGCCCACGTCACCGCCGATATCGCCCGCGGCCTGTCGACACCACTGGCCCATGCCGAACGCATGAAGACGCTGTACGGCAACGCCATGGCCTCGGGAAGCGACGAACGCGAATTGATCGACGTCCCCCTGATGGGCGAGGAAGACCGCCACCAGGCCAACCACGTGCCGCGTTCGATGCTGGTGGGCATCATCCGCCCGCGCCTGGAAGAAACCTTCGAGCTGTTGCGCGGCCGCCTGGAGATGACCGGCTACGACAAGATCGCCGGACGCCGCGTGGTGGTGACCGGAGGCGCCA
>SMUY01023005.1_pt1 | contig 13666 bp, 8 predicted proteins | sample 2456441 | NCBI WGS metagenome assembly SMUY01 (sample SAMN11095931, study PRJNA526329) | marine sediment metagenome | biome: Marine sediment; feature: Surficial sediment; material: Deep marine sediment; isolation source: Hadal surficial sediment | place: Pacific Ocean | collected 2014-11 | depth 0-1...
CAAGGAGAAGTCGGCAACAACTACAACGTCCGTATTGAAGGAACGCGTATCAAGCATCATATGGGAAAAGTCTCCATCAAAATGTATGACAAGCATCAAAAGATATTGCGCATTGAAACAACCGTCAATGATGTTTCCTTTTTTAAGCACTACCGCACGGTAGAACACAAAAATGGTACAACTTCTAAAAAAAACACTTCGATGAAGAAGAACATATATAGCCTTGCCCCACTTAGGAAATTGTTGAAAGCTGCCAACCTGAGATACCTGGCTTTTATCTCAGAATTTGATGACCAGATTACCGGCAATCGTAATCTCACTCAACTGAGTAAAACGGTAAACAAAAACAATCGCAATTACAAGGGCTTCAACTTTTTTGACTGTGAAGACTTGCAACTCATCTTAACGATTGCCAGAGGTGAATTCAATATCTCCGGGTTTCAAAATAAAAATATCCGACAATTTCTTAAAAATAAAACCAGTGGGCAAATCTCAAGATTGATTAAAAGACTACACACCCACAGGTTAATTAAAAAAACTATGCATTCATATAAATACTACCTGACGAATTTAGGAAAACGAGTGATAGCGACGGCATTAAAAATAAAGGAGTTTGTTGTCATTCCAGAACTCAATACTATTTAACCTTTTCTGTTTTCTGCCAAAAAATGGCAGAAAATTACTTGTCAGTTACTAAAAGAGAAGCATTGTGGCCAGCTGTTGCCGCGCTTCAATGCGTGCTCATGAGTCCAAGTATGAAACATCCCTCCTTCAAATTCACGGGTTTAACTAAACCCCAATAAAACTTGCCAATCCGTCGAGATATCCATTCCCATGCCTGTTAAATATTTTTAACATACCTCTCAGTTTTTAAACATCTTTGTCTATTCGGTCGATTATATTTTAGGTATTTTTTAGAACCGGTGTTAACACGTTAAAACTCGTACACGATATGAAATTAAAATTGCTTCTAAGTTTTTTTATTCTGATTTGGGTAACCAGCGGCCTGAACGGTGAAATTCTTTCGCGAAGGATTCTGGCTATATATGATAGCCAAAGAGGACAAACTGCGAAAAAAAATCATATCCACGCGAACGCCGAAGTTATTTTGAATTATCTTGGCTCCATTGTTGAATATTGGGACATCGCCAAAGGCCTGCCAGGTGAAAAACGGATGAAAAAATACCGCGGGGTTATTACCTGGTTCTACAATAATTCAATGAATCGCCCGCAAGCGTATTTGCAGTGGGCGACGAAGCAAGTGGATGCCGGTAGAAAATTTGTCATACTCGGCAATCTAAGTGCTTTTAGGGATACTGCGACAGGTGAATTCCTCAAGATCAGTGCGGTCAACCAATTTTGCAAAGCTCTGGGCTTCATCATAGACGATACCAATTGGACTGTAAACATGGCCAGAATCGAGCTGGTTTACAAAGACCCGGAGATGGTTGAGTTCGAACGCAGCCTCGATTATGAATTAACAAATTATGAAATTTACAAGCCGTTCCATCCCAAAACCAAAGCTTATTTAAAATTAAAGCGTAATGATATTCCAGATAGCGAAAGCGTTCTGGTTTTTACAACGCCGCACGGCGGGTTTGCAGCGACCGGGTATGTGTTTTATGAAAACCCAACTAACTATGAAAAACAGTGGCGTGTCAATCCATTTAAATTCTTTGAAGAGGCGTTTGGACTAAAAGGACAGCCACGCCCGGATGTGACTACTTTGAACGGCCTTAGAGTTTGGTCGTCGCATATCGATGGTGATGCTTTGATTTCCCGCTCCGAGGTTAAACCCAACACTTATTGCGGCGAGATTATCCGCGATGAGATTCTAAACAGATACAAATGGCCGGTTTCAGTCTCCGTTGTGGTTGGTGAAGTAGAGACAGATCCCAAATTCGAGAACATCGCGCGCTCGATTTATCAACTCGATTGGGTGGAAGCTGCGAGCCACTCTTACTCTCACCCTTTTTACTGGGCCGATGATTATGAAGACAAGAACGAATATTCCAGCCGCCATTTGCCGATCGAAGGATATAAATTCAATCTGAAAGATGAAATTGTCGGGTCGGTGGATTATATCAACAAAAAGCTCCTGCCGGCTGACAAGAAAGTCAAACAATTTTTCTGGACAGGTAATTGCGAGCCGACGGAAGAAGCCATGAGACTTTGCCGGAAAATAAAAATCAGCAACATCAACGGCGGCGATACGGTTTTTGATAAAGCCTATCCTTCTTATACAAGTGTCGCGCCTCTGTCGGTCAGTGTCGGCGGCTACCGGCAGGTTTATGCGCCGAATGCCAACGAAAATATTTACACCAACGAGTGGGAAGGGCCGTTCTACGGATTTAAATCGGTTTTGCAAACATTTATGAATACTGAGTCTCCGGTTAGAATCAAACCAATCGATGTTTACTATCATTTTTACATTGGTGAAAAATGGGCCTCGCTCAACTCGCTGAATGAAGTGTTGAGCAAAACCATGGCAATGGATGTGGCGCCGATGTTCATCAGTGATTACATCAAGATGGTGCAAGGGTTCTTTTCAGCGCGCGTGGAGAGAATTTCTGTAAATAGCTGGAGGATTCGCAAGTATGGAGATTGCACGACCATTCGCTTCGATGACAGCGAGGAGTTCCCTGACTTAAACAAATCAGTCAATGTGATTGGCTTTCATCACTATCAAAATTCGCTTTACATTCATCTGGCGAATAAAGAAGAAGCGGTGATTGTGTTAACAGACTCGGCGCCTGAATCGACCTTTCTCGCCCAAAGTTCGCATCGCTTGTTTGATTGGCAAGCCTCCAAAGAAAGCGTCTTTTTTAGAACCGAAGGTTTTGGCCAGGGGCAGTTTGTGATCGCAAATCTGTTGGAAAGTGCGGCTTATCAGATGACAGTCGGAAATTTATCAAAAGCCGTCAGAAGCGATGCGGATGGAACGCTCACTTTGGTTCATTCGATGGACGGATTTGTTCAGGTTACAATTAATTTAGCGAAACAGTTATGAAACCCTGCGTTATCTTTTTACTAGGAATGATGATGTTTTTGGGTTGTGCAGGAAAAAAGAAATTAGCCCGAAGGGCAGAATTGGATCACATCAATTCCTGGGTTTGCGTCTACAGCAGTGATGCGCCGGTTGACGAAATCAGGAAATTCGACCTGGCTGTTTTGGACTCGGATTCTCATCCTGACTTGACCGAGTTGAAGAAATCTGACACTCTTCTGATTGGATATGTGAGCATCGGCGAAGTCGGCGACTATCGGTGGTACTGGAACGACATCAAAGGTAAGCCGTGGATTCTGGACAAGAACCCAAACTGGGACAGCTATATGATCGACGTTCGGTCAGATGAGTGGCACGAGTTCCTGATAGAACGGATTATCCCGAAAATGTTGACGAAAGGATTCGACGGCATTTTTCTGGACACAATCGATAACGCGGAATACCTGCAAAGGTATCATCCGAAAAAGAAATATCCAATGATGGAAGCAGCCATGGTTCGCCTGATTAAGTCAATTCGAAAAAGTTTACCGTCGGCATATCTGGTCGCCAACCGCGGGTTTGCAATTTTAGACGAGATTGCCGACAGCATCGATGCCGTGGTTGCGGAATCCATTTTCACGACAACTGATTTTGAGCAAAGTGTAACCCGGCGTAACAGGCCGCATGAATATGAACCGATAACAAAACAGTTGCGCAGAATGCAGAGGAAAGACGGCCTCAAAATTTTTACACTGGATTACCCGAATTTGGAGAATGAATTCGACATTGAAAAAATCATCGCGGATTCGCAGGCGTTCGGGTTTGTCCCTTATATCAGTACGCCGCAACTTGACAAGGTATTTATTTACACTTTAAAGAACTCAGAGTCAAATTAGAATATTTTTATCAATAAAATGTTTTTAAATGAGCGCAAATTTCACGCGGAGACGCTAAGACGCAGAGATACCGCAAAGAAAAATCTTAAAACAACTTTGCTTATTCTTAACGCCTCTCTTTGCGTGCACATTTCTTTTTTGGTCAGGGCTTAGTCGGTTTAGTTAAGGAATCGCTGATGGGTGTCAAAATCTGGTGGCCGCTGCTTTTTGTCGGCTCAATTATTCTTGCTTGCGTTTTGATTTTTCCGTCTGATCCGCGGTTGGCAGATCTGTTCGGCCGGGCAGGAAAATTTGATGAAGCCATTGAAAAATATCTAACCATTCTGGAAGATCATCCTATGCGGACGAGTGCCCGCATTCAACTGAGCAAGCTTTACATCCTCAATGAAGAACATCAAAAGGCAGTCCGTGAAATCGAGAAGGGTGGCCTTGATTCCATTGACGATGTCTTTTTTTTAAAGCAAATTTCGGACATTTATTCGCAGCTTGGAGAAAAGCAGAAAACGGTCTTTACGCTCGAAAAGATAGTCAGATTAGATCCCGACAATCATGCTTACCGCCGGAAGTTAGCAGATGCTTACGACTGGAATGAAGAGACCGAAAAAGCCCGCGAGCTTTACCAAGCCTTGTTAGTTCATTATCCGCATCAGGTTGAGATTCTAAACAAACTAACTCACTTAAATCTGAAACAAAAACGCTTCAACGAAAGCTTGCCCTATTTAACAAAACTTATTGAGCTTGGCCCGAAAGATACTCGTTCAAGAATTCTGCTGGCCGATGTTTACATCGAAATCGACCGGAAGCGGGAGGCCGCTGCCGAGTTTGAAGAAGTTCTGAAGATTGAACCGAAAAACGAGCCGATAAGACGACGGCTTGCTGAACTTTATATCTGGCTTGAGAATTTTGACCGTGGCCTCGAAAATTATGAATTCCTGGTAAAAACAAATCCGGCCAGCGCCAAATACTTCGACAGATATATCGAGCTTGCTTACAACCTCGCTCCGCAAAAAGCTATTCAGTACCATCGCCTGCGTTTAGAGCAAATGCCTGATGACAAAGAATTGCGAGAACGCTTTGCCGGTCTCTTTTTGCACGTCGGAGATACCGATAATGCCATTCAGCAGATGCATATTTTGATCGCCCGCAACCCCGACACCTCGAGATATTATAAGCAGCTGGCTTATTTATACCAGGACATGCGCGAGCCGCATCTGGCAAATAAAATGTTTGAAATTATTTTTGAGAAAGAATTGGCAGATGATGATATCGCTGAGGAGTTGATCGCTTATTACGGCCATGAGAAAGAGTATGATAAACTTATGAAGCTTTATCCATCTCTGTTCGATCGCGGCAGAATCGATGAGCAGATGGTTGCCGACTACGCTGATCTGCTTTTTCGGACACGACATTATAATGCCGCAGCCAAACAATATGCGAAGCTGCTAAAATTGCAACCCGGGAACCCGGAATACCGAATGCAGCTAGCAGATTTACATCGACTCGAGGGGCAAAATAATCAGGCGGCCCGGCTGCTCTGGGAGGGCGTTCAAAAGTATGACTCGCAGGATGAAACGTATTTAGTTTATTCGGCACAATTTATGGCGAAGCAGAATTTACTGCAGCAAAGTATCGTTTGTTATGAAAAGCTCGCGAGTATCGCACCGGAAAATTTGCAGTATAAGAAATTTCTCGTTTCGCATTATATGGAAAACAGAGATTTCGAAAAGGCTATACGGCTGCATAACCAAATCCTCGCGCAAAAACCGGGAGACGTTGCCGTGCGATTTGAACTCGCGTCCCTTTACTGGCTGCAAAAAGACTTCGAACGCATGCATGCGGTTATGGCTGAGTTCAACCCGACGGATGCAAATGGAAGTCAACTGAACAAACAAATCGGCCAATTCTATTTCGAACGAGGTTTCTATACAGAGGCCATCGAATGTTCACAAACCGGGCTGAAGTCGTCGCCGCACGACAGCAGCAGTTTGCGCATGCTTGGATTGGCTTATGCCTGGAACAATCAGCCGCGGCAGTCCCAAAAAATTCTTGAAAAATACAATCAACTCTATCGCTACGATTATTTCACTCATTTTGAAATGGGACAATTACTGATTGGCGTGTTGAAATATACAGCAGCTATGAATGAATTTCAAATTTCGCTGGACTTAATCGGAATCGAACCTGAAACAAAAGACACAAGGGTCACACGGGCAAAGATTTATGCTTATCAAAAGGACCGGGGAAAAGTTGAGGCTGAATTTGAGAGCCTCATTGCGAGCTATCCTAATGATGTTGCCTTGTTAATTGATTATGCCGAAGGTTTGGTGAATCTTAAAGCTTACCAACATGCCGGTGAGTGGTTAGCACGGGCGTTTGAATTGGATCCAAACAATTATCGCGCCTCGCGTTTGGAAAGTCGCAGCTATTTTGAGCAAGGCCAATACAAGGCAGCAGCTCATATTTTGAAAGGCCTTCTGGACCGCTATCCTGATGATACCGGCCTGCGGATAGATTTGGCGGATAGCGAATTAGCTGGCGGCGATTGGCACCGCAGCAGTGAAACGTTAAAAAGCGTCTTAAGTAAATATCCAAGGAACCTGCCGGCGCAGGAAAGGTTGACCCTGCTCAGGCGTCAACGAAATCAGGCATTGGCCGCTGACTACACCTCGACCAAGCAGTCGAAGAATTTCTTTAGGCAAATGTATAATGTCGTTGTGACCACGGCAAAATCGTCCCTGCTTCATCTCAAACTCATATTTGGGGAAGAGGAATATTCGACAAAAGATAACAGCTTACCGGGAATAAAATATCAGAATGCCGGATTTAACTTGTTCTCGAATTTTAGCAAGAATCTGCAAACAGAAGTAGGTGCGAAAGTTCGGCAAAGTGGTGACAATTGGTACCTTGCCACAAGCGGCCAAGCAGAGTGGAGTTTCGATCCATCTAATACCTTAAGCCTTTCGGCGAATCTGAATGCTCATTGGAATGACCCTTTTACCGCCGCATTCCAAAAAGGGCGGTTGAATCGGTTGCAGTCGGATCTCAACCTTTTTCTGTTCAAGAGGATTTTCCTTTGGAATCGCTTTTCTTACGAGCAGCACAAGTTCAATCAAGGTCACTTTGGCAATGCCTTTCGATCTTATGTGCAAATCGGTCGACGTTGGGATTTCCAACCGCAGTTATCAGCATATTACCAGCTTTATCATTTAAAGTATTCTTTTGGCCCACAAGCAGACCGGAATCTGATTTCAGTTCCTGAAAAAGATTTGGTCCATACTGTGGGTGGAAATTTAGAGCAGAATTTAGCCGGCAAATTATACTATCATTTAGGCGGCAGTGTTGGTTTTAGCGGTGTGCAAAATACAGTGACGTTATACGGAACTGCAGAGCTTGAATACACTTTACTCAACCGAATCAGAATGCGTTCATTGTTGGAATATGGTCATCAGGGTCAATTAACCGGAAATGATAAGACGACTTCGCTGAGGTTTGATTTGTCGTATTTTTATTAAAGCCTAAATTGAGCGATTGCCTTTTAGCAATTAGCTTTTAGCTAAAAAAACAATCAGTTAAAATGGTTATTGTAAATCACCTAACAGGTGATCCCGAAGAAGCAAGTTGTTGTAGATTCCGGTTTTATAGATTCTCAAAAGCCAATGGCCGAACGCCTAGTTATTGAAACTATAAGCTGTGACATATAGAAATAGAGAATGAACAAACGGATAACAAGATGCTAAGAAAACAGTTCTTCATTTTTGAAACCCTCATCGCGATGGCCGTGCTCGTTGCGATCGACATGGCTTTTCTGAAAAACACCAGTGTTTATCAAAACATACACCCACATCCGTACTGGATAGTCATTTTACTCATCGCCTGCCGTTATGGGACAGTGCAGGGCGTGTTTGCAGGCGGCCTGGCGGCCATGGTTTATATTGCAATTGGCGCGAATAGCGGTGAAATTAATTTCAGCCATGATGTTTTTCCACGCGGGGTTTTTAAATATCCGTTTCTGTTCATACTAGTGGGCGGCGGTCTTGGCGAAATTCGCAGTATTTATAAAAAGAAATTCCTGAAGCTTGATCAGAAACACAATGAATTGCAAGATGATTTCCAGAATTTGGAATTGCTGCATTGGGCTTTGACCGATTCCAAAACGGAACTGGAAAAACGAATTGCATTTCAGTCCGGCACCCTGCTGAATCTGATCGAGCATCTCAATACCATGGAAACGTTAGAGCTTGACCAGTTATATCCCAGGTGTCTTGAATTATTAGAAGAGCACTTGAATGTGACCTGTTCTTCTATTTATCTGATTCAAAATAACCGCCTGAAGCTTTTTACGCGCCGCGGGAAAATTGAACAAAGTAAATTATCCGCTGAGGAAGAACTCACCCACGGAATGATGGGCGAAGCGGTGACAAGTAAAAGAGCGATCACAATCAATCAGACCAATTTCAACGACCAGATTGCTCAATTTAGAAAATTGGACCTCATGATGTGCGCTCCCATCAAAAGAAAAGACGGGGCGGTTTTGGGTGTGATTAATGTCGAAAGGATTCCATTTTTTGATTTTACCGCCAATTCGGTGCAAATTTTTGAAACATTCTGCCACTGGATTTCAAATGTAGTCGACAAAGCGTATCAGTTCAACCAATTAAAAGATAGAAATATTGCAGACGAAATCACCGGCGCTTACAATTATCTTTACTTGCAAAAACGCCTGTCTTATGAAGTGGCGCGTGCGAAACGATTTAACACCAGTCTGACATTGGTTCTGCTACAGGTATGGAAATTTAGCGAAATGAATGATGGTGAACGAAAAAAAGTTTTGGTTGTCTTAAATGCTATTTTCAAACATATACTGCGGCAGACGGACATTATTTTTAAATATCGAGACGATGATACCTTTGCTATCATTCTGCCCTGTCAGGTCAGCGTTAATGTAGAAAAGATGATGGCGAGATTGATGGCTAAAATAATCGGACGTCAATTTAATCCATTTCAAGGCAGTGACGAAGTCCTGAGAATAAAATACGCCATAAGCAGTCTGCAGCCTTCCGAGGGGTCATACGAAAGTTTGATCGAGACAGCGGAAGGGCGGCTCCATCTTTCAGGTGAACGCCGGGCAGCGGATGTCTTTTCCGATATTGGGTATTTGATCAGGCCGAATGCAAGCGGATTGGAAGAAGAATCAAAAGAAGGTTCGCTAAATAAAAGTAAATAAATACGTCATGCCTGCGAAGGCAGGCATCCAGTTGCTCGATAACCCACAGCGGTAAAACGGATTCCGCCGTCGGGGAATAACTTTTTAGTGCCAAATAGAATAACTAGATAAAATGAATCGAAGTAAAAGCATTCTCATCCACATAAGCGTTTTGGTGGTTCTCGTGTTCGAACTTTTAGCGGCATACTGGTTCATCTCTGCTTCAAGTTCGATGCGGTTTTTGTTATGCGGCGTACATTTGTTGCTGGTTGCGATTTTCACTCTACTGGGTAAGAACATCAAGTCTGAGAAATTTCAGGAGAACAGCAATTTCACCTACGTGGCATTTGCCATCTCTGCGGTGATGCCCGTGTATGGCATGGTGGGGATGTCCTGCGTTTACCTTTACCTCCGAAATGCTAAAGCCCAGGCTCGGCAATATTTCGAAACTGATGAGCAGTTCCTTTCAGATCGTCGCCAGGTTTGGATCAAGGATGTTGGGCGGAATGCCATTGATATTAAGCGCAACGAAATGGAGGTCGATGCTTTCCGGGACGTCCTGCGAACGAACGACCGGCAGTTGGAAGAAAACGCAATCAATAAACTCTCCCGGTCGCTGACCAAGGAGTCGGTCAGTATTTTAAAGGATGTTGTTAAGACCAGTGCCTCAGACACAAAAATCTTGGCAGCTTCGGCCTTAATAGAAATGGAAGACAAGATCATTACCAAAATTGAATCCTTAAGGGCGCAGGTTTACCAGAACCCGGATGGGCCTACTATTTTGGAGTTGGCACGCGCTTACGATTCATACTGCTATCTCGGTGTTCTGGACACCGTGAGCCAAAAACACTACCAGAACCTCGCCTTGGAGCAGTACGAAACTTTTCTGCAAATTGATTCCGGTCATCGAGAGGCGAATTTGGAGTATGGCAGGATTCTACTCAACTCTGGAAAAACCGAAGACGCGATCAAGAATTTAAGATTGGCGCTTGCTCTTTCTCCGGAAGATGTGAATCCCCAAATCTGGCTGGCTGAGGCATATTATCGTTCGCAGGACTACGACAATGTGAGAAAACTGTGTACGAAGTTAGCGGATACGAAAAAACTCCCGGAGGATATTAGAGAGGTCGTGGATTGGTGGACAACTCAAGATGATGTCATAGCTTAATTCATTGATCTAAGTGAGTTCTTTATCCAACAAAATTTGGAATGTGGGATGAGGAGCCCATCGACTTCGCTCAAGACAAGCTCCGAGCGAGTAGCGCAATCACGGAAATCGCACAACCGGCGGTAATTTAATGAAACCGAAAACTGACATTTGCTTACTTTTAGAAGGAACGTATCCTTACGTCACCGGCGGGGTGTCTTCGTGGGTGCATCAACTGATCAGCAGCCTGCAGGAATTCACATTTTCACTCGTCATAATTTTACCGAATAAAGAATTCCAGCAAGAACTGAAATATCCGGTGCCTCACAACGTGCAAGAAATAAAGCGGGTTTATCTGCACGATTATCTGTTGCCGAAAGGAACCTCCGGCAAACTGGAAAAAGGGTCTTGGGCAAATCTGGAAGAATTCCATCGGAATCCGGCAAGCAAAGAAGAACACTATTCTTTCGAGGCCCTCTATAGAAATTTCTTTAACCCGGATTCGCGGGGAATTGCTCCTGCTAAAATTTTGGATACTAAAGAATCGTGGGAGATTCTTAAGAAACTTTATCAGGAAAAAGCTCAGGATGAGTCTTTTATAGACTACTTCTGGACCTTCCGGTTTATGCACGCGCCGCTCTTCAAAATTCTCTCCACCGACCTGCCGGAAGCTCGCGTTTACCACACGGTTTCCACCGGTTATGCGGGCCTTTTAGCAGTGGCGGGGAAACTTAGATATAACAGACCGATTCTCCTGACAGAGCACGGTATTTACACCCGTGAGCGCCGCATCGAAATCAGCCGCGCGGAATGGATTTATGAGAAAGACGCAGACCAGATTAAAATACGCCACTCGCAAAGCCGGTTCAAAAACCTTTGGAACAATATGTTTGTTAGCTTAAGCGAATTATGCTATGAATACGCAGATTCGATCGTCACACTTTTTGGCGGCAATCAGGAATACCAGTTGCAGGACGGGGCGAGTCCAAGGAAAATGAGACTCATCCCAAACGGTGTTGATGTGGAGCTTTATAAGTCTTTATTAAAAGAGGAAAAACAAGATCCGGACGAACTTGTTTTGGGATTCATGGGGCGAGTCGTTTCGATCAAAGATGTGAAAACTTTGGTTCGTGCTTGCAAGGTAATCGCCAACTCGGTTGTGAAATTTAAAGTTTATATTATGGGGCCGACGGACGAAGAGCAAACTTATTATGAGGAATGCGTCAAGCTGGTTGAGCTCTTGGGGCTTAATAATACAGTTGAGTTTACCGGTAAAGTGACCGTTAGCGAATATTATCCGAAGATCGATATTCTGGTGCTAACCAGTATCAGCGAAGCGCAGCCTCTGGTCATCCTCGAAGCTAATTGTATGGGCATTCCTGTGGTCTCAACGGATGTGGGCGCCTGCCGGGAACTGCTTTACGGCCGGACTCCCGAAGACCGGGCGCTTGGCAAGAGCGGCCTCATTGCGGGCATTACAAATTCGGATGAGATCGGTCAAGCGATTCTCAGGATTTGGGAGTCTGAGGGGCTCAGAAAAAGAATGGGCGAGGCGGGTAAAAAACGTGTTGCGCAATTTTACGACAAAACCAGTCTGCATAATAATTACAGAGAACTTTACCAGCATTATAAGGCGGCGTAATCAATGGCAGGAATCGGATTTCGACTTAGAAAGATATTTGGAAAAGATACTTATGTGGACACCCTGCGCGGGACGGTCATGGCAGCCGCCATCGCCGGCGGGCCGATTTTTTTCTCAATTATCTGCTTGATGCTACTCGGCCTCTTCGCCACTTTTATGACCGGACAGGAGATGGATCTTTTTCTTGTCACCCTGGTTTACGTTTTCGCTTTTTCACTGATCTCGACGGGAATCATTCAATTGCTCATCACCCGGTATCTTTCGGACTTAATGTATGTTAATGAAATCGGCCGGATTCTACCGTCTTTTAGTGCCGTGCTCGTGCTCACCATCATTTTTCAATTCGTGATTGCTTTGCCTTTTATCCTCTTCTGGGAGATGGACTTTTTTTATAAACTGACGACACTCATTCTTTTTATTACAATTGGCTGTATCTGGCAGCTTCTGGTTTTCATGAGCGCGGTGAAGAGTTACCGGATTGTCTTTATTGCCTTCACGGTAGGGTTGTGTATCAGTTTTTTCCTGGCGATGTTTTTGGGAGATAAATTTGGCTTGACCGGATTTCTGCATGGTTACACCATTGGACAGATATTTTTGATGTTCGTCATGCTGGCAAGAATGTTCACCGAATTTAGAAGCGCCATAAAACCGAGTTTCGAATTCCTCAAATACTTAAAAAAAGTGCCACTGCTTATTCTAATCGGGTTCTGCTATAACGCCGGAATCTGGGTCGACAAGATCATCTTCTGGTTTAGTCCGGAGGGGCAGGAAGTCCACTCACTTTTGTACGCATTTCGCGACTACGATACGGCCACTTTCTTTTCGTTTCTGACTACCATACCGTCCTACACCTATTTTCTGGTGAAAGTCGAGACAGATTTTTACGGCCACTTCCGGGGCTTCTTTCATTCTATTTTAAGCAAGCAGCCTTACAAGCAAATCAAGATTCAAAAAAAGAACATCGCCATTTCCGTGAAAGAGAGTTTGGCCGGTTTGATCAAGATTCAGGGTGTGGTGACGCTGTTGTGTTTGCTGTTCTCAAAAGAGATCGCGGTCTTTTTTGGCATCCCTATTCTCGGGACCATGATTCTGGAGAAAGCCCTGATCGCCGTCTTCCTGCAAATGCTTTTGCTGACAGTCATGATCTTCCTGCTCTATTTCGACATTCGAATGCAAGTCGCTATCGTCACCGGCGTCTTTTTTCTCGCCAATATTGGCCTCACGCTCCTGACGTTAAAATTGGGCTACATCTTTTATGGTTACGGCTACCTCTTTGCCTGCCTGATTGCCCTCATTGTTGGATACGTTTTTCTGAACCGGCATTTGCATCAGTTGGAGTATCATACGTTTGTCAGTCAGCCGCTGGCGGGATGAAGAAGTCGTAGCAGAACTCACCAGAGTTCTTTATGACCAGAATGTCTACTGAGCAGAAGTGTGGCCATTACTGCCACAACTAACTTCTTTCATCAATTGAGGAAACTGCTCTTTTGTTGTGTCCCCCGTAAATTTTGTTAAAAGCACGTTCAAGGACTTTTCTTGAAACTCTCTTAATTCTCCAACAACCTTTGGCAATCCTTCTGTTAGCGAGACTTGAATTGATTCTAATCCTTTCAATAGCAAATCAATAGATATTCCAAACAGATCGTTTATAATATCATTATGAGGAGTAAGAATGTCCCGTTGATGAGGAATATCATGAATAAGATATCTTTTGCCACGTACACTTGTCCATAACATTTGAGCCTGGACTTTGAAGTCGTCAAGTTCATGATCCAATTCGGGTCGTTTATTC
>SMUY01018744.1_pt1 | contig 13656 bp, 9 predicted proteins | sample 2456441 | NCBI WGS metagenome assembly SMUY01 (sample SAMN11095931, study PRJNA526329) | marine sediment metagenome | biome: Marine sediment; feature: Surficial sediment; material: Deep marine sediment; isolation source: Hadal surficial sediment | place: Pacific Ocean | collected 2014-11 | depth 0-1...
CATGGGCCGTCATGGGAATGGCGTAACCTTTCCCATTTCTGTAACGTTGGACAGCGTTTTCTATAAGGAAGGGATGAACTTTCTGGTCAGGCTGCTCCAACAAACTTCGTAATGATTGGCCGCTTTTTCCCAACCTACATGTTCAAAGCGCCAGAAATCATCGCGATAAGAATCCATGTCTTATAATCTCCGTGGAATGTGCACAAGGGCAAGCCCGACAAGTCTTGAAAAATATCTGACGAGAATTTAGGATAGAATCAAATCCAACACAACGCATGAATATGCGGTTTTTTCCTAATTGATTAAGGATTATTGAAAATTGATTATTGGAGTAGAAAGAGTTTATTGGGAGAGGACGAGTTTAAATTATCAATAAACAATAATCGATAATCAATTAACGCGGCGGTTGGATAATGCGGTCTTTCAGTCCTTTGGCAACGGCTTGGGTTCTTGTGTGCACCTGGAGCTTTTCGTAGATATGGCGGATGTGGTAGCGCACGCCGTCAACCGAAAGGTAAAGTTGTTTGCCGATGGCTGAATACGATTTCCCTTGCGCCAGTAGGTTAAGGACTTCCTGCTCTCTCTCGGTCAGATTTTCGGTTTTGGGGGGCGACTTAAAGATTGGTTTCTGAAACGACGCAATCACTTTCCGGGCGATATTGGGAGTCATTGGTGAGCCACCACTCGCAGCACTTTTGATTGAGGAGATCAAATCATCGGCCGTGATTTTTTTCAACAGGTAGCCGATGGCGCCATTACATAGCGCATCAAAGATTTTCTTGTCATCATCGAAAACCGTGCACAGGACGACGGCAATGTCGGGGAATTTTTCGGAAACGTAGCGAACGCCCTCAATGCCGGACATACCAGGCAATCCGATGTCCATCAGCACAACATCGGACACACCGAATTGCTCAGATTCGAATGCATCCTCGCAATTAGCGTAAGCGCCAAGAATGACAAATTCCGGAATTGGCTCAAAGACAGCAAGCCACCCTTCCCGGACGAAACGGTTATCTTCAACAATGGAGATGGCGATCTTCATTAGTATGGATTGTTGGCCTGTACGACAAATCCTAGCCGGCGGAGCTGCAATTAACAATTATGGTTCTAGAATCATAAATAAACCAATTGGTAGTCGCAGTGATGCTGGATGCTGGATTCTTGATGATGAATTAGATTCGTTTGGCGTGGCAAAGCCGCACCGTGAAACCTGGGCTGTGAAACGGCAACGTATTCTGTATGTGTGAGCCACTCGCGGACAAGTTACGAATGTTCTGATTTAGAGTCACCGCATATCTATGCGGTTTCTAAACCTCAAACGCCAAATTCCAGCCGCCACTCGGTCCCGCCACCGGCCTGCGTCTTTAGTTCAACCTGTGCATTCAGCTTGTTGGCCCTGGCGTGAATATTCTTGACCCCATTGCGCTCCTTTGGCGTGTCGGGATCAAAACCGATGCCATTGTCCGCCACCGTCAGGACAATGCTTTTGCTGTTGGCCAAAAGTTGAATTTTGACGTCTGTACACTGCGCGTGTTTGGCGATATTTGTCACCATCTCCTTGAAAATCAACCAGAAGTTGCGGCGCCGTTCCATGTTCAGCCTGTTGAGTGACAGCGACTCCGGGATATCGATGACATAGGTTATGGACTTGCTGTCAAACAGGTCAGAGGCGTAGCGGCGCAGCTTGGCCAGCAATTTCTCCCACTGGTCGTTGCTCGGGTCGATGGCCCAGATGATGTCGCTCATGGCTTCCTGCGCCTCGGAAGAGCTTTCCGAAATGAGCGACAAAAATTTGTTGGAAATTGGCACGCCGCGCGCCTTTGCATCGTTTCGGATAGCTTGCGCGAAATAGGAGATACTGCTCAGGGTGGCGCCGATCTCATCGTGCAGGTCCTGTGCAATCCGGTTGCGCGTGCGCTCGATCTCGAACAGTTTCGAAACCCTGTAATTGTAGGCCAGCGCCAGAATTCCGGCGAAGGTCAGCGCCGCCAGAATTCGGAACCACCACGTTTTCCAGAACGGCGGCGTGATCTTAATTCTGAGCGCAGCGCCTTCCTCGTTCCAGATGTCATCGCTGTTCGAGCCCTTCACGCGAAAAACATACTCCCCCGGCTCCAGGTTGCTGTAGTTCACGAACCTGCGCGTGCCGGAGTGAATCCATTCCGTGTCCAGTCCATCCAGCCTGTAGGCATATTGGTTTCGTTCGGGGTAAGAAAAATCAAGCGCCGCAAACTCAACGGAAAAATAATTCTCCCTGTACGTCAGCGTTATTTCGCTTGCACCGCCTTGAGCAAACCCGTGTACTGCTTCTTTGCCGAATTTCCGGAACGCCGTTATGGCGATGGGCGGTATGAATGGACTATCCACTACCTTGTCCGGATAGAAACGATTGAATCCGTTGCCGCCGCCAAATAGCATTTCGCCATCCTGCGCCAGGTGGCAACAACCTACTTCAAAGACCAGCCCTTGCAGGCCGTCGGCGCGCGAAAAGTTTCTGAACTGTTTGCGCTCATAATCTCGGTTAAAGCGGGTCAGCCCTTTATTGGTGCTGAGCCAGAGGTTGCCATTGCCGTCAGAAAGAATCCCGGCGATATAGGAGCTGGCGAGGCCGTCAGGTTCGTAGAATTGTTCAAACGTGCCTGTGGCCAGGTCTAACTTGTTTAGTCCGTTGGTTGTGCCAATCCAGATTTGGCCCCGGCTATCCTCATGGATTGTGGTGACTGAATTGTTGCTCAGACTACCCGGGCGCTTTGGGTCGTGCCGAAAAGTTTGAAACGTTTCGTTTTCGGCATCAAACAGACAGAGGCCGCCGTTGGTGGTGCCAACCCAAAGATTGTTACCGCTGTCCTCGTACAGAACGGCGATGTCGCCATGGCTCAAGCTGGCCAGGTCGTGCGGGTCCGGGAAGTAATGCTTGAAACTGCCGGTCTCTGGGTCCAGCCGATTTAGTCCGTCCGACGTCCCAATCCAGATGTTGCCGCTGTGGTCTTCCACAAGGGCTCGAACGCGGCTGTTGCTCAGACTGTTGTCGTTGTCGCCATCGTGCAGGAAATGCCTGACCTGTTTGCTCTGCTTGTCGTAGGTGTAAACGCCGTTGCCATAAGTTCCTACCCACAACTTGTGCCGCCCGTCTTCGATGATGGCGAAAACATAGCCCGGGAATCGTTTGCCCGGCACGGTGGTCTTGAGCACAAGCTCAAAGCGATTTTGCCCCGGCCTGAGCCTTGACAGGGCATTGTTGGTGCCGACCCAGACAACCTCATCCTCATCTTTGTACAGCGCATTCACGTGGTTCAAGCCGGCGTTCCCCTGCCCGACGGCTTGAACCTTCACGTGTGGAAACTTGCGAGGTTTGAGGTCCAGCTTATTAACGCCGCCCAGATTGGTGCCAACCCAAAGATTCTCTGACCTGTCCTGGTAGAGGGAACGAACAATATTGTCTCGCAAGCTGCTCTCGTCATTTGGGTGGCTCATGTAGCGGCCAAAACTCAGCCCGCCGTTGGTCCCCGCGAGATCAAGCTGAGCGTGATTGCCGTCCGACCTGCTTGCCCGAACCAGGCCGCCCCCCAATGTTCCCAACCAAAAAGCACCGGATCTATCCTCAAAAATCGACAGGACCCGGTTGCTGCTGAGCGCGTTTTCCTCATCCGATTGGTGGTAGGTGCGAAAGGTTTCGGCGGCAGGATCGAAAACGCACAGACCGCCGCCATAAGTGCCAACCCACACCAGGCCGTATGTGTCGCAGTGCAACGCCATCACATAGTTTGAACTGAGCGAATTGGGCTCGCCTTCTTGCTGGTTATAATGTTTGAAAGACTGCGTTTCAGGTTGAAAGAGATTGAGCCCGCCGCCAAGCGTACCCACCCAGATTCGTCCGTCCCGGTCCTCGGCGATGGCGAACACTGAGCCGTCTGCCAGTGTGCCTGCGTCATTTGGATCATGCAAAAAATGAGTAACGGCCATCAGACCGGCGTCGCCGATGCTCATCCTTGTCAAACCACCTTTGTTGGTACCGACCCAGACATCATCAGACCTGGCCTGGAGCAAGACGCGGATGTCGCTGTCGCTCAACGCTCGCGGATTGCCGGCTTCGCTGTAAAAACTGTCAAAATTATCCGTTGCCGGCCTGTAGCGATTCAGCCCATAGCGCGTACCCACCCAGAGCACGCCTTCCCGGTCGATCAAAAAAGCACGCACGCGATTGTCGGAGAGTGAAGTCGAGTCGGAGACGATATTCTTGTAAATTTTGAATTCATAGCCGTCGTATTTGTTCAGACCATCCTGCGTCCCAAACCACATGAAGCCCGCATCGTCCTGAATGATGGCATAGACCGCGCGCTGCGAAAGCCCTTGTTCCATCGAAAGCTGTGTGAAATCTGCCGGAAAGGGTTGGGCGTACAAAGCACACGCGGAAAGAGAAATTGCGGCGAAACATGTCAGAACGAGTTTTGACATAAACATTTGCCTGTGAAATTTCAAATTACAAGCAACAAATCAATCTGGAATCATCATCCGGGTCGTACCACAATGCGGCCGTCTGAAAGCCCAGTAACCTGGCCGACGATCTTCGCTGCCTTGACACCTTTCGCCAGCAGCGTTTCAGTCGCTTTCTCACTGTGTTCGGCAGGAACGGAAATCAAAAGACCGCCGGAAGTCTGGGCGTCGCAGAGCAGGGTTCGCAGGGTGCGTGAGATCTCGGGAGACCAGGTGACCACGTCCGCGACGTATTCCATGTTGTTCAGGGTGCCGCCCGGAATGACGTTGGCGGTGATGAATTCTTTCGCTGCTTCCAGAACAGGCACCGAATCGGCAGAGATCTCAACGTTTACGCCGCTACCCTGCGCCATTTCTTTCAGATGTCCCAGCAGACCGAAACCGGTAATGTCTGTGCACGCGTTGACAGGCAACTCGGTGAGCGCTTCGGCTGCTGCGCGGTTCAGCGTACTCATGATTTCGATGGCCGTTTGCGTGGTCTCTGCATCGGCAAGCCCGCGTTTGAGCGCGGTGGTAATGATGCCCAGCCCCAGCGGTTTGGTCAAAATCAGAACGTCGCCGGGTTTGGCACCGGCATTGGTCAGCACTTTCTCAGGATGAATGATGCCGGTCACGGCCAGGCCGAATTTTGGCTCCGTGTCATCGATTGTGTGCCCGCCGATGATACTGACCCCGGCTTCCTGCGCTTTTTCCTGCGCGCCGCGTAGTATCTCCCTTAGCACCTCCATCGGCAGCCGGTTAGACGGAAAGCCGACGATATTGAGGGCAAACAGTGGTCGCCCGCCCATGGCGTAGATGTCGCTGAAAGCGTTGGTGGCAGCGATGGCGCCGAAGTGGTACGGATCGTCCACGATGGGAGTGAAGAAGTCCACGGTTTGTACGATGGCGGTGTCGTCGCTCAATTTGTAAACTGCCGCATCGTCCGCGGTGTCCAGGCCGACCAGCACGCGGGCATCGTCCGGCACTGGCAGGTCTGCGAGCACGCGTTCCAGCGCCTGCGGCCGCAGCTTGCAGGCGCAGCCGAGACCATGGGTGAAATGCGTCAGCTTGATATCGCTGAACTCGGCGACGCTTTGCACCCCGCCAGCCTGAGACGGCTGCAGCCGTGCCACGGCATCTGAAATCAATTCGATGGCGCGATCGATTTCTCCTTCAGTGGTAAATCTGCCGGTGGAAAAGCGGATGGCGCCCATGGCATATTCAATCGGCACGCCCATGGCCAGCAGCGTCGGCGAAACATCGATAGAGTCCGAGTGGCAAGCGGCGCCCGCCGATGCCGCCACGCCTTCGAGCTCATCCAGCAACGTGTTGGCTTCGATGTTCGGAAAACTCAGGCTGAGCGTGTTGGGCAGCCGACGTTTCGGGTGGCCGTTCAGTAGGGCCGACGGAAAGCGTTTCTTGAGTCCGGCATAAAGCTGGTCGCGCAGCTTTTGCATGTGGCGCATGTTTTTTTCGAGACGCTGTTTTGCGACCTCGCACGCTTTGCCCAGCCCAACGATCTCCAATACGTTTTCCGTGCCGGCGCGCAGATTCTGCTCGTGGTCCGCGCCGTGCATCAACTTCTCCAGTGCCACGCCGTGCCGGATGTAGAGCGCGCCGATGCCCTTCGGCGCGTACAGTTTATGACCCGCCACTGTCAGCAGATCCACCCCCAGCGTTTTCACGTCCGTGACAATCTTGCCTACGCTCTGCGCAGCGTCCGTGTGCACCAGGATATCGTGCGCTTTAGCGATGTTTACAATTTCAGCAAGCGGCTGAATCGTGCCAACTTCATTGTTGGCGTGCATAATGGTGATCAGGATTGTTTGCGGCGAAATGGCCTTGTGCAGCGCGTCCGGATCGATGACTGCGAACTCATCAACCGGCAGGTAGGTGACCTGAAAGCCGTGCTGCTCCAGATGCTGGCAGACTTCGTAGACCGCCGGATGCTCGATGGCAGAGGTGATGATATGGTTGCCTTGCTCGCGTCTGGCAAAGGCCGCACCCTTGATGGCATAGTTGTTCGACTCGCTGCCGCCGCTGGTGAAGATGATTTCATCGGCATCGCAATTCAGCAGCGCGGCCACCTGCTTGCGGGCAGTTTCCACCGCTTTTTTCGTCTGCACGCCGTACCAGTGCGTGCTGGAGGGGTTGCCGAAGTGTTCTTCGAGATAGGGACGCATGACTGCAACGACAGCCGGATCCAGGGGTGTAGTGGCGTTGTAATCCAGGTAGATCGGTTTCATTTATTGAGATTCCTTAATAGACGGCGAAGCGGCAAATGGCAAACTCAGACTGAGCTAACTAACGGCTCACCGGCGCTGCCAGCCTAAGTCACTGAACACCTCGGTTTACTATCTAACCTTGTTAATTGGCGTAACCAGGAAATCACGTCAGGGCGGTAGCGTCCGTGTGCAGCCGACGTTATACCTGCCTCTGCGAAGGAGCAGCTCATGGAATTATCTTCGAAATCAACACCTGATACAGATCGCCTGGCGGTCGACCCTCAAGCACGGCGCCAACAACACCAGGACGCTCTGAAGTAAAGAATAAATATTGCCCGTCTGGACTTATGGCCGGCGCAAAATCCGCATAACTGGAGTTAACGATACTTCCCAAATTTTTTATTTCGCCCCAATTCCCTTTTTCTGTTCGCGTGCTAACAAATAGGTCAGAACCACCCTCGCCAGGCAACATGGTTGAAGAGAAGATAAGAAAGCTCTCATCCGGAGCTACCATTGGATTGCCAACACTAATGCTGTCCTGCAACCCCAAGGTAATTCTCTCAGGAATATGATATGTCCCATCACTTTCAAGAGCCCGGTAAATGTGCCCGACACCTTCGTCAAAAGCAGTAAAATATATTGTACCGGATTTTGTTGTTGAAACGAATATTTCGCTACCTTCCCCGTTCAGAGGAGTACCAGGGTTGATAGGTTCACTCCAACCCTCTGCTCTCAATTCCACATACCAGGTATCAAAATCATCTTTGGATTCACCCTTCCTGACAGGGCGGTTTGAGCTGAAATAGAGCCGTGAACCATCGTGAGTGACAAAAGGATCGACATCACGATACGTCCCATCAGAGAAAGGGAGATGCTCCGGTTCAGACCATCGTCCGTTTGTAAATGTTGATTTGACAATTTTTAATATACTACGATCCTCATTTGCAATGTTAAAGTAGACAGTATCTCCCTGGGGTGAGAAGGATGTGGCGAATTCTGGTAAAGGAGTTGAAATAATTCCCTCACCAAAAAGCTCGGGTTTATCTAAGGGCTGTAATACCACATAAGGCGGCGTTTTTTGCACCATCTCCTTTTCGGGCGTATTGCACGCCACAACCATCAACACCAAGAAAGTGTATATCAAAGTGTAGAAATGCAGCACCCTATTTTGGTTCATGCAGCCCTCCTATTCAAGCCAAATTAAATGCCTATTTACGATCTTGGAGCTCTTGAAATCAATATTAATGACAGAATGTTAACCCTGAGTCTGCCATATTCTGGCTTTACATAAATTCATCTTGAATAAACAACATTTTTGATAATATTTGCAACCATTTTCCTGAAACGCCATTATGTGACCCGGACCGTACGGATAACGCGAGCAGGACAAGCCATCACCCTCAACACCCATGCAATGGCATCCGGTCTTTACCTGTTACGGATAATTGGAAACACGTGGGAGTCGTCACATAGAGTCCTCATACTCAAGTAATTTCTTCACGAGAAGCTCCGCATAATCTACTCGCGCGCATCCCGGACATCACCGCTGGATAGCGCTTTCAAGAAAACCTTCTGGTTTCAGAATGGCTTGCTGAAACGCACCGGTTACGATTCCAATTACAACATCTATAGGGACAAGATGGCACGTTGCGGCAGTTGGGAGATCTCTACCTGCGCGTATTCTTTCAGACCAACTCAGCTATTGAGCGCGACAATGTACAAGCTGTTTTCGACGCCGGAATGTGAGGCTTACAGCAGTTCCAATGTTATGGCCGAAATTCAAAGCAAAGAAAGTTTTTGCAAACCTTCTGCAAAACAAGTTGTCAAATAATTATGAAGGGTCGTATCTCGAGTGCAACTTAATTTGCTTATCCAATCTGAGAAGGAAATTAGTCATGGGAAAAAAATTCCGATTATTCTTTTTGCTCCTTACCTTGCTGTTACCAAGTACTATTCTTGCTCAAGACCTGATACTCAAGGTCGGTGACATCCCGCCAAGGCTAGATTTTAAGAGACTCAATCGAACTTCACCAGATGAAATTATCACGTGGGAAAGCTTCAAGAATCAGGTAGTTATTATTGATTTCTGGGCGACATGGTGCCCCCCATGTAGAAAAGCTATCCCACATCTCAACAAATTTGTGAAAGAATTCAAAGGAAAACCTGTTAGTTTTATTTCAATCACGTATGAACCTGACAACATGATAAAATCTTTCCTCGAAAAGTATAAACTTGACACCATGATTGGCATTGACAATCGGTTTGCTATGTTCAAATCATTTAAAGCTTGGGGTATTCCAATGGTTGTCATTGTTAATCAAAAGGGACGCATTGCAAGTGTTATTCATCCGAATTACTTAAATAGAGCTGTCATCGAAGAAGTCCTCGCTGGAAAAGTACCAGAGGTAAAGCAACACGACGGCTGGCCAGATCAAGAAGGAGCGGAAGAGTATTTCAGATATCTACTTAAAACGGATCATTGAACAAATGCCATCGAATCACTAGAAGCCAAAAGCATCGCAACTTTGATCTCAATTTCTTAAAACTAACTGTGCAGATCAGGCGCGCCTGACGCAAAACTCTGGAAATGCACAAAGCCTCGCATCTCCCGGAATTAGAAATCACGCGCGCAGGCTCGTCGTCCATAGGCGGACAGCGTGCCAAATGAGCGTGATGACGTTCCTTTTGTTCAAGTTATTGCGGCAAACAAGCATCAAAACTCATCCTCACCTTCACGATCGCCACCATTCGGTCGCTCCGCGCGCCTGCGTTCAGGTTCATGTCTGTTAAAATTGTAACGCAAGTTCAGCATCACAATCTGCGACTCACGTTCTGCATATTGATAGCTGTAAAAATCGGCTCCTCGGAAGGTCTGCTCGTATTTGCTGGTTGAAAATACGTCGCGAACCTGCAACGTCGCAGTAAGCCCTTTGGCAAAAAACTGATGACGAAGGGAAACGTCAGCAGAGAAAAATCCTTCCCAGCGGCCCTGCGACGAAACCTGCGGACTGCGATAGTGACCGTTAAACTGCATTGACGTCGATCCACCCAGCTTAAAGGCATTGTTCAGCCGTGACGTCCAACTAAAGTCGCTTCTGTCAAACGAGATACCATTAAAGCTGCCTTCAACTCTGTAATCGTAAATGTTGCCCATCAGATTGACGTTCCAGACCTTGTTCACATCCAGATTGAGCATGAGTTCCACACCTGTGGAATAATCTGTACCGACATTGGCAGTTGTGTGCAGGGTCACATTATCCGCGTAAACCGAACGTACTCTTTCCATTTTGTTATGATTCACCCGATGGTAAAGCTCTGTCGAAAACAGGCTGCTGCCCAATGGCCTTTGATAGCCCAGTTCATAGGAGTCGATATAAGAAGGCTTTAGAGCCGGATTACCCGTCCGTACGTTAAACGCATCTGTCCAGGTTTCAAAAGGTTCGAGAAACCAGCCGCGCGGCCTTCTGATTCGGCGTGTGTAGCTGGCCATCAATTGCTGCGCTGCTGGCAAGTTGTAGGACACATGAACTGTTGGGAAATAGTCCCAGCGGTCTATCTTGAATTCACTTGGGGCGCCGGAAAACGCGACCGTCCGGTTGGTATATTCCCCGCGTAACCCAGCCTGGTAGTTCAACTTTTTTAATTCGCCTGCATAAATGGCATAAAGTGAATGAACCGTTCTTTCATATTCGGTGGAGTTGTTGAATTGGTCCATTCTGACATATTCTCCGAGTGACATATCATATTCCAGCAAACCTGTGTCGTCAGTTGAGCTTCTCACTTCGGCCTGATATCCGGCTTCAAGCTTTGTTTCACCGTGGAAAGGCAGCGTGTAATCCAGCTTGGCTCTAAACCGGCTGGACGGGCCGGTTTCCAACGACCGTCGTCCACTGGTGATATTGCCGTCCTCATCATAGCGGGCGTTGAGAGAAAATTCATCGCTGTTGCGGCTGCTAAAATAAGTGTCGATGTAGAGTTCGTGCCCCTTCCGGGCAAACTTATGCTGAAGACTCAAGTTCGCAGAATACGAATTCCCGGAGCGTTCATGGTCGGAATCACTGGCGTAAAGCGCGTGTTGCAGGTCCGGTTCTGCCCACTGGTCGTAATTCAAATCTGAATCGCGCTCTGCCGTGCGGTCACCGTAGCGGCCGCCAACACTTAGCACATCGTTTGGTGAGAGGCTCCAGGCAAGTTCGCCGCGAAGGCCCAAGGATTTTCGTCCACGCAGAGTGTTGCCGCTGGAATTGATAAACGAAGTTTGACCGGCCCGGTAAGTTTCATTTTCGGTACGGGTGGTGCCAGTGAAGTACCGTCGATTATAGTCCACCCCCACGGTTGCCTGGTATTTTCTGGTGCGATATTGGAGCAGCACGTCCGTACCATATTTGCCGTTGAAGCCACCATTCAGATTGATGACACCGCTGCGGCCACTGCGTTTGTTTTTGGCGAGAATAATATTAATGATGCCCGCGGTGCCTTCCGGGTCATGCTTGGCAGACGGATTGGTAATGATCTCGATGCTTTCAATTGTGCTGGCTGGAATCTGCTGCAGAAGTTCGCTGGGCTCCAAGATGGTCGGCCGACCATCCAGCAGCACCGTAAAGTTGGTACTGCCGCGCAAACTGACATTGCCTTCGATATCCACACTCACGGAAGGCACGTTTTCCAAAACATCAGCAGCATTGCCGGAAATGACGGTCTGCTGCTGGCCAACGTTTATCACTTTCTTGTCGATAAGATAGGTCATGGCTGCCTTTTCACCTTCAACTGCAACTGCCTCCATGTCGATGTAAGCTTCTTCCAGTTGGATGCGTCCCAGGTCAACCGGTTGCCTGGGTGTTACCCGAACATCGCTGATATATCTTGCAATGTAGCCAATGTAGCGCACCTTAACATAATAAAGGCCCGGCCGAATGCGCTCAATGCGGAAATCGCCGTCGATATTCGACACAGTGCCGGTCACCTGCGTGCTGTCGCTTTGTTTATAGACGACGATATTGGCGTATTCCAGTGGCTCCTGTCGGTTTCTGTCATAAACATTGCCGCTGATCTTGAGGCCTGGTGGGCTTCTGTGCTTGCGCTCCTGGGAAAATAGCTTCCCGCTCATTAAGAGAGAGGTCATGACTGTCAGGATGGCAACATACTTTAACATTGAAATAATTCCTTCAAGCGGATCGCTTGCATCAATAACGTCTCAGTTGAGCGGTAACGCTTCTTGCCATCCGTCTCAAACTGATTGTGTATGCTCGGCATGGGCATCAACTAATGGGGTTCACGCCCGCTTTAAGTGAGCCCCAGTATCTAAGTTTAAAGGTAGTGCAATTATTAGCGAAAGGCAACGGCAAAGCCGCGAGGCTTTGTGGGAAGAAAGTCTGTCCCAATGGATAGAAAAAAATATCCCACGGGATAAATAGCAAAGCAGTGAGCCGGAGCCTGTCATGAGCTTGCCGAAGGGAACAGAAACGTCACCCGCATTCGCGAGTGCAGGCTCCGAAGGCCGATTCCGCGGGTAAGTTGGCCATTGACAACAAAGCCCAGAGTTCATCGGAGGAGCCTGTCCCGGCGTTATGTCGGGAGTAAATGGCGACGGTTGTGCTGCGAAAGTTCATGCTCTTATCCGGGGAGATCGCATTTGATGTTGATTCATCCTGTGATGATTATTTTGTTCTGAGCTTGACGAAGGGAGGCGCGTGTTATTTGTACCAAGCATAAGTGTTTGGCATCTCAGCACGTAACTTAAGAAATTAAAATTATGGATGATATTCCGCTTTTCGTATCATGGCTAATAACCAAACAACTCCAAATACCCCCTTACCGAATGGCTACCGGATGTTTTGACGGCCCCTTCCCAATATTGGGTGGTGGCATCCAAGAATTGGTTGTTGTTAATCGGTGTTATAGTTAACTCTATATCCTCAGACGGAATAGCGAGTTGCCAGACGATGGGATATTTTCTATCGTTAAACTCAGCCCATTCCAATGGACGCCAATGAATATCGATAGCAGATAGTCGGCGTTGCTGACCAGAAGCTTTCATGATGGTTCCACTGAGGTAATTCTCACCGGCGCTACGTACTGTGTAAAGCATGAGCGCAGTGTCGGCGTCAAGATGGAGCGCCAACCAGTCCCAACCTAACGCGCCACCGATAATAGCAGTGGAGCTCCATTCGCGGTCAAACCAGGCGTCACCCGTCACCTTAACCGACTTGCCGTCAAAGTGAATCTGGCCATCAAGCTTTATAAAGGGGGCGCTGTAATAATAAGAGGCAGTTGAACCATCGCTGTTTTTTTTACTAAAGCCGTTTTCACCCTGCAGAAAATAAGGCGATTTGGATAACTTTAAGTCGTAACCAAAATCCTTTTCAATCACTGATAAACTGCCAGGCAGGGGATTTTTGCCTGTTCCTTTAAATTGCCAATGATCCAGAAAAGCGACCCAGGGCTCGGATTCGATACCGCCGTGTCCCATATCCGCCCGCGCGAAACGCTCAGCGTGAAAGAACTCGGATGGCGTTGTCAGTGCCGCATGCGCAAAAAATATAGGTTGAGGTTTGCCGCCCACCAGCAGGTTGTTTCTAAAAAGGGTGAATTGAGCCCCGTATGTCAGACCATCTTCGCCCAGCAAATTTGCCGTGACATACCACCATTCCGTTTGAAAATCGGCATGGATATTATGGTCTTGCGGAAAAGAAAAATCCCGCCCCGGAGTAACCCGTGAGAAATCGCTTTGGGCAATGACGGGCGTTTCTATAACGAACCCAAGTGTAACAATCCAGAAAAAAACTTTAGCCACGGATTGACACTGATTACCACGGATTTTGGTAAAAGACATTTTGGACAGGATAAAAAAGATTTGCATGATAAAAAACAAAAAATTAGGAATGAAATTTTCAACTATAACACTTTAACACAAGAATACTTGAACACTGCTTTTATCAAACAGCCTCGCGAAATG
>SMUY01030164.1_pt1 | contig 13656 bp, 13 predicted proteins | sample 2456441 | NCBI WGS metagenome assembly SMUY01 (sample SAMN11095931, study PRJNA526329) | marine sediment metagenome | biome: Marine sediment; feature: Surficial sediment; material: Deep marine sediment; isolation source: Hadal surficial sediment | place: Pacific Ocean | collected 2014-11 | depth...
TGGCGACGGGAATGTGGCAAGAAATGTCGCCAAATCGTGCCTTGTTTGAAACGCCAGTCGAAGGTGAGGATGAGGAAGCCTCTAAAGATGACTCGGTTGCTGGCGTTTTGAATATCGCAGATGTAAGCGATGCAACGGTGTCAGGTGACATGGACTTAGATATTGCGGCAGATGCGCCTGGGGAGGACATGCTGGATGTAACGGCAGCTCCTGATATTGACGATATCCCTGCCGAGACCGCAGATGATGAAGGATTGGACTTCACGCTTGATGCAGATACGCCTAGGGAGGAAATGCTGGATGTAACGGCAGCTGTTGATGAGGAGGAGATTCCGGACGTAACGGCAGCTGCTGATATTGATGATATCCCTGCCGAGACCGAAGACGATCTAGGATTGGACTTCACGCTTGATGCAGGTGGCGAACCGGGCATATCAGCTGACGAAAGTGATGAATTGCTGGATAGTACCGTTCAGATGCAACCCGGCGATGTAGAGCAGGTTGTTGACGATTTACTTGATGTAACAGCTGCTATCGATTTAGAAGAGGGAATGACTGATGCAGGTGATGAAGAATTACCGGCGCTTTCTACATCAGTGGAAAGCGTAGGGTCTGATGAACTTGATTTATCTTTGGGAGAAGCTTCTCTTGACCTGGATAGTTCAGTAGACACAGAAGCAACAAAGAGTGCGGACGAACTGGAAATATCATTGGATGAATCTTTGGCTGATAGTGCAGGCGAACTGGATATGTCATTGGGTGATTCAACAGAAAGCGCAGATGAACTTGATTTATCTTTGGGAGAAGCTTCTCTTGACCTGGATAGTTCAGTAGACACAGAAGCAACAGAGAGTGCAGGTGACCTGGATTTGTCATTGGATGAATCCTTGGCTGATAGTGCAGGTGAACCATCATTGGATGATAGTGGTGCAGTTGAAGACAGCAGTGATGATCTACTCGATGTGACTTCTAAAATCGATTTTGAATCTGAAGGAGAAGAGGATTTACTGGATGTAACGGCTGCAGCAGTAAGAACAGGCATAGATGATGGTGACCTCATGGAGCCGGATAGTGCTGATGCATCCGATAAAATTGACCTCGATGGTGAATCCATCGGTGAAGATTCTGCCGACCTTGATTTTGATTTGGGTACCGATGATGGCGACACCGCAGGTTCTGTTGATCTGGAACTCGATACTCCAGATCTTGAAATTGCCGCTGACACTGGGACGGACGCAGATGATCTCAGCCTGGATATGGATACTACTGTGGAAATACCTGCAGCGAGCATGGATAAGTTAGATTTGGATACCGATGACACCGCTGGTGCTGTTGATCTGGAACTTGATACTCCAGATCTTGAAATTGCCGCTGATACTGGGACGGACGCAGATAATCTCAGCTTAGATATGGATGCTACTGTGGAAATACCTGCAGCGAGCATGGACAAGTTAGATTTGGCAGACAATGATGGAGATGACGATGATGACAAAACATTTCTGGTCCCAAAATCGTCTGATGTTGCTGAACAATCAGCAGACGATGAAATAGCTAGTCAACTCGATCTTGCAAAGGCCTATATCGAATTAGGTGATAATGAGAATGCAAAAACAATTCTTGATGAAATTATTGCTCAGGGCAATGATGCTTTTCGCAAGCAAGCCGAAGAATTAATCGGGCAAATCAATTAAAAGTTTATTTGTCGAGCAAATCGTTTAGCAGCACATGCAGGAATATTACCAGTGTAGTATTCCTGTTTTTGTTTTTGCTTTTCTTTATTCTGCGGTGTAATTCATGAAAATAGCGCTTGGTATTGAATACTGCGGGACTCAGTATTGTGGATGGCAACGACAGGATATCCCCGGTAGTATTCAGGAAAATGTAGAAGACGCACTGTCAAAAATAGCTGATCAACATATAAAAATTTATTGTGCAGGTCGGACAGATACTGGAGTCCATGCCCTACACCAGGTTGTTCATTTTGAGACTGAAGCCGAACGTAAGATGTATTCATGGGTTGTTGGTACTAATGTGAATCTTCCTGATGATATCAGCATCCTCTGGGCCAAAGAGGTAGATGATGATTTTCATGCCCGTTTCTCCGTTACCATGAGAACGTACAGATATATCATTTTAAACAGGCGATCTCGACCGGGCTTGCAATATGGCAAAGTAAGCTGGGAGTGCCAGCCCCTGGATGAAAATCGAATGCAACTGGCTGCTGAGTCGCTGATTGGTGAACACGATTTTACATCATTTCGAGCCGTTGCATGTCAGGCCAATAGTCCGATTCGTGATGTGAGAAGCCTGGATATAAGCAGGGTTGATGATTATGTCGTGTTAGAAATCAAGGCGATCGCTTTTTTACACCACATGGTAAGAAATATCGTTGGTGTGTTGTTAGAAATAGGCAGTGGTCAAGCCGATATTTCGTGGGCAGCCGAGGTTTTGGCATTGAAAGATAGGACAAAAGCAGCAAAAACAGCCACACCAGACGGCCTGTATCTGGCGATGATTCAATACCCAGAAAAGTATGGAATTCCAATGCCTGTTCATCCACAATGTGCCATACCCGCCATTACCACGGTACAATGCTCATTCCTGTTATAAGTTATTTTGGACATCGCTAGTTTTGCTTCTGGACATAGATTTATCTCATTGTTAGAAAATACTCCGAAAAATCACATCAAACGTACCAGAGTCAAGGTATGCGGAATCACTCGCATTGAAGATGCTATCTCTGCAGTTGATGCAGGTGCAGATGCCATTGGATTTGTGTTTTATGAAAAAAGCCCACGATACATCAAGAAAGAGAAAGCAGCTGATATTGTGGAAAAACTGCCGCCTTTTATCACCAAGGTGGCCTTGTTTGTGAATGCATTAGATGGAGAAATCAGATCAGTTTTAGACCTGGTCCCTGTGGACATACTTCAGTTTCATGGTGAGGAAACACCGGAAGAATGTCGAAGTTTTGGTTGGCCATACATCAAAGCAGTCAGGATGCATAATGATGTGGATCTGTTTCAGATAAGTGGTGATTATTTTGATGCGAGTGCTTTATTGCTTGATAGTTTTGTTGAGGGAACCCAGGGGGGCACAGGAAAGACTTTTGATTGGTCATGTGTGCCTTCTAATTTAAATAAACGAATAATACTGGCTGGAGGATTAACAGCCGGGAATGTGGCTGACGCAATATCAAAAGTTTCACCCTACGCTGTAGATGTCAGCGGCGGCGTTGAAATTGAGAAAGGGATCAAGGATGCTGCGAAGATGGAAGAATTCATACAAGAGGTTGTGCATGCAAAATAATATGTTGCCTGATGAAAATGGGCATTTCGGACCATATGGTGGAAAGTTTGTCGCCGAGACGCTCATGGGACCTTTGGAAGAATTAACAGAAGCGTATACACACTATTTAAAAGATCCTGAATTCCTGGCAGAGCTTGATGATGAATTACATCATTACGTCGGAAGACCATCTCCCTTGTACCATACCAGACGCTGGTCAGAGATTCTGGGTGGTGCCCAGGTCTATCTGAAGAGGGAAGATCTAAACCATACGGGTGCACATAAGATAAATAACACCGTTGGTCAGGCTTTGTTGGCCAAGCGTATGGGTAAAACCAGAATCATTGCAGAAACCGGGGCAGGACAACATGGTGTCGCAGCAGCAACGGTAGCAGCCAGACTTGGTCTGGAATGTGTTGTCTATATGGGCTCTGAAGATATCAAAAGACAGTCGATCAATGTATTTCGTATGAAATTATTAGGTGCGACTGTGGTGCCTGTAGAGTCCGGTTCAAAGACCCTGAAGGATGCACTTAATGAGGCTATGCGTGACTGGGTAACGAATATCGATGATACGTTTTATATTATTGGAAGTGTGGCTGGGCCCCATCCCTATCCTGTGATGGTTAGAGATTTTCAGACCGTGATTGGGCGCGAAGCAAGACAACAATGTCTGGAACAGGCAGGGCGTCTGCCAGCTGCCCTGGTTGCATGTGTTGGTGGTGGCTCAAATGCAATTGGTCTGTTTTATCCTTTTCTTGATGACAAGGACGTTGCAATTTACGGTGTAGAGGCAGGGGGTGATGGCTTGGAGACAGGTCGCCATGCTGCGCCTTTGAATGCAGGCAAACCAGGGGTCTTGCATGGCAACAGGACCTATCTAATGGAAGATAAAGATGGTCAGATTATAGAAACACATTCCATTTCTGCAGGACTTGATTACCCGGGTGTGGGTCCTGAACATTCGTGGCTAAAAGATAGTGGACGTGCGAAGTATGTTGCCATTAATGATGATGAAGCCTTGCAGGCGTTCCATAATTTGACAAAAGTTGAGGGTATTATGCCAGCATTGGAATCCAGTCATGCTCTGGCATTTGCTTCAAAACTGGCACTGAAAATGAGGAAGGATGAAATAATTATCGTGAATCTATCCGGTCGTGGTGACAAAGATATCCAAATAGTCGCTACATTAGAAGGTATAACCCTGTAGAGGAGAGTTGACATGAATAACAGAGACAGGTTGATTGAACTTTTAACTGAACACGAGTTAGAGAGAAGAGAGGTTGCGGAACTGTTGAAAGTTAAAACAGATAAGGTGGATCATTGGCTTGCTTCGCATGAATCTCATTATTACGAAGATATGCCAGATATGGCAATGGAACTTCTGGAAATTAAGCTGGGGGCCAAAAAGCCTTAGACTGCCGTTTGAACCTGATCTTACATTCAAAACAAAATAATAAAGAGATAGTTAATTTTGTATTATGAGTCGCATAACAGACTGTTTTAAAAATCTGCAAGAGAAAAAACGAAAAGGTTTGATACCTTTTATTGTCGCAGGTGATCCCAAACCCGGATTCACCCTCCCCCTGATGAAAGCATTGGTTGATGGAGGTGCTGACCTAATTGAATTAGGCGTACCGTTCTCTGATCCCATGGCAGATGGCCCTGCCATTCAAGGAGGCAGCGAAAGAGCATTGGCACATGGTACAACTTTGCGCGACGTCATAGATATGGTGGCTTCATTTCGCAAAGATAATCAACAAACACCAGTGATATTAATGGGATATTCGAATCCCGTTGAAATTATGGGCTATGAAGATTTTGCAAAATCAGCGGCAGAGGCTGGGGTGGATGGCGTAATAATTGTGGACATGCCTCCTGAAGAAGCGGGTGAACTTAAAGAAAATTTAGTCAAGCATCAGCTTGACCTGATCTTTTTAATTGCACCAACGACGAGTGTCGAGCGACAGAAATACATTTCTGAAACAGCGAGTGGATTTCTATATTATGTCTCTCTTAAAGGTGTGACGGGCAGCAATAGACTGGATACAAATTCTGTAGAGGAGTCAGTCAGAGCAATTAAACAACAGTCAAAATTACCCGTTGGTGTCGGATTCGGAATTAGAGATGCCGAGAGTGCTGCAAAGGTAGCGAAGGTGAGTGATGCAATTATCGTAGGAAGCCCCATTGTTGAACTGGTTGGGGAAATGGTAGACGATTCTGCAGATTCGCTGAATAAAATAAGCGAATATATTTCGACAATGCGAGATGCAATTGATGCCGTTTAAAACAATACATATTATAAATATAAAACGATGAGCTGGTTTACAAAATTACTCCCCTCGAGGATTAAAACAGATGGTGCATCCAGACGCACAGTGCCGGAAGGGGTCTGGTCTAAATGTGAAGAATGTAGCGCAGTCCTGTATCGAGCTGAGCTGGAGCGGAATCTTGAAGTATGTCCCAAGTGTTCTCACCATATGCGTATAGCTGCTCGTGCACGGATCGAAAATTTTCTGGATCCGGAACCATGTGTTGAAATAGGAAGTGAGATCAAACCAGTAGATAAAATTAAATTCCGTGACAGTAAAAAGTATAAAGATCGCCTGAGTCAGGCTCAGAAACAGACGAAAGAAGATGATGCACTGGTCGTAATCATGGGACAATTGAAGGGGATTCCGGTGGTCGTTGCAGCATTCGAATATAATTTTATGGCAGGGTCAATGGGGGCAGTTGTTGGCGAGCGATTTGTTCTCGCTGCAGAAGCAGCCATCGACAATAGTATTCCTCTAGTATGTTTTTCAGCCAGTGGCGGAGCCCGTATGCAGGAGGCAATATTATCTTTAATGCAAATGGCAAAGACGAGTTCAGCCTTGGCAAAACTGTCTGCCAGGGGCTTACCCTATATTTCCGTATTAACGAACCCGACGATGGGAGGGGTTTCTGCCAGTCTTGCATCACTGGGTGATATCAATATTGCAGAACCCAAGGCATTGATAGGATTTGCAGGACCCAGGGTGATCGAACAGACTGTACGAGAAACGTTGCCTGAGGGTTTCCAAAAAAGTGAATTTCTTCTTGAACATGGTGATGTAGATATGATCATGGATAGAAGGGAGATGCGTGAAAGGATATCTTCTATACTGTCTATCCTGAACTACCAGGCCGCATAAAATTACCCTGAATCATCAGCCATGAATGCAGAATCCATGCCTCAGCGTCACTTCAATCAGGAAGCGATGAGATTTAACAATCTACAGAAATGGCTGGAATGGCAGGAGGAATTACATTTCACGGCGATTGAGCTAGGTTTGGACCGGTGTAGCGCTGTTGCTGAAAATATGGGATTGCTCAATCCCGATTTTACCGTCATCAGTGTTGCTGGAACCAACGGTAAGGGTTCCAGCGTCACAATGATGGATTCGATCTTCAGAAATTCAGGATATAAAACCGGGTGCTATACATCACCGCATTTAATACGCTACAACGAACGGATAAAACTTGATGGTGATGAAGTCACGGATGAAATGCTGTGTGAGTCATTCAGCAGAATCGACCGTGCACGAGGAGACATTTCTTTAACCTACTTTGAATTTGGAACCCTTGCAGCACTGGATATATTTCACAATACTGATATTAATGTCGCCTTACTTGAAGTGGGTCTAGGTGGAAGGCTTGATGCTGTTAACTGTATTGATGCAGATGTCGCCTTGATTTCCAGCATTGATCTGGATCATATGCAGTGGCTAGGTACAAACCGAGAATCCATCGCCCGTGAGAAAGCGGGTATATTTCGTGGGAATAAACCGGCTGTTTGTTCTGATCCACATCCTCCTGTGACCGTGCTGGAATATGCTGAGGCCATTGGTGCAACATTGTACATTCCTGGCCGGGATTTTAATTACCAGTTGTCTGATGATATTTGGTCATGGCAGTGGGATTCAGTAATCTATGAAAACCTGCCTCGTCCAGACCAATATAACAGTTGCCAGATCCAGAATGCTGCTGGTGTATTGATGGTTCTGAACACGCTAAAATCAAGATTGCCGGTAGATGATCGTGCGATAGCAAAGGGGCTGGAAGATTTCAGCCTTGCCGGCAGGTTCCAGATGTTGAGCGAAGGGACACAAACTATCCTGGATGTGGCACATAATAACCAGTCGGCGAAGATGCTGGTACATAATTTAAAACAATTTCCCAACAGCGGCAAAACTCATATTATTATAGGGATGTTGAAAGATAAGGATCGGAAAAGTGTTTTGGGTGAGTTAATAGAAATTGCTGATTATTGGCACACGGTGACCATATCAAATCCTCGGGGCAGTGACAGCGAGACAATAAAAAATGAATTGCTTGAATTAGGGGTAAATGTTCCAATTTCAGAGAATGATACTGTGGCCGATGCTTTTCTCAAGTTACAGAATGAAACGGGGATACATGATCGTATTGTGGTTACCGGATCCTTCCTGACCGTTGGTGATGCAATGAAACACCTTGGCGTTTAGATTATCAATATAAGTTATCAATAATTATGGAACAAAAATTAAAAGAACGATTAGTTGGTGCAGCCGTGCTGGTCGCGGTTGCTGTTATTTTTATACCAATTATATTGACTGATTCACCAGAACCAGAGGCAATTCAAGGGTCAAATATACCTGGAAAACCTGAGACAAAATTTAGTTCAAGAATCATCCCCGTACTTGAAAATGATGGAAAGTCCTCATCAACTCCGATTGACGCGAGTGATATTCAAGCTGAGGGCAATCAGGGAGAGAATAAACAAAAAGCCGCGCAGGAGATCGTTGTTGAGAAGGTTATTTCAGCCGACGATAATAATGCTGAAAAAAATTTAACAAAGAAAGACAAGAGAAAGGAAGAAGATGGAGTAAAGGACAATGTTGGATTATCAGCATGGATTATACAATTAGGGAGTTTTACCAGCGAAGAGAATGCCCAGTCCCTGAACGAAAAATTACGAAAATCGGGTTATCCAGCATTTGTAGAACCGCTTAAAAAAAATGGGCAAATTAGCTACAGGGTAAGGGTTGGCCCGGAAATAAAACGATCAGAGGCAGAGTCACTGTTAAAAATGTTGAAAGATAAAATGGATCTGGATGGAATTATTATAAGCTATCCTTGATTATGACAGGTCTACCAAAAACAAATGGAAATAGCCATTGATGCAATCAATTGATATTGCAATCCTGCTAATAATTGCATTACCCGCTATCGCTGGCGTGATATATGGATTTCTGAATATTATATTTTCATTGCTGGCATGGATATTGGCATTAGGTATTTCAATCAAATTTTCCCCGGCATTTTCACCTCTACTTGAATCATCTGTTGACACACCTGTTCTAAGGACAATCCTGGCCTTCGTCGGGCTATTTATTATCAGTCTTATGATACTGACGGGAATTGGTTTTCTTATCGTTAAACTACTTGGTAGAACAGGATTGACAGCTGCAGACAGAATACTTGGCCTGTTCTTTGGTATTGGCCTGGGAGCAGTCATTGTGGAGGTTGTGGTATTTCTTGGAGGATTTACGGCCCTGCCACAGGAAGCATGGTGGGATGAATCCAGAGTAATGAAACCGTTTGAGAGAGTTGCCGTCTGGTCGGGACAATACCTGCCGGAAAGCATTTCAAAGTATCATGAATATGAAATGGTGACAGATACCCCTGTCGAAGATAATCTAACAGGATAGAAGGTCAGATTCTTATGTGTGGCATTGTAGGCATTGTTGGTAAACAGTTTGTAAATCAACTTATATATGATGGGTTAACAGTTTTACAGCATCGGGGACAGGATGCTGCAGGCATGATGACATACCATGATCGTAGACTCTATCTGCGGAAGAGTAATGGTCTGGTACGAGATGTATTCCATAGACGTCATATGCTTAATCTTAAGGGGAAAATTGGCATAGGCCATGTTCGCTATCCAACGGCCGGATGTTCTTCTTCTGCAGAGGCACAGCCATTCTACGTTAACTCCCCGTATGGAATATCACTTGCCCATAATGGCAATCTTACCAATAGCGAGGAATTAAAGAATGAATTATTCAGGGATGATCTCAGGCATATCAATACTGATTCGGACTCGGAAGTTTTAGTCAATGTACTTGCTGACGAATTACAACGTATGGGCAAACCCCGTTTGGAAGTTGGTGATGTATTTGATGCGGTCGGAAAATTGCATAAACGGTGCAGAGGAGGATATGCAGCCGTAGCAATGATCAGTGGTTTTGGAATTCTAGGGTTTCGTGACCCATTTGGCATCAGACCTGTCATATTTGGTATGCGTGACACTGAAGCTGGAAAGGAATATGTGATTGCTTCTGAAAGCGTCGCAATCGATTCATTGGGATTCACGGTCATTCGCGACATCAAACCTGGCGAGGCTATTTTTATCACAAAGGATGGCAAATTGCATACGCGTCAATGTGCGGAAAACCCACAATATTCACCCTGTATATTTGAGCATGTTTATTTAGCCAGACCTGACTCAATTATCGATGGCATTTCGGTCTATAATGCGCGCCTTCGTATGGGTGAGACATTAGCAGAAAAGATACTGCAACAAAGACCTGATCATGATATCGACGTTATCATACCGATCCCGGATACGGGAAGAACGGCAGCTTTGCCTCTGGCACAAAAGCTCAAGGTGAGCTATCGGGAAGGGTTTATCAAAAATCGATACATTCCTCGCACCTTTATCATGCCAGGACAGGAAATTCGCAAGAAATCAGTCAGGCAAAAGCTTAATGCCATCGGATCCGAATTTAAAGACAAAAATGTTTTGTTGGTCGATGATTCGATAGTCAGGGGTACGACGTCGGGCCAGATCATAGAAATGGCAAGAAATGCTGGGGCAAATAAAGTTTATTTTGCATCAGCAGCACCACCGGTCAGATATCCAAACGTATACGGGATCGATATGCCGACAGTGAATGAATTAATTGCACATAATAAAACTGAAGAAGAAATTGCAAAATCGATTGGTGCCGACTGGCTCATCTACCAGGATTTGGAAAAATTAATCGAGTCGACACAGACGAGTGATGTACATATCAACAGTTTTGATCTGTCCTGCTTTAATGGTGAATATGTTACAGGTGACATTAATCAGGAATACCTCGATCATATCGAGGGAATGCGGAACGATAGTGCGAAATCAAAAAGAGAGGCAAGCGACGAGAATTTGATTGACCTCACGAATAATGCCTGAGTATTTTTCCTAATGGTCTGGTGGCCTGGCAAGTCCTAAGTTCTACGCATATTATGGTCATGACCTGTTAATTTATTGTGACTGCCAATTGATTTTTGTCCTGCTGTTTGCGCGTGTTAACAATCATACCCAGCATTGTTACTGCTTCGTGAATTCCATTTTCAAACATACTGAGCATATCTATATCTAGTTCTGTCGAACTAAGGATTGATGCATAACTTTCAGCCGATAATTCGCCGAAATCTTTTTTGTATAAGGCGATGTAAGTCGACAACAGCCTAATACACTGGGTAAGCCCTTCTTTATCAACCATTTCAGACAAGGTTTCCAGTTGTCGTTCTTTAATCTTTAACTTGGATATGGAATATTCGATGTTATTCATTAGTTTTCTCTCGAAATTGTTGCTTACTACTGTTTCGCAAGTGTTATGCCAATAATTAATGATTATAAAAACAAGGAGTTATACGATTGACAAGGATTAATAGGTGGCAAAACCGTCGCCATTTAACGACAACAATATTTAGAATTAATTATTTTTTGATTCAGGGACAAAATTTTTGTGATCTTCATCACGTAATAGAACATACGTTTGTGAATTGTATCCCAATAGTTGCATTGGCATGTTGTGCGACATTGCCGGGAGAGTAAAACTTTAGGCTACCTAGATAAAAGCAATAGATATATTTAAAAATCGCTGACAATAAAATTAAAGAATCATGTTGTAGGGACTCAATTAGAAACGGTATGACTAAAATGAATGATTACAGAACAAAATTAGATGTAGATCAAAGTATCCAAATGGTGTTGCATGAGTGTCGTGAATTAATGGTAGCTTATTTAAAGCAATCATTACCAAACATGATGGATGAAGTGGACGATGTATTGATGGATATCGCAGTCAAGACGACAAATTCAGATGAAAGAACGAAATACTTCAATGCAATGCATGAAGTGAGACTGAAGAGACACAACATTGAGAAGTCATGCGTTAAAAATTTTATTGATCTGTTTGACGAAAATCTTCGTTCAGGTAATCGAGAAATGAATGCACTCGAAGGGAATGCGCATGAAGAACTAAAAGGCGATGACTCTATGGTGATGACGAGCACCGTAAATAGGGCCAGGAATAATTGCCAACAGGCGTTACTAAATCTTGATGAGCGTATGCGTCAGGTCTTAGGTTCCGACGTTCCTGGTATAAGCGAGAATCCAGTGTCGCCGGAAATAGTCTGCCAGGCTTTTTATAAAGCATGTGAGTTAGTTGATACAGGAGCTGAAATTCGGCTAATCATATTCAAATATTTTGAGAAATATGTCACGTCTAAGCTAAATTGATGTCTATTTAGAGATTGATCATGTGATAGATGCACGTGGTTCGACCGTGGGATCAGTGCCTGGTGAGCAACAAACATGCAATGATGAAAATAGCAAACAGGGCTATCAAAGGATCGCTGGAGTAAAGCAAACAGTCACATCAAAAATACAGGAACTTCTTGCTGGGAAGCACGTACCGGACTTTGTGTCTGATTTCCTGTTAAAACATTGGATTAAATTATTCACCCTGATTTACGATAAAAATGGGATGAACTGCGACGCATGGCAACATGCTATTGAGACGGCAGAAGATCTGGTTTGGTCTATTGTTAACGTGTCCAGCCAAGAAGACAGAGACAGGTTTGATAAATTATGGCCTGATTTAATCAAGCGTCTTCGGAACGGGATCAATATAATTTCAATGTCCTCTCACGAAGAAGCTGATTTTATTTCCAGCTTATTAAAGCATCGTACGACACTGACAATGCTAGGGTCATTATCGAAAACCAGAAATAATGGCGTTACTCTGATTAATTCTGAAAAAATAGACGCGCTTAAGAAGAGATTAAAATCTGCTAATGAGCAATCAGACCATGAAAAGGCGGATTCCAGCAGTATTGCATGCGAGGATATTACCTCTCCTGCTATTAAAGTACAGGGCAATCGAAGATTATTTATGGACGAACTGCTGGTTGACAACCATGATGTTAAGGGATTTATGAGTGGCATAGATGAAAGTTGAATATGTCCATCTTTTTATTGCTATTGTATAACTATTCGGATGATAGGGTCAGTGCATTAGAGGGGGACAATAGAAGAGGGGATGACGTCTTAGGGACTGTTGTCAATCGTGCATTTATTGACATATTAACGGGGGTTTCCTAGACTCGCGTTCGAGCGCCGATTTGATTCAAGCTTGCGGGCGCATAAAAAGTACCGCTAAAGAAGAGCAGCCTGCTTTAGCTTAAGCTGATCGCGGGTTTTTTTGTGTCCGCATGATTTTCCTGAAGTTCTTTTTCGATGGGTTGCACGAATTATTTGGAGTGAGATATGCTCAAGATTGATCCAAAGCAATATGGCTCAAATACGAATGCAGTTAGAGCTGGGCAAGTGCGCAGTGCTGAAGGCGAGCATAGTGAACTGATCTTTGCTACCTCAAGTTATGTCTTCAAGGATGCTGCCGAGGCTGCAGCACGTTTTTCCGGGGATGAGCCTGGGAATATATATTCGCGATTCACGAATCCTACCGTTCGTACATTTGAGGAGCGCCTAGCTGCGTTGGAAGGTGCTGAACGCTGTGTCGCAACTTCCTCAGGGATGAGTGCGATTTTAAGCACGTTTATGGGCTTGCTGAAAGCTGGTGACCATATTGTCGCATCTCGCAGTATTTTTGGCACAACAGTCGGCCTGTTAGATAATGTATTGTCAAAATTTGGTTTGACGACAACGTTTGTCGGTTTGGCAGACTATCAGACCTGGGAAAGTGCGATACGTCCCGAAACTAAAATGCTGTTCCTGGAAACACCTTCAAATCCCTTGACAGAGATAGCAGATATTTCCCGCCTGGCTGAGATTGCCCATGCGAAAGCTTGCCTACTTGTGGTTGATAATTGCTTATGTACGCCTGTATTACAGAAACCATTTAGTTTGGGTGCAGATATCGTGATTCATTCAGCAACAAAATATCTCGATGGTCAGGGACGTTGTATCGGTGGGGCAGTATTAGGCAGTGATGAACTTCTGGCAGAGGATATTGTTGGTTTTTTGAGAACGGCCGGGCCGACATTGAGCCCATTTAATGCCTGGGTATTCCTCAA
>SMUY01144423.1_pt1 | contig 13646 bp, 14 predicted proteins | sample 2456441 | NCBI WGS metagenome assembly SMUY01 (sample SAMN11095931, study PRJNA526329) | marine sediment metagenome | biome: Marine sediment; feature: Surficial sediment; material: Deep marine sediment; isolation source: Hadal surficial sediment | place: Pacific Ocean | collected 2014-11 | depth...
AGATGCTTGGCACCTATTTCCAGGGTGATGCGATCCGTATCCTCACGGTGGTCGTGGCCATGCTGTACTCGATTCCATATCTTGGCGTGCAGCTGGGAGCGTCCGGGTATCTGTTCAACGTCATCACCGTGACCGATGCCTTCCCGGACGGCATGTTCACGCAGAACGTGGGCATGTGGATCCTGTCGATCGTGGTGTTCATCTACGTCGCCTCGGGCGGCTTGCGGGCGGTGGCCTATGTGGACACCCTGCAGTGCATCCTGCTTGCCCTGGGTATCATAATCTATGGCTCCATCGCGCTCACCGCGGTGGGCGGCTGGGATGCGTTGCAGGCGGGTCTGGCCGAGCTAGCCGCCTCCGACGTCGGCAAATGGGGGACCACCAAGGGATATGGGGGCGGCGACTACAACGCCTACTTCGCCATACCCGGTGTCATCCAGTGGACGGCGGGCCTGGGCAAGGAGACCCCCGTCGGCGGTCTTTGGACCGGCGTTATGTGCCTGACCTACATGTTCGCGCTGATGGGCATTCAATCGGCCCCGGCGTTCACCATGTGGTCGTTCGCAAACTCCGACCCGCGTCCGTTCGCGCCGCAGCAGGTCTGGGCCTCGTCCTTGGGGATCGGGTTCATCCTGTTCTTCTTCACGGCGTTCACGGGCATGGGCGGACACCTTCTGGGCGCCAACCCGGAGGTGACAGATGCCGGCCTCGCTGTAGCCAACGTGCTTCCGGGATCGATCGCCGCGAAGCCGGATTCCATCGTCCCCCATTACATGAATCTGATTGCGGAGGGATCGCCGTGGCTGGTCGGTTTGTTGGCGGTCTGCGCCCTTGCGGCCATGCAGTCCACCGGCGCGGCCTACATGTCGACCGCCGGCGGTATCTTGACCCGCGATCTGTACAAGCGGTACCTGAACCCGGCCTCGACCCATAAGATGCAGAAGCTGGCCGGGCGCATGGGTGTCGGATTCATCGTCATCAGCGCGTTGCTGGTGGCGACGTATTCGCGTGACGCCCTGGTGCTGTTGGGCGGTCTGGCGGTGGCTTTCGGCTTCCAGATGTGGACGCCGCTGGCGGCCGTCTGTTGGATTCCGTGGATCACCCGTCAGGGCGCCACCTATGGCCTCTTGGCCGGCATCATCGGCGTGATCTTCACCGAGAAGTTCGGCATCGGGATCCTGACCGACATGGGGATCGACTTCTGGGGCCGCTGGCCGTTGACCATCCATTCGGCCGGGTGGGGCATGCTGCTCAACGCCTCCACCTGCCTCATCGTTTCGTCGCTGACCCAGAACACCCAGGATCTGGCGCACCGCATGACGTTTCACAACTTCCTGCGCGAACATGCCAGCCTGCCGAAAGCGAAGCGGGGGCTGATCCCCGTCGCGTGGGCGATCACGATTGCGTGGTTGTTCTTCGGCATCGGGCCGGGTGCGGTCATCGGCAACGACATCTTCGGCGCGCCGAATGCCGGCGTCGAGGGCTGGACCTTCGGCATGCCCTCCATTTGGGCGTGGCAGATCCTGTTCTGGCTCCTGGGCGTAGGCATGATGTGGTTCCTGGCCTTCAAGATGGAAATGTCCACCATCCCCGAGACGGATATCGAGGCCCTGGTGGACGACATCGGCGATACCGCCGAGGAGCAGGCCCAACGAATCTAACCGAACACCAACTCGACGAGAACTGAGGGAAGGGCGTAGCCCTTCCCTCGCTTTTTTGTTAATGTCCGGCTCGTCCTTCGAGCGGACCGATCCTTCATGTTAAGGCCTGTTGCCGTGGAAGGAATGCTTGCATCCGAAAACCGATGGCTGTGGTCGGTGGCGCTGGCGGTGGCGTTGTTTTTCCCTGTGCGTCAGCTGATCTGGGTGCTGGCGGTCCGCCGGGAACAGCGCCAGACCGGCGGTCAGGTTCCCGACGAGAAGGTCCGGCGCCACCTGAAAGGCCGCGCCGGGTTCACGTCCGCTCTCTTGTGTCTGATTTTCGCCGCCATTTACGGCGGAATCATGCTCGGAGTAGGGCGTTGAACCTGAAAGCGTTTTCCAACCCGAGGGTGCTTCGCCGGTTCATCATCCTGATGGGCGTCGCCACCTTCGTCATGTTCACGTTCTGGGCGGTGCTCAAGAGTTATGTCAAGGCCCCACCCGGCGACTACGAAGTCCGCCAGGGCGACATCCTTCTCGGCGACAGCAAGTATGACTCCGCCATAGAGCGCTTCAACGCGGCGCTCGCGGTTTCTCCCGACCACCGCGGCGCGGTGATGGGCCGGGCGTTGGCGTATCTGCAGAGCGCACGCTACGTCGAAGCGGAAGCCGAATTTACCTATCTGATCAAATACCTCCAGCGCAACCTGGAATCTGACGACATCACGGGCGTCGCGGTTTATGCCGCGGCCTACGGCAACCGGGGCATTCTGTACGACCGCACGGGCCGCTACGACAAAGCGCTCGCCGATTATATTCAGGCGTTGAACATCGACGAAGGCGCCATCGAGGGGCCCGGCCTTATCGATCGAGTCATTTACGGCACGCCCAGACCGGCGACCGTTCGCCAGCGCGCCATTTATCTGACGGAGCAATTGGCCCTGCCAGAGGGCCAGCGCGTGCTCCGAAAACCGGAAAAGGATGCAGAACAACGAATATACAAGCCTTATTAAAAGCTTAAGGGAATTGCCCGGTTGGCAAACCGGTCGGGAAATGCAATCATCCGAAGTTGTCTCTAACCGAGGGCACAAACGGAAAACCGTTCTATCGGACTGACTTTTTTGCAGAGCACAGGGGAAAATATCATGCCGGAAGAAAACCCGAGTGAGACGCAAGAAGAAGAAAATACAATGCCGTCAGTGCGCAAGCAGATTGCCGTGATGGCCATAATTGTTGTCGGCATTACCGTCGTTCTTGGCGGCGGCGTCATGCTGTCGATGTGGTTGAAATAAATGCGGGTCCGGTCGCCGTTTGACCGGGTGGGCCATGGATTGCAGCCCGTAGGGGGGGCAGGCTTCGGACGCGGATCGGCGTGCCTCGGAATGACGGCCCAGAGATTTTCGGCGGTGGCTCCGCCACCCACGAGACTGCATGAGGCGGAACCATGAAAGATGGCGGGTTCTGCGCGTTATCGGCCGTGCTCGCGGCGGCGCTCTTGGTCCCGGCACCGGCGACCGCGGAGTGCTACGATCCGCCGGCTGCTTACGTGATCTGGGCCAAATGCGACTTCGCCAGGAAAAACTTCGAAGGCGCCAATCTGAAGCGCGCGGTTCTCGAGGATGCCGTCTTGCACCACGCGAATCTCAAGGGCGCCAACCTGGAAAAAGCCGACCTTCGAGGCGCCGACGTGTCGAACGCCGACATGTCGGGGGTGAACCTGAAAAACGCCAAACTCATGAAGGCCTTGCTGATGGACACCAACCTTTCAGGCGCCGATCTTTCGGGGGCCAACCTGGAAGGGGCCAATTTGGAACGCGCCAATCTCACCGGCGCCAAGCTAGACGGCGCCAAGCTGGACGCCGCCAATATGAGCGGCGCCACCTGGACCGACGGTAGGCAGTGCAAGGGCAATTCCGTCGGCGAGTGCAAATAAGACCAAATCTCGCTGATTATGACCCATAGAAACAGCCTCCCTCCGACCCGCCCATTGGCCCAGTGGATCGCCCGCGCGATCTCTATGGGTCAACATCAAGGACCTTTGGTATAAGGCGGCCTTGGAGCGTTCACCGAGCCAGTGCGAGGCGGTTTGTGGTCGTGACCGGGGCGAGGGTTGCCGGGAATCAAAACCGCACCAGTTCCAGCACGTCCTGGAATAGCACAAGCATGAAAAACACGGCCGCGATGCAGCCGAACAGCAGACGCACGAAATCGGTCTCGCCCTTGTCGGTGCGGAAAGTGATGCCGTGCCAGGCGATGAAGGCGGTCGCTGCTAGGAAGACGGCGTTGATCGGGTTTTCCCACTCACCGGCGAATTCAAACATGGCCGGACCCTAGCGGCTCGTCGGACGGATGACAATATCAACAGGCCAAGAGGCGAGAACGGCGCTCGCGAAGCGGGGCCGAAGGCACGAGCCCGGACAGGCACCCGAATAAATCCGGTCGGCAGAAAAATCCGCCGCTGCCGATCAGCGCCTGGGCTGGCTCACGTCGCTGAAATTACCGGCGCCGCCCGGCGAGATAAAGTGTTCGATTCCCCGGGTCTCCATGTTCATGTCGGGCAGAACCCGAGGCAGGTCGCTTTCCTCGAAATACGGCGGCAGCATCGAGGTTGCCGAATCGACGACGCGGTCGGCGACGTAGATGCTGCCGAAGACGGCGATGATCACCCCCGCCGTGGCCACGCAGAACCGCTGGAGCCCCCGCGGCACGTGGGTGTGGTATTCGGTATCGTAGCGGTGGTAGCGCGGATCCAGGTCGTCCAGCTCGCCAAGTTCTTCCAGAGCGATGACGCGGCGCGCATAGTGGCGCGCCCAGTGGGGCACGCGGTTGTGCAGCATATAGGAGGTGAACAGCTTGGCCACCAGGGCCTCGGGCAGGTCCTTGTTGTGCCACGCCCGGTAGGCCAACTGCAGAAGCTGGAACTCGCCAACCTGCAACTGGTTGGCGGCGGAAATGACGACCAAGCGCTCCTTCATTGCGAGCTCTTCGTGGTCGGGATGTAGCAGCGTTTCCCACAAACTCGACAACGCGCTTTTTCGATCCGATCGGCGCATGATGACGACCGTATCGGGAACCGGGGACGATGTCGAGGACTCCCGCGTTCACGATTTGTTTAACCGAACCAGGGGTTCCGCGCACCGGCGACCCGCCCGCTTCCGAGGTCACGCGATCTCGATCACCACGTTGCCCATGACCTGGCCGCTCTCGACCGCTTCCTGGGCGGCGGCGGTCTCGGCGAGCGGATAGCGCGCGGCGATGGCGTGGCGCAGAGTGCCGCCCTCCAGAAGCTCGTGAAGCGCCGCCTCGCAAGCACGGCGGACCCGGTCGTCGAGCCGGTAGACGATGTAGAAGCGGATCGAGATGTCGTTGGCGAGATAGGGCAGGAACGGCAGGGTCACCTCGCCTTCGTTCGAGCCGTAGACCACCACCGTGCCGCGGTGCGCGAGCACCTGGGGCGCGAGCGCGACGTTGCCGGCGAGGTCGACCTCGAGCACCCGGTCGACGCCGCGCCCGTCGGTGATCTCGCGCACCCGCTCGGCCACGTCCTCGCGCCGGTAATCGATCGCGTGGTCGGCGCCCGCCGCCCTGGCGTGGGCCGCCTTCTCGGCCGAGCTCACCGTGGTCAGCACCGTGGCGCCCTGGCGCTTGGCGATCTGGATCGCGTAGTGGCCGACCGCCCCGGCGCCGCCGGCGATCAGCAGGGTCTGGCCGGCCACCGGGCCCTCGAGGGTGACGCCGCGGTAGGCGGTCAAGAGCGGGATGCCCAAACAAGCACCGATATCGAAACCGGTGCCCTCGGGCAGGCCCACGGCCTGGGCCTCGGGCAGGACGACGTATTGGGCGGCGGTGCCGAGAGCGCGCCCGAACTGGGCGTTCCAGGTCCAGACCCGCTGGCCCAGGCGGGCCCCATCGACGCCCTCCCCGAGCTTGTCGATCTCCCCGGCGCCGTCGCTGTGGGGCACGATCAGGGGAAAGCCCATGACCCGGCCGGGCCCGCCCCGGCGGTTCTTCACGTCGGAGGGGTTGACGCCGGAGGCGCGCAGCCGCACCCGGACCTCGCCGGGCCCCGGCTCCGGCGTCTCCAGCTCGCCGACCCGCAAGACCTCGCGGGCCGGACCGGTCCGTTCATAGTAGGCAGCGCGCATCACGGTTTTTCTCCTCGGTTGTTTCCCACCTCAGCTATGCGAGAACAGCGTTTGGCCGGGGGTCGGCAGGCGGGCGCGCAGGATGGCGCCCGAATCCGCCTCGGTGATGTAGAGATCGCGGCCGTCCGTCCCGCCGTAGGCCAGGTTGGTGGTCTTGAGGCCCTCACAAGAACGAATGCGAGCGAGCGGCTCGCCGAGCGCGCTGAACAGCCAGACCGTGCCCAGGCCGAAGTGGCAGACTGCCAGGTTGCCGTGCGTATCGAGCGTGATTCCGTCCGGCCCGACGCCGCCCGAAAGCTGCACGAAGACGCCGACCTTGGAGGCCGTGCCGTCGAGCATGAAGGGCACGCGCCAGACGTTGTTCATGCGCGTGACCGCGACCAGAAGCGTGGCCCCATCCGGGCTCAGCACCAGGCCGTTGGGGCTGGGGATGCCGTCGAGCACGCAGACCGGCGCGCGGTCGGAGGCGGCATCGGTCGCCAACCGGTAGACCCGGCCGGTCGGGTCCTGCAGGCCGGTCTGGCCCTGGTCGGTGAAGTAGAGCTCACCGGTGCTGGCGAATGTCAGGTCGTTGACGCCCTTGAAACGCTCCAGCCGGACCCGGTCGCAGTAGGGTTCGACGCTCCCACGCGCAGGATCGAACAGCATGATCCCGTGGCGATGGTCGGCGATGAAACCGCGGCCGTCGCGATGAAACTTGAGTCCGTTGGGCTCGCCGTCGTATTCGGCGGCGAGCTCGAACTCGCCGGCCGCCGAGACCTTGAACACCCGTCCGAAGGGGATGTCGACCACGTAGAGGGTGCCGTTGCGGTCGAAGGCCGGGCCCTCGAGCAGGGAATGCATCGGCGCGCCGCGCACTTTCGCGGTCAGCCAGGCCGAGGGTTCGCCGGTCTTGCGGTATTTCTCCGGCAGGCGGGCGAAGACCTCGGTCTCGATTGCGGGCGGCGGCGCGAACATGCTCTGGAAGCTCCCTGGACCGATCACCTCGGCGCGCGACTCTGCCCTTGTGACGGCGGGCTGTCCAGGGCGGGCTGTCCAGGGTGGGTCGGCAGGCTGCCCGCCAGATCGCCGAATCGTTTGAGCCGCGCCGGTTCGTCCCTTCGGATATCGCTCTAACGGCGCAAGCTCGGCGGACGCGTTCGTGAGGGCGGGCGACGGGAACCGAAGGACCCAAATTCCCATCCAATTGCGTGACGGGCATCGGCACGATACTATCGTACGGATCGTGAGAAGCTATCTGGTAAATGTCGGTCGGCCATATTTCACCCTCGGTACAAGAGGGAAGGTCGAATACAGGGAGGCAACCATGCGCAAACTCAAGCTTTGCTACGGTGTCGCCGGGGCGGTCGTCGCCGGTTTCATGAGCGTGTCCGTGCTGGCCGCGGAGAATATCCGCATCGGCTTGATCGAACCGCTATCCGGGCCGATCGCGGCGGTCGGATCCGAAGCGCTCGACAACCACGTCTATGCCGCCAACCAGGTCAACAAGCGGGGCGGCGTGCTGGGCGGCAGGAAACTGGAGATCATCGGGCTCGACAACGCCATGAAAGCGGAAAAGACCACCGAGCAGCTCAAGAAAGCAGTGGATATGGGCCTGAGCTACATCATTCAGGGGGTCGGTTCCAATCACGCGCTCAACATCATCAAGTTCATCGACAAGCACAACAAGCGAAACCCGGGTAAGGAGATCGTGTTCCTGAATCACTCCGCGGTGACGACGGCGTTCACGAACGAGCTGTGCTCGTTCTGGCACTTCCGCTTCGATGCCAACGTGGACATGAAGGTGGCCGCGCTGGTGACTCAGATCAATCGCGATCCGAAGGTCAAGAAGGTGTACTTGCTGAATCAGAACTATGCCTATGGCAAGTCCTTCCAGGCCGCCGCCCGCAGGCTGTTGAAGGAGCGCGCGCCCAACGTGGAACTCGTGGGTGACGAGCTGATCGTACCCTTCGGCAAGGTCCAGGATTTCACGCCCTACGTCGCCAAGATCAAGGCTTCCGGAGCCGACACCGTGCTGACCGGCAATTGGGGTCCCGATCTGCACCGCTTCGTAAAAAGCGCCGTCAATTCCGGACTCGGCGCCACCTTCTACAGCATCTACGGCGGCCTCCCGAGCTCCATCAGCGGCTACGGAGACACCGGCAGAAAGGTCGACCTCAAGCAGGTGACCGAGATGCACGAGAACCACGCCGGCCTGCCGCCGGAGCTGCGCGATTACATGACGGGCTACAAGGACGTGTACCAGAGCACCTGGTATCCGGACCGGCAGCGGTGGGTCATCGAAATGCTGGCGGCGGCGATCGAGGCGGCCGGCACCGCGGACCCAATCCCGGTCGCCAGGAAGCTGGAGGGCATGTCCTTCCCGGGACCCCTGGGCGACGTCCAGATGCGAGCCGAGGATCACCAGATACAGATGGCGCTGGTGGTCAGCACTTTGACGTCCGACGCGCCGAAGTCCCTGATCTACAAGGGCAAGAACTTCGGCGTCGGTTTCAAAACGGACGGCGTGGCGGAGCGGGCGGATACCACCTTGCCGACCACGTGCCAGATGGAACGCCCAAACTGACCGGCGTGTGAGGTTCGGCTGAACACATCACAATTCGACGGCGGCCGATAGGCACCGGCCACCGGTGCTTCGTGGCTCCAATCGGCGACCGGAGCCACGGTCGGGATGGTGCTCGCATTACTAGGGTGACCGCATGGAGGTTCTCACCTTCTCCCTGTTCAACGGGATTCTCTATGGCATGCTGCTGTTCATGCTGGCGAGTGGCCTGACCCTCATTTTCAGCATGATGGGGGTGCTGAATTTCGCGCACGCCAGCTTCTTCATGCTGGGCGCCTACCTCGCGTACCAGATCAGCGTCCACGTCGGCTTCTGGCTGGGATTGCTGGTGGCGCCCGCCCTCGTCGGCGTGATCGGTGCCGCGGTGGAGCGCTGGGGACTGAGGCCGGTGCACAAGTTCGGTCACGTTGCGGAGCTGTTGTTCACCTTCGGGCTCGCCTTCGTCATCGAAGAAGTGGTCCAGTTGATTTGGGGCCGGGTGCCCATGCCCTACGACATTCCGGCGTCCATGAACTTCCCCGCCTTTCGGTTGCATGGCCTCGACTACTCGGCCTATCGCCTGTTCATGCTGGTGGTTTCGGTGTCGATTTTCGTGGCGCTCTTCCTGTTCATCGCCAAGACCCGGATCGGTCTGGTCATCCAGGCGGCACTGACCCATCCGAACATCGTGTCCTCACTGGGCCACGACGTGCCGAAGATATTCATGTGGACCTTCGGATTCGGCTGCGCCCTGGCGGGGCTCGCGGGCGTCATCGGCGGCAACGTGCTCGGCACCGAGCCGTCCATGGCGATCACGCTCGGTCCCATCATCTTCGTCGTCATCGTCATCGGGGGCCTGGGTTCGCTGTGGGGCTGCCTGGTCGCGGCCCTGTTCATCGGCATCATGGACAACCTGGCGATCTCCTATGACCTGCCCTTCTATCCCGTCCTCGCCGCCTTCGGCGTCGAGCGGGACGCGGGGGGAATCATGCAAGACCTGGTCCAGCTAACCACCGCCAGCATCTCTCCGGTGTTGCCCTACGCACTGCTGGTGCTCATGCTCATCTTGCGGCCGCGCGGGCTGTTCGGGAAGCGGGACGTATGATGGCCGTGCCGGTGCGCAGATCGAGCGTCTGGATTGCGGCCCTCGGGGTCGTGCTGGTGCTGCCGTGGATATTCTCCTCGGGATTCGCCATCACCACGCTCAACCAGATGGGCGTGTTGATAATCTTCGCACTCGCCTACAACATGCTGCTCGGCCAGGGCGGGATGCTGTCGTTCGGGCATGCGGTCTACTTCGGGATCGCGGGCTATTGCGTCGCCCACTACCTCAACGGCATGGGCGAAGGCCTGTTTCCGTATATCCCGGTCAGCCTTTTGCCGCTGGTCGGCGCCCTGGCGGGCCTCTTGATCGGGATCCCCATCGGCTTCGTATCGACGCGCAGGGCTGGCACCGTATTCGCCATGATCTCGTTGGGTTTCGCCGAAATGGCGACCGCGCTGACGCTTATCGTGGTGGTGTTCTTCAACGGCGAAGAGGGCGTTCAGACGGACCGCTGGGTCGGCCCCGAGCCATTCGGGATCACCTATGGCTCGGACCTGCAGGTCTACTACCTGATCGCCGCGTGGTGTCTGGCGGCGACCCTGGCCATGTACGCGCTCACCCGGACCCCGTTCGGACGCATATCCAACGCCGTGCGCGACAATCCGGAACGCGCGCAGTTCATCGGCTACAACACCCGGCGGGTGCGCTGGCTGGCGTTCTCGCTGTCGTCGTTCTTCACCGGGATGGCGGGCGCGCTCCACGCCCTCAACGTGGAGCACGTGGGTTTCGAGACCGTCGGCTTGGGCCAGTCGGGAATCGTGCTGTTCATGGTTTGGATCGGTGGCGCGCGGTCGTTCGGAGGACCCATCCTCGGCGCCATCCTCATCACGTTTCTGAACAGCAACCTGAGCGGCGTTACCGGAGCCTGGTTGCTCTACCTTGGTATCATTTTCATGACCATCGTCATGTTCGCGCAGGATGGGCTTTCCGGCTTGATTCTGATGCACGAGCGCCTGTGGCGGACGGACTTGCGGCTGTTCTGGCCCATGGTCGGCCCCTACGCGTGGGGTATCGGCACCACGCTGGTGAGCTGTATCGGAGCGATCGGGCTGATGGAGCTCATATACTTCATGAGCACCAAGTCAACGCGAGACACCGAGATGGTCCTCTACGCGATTCCCCTGGACGCCGCGAGTGTGCCGCCGTGGCTGGTTTGCGCCACCATCGCCGCGATCGGGGCCGTGGCCTGCCGGCGCAGCTATCCGCGCATGGCTGCAAGCTACAACAACGCGATAGAGGAAGCCAAGGCGAGGGCCACCCGATGACCGCGCACGCCATCGAGTTCAAGGACCTGCGCAAGAGCTTCGGCAAGACCGAGATCATCCGCGGTGTCGAGTTGGCCATCGAAAAAGACCGGATTCATGCCATCATCGGGCCCAATGGCGCCGGCAAGTCGACGCTCTACAACCTGGTGACGGGCCTTCACCCGGTGACCTCCGGGCGCATCTTCCTGCACGGCCAGGACATCACCGGCAAGGCGCCTTTCGAGATCGCACGCATGGGCCTAAGCCGCAGCTTCCAGGTCACCAACATCTTCCACCGCATGAGCGTGTTCGAGAACATCCGCTGCGCAACGCTCTGGAACCGGGGCTACGGGTATTCCTTCTGGCACTTCCTCGACCGCCAGCGCGATCTCAACCAGCGCACGGAACAGACCATGGAGCTAACCGGGCTGGCGTCGCGCCGCGCGGTGCTGGCCGGCCTTCTGTCGTATTCGGACCAGCGTGCGTTGGAGATCGCCATCACGCTGGCGTCCGGCGCGGACGTGATCCTGCTCGACGAGCCCACGGCAGGCATGAGCCGCAGCGAGACAGAACAGACCGTGCAGCTTATCCGCAAGATCGCGCGGGGCAAGACGCTGGTCATCGTGGAGCACGACATGTCTGTCGTGTTCGACCTGGCCGAAACCATCTCGGTGCTGGTCTACGGCCGGGTCATCGCCACGGGCACGCCCGCCGAGATTCGCGCCGACCGCTCGGTGAAGGAAGCGTACCTGGGATCCGAGGTTGCTTGAGATGTTGGAAGTGACCGACCTTCATGCCTATTACGGCAAGAGCCACATCCTCCGGGGCGTGAATCTGGAGGTGCGCGCGGGCGAGATCGTGGCCCTGCTCGGCCGCAACGGGGTCGGGCGCTCGACCACCATCAAGACGATCATGGGCGAGGTCGAGGCCCGGGGCTCGATCAAGTTCAAGGGCCAGCAAATCGTCGGCATGAAAAGCCACGAAATTGCCCGGATCGGCCTCGGCTACGTACCCGAGAACCGCGATATCTTTCCCACCCTCACGGTCCGCCAGAACCTGCTGTTGGGCCAGAAGAACGCGCGCCAGGCGGGGCGCTGGTCGATCGAGGACGTATTCGGCCTGTTCCCCGACTTGCGCGAGCGCGCCGACACGGAAGGCGCTGTGCTGTCGGGCGGCGAGCAGCAGATGCTGACCATGTGCCGCACCCTGATGGGGGACCCCGATCTGATCATGGTGGACGAGCCGACCGAGGGTTTGGCGCCACAGTTGGTGGCAAAGGTAGCCGAGCTTCTGATCGAGATGGCCGGCCGGGGCCTGGCGATCCTCTTGGTGGAGCAGAAACTGACCATCGCACTGCGGATCTCGGCGCGGGTCTATGTGATGGGTCGCGGCGAGATCGTGTTCGAGGGCACCCCCGAAGAACTGCGCAACAACGCCGCGATTCGCAGGGAATGGCTCGAGGTCTGATAGCAAAGAGCGCTGATAAGGTCAGGCCGCGCCGTGGCTTCGAGGTGCTGGTCCTGCGCCGGACGCCGCTGCTAAACTGAACCGCGATGGCGTTTCTCCTGTATTACGCGCTGCTCGCCGTTTGGCCGCTGTTCCTGTGGCCGGCGCTGCGCCTCGCGGGCTGGTCCCGGACGTGGCTCCTGGTTGCGGCCCTTGCCGGGGCGCTCGCGACCGCTCACGAGATCCGCATGCTCACCGGGACGCCGAGCGCGATCCGGCTCGACATCCCGCTGATCGCCATCGCGCTCGGCGTTCTCTATGCAACTGCGGCGGCGGTGATGTTCCTCAGGCGGCGGCGCAAGGCGGCGGCGGTGGTGAGCGCCGTGCTCGTGCTGGCCGGCGGCGGCCTGAGCTATACGTGGATCCAGGCCGGCCGCGAATCGGAACGCCTGACCCAGGTCTTCTACGCCGGCCAGGCGCTGTTGTTCGAAGCGAAGTTCCGCAGCCCCGACGCCTATGCGTCTTATTTCCGAATGTCCGACGCCCGGCCGGCGGTGCTTCCCGTCGGGCACTGGGAGGCCCAAGGCGGGGGCTATTTCACGCGCCTGATCGTCAACCCGGAAGGCCGCGCCTGGGCGTTCTACCCCTGCGGCGAGACCGGCCGGGAGACGGAATGTGCGTACCATTCGGCCGATCCTGGCGTGCGGCCGGCCGGTAACCCGGCCGAACGGCGATGGGACGTCACGCTCAAGCCGCTCACCGGCGCGCCGGTTGCCACCGTGCACATCGCGCAGACCGACGCGGACCACTTGACACTCGAGGGCATGGGGCAGCCGACGGCGTTCACCAAGACGCCGCCGCCGATCGATCCCGCGCCGGCGCGCCAATCGCTGATCTTCCTGGGGCCGTTCGTCGCGGTGGAATGCCGGACCCAGCATGCCGACGTCCGCCAGCTCTGGCTCTGGCGGGAGAACGCACGGCTCTACGCGGTCGGTATCTTCGCCACCCTGCTCGCCGGAACGCACGCCGGCTACGTCTCGCCGATCCTATTGGGCGAGGGCGTCGGGCACGGCGATTCGTGGTCCTTCGAATGGCGGCGCAACGGGCAGTCCTGGACCGCGTCGATCGCATTGGAAGGCCCGGACGCTAGGATCAGGCTCGAACGAGACGGCGGGCCTGTCGAGTCGATCACGCTCGCGCGCGACGCGGTGTTCCACGACGAGGCGATCGAGCTCGCGCCGTTGACCGGCAAGGCGGACTGGGACCGTTGGTTCGACATCGTCCTGGTCGGCCATTTCACGTCCGGCGACATCCCCGCCTGTTGAAGCGGCGGGGCCGGACCGCGCTCATCACTTCCGTCGCCATTTATCTCTTGCCTTGAGAGTGCCGGGCAGGTCGCGGCTACACTCATCTACCAGGAATTTTCTTCGACCCGGTAGGGGCCGACGAGGCATCGAAGAATTGTGCGATCTCGTCGTCGCTGTAGGCGGCACACCACAGGCGGGCGACAATGTCGCGGAAGAT
>SMUY01201671.1_pt1 | contig 13641 bp, 13 predicted proteins | sample 2456441 | NCBI WGS metagenome assembly SMUY01 (sample SAMN11095931, study PRJNA526329) | marine sediment metagenome | biome: Marine sediment; feature: Surficial sediment; material: Deep marine sediment; isolation source: Hadal surficial sediment | place: Pacific Ocean | collected 2014-11 | depth...
ATGGATGAGGCGTCGGGAGGCCGCGCCACTTCCCATTCACCGGTATCCCCGCTATTAGTAGGGGTATTGGCAAGAAGGCCGAAAGTCAAAATGACCGAGTCTTTTTGACTTCCGGAGCCCGCGACCGCGGGCCGCCGCTTATGCGGCGTAAGCCAAGGGCGCGGACGCGCCCGCCCGGCGTTTGAGGAGGGTGGAGGAGTCACAAGGCTTGTGACCTCTCCAATAATTCGGGAGGTCAAGGATGGAGACATACAGGATCGCCGTCATTCCGGGCGATGGCATCGGCAAGGAGGTGGTGCCCGAGGGCATGCGGGTACTCGAAGCCGCCGGTACGCGCTTCGGCTTCGAATTCGACTGGCACGAGTTTCCCTGGAGCTGCGAGACCTACGCCGAGACCGGCCGCATGATGCCGGAAGACGGGCTCGATCAAATCCGCGGTCACGACGCCATATTCCTCGGCGCCGTCGGCTTCCCCGGCGTTCCCGACCATGTCTCGCTCTGGGGTCTGTTGATCCCGATCCGCCGCGCCATGAACCAGTACATCAACCTCCGTCCCGTAAGGCTGCTTGCGGGCGTAACCTCGCCGCTGGCCGGCCGGACGGCGGAGGATATCGACTTCGTCGTCGTGCGCGAGAACGTCGAGGGCGAGTATTCGGAGATCGGCGGGCGCCTCTATGGGGGGACGGACGCGGAGATGGTGGTGCAGGAAAACATCTTCACCCGCAAAGGGGTGGACCGGGCACTGCGTTATGCCTTCGATCTTGCCGGCAGCCGGGCGAAGAAGCACCTGACCTCGGCCACCAAATCCAACGGCATCATCCACACCATGCCCTTTTGGGACGAGCGCTTCAGGGTCGTCGGGGCGGATTATCCCGACATCAGGACCGACCAGTATCACATCGACATCCTGTGCGCCCATTTCGTCGCCCATCCCGACTGGTTCGACGTCGTCGTCGGCTCCAACCTGCTGGGCGACATCCTGTCCGACCTCGGCCCGGCGATAGCGGGTTCCATCGGCATCGCGCCGGCGGCCAACATCAACCCCGAACGGGAATTCCCCTCGATGTTCGAGCCGGTCCATGGCTCGGCGCCGGACATCGCCGGGAAGGGCATCGCCAATCCCATCGGCCAGGTCTGGTCCGGGGCGATGATGCTCGATCATCTGGGGCAAGGGGAAGCGGCGAAGGCGGTGGAAGCGGCGATCGAGGTGGTGCTGGTGGACAAGAACCTGCTGACCCCCGACATGGGCGGCAAGGCGACGACCGGGGAACTCGGCAAGGCCATCGCCGGCGCCATCTGAACTCCGCCTCGGGGTCGCCGAAAGTACGGCGATCCCGGCCACGTCCTGGACATTTTCCTGGAATACGGCGCGGCGCCCGACTTCGATCTCTGCTTTCAGGGCTTCGATGCGGAGATCGCCACCCTGCCGGGCGCTTACGGGCCGCCCAGGGGGCGTTTGTTCCTGGCGAGGGCCGATGGCAAACTCGCCGGCGAGATCGGTTATCGGCGCATGCGGCTCGATACCATCGCCAACATGAATGCCGCGCAAGCGCTTTACCGGTCCCTGGGCTTTATGGAAATCCCGCCCTATTACGACAATCCGCTGGAAGGCGTGGTCTATTTCGAGTTGAGGCTCTAACGCACCCTCGTTCGCGCCCGGCAAGGGCGCTGATCGAGGCGGCGGCGATCACGGCGGTTGGGCATTCAGGCGCCGGGCGCGAATGACTGGCCGCCCGGCGCCAAACCCAAGGAATATTCAGACTGCTAACTTCAGCGTATCGCCCTTGGCCTCCGCTTCGGCTTGCCCGCGTGCCCCCAACAACCACGCTTCGGGCAGCGGCGTGCCGACGGGGCGGGGCGGGGTGGAGATCGGACGCGCCTCGCTGCCAGAGTCTTTGAGACGTTCGTCGACCACCGAGTGGATATCGCCCCGGCAAACGCCGATGTCCTGCAGCGTCCGGTCGTCGAGCGCCATCAGTTGGCGGATGGCGATCCGCCGCTTGTGCCAGCGCGCGAAGGTCGCTGCCGCCGAGCGCACGGCATCGATGGCGGATGTCAGTCCGCGGCCGATGAGCCGTGCCGGGTCTTCGCCTTGATAGTCGATTGCCAGGTTCCGGTACATGATCTAATCCTCCGTTTGGCGTTTAAGTAAAACTTAGTCTTTTCCTATGGGTCCAAATTCGTTGTCCTAGGAAATACGCCGATGATAGGCCGTTGACAAACGACTAATCCTCATAGTATGGCTTAGGAAAAGTAAGGCTAAGCGATGGTCAGACGACTAACGCCCCTGAACGCCCTGAGGGCCTTCGAGGCCGCCGGGCGCCATCTGAGCTTCACCAAGGCGGCGGCGGAGTTGCACGTCACTCCCGCCGCCGTCAGCCATCAGGTGAAAGCGCTCGAGGACACCCTCGGCGTCAAGCTGTTCCGCCGCCTCACCCGGGGGCTGTTGCTTACCGACGCGGGGCAGGCCTTGTTGCCAGGGCTGGGGAAGGGGTTCGACGGGCTGGCCGACGCGGTCGAGGGTCTCAGCGGACTGGAGGACGGCGGCGTCCTGACCGTCAGTGTGCTGCAGTCCCTTGCCGCGAAGTGGCTGGTGCCCCGTCTCGACCGGTTCCACGCGGCCCATCCCGACATTGACTTGCGGGTTTCGTCGACGATTCGTCTCGTCGATTTCGCGCGCGACGATGTCGATCTCGCCATCCGCTACGGTCGCGGCCGCTGGCCGGGCCTCCGGGCCGACCTGATGCTGACCGAGGAGCTGTTTCCCGTCTGCAGCCCGGCGTTGCTCGAGGGCCCCCATCCGCTGAAGGAGCCTGACGATCTGCGCCACCATACCCTGCTTCACGATGAGTCGTGGAAGGTCGTCTTCATCGGCGATTTCCCGGAGTGGAGCGCCTGGCTCGAGACCGCCGGCGTCGGCGACATCGATGCCACCCACGGTCCGGGCATGAGCCCTTCGGCCATGGTGATCCAGGCGGCAATCGACGGTCAGGGCGTGGCCCTTGGCCGCAGCGTCCTGGTCGAGGCGGATCTCGCCGACGGCCGCCTGGTCAAGCCGTTCGAACCGACGATCCCTCTCGATTATTCCTATTACCTCGTTTGTCCCGAGAGCGCGGCGGAACGGCCGAAGGTCGCCGCCTTCCGCCAGTGGATCATGGCAGAGGCGGGGCGCTAGACCCCGCCCGCCCGGTGCGCGGTGCGATTCGGCGTCGCCGATCCCCTGGCGTGGATCGCGCCATTCCTTTCCGTTGACGCGGGCCCTTGGCGTCCTTAGTATCCGCGCCGGGTCACGCCCCCCCAACGGGGCGCAACTATTCTGCAAGGAATAGTGATCATGAAGCCGTCGGTCCGGCCGCGTAACGCCTGTTTCTCCTCGGGCCCCTGCGCCAAAAACCCCCAATGGTCGATCGAGAAGCTCAAGGGCGCCACCCTCGGGCGCTCCCACCGCTCGGCCGAGGGCAAGGGCAAGCTCGCCCGGGTCATCGCCCTCAGCCGCGACATCCTCGGTATCCCCGATGAGTGGCGTATCGGCATCGTGCCGGCATCCGATACCGGCGCCTTCGAGATGGCCATGTGGTCGCTGCTCGGGGCGCGTGGCGTCGACGTGCTGGCGTGGGAGAGTTTCGGCCAGGGCTGGGCCACCGACGTAATAGATCAATTGAAGCTCGACGACGTCCGCGTACTCGCCGCCGAGTATGGCGAACTGCCGGATCTTTCCCAAACCGATCCCGGCCGTGACATCGTCTTCACCTGGAACGGCACCACATCGGGGGTGCGCGTGCCGAACGGCGACTGGATCAGCGCCGAGCGCCAAGGCCTGACCCTTTGCGATGGGACCTCGGCCGTCTTCGCCATGGATCTTGCCTGGGACAAGCTCGATGCGGTGAGCTACTCATGGCAGAAGGTGATGGGGGGCGAGGGCCAGCACGGCATGCTCATCCTGAGCCCCCGCGCCGTCGAGCGCCTGATGACCCATACCCCGCCCTGGCCGCTGCCCAAGATTTTCCGCCTGACCAGTGGCGGCAAGCTGATCGAGGGCATTTTTCGCGGCGAGACCATCAACACGCCCTCCATGCTCTGCGTCGAGGACGCCCTCTTCGCCCTCGAATGGGCGCAAGAGATCGGCGGTCTCGGCGCCCTGATCGGGCGCACGGAACGAAATTTCGCGGCGATCTCCGAATGGGTGGCGCGTACGCGCTGGGTCGATTTCCTCGCCGCCGACGCCAGGTTCCGCTCGAACACGTCGGTCTGTCTCAAGTTCGCCGCCCCCTGGTTCGATGCCCTCGATGCCAGCGCCAAGGGCGCCGTTCCCAAGCGCATGGTGGCGCTCCTGGAAGACGAAGGCGTGGCTTACGACATCGATGGCTACCGCGACGCGCCGCCGGGCCTTCGCATATGGGCCGGGGCGACGGTGGAGACGGCGGACCTCGAAGCCCTGTTTCCCTGGCTCGACTGGGCGGCGGATGTGGTGAGGGACGAAATGGGCGCCAAGGTTTAATACCAAGGACCTTTGGTATCAGGCGATGAGGTAGGCGAAAGGACCCGGTCAATGCCCAAGGTACTCATATCCGATAATCTGAGCGAGCGCGCCATCGAGATCTTCGAGGAGCGCGGCATCGAGGTCGATTTCAAGCCGGGAATGGCGCCGGACGACCTGCTGGCCTCGATCGCGGCCTATGACGGGCTCGCCGTGCGCTCGGCCACCAAGGTCACCGCCGAGGTTCTCGACGCCGGCCAAAACCTCAAGGTCGTCGGCCGCGCCGGTATCGGCGTCGACAACATCGACGTCGCCGCCGCCACCGCGCGCGGCGTGATCGTGATGAACACCCCGTTCGGCAACTCGATCACCACCGCCGAACACGCCATCGCCATGATGCTGGCGCTGGCGCGGCAGATCCCCGCCGCCAACGCCTCGACCCATGCCGGGAAATGGGAGAAGGACCGGTTCATGGGTGTCGAGCTGACGTCGAAGACGCTGGGTATCATCGGCTGCGGCAATATCGGCTCGATCGTCGCCGATCGGGCGCTCGGGCTGAAGATGAAGGTCATCGCCTACGATCCCTATCTGACGCCGGAGCGGGCGACCGATCTCGGCGTCGAGAAGGTGGCGCTCAACGAGTTGTTCGCCCGCGCCGATTTCATCACCCTGCACGTGCCGCTGACCGACGCCACGCGGAACATCATCGACGCCAAGGCGATCAAGAAGATGAGAAAAGGCGTGCGCATCATCAACTGCGCCCGCGGCGGCCTGATCGTCGAGAAGGATTTGAAGAAGGCCCTCGAATCCGGCCAGGTGGCGGGGGCGGCGATCGATGTCTTCGCGGTGGAGCCGGCGACGGAGAGTCCCTTCTTCGGCATGGAACAACTGGTCGTGACCCCCCATCTCGGCGCCACCACCATCGAGGCCCAGGAAAACGTGGCCCTCCAGGTGGCCGCTCAGATGTCCGATTTCCTGACCACCGGCGCGGTGGAGAACGCGCTGAATATGCCCTCGTTCAGCGCCGAGGACGCGCCCAGGCTGATGCCCTATATGCAGCTTGCCGAGCAGCTTGGCGCCTTCGCCGGTCAGCTCATCCGCACCGGCGTCAAGTCGGCGACCATCGAGTACCAGGGCCACGTGGCGGAGCTCAACACCCGGCCGCTCACCGCCGTCGTGCTCAAGGGGCTGCTCACGCCGCTGCTCGAACACGCCTCGGTCAACATGGTCAACGCGCCGGTGATCGCCCGGGAGCGCAATATCGACGTGACCGAGGTCAAGCAGGAGCGGGCCGCCGACTACCAGACCCTGATCCGCCTGACGGTCGAGACCGAGAAGCGCAAACGCAGCTTCTCGGGCACCCTGTTCGGCGGCGACAAACCCCGCATCGTCGACGTCAACGGCATTTCCCTCGAGGCCGAGCTCGGGCCCAACATCCTTTACGTCCACAACAAGGACAAGCCTGGTTTCATCGGCAATCTCGGCCGCACGCTCGGCGATGCCGGGATCAATATCGCCACCTTCCATCTTGGCCGGGCCAAGGCCGGGGAGGACGCCATCGCCCTTGTCAACGTCGATCAGCCGGTCACCGACGACATCATCAAGAAGGTGCGCGCCATCCCCCATGTGGTCCAGGCCCAGGCGCTGGTGTTCTGACCCTTAGGGCGGTTCTTGGTCGATAGGAATCAATTTGAAGGGCGCAAATCGGCTCATTCGGCCAGGCGCGGCGCGGCGCCCGATGTGGGGCATCCACCCTCCGCGGCGGCAGCGCCTGCTCTCCGCCCTGCGGCCCATAGCCTACGGGCGACGGGCCGTACGACTCCGGGAGGCGGGAAGGCGGGCCGCTGCCGCGGAGGACGGGTCGGGCAAGCGGCGCAACGCCGCCGAGGGGCCGATTCGCCGCTCCTTCGGCCGGGTTCTTTTGCCCCCTGGCGTCGTCATTTCCGTTTGCCGTTTTCCGGCAAAACGGATAGTGCTGTTACCGGGCGTGGCCGGACGCGGGCGCCGGGGGCTTGCCCGGAGGCGCGCGCCGGCTTCGGCGCGAAAGATTGGATTTGGACAGGCACGGCATAGCATGACCGAGTACCAAGAGCGGGCCCTGCTGCCGCCCGGGATGAACGATGTGCTGCCTCCCGACGCGGCCTACGAGACATCGACCCTCAATACGCTTCTCAAACGCTTCGCCGGCCACGGCTATCAGCAGGTGAAACCGCCGCTGGTCGAGTTCGAGGAAAGCCTTCTGGCCGGGTCCGGGGCGTCGATGACGTCCGAGACCTTCCGCCTGATGGATCCGGTGTCCCAACGGATGATGGGGGTGCGCGCCGACATGACGTTGCAGATCGCCCGCATCGCCACCACCAGGCTGAAGGACGCGCCGAGGCCGCTCAGGCTTTGTTATGCCGGCCAGGTGCTGCGCATGGAAGGCACCCAGCTTCGCCCCGAACGGCAGTTCGGACAGGCCGGGGTCGAGCTGATCGGGGCGCGGGTAAGCGCCGCCGATGCCGAGATCGTGCTGCTGGCGGTGGAATCCCTTACCGCCATCGGGGTCAAGGACCTCTCGGTGGATCTCAACCTGCCCCCTCTGGTGCCGGCGCTTTGTTCGGCGCTGTCGCTTGACGATGAAGCGGCGGCGGCGGCGCGGGCGGCGCTGGACCGTAAGGACGCGGCGGGGGTGGCGGCGCTGGGCGGGCAGGCGGCGGAGATCCTCGGCGCGCTTCTCGCCATCGCCGGTCCGGCGAGCCGCGCCCTGGCCGGCCTCGAGGCGCTGGACTTGCCGCCGTCGGTGGCCGGCGAATGTACGCGTCTTGGCGAAATGGTGGCGGAAATCGGCCGCGCCGCGCCCGATCTCGAACTCACCATAGACCCGGTCGAGAACCGCGGCTTCGAGTACCACACGGGCGTCGGCTTCGTGCTGTTCGCGCTCGGTGTGCGCGGCGAACTCGGCCGTGGCGGGCGATATTTGGCCGGGCAAGGAGAGGGGGAGCCGGCGACGGGGGTCACCCTGTTCATGGATTCGGTGTTGCGCGCCGTGCCCGGACCCGACGCCCCGAGGCGGCTGTTCCTGCCCGTGGGCGTGCCGGCGGAGGAGCGGGCGAAGCTGCGCCAGGAGGGCTGGCAAACGGTGGCGGCGCTGGCCGATGTCGGCGACGTCCGCGCCGAGGCCCGGCGCCTGGAGTGCAGCCACGTCTATGACGCGGGCAAGGTCGACCCGTTGACCGATTAGGACTAGAGCGGAGCGAGCAACCGGATGGGGAACGTCGCGGTAGTTGGCGCCCAGTGGGGCGACGAGGGCAAGGGCAAGATCGTCGACTGGCTTTCCGAGCGCGCCGACGTCGTGGTGCGCTTCCAGGGTGGGCATAACGCTGGCCATACGCTGGTGATCGGCGGCGTTACCTACAAGCTGAGCCTGCTGCCGTCAGGCGTGGTGCGGCCCGGCAAGCTCTCCATCATCGGTTCCGGCGTCGTCATCGATCCGTGGGCGCTGATCGACGAGATCGAGACCCTTCGGGGTCAGGGGATCGAGTTGACGCGGGACAATCTGCGCATCGCCGAGAACGCGGCGCTGATCCTGCCGCTCCATTCCCGGCTCGACAAGGTGCGCGAAGAGGAGCGGGGTAGCGCCAGGCTCGGTACCACGGGACGGGGCATCGGACCTGCCTATGAGGACAAGGCGGCGCGGCGCGCGGTCAGGGTCTGCGACCTCGCCGATGAACGGACCCTGGCGGCCAGGATCGACCAGCTCCTGTTCCATCACAATGCGCTGCTCCGCGGCATGGGGGCCGAGGAGATCGACCGGCAACGGTTGCTCTCGGACCTGAACGGGATCGCGCCCAAGGTCTTGGCGTTCGCCGATACCGTATGGCAGCGTCTCGATGAGGCCCGCGGGGCTTCCAAGCGCATCCTGTTCGAGGGCGCCCAAGGGGCGATGCTCGATGTCGATCATGGCACCTATCCCTTCGTCACCTCGTCGAACACGCTCGGCGGACATGCGGCGGTGGGGGCCGGGGTCGGCTATGGCGCGCTCGATTACGTGCTCGGCATCGCCAAGGCCTACACCACCCGTGTCGGCGCCGGGCCGTTTCCCACCGAACTCGACGACGATATCGGCCGCGGGCTCGGTGAACGGGGCCGGGAGTTCGGCACCGTCACCGGCCGGCGCCGGCGTTGCGGCTGGTTCGACGCCGTGCTCGTGCGCCAGGCGGTGAAGATCGGCGGCATCGACGGCATCGCGCTGACCAAAATCGATGTGCTCGATGGGCTAGAGACCCTGAACATCTGTACCGGGTACCGCTATCGGGGCGTGAGCTACAGCCATCTACCGGCGGCCGAGGAGATCCAGGCGGGAGTGACGCCGGTCTACGAGACCCTCGAAGGCTGGTCCGAGGTGACCCAGGGCGCCAGATCATGGGCCGATCTGCCGGCGGCGACCATCGCCTACATCCGCCGCATCGAGGAGTTGATCGAGGCGCCGGTGGCGCTGCTCTCGACCAGTCCCGAACGGCAAGATACGATCCTCGTCCACGATCCGTTCTCGGATTAGGGGCCGAGCGCGGCCCCTCTCCTGCCCGAGAGACCGTTTTGCCGCCATCAAATCACTTCCGGCTGGCCGGATAGTGCCTCAGTACTTACTTTCATAGGAAGATGATACATATGATCGTTTTTCGCGGCCGCCGGGGTGGAGGCGCCGCGCCGGCGACCGTGGCTCCGCCGGAGGCTTCGCCGAGGCGAGTGTCTCGACATCGTCAAGCGGCGCATACGCCCTCCGGTGGCCGCGAAAAGCGACCCTCCGGGCGGCCTTGCACGTCCTTACGCTCACCTCGCGCGGCCCTTGTGATGCGCCCCCATCACGGCGGACCACGCTCCGAGCCGAACGACCCGCAAGGCCGTCGGATGTGTCACCCTTCTATGAAAGTAAGTACTAGCTCAGGCGCTGTTCGATGACCGCGTTCTTCATCGCCTTTTGCAGCTTCTCGAAGGCACGGACCTCGATTTGGCGGACCCGTTCCCGGGAGATGCCGTAGACTTGGCTCAACTGCTCGAGCGTCGTCGGGCCGTCCTTCAGGCGGCGCTCGGTCAGGATGTGACGCTCGCGCTCGTTCAGGCTCTTCATGGCGTCGGTGAGCAATTGCCGGCGGTTGTTGAGCTCCTCCTTCTCGGCCAGCATATGTTCCTGGCTTTCGCTTTCATCGACCAGCCAGTCCTGCCATTCGCCGTCGGAGTCATCGCGAAGCGGCGCGTTGAGGGAATGATCGGGCGCCGACAGCCGGCGGTTCATGGAAACGACGTCGTCCTCGGTCACACTGAGCCGCCGGGCGATCTCGGTCACGGTTTCCGGCGGCATGTCCCCTTCGTCGATGGCCTGCATCTGGCCCTTGATCTTGCGGAGGTTGAAGAACAGCTTCTTCTGGGCCGCCGTCGTGCCCATTTTGACCAGTGACCAGGAGTGGAGGATGTATTCCTGTATGGCGGCGCGAATCCACCACATGGCGTAGGTCGCGAGCCGGAAGCCCCGTTCCGGGTCGAACCGCTTGACCGCCTGCATCATGCCGAGATTGCCCTCGGAAATGAGCTCGCCCACGGGCAGGCCGTAACCGCGATAGCCCATGGCGATCTTGGCGACCAGCCGCAAATGGCTGGTCACCAGCTTGTGGGCGGCTTCTATGTCGTCATGCTCGCGCCAACGCTTGGCCAGCATGTATTCCTCTTCCTGCTCGAGCATGGGAAATTTGCGGATCTCCTGGAGATACCGCGCCAAATTCCCCTCCGGGCTGATGATAGGAAGGTTGGGCAATTTATTCATACGCTAAGGACTCCTACGATCCCGGTTCCCCCGGGCGCCTGCCGGTTCTTCGAAGGGCCGGCGGTCATCGATTATTATATCACGCTGAGATAGATGATACCTTACCATATTGGTCAAGTATATAGTTTCTTTACACTCCCTCTAATTCCTTTTGTAACTTATTGATATCAGGCGGTAAAGCCGATTCAAATTCGAGCCGCTCCGCGGTCACGGGGTGGGTAAAACCGATCAAATGGGCGTGAAGCGCCTGGCGCCCGAGCGCCGCCACCGCCCGCGCGGCGCCGGGCCCGAGTGATCGAGAGCGCGCCCGTGTGTTCCTGGAATAGGTGGGGTCGCCGACGATGGGATGCCCCTTCCAGGCGAGGTGGACCCGGATCTGATGGGTGCGCCCGGTGGCCAGTTGGCATTCGATCAAACTGGCCGCCGAGCCTAAGGGTTTGAGCACCCGGTAGCGGGTCAGCGCCGCCTTGCCGCCGCGCCTCACCACCGCCATCTTCTTACGGTTTCGTGGGCTGCGGGCGATGTTGCCGGCGATCTCGCCGCGGCGCGGCGAGGGGACGCCCCAGACCACCGCCCGGTAGGCCCGGGTGATGCTGCGCCCGGCGAACTGGGCGGCGAGCGAGGCATGGGCGGCGTCGTTCTTGGCCACCACCATCAACCCGCTGGTGTCCTTGTCCAGCCGGTGCACGATCCCTGGGCGGCGCACGCCGCCGATCCCCGACAGCGTTTCGCCGCAATGGGCGATCAGGGCATTGACCAGGGTCCTGTCCGGGTTGCCCGGCGCCGGATGCACGACCAGGCCCGCGGGTTTGTCGATGACCAACACGTCCTTGTCCTCAAAAACGATATCGAGATCGATAGGCTGCGGCTCGGGCGCCGCGGGCCTACTCTCGGGCACGATGATGGCGAAAGTTTGGCCGGGTTTGACCCGATAGGACGGGTCCATTATCGTCTCGCCATCGGCGCTGACCCGGCCTTCCACGATGAGGGCCTTGATCCGGGTGCGCGAAAGGTTCGAGACCAGGCCCGCCAGCACCCTGTCGAGTCGGCCGCCCGCTTCCGCTTCGCCGGCGGTGACGGTATGTGTGATCTCGCTCTCCGGTGCCGCCATGTTTAAACTCGGGGATTCAAACTCGGGACCGCGACCATGCAGGCACTCAAGGCCCTGGTAATCATCTTAGGCGTCATGATCGTGGCCGGTATCGCCGTCATCGGCGTGACGATCTACCACCGGACGACGAATCTCGTCAACAGCCCCGTGCCCGGTTCGACGGAACCGGCCGTACGGACTGGGTTCGGCCCGGGGTTCGGCCCGGGGTTCGGCAGGGTGGCGCTCGACCTGCCGCCGGGAAGCCGCGTCGTCGAGATGACGGCCGAGGGCGACAGGCTGATCTTGCGTCTCCGGCTGGCGGACGGCGGGCGGCAGATTCTCATCCTCGACATGGCGACCGGCAAGCGCCTCGGGACTTTCGAGTTGAGAGACGGCGGCGAACCGAGAGACGGCAAACCGAGGGAAGGCAAGGCCAAAGACGGCGAGGCGCGGGGCGGCGACGCCGCCTCCGGCCCCAGGGCGCGCCGCCCGGCGCCGGCGCCATGACGGTCCACCCCTCCTTGGCGATGATCCATATCACCATGGCCGATCTCGAGCGCATCGAGGCCGCCGGCGTGACCGCCTATCCCGATGAGTGCTGCGGTCTCCTCATCGGCCACGATCTCGAAGGCGGCGGCATCGAGGTCGTCCGCGTGGTCGAGAGCGAGAACGTCGAGCCAGGCGACACCCGGGCGCGCTTCGAGATCGACCCCCGGCTGCTCATCGCCTTGGGCCGCGACCTGCGCGGCGCCCGGGACCGCATCGTCGGGCACTATCACTCCCATCCCGATCACCCGGCCCGGCCTTCCGCCCACGACGCCGAGCGCGCCTGGCAGCCGGAGATGGTGTGGCTGATCACCTCGGTCATCGGCGGCGAAGCGGCGGAGACCACGGCCCATGTGCTTGAGGATGGCGGCGGCGGTTTTCGCGAGATCGGCCTTCGGATCACGGGGAAGGCGCCGGGCGGGTAGGGCTCTAGAGATCGACGCCGTGGCGGTCCATGGCGCGCCGCCATTTGGTCTCGAGCTTGTCATCGAAGATGAATTTGGCGTCGCCGGGCACCGTCACCCAGTCCTTGCGCGCGATCTCGCCCTCGAGCTGGCGCGGCCCCCAGCCGGCGTAACCGAAGGCGAACAGGCTCTGCTTCGGACCCGTGCCCGCCGAAATCGTCAGCAGGATGTCGAGGTCCCGGGTCAGGGCGACCTCGCCGTTGACCACGGTGGTGCCCTTTTGCACGTAGTCCGGGGTATGCAGCACGAAGCCCAATCGTCTCTCGACCGGCCCGCCGTAATGGATCTCGATCTCGCCGCCGATGCCCTCGGGCTCCCGGCCGAAGCCCGCCAGCAGCTTGGCCAGCGGCAGTTTGCCGATCACCCGGTTGATGATCAGGCCCATGGCGCCCTTGGTGTCGTGGCGGACGATGAAAATCACGGTCCTCTTGAAACGGGGATCGCCCATCGAGGCCGTGGCGACCAGCAGCTTGCCGGTCAAGGGGCCGGGCGCGGGCCCGAGGGAAGGGGTCCGCGCGGCCAGGGTCGGATCGGCGATGGCGCCGATAAGGAGGACGAGGGAAAGCATGCACGCGGCCCAGCCAACGGCGGGGCGCCAACGCCGGCGGTCACGTCTCGATGCCGGGTTCCTCAGGGTCAAGGCGTTCCTCACGGCGGCGTTCCTCACGGGGAGGGCAGGCTAGCAGATATCGGGCTTCGCGCGCGAGATTTCGCCGGCCCCCGGGAAGGAGACGCGAAGTGGGCGCCAAGGAGGCGCCATGGCCATATAGGGCGGCAAACGGCAAAGCCGATGGGCGCATCGGGCGCCGTGGTAAAACACTTGATCGGCCCCGGCGCACTGGTTATGACTCCCGCCTTGGCCGATCGGCGTCCCCTTCGTCTAGAGGCCCAGGACACCGGCCTCTCACGCCGGCAACAGGGGTTCGAATCCCCTAGGGGACGCCAATTCTAATTTTAACATTTAAAACAATACGCTAGGCGGAAATATTTCCGCCGTTCCACCAATGTTTTCCACCAATGTCTGCCTGTTCCTATTGAAATGTTATAACATAACATCTATGCTAAATGGGTAAGCCCTTCGCGAGTTGGGCCAAAAATCGGAGGCGTCGAACATGAACGCGAAGCTCACCCCCAAGCAAGAGAGATTTATTTCAGAGTACCTGGTCGATCTCAACGCGACACAGGCGGCAATTCGCGCCGGATACAGCCGGAACTCCGCCCGCCAGATCGGCGTGGAGAACCTGTCAAAACCTGTCATCGCCGC
>SMUY01320059.1_pt1 | contig 13639 bp, 11 predicted proteins | sample 2456441 | NCBI WGS metagenome assembly SMUY01 (sample SAMN11095931, study PRJNA526329) | marine sediment metagenome | biome: Marine sediment; feature: Surficial sediment; material: Deep marine sediment; isolation source: Hadal surficial sediment | place: Pacific Ocean | collected 2014-11 | depth...
GACTTCTCGGACCACCGAACTCTACCGGTCGTCTCGATTCTCGCAACGGTTCAGCGCCGCGAACCTCGACCCGGCCCCCGGCGCCGAGCGTCGGCTTCCCCCTGCGGCCCGCAAATTTCACCCTTGGTTCACGACGTGCCTCGGGCTCCCGCTCGAGGCGGAGGCGATTGGGGGAACGATCGATGCACCGGGGTCGCTTTGGACGAAATCTTGCGGCCGGGCTCTGCCTGGCGGCCGCTGGTCTGCTGACGGGCGGCTGCGTGCAGGCGGAGAAGACCCGCTACATGCGTCACCTGACCACCCTGGCGAGATCGGGCCCGCCGACCAACGACCAGATCGCGATCGCCTTCGGCCTCGACGGGCGCGGCGAGCCGCCGGCCGCGCTGGCGGCGGTCGCGGACGGAAAGGAAACGGTCGCCGAGCGGTGATCAGTCCCAACTACACCCGGCCTTAGACCAGCAACGTCGCCGGGTTCTCGACGAGCTGCCGGAGGCTGACGAGGAACTGCGCCGCGGTGGCCCCGTCGATGATGCGGTGGTCGAGGCTGAGCGTGGCGGACATCTCGTGGCCGATGACGATCTGCCCGTCTCGGACCACGGCGAGCTCCTGGGCGGTGCCGACCGCGAGGATCGCGCTGTTGGGCGGGTTGATGATCGCGGTGAAGTGATCGACGCCGAACATGCCGAGGTTGGAGATGGTGAAGGTCGAGCCCGCCATCTCGTCGATCGTGAGCCCGCGGGTGCGGGCCTTTTCCGCAAGGTGCTTCGCCTCGGCGGAGATCTCGCGCAGGCCCCGGCGGTCGGCCTGACGGATGGTCGCCACCACCAGACCTCCGCCCCGCTCCGGCGGCAGCGCGACCGCGATGCCGATATTGACCTCCCCGTGGATCTCGATGCTCTCGCCGGCCCAGGAGGCGTTGAACTCCGGGTGCTGGTGGATGGCCAGGGCGCAGCCGCGGATCAGGAAGTCGTTGAGCGAGAGCTTGACCCCCTGCGCCGCCAGCTGCTCGTTGAGCACGCGGCGCAGATCGAGCAGGGGATCGACGTTGAAGGTGACCGTGACCTGGTAGTGCGGGATGGTGGTCTTGGACTCCACCAGCCGCCGGGCGATCGTCTGCCGCGCGTTGCTGAGCGGCACGAGGCCGGGCTCGAGCCGGACGCCGGCCGGGGGTACCGCAGCCGCAGGAGACAGCTCGACGGGCGTCGTTGGCACCGCCACCGCGGCCGCGGAGGGCACGAGGGCGGCGGCGGTCTCCCGGCCGGCTTCGAGGGCGCCCATGACGTCACGCTTGATGATGCGCCCACCGGGACCCGACCCCTGCAGGAGGCTGACGTCGATGCCGTGCTCGTCGGCGAGCCGTCGGGCCACCGGGCTGATCCGGAGCCGCTCGGCGCCGGCGGCCGGGACCGGCGCCGCGGTGGCGGGGGTTGGCGCCGAGGCGGTGGGGTCCGGCGCCGGGACGGCCGGTGCCGCCGCGGGCGGCCCCTGGGCGGCGGGGGCCGGCTCCTGGGCCGGCTCCAACGGCGGGGCCGAGGCGGCAGCGATCTCCTGGGGGTCCTCGTCCTTTTCCGCCAGGACGGCGATCGGCGTGCCCACCTCCACCGTCTGGCCCTCCGGCACCAGGATCCTGGCGATCGTCCCGTCGTCGTAGACCTGCATCTCCATCGTGGCCTTGTCGGTCTCGATGTCGGCCACCGCGTCGCCCGCGGAGACGCTGTCCCCCTCGCCGACGTTCCACTTGAGGATGGAGCCCGTCTCCATCGTGTCCGAGAGACGCGGCATGGTGATTTCGATGGACATGGGAGAAAAAGTGATGCACGAGGCGCGATGAGCGATCAAAGATCAGAGATCAGCTGCTCTCGGTGCCTTCAGGCATTATACGTCACGCTGCGCACGGCTTCGCAGATCTTCCGCGTGTTCGGGAGCATCTGCTGCTCGAGGTCGTAGGAATAGGGCGCCGGCACGTCGTCGCTGTGCACCCGCACCACGTGGTTGTCGAGGTCGTCGAAGCACGCCTTGTGCACCTGGGCCGCAATCTCCGCCCCCACCGACGCGAACGGCCATGACTGATCGACCACGACGCAGTAGTTGGTCTTGCGCACCGACCGGACGATTGCTGCGAGATCCAGCGGCCGGATGGTTCGCCCGTCGATCACCTCGCAATCGATGCCTTCCTCGGCGAGGATGGTCGCCGCCTCCAGGCAAAAGTAGAGCGGCCGCCCGAAGCTGACGACCGTGCAGCCGGTGCCCGGCCGCCGGACGAGCGCCTCGCCGAACGCCACGACGAACTCCTCCTCCGGCACCTCGCCCTTGACCGAGAGCAGCCGTTCCGACTCCAGGAAGAAGACGGGGCTGTCGTCGCGGATCGCGGTCTTGAGAAGCCCCTTGGCGTCATAGGCGTCGAAGGGAATGGCCATCTTCAGGCCCGGCACGTTGGCGTAGAGCGACTCGACGCACCACGAATGCGTGGAGCCCAGCTGCCCGCCGGCCCCGTCGTTGCCCCGAAAGACGATCGGGCACCCGAACTGCCCGCCCGACATGTAAAGCATCTTGGGGGCGTTGTTGAGGATCTGATCGGCGGCCACGAGGCTGAAGGACCAGCTCATGAACTCGATGACGGGGCGCAACCCCATCATGGCCGCCCCGATCCCCAGCCCGGCGAAGGCCGTCTCCGAGATCGGCGTGTCGATCACCCGGCGCGGTCCGAACTCGTCGAGCATGCCACGGCTGACCTTGTAGGCCCCGTCGTACTCGGCGACCTCCTCGCCCATGAGAAACACCCGCGGATCGCGGCGCATCTCCTCCGACATCGCTTCGCGGAGGGCGTCTCTGAATTCAATGATCCTGGCCATGCCTCTTAGATTCTCACGAGCACGTTGCTGATGCGAGCCGCCAACCGCGATCACGCCGGTTGCGGAGGTTCAGTAGGTCCGGGGCCGGGCCCCTCGCCGAGCATCGGGGGCAGGGTCGTCCCGAGGTACGGCCCCCATTCGTCGGCGTAGACATCGGTGTAGAGCTCGGATGCGTCGGGGACCGGCGACGCGTCGGCCCACTTGCCGGCGTCGCGAACCTGGAGGCGCACGTCCTTGGCGAGGGCCTCGTACTCGTCGGGGCCCATGCCGTGCTCCGCCTTGAGGTGCTCGGCGAGCTTGTCGATGGGGTCAAGCGCCTCGTACCGCTGCTCCTCGTCCTTGGTGCGGTACTTGCGGGGATCGGACATGGAGTGGCCCTTGTACCGGTAGGTCCGGATCTCGACGAAAATCGGGCGCGAGCTCTCGCGGCACCGGGCGACGAGCGGCTTCATGCGGTTGTAGACCGTGATCACGTCCATGCCGTTGATGGTGACGCCCTCCATTCCGTACGCGGCGGCCTTGGCGGTGATCTCGTGGCCCATGGTGGTCGCGCGACTGATGGCAGTACCCATCGCGTACCCGTTGTTCTCACAGATGTAGAGGACCGGCAGATCGAGCACGCCGGCGAGGTTCATGGCCTCGTGGAACGCGCCCTGGTTGAGCGCCCCGTCGCCGAGGAAGCAGGCGGTGACCCGGCGGGAGGTGCCGCCGTTGATGACCTCGTCCTCGTACTTCGTCGCGAAGGCGAGGCCGGCAGCGAGCGGGCACTGGGCAGCGACGATGCCGTGCCCGCCGTACATGTGGTGGGCCTTGTCGAACATGTGCATCGATCCGCCCTTGCCCTTGGCGCAGCCGCCGATCCGGCCGAACATCTCGGCGAGGCAGTGCCGGGGGTCCATGCCGCGGGCGAGGGCGTGGCCGTGATCCCGATAGGCGGTGATGAGCGGGTCGTCGTCGTTCAGCGCGGCGATCACGCCGACGGCCACGGCCTCCTGCCCGATGTAGATGTGGCAAAAGCCGCCGATCTTCCGGTTCTGATAGGCCTGCATGCTCCGGGCTTCGAACTCGCGGATCAGGAGCATGTCCCGTAGCCATTTGCGCAGAGTCTGCTCAGGAAGCTTCACCGCGACGTTCTCGTCAACCGCAGGAACCTTGGTCAGGGTGGACATCGATCGGTCCATCATGGGGCCAGTCACGGGGCCGCCAAAGCGGCCGGGGGCATGCGCCTCACCGGCGACGGGTAACCGTAGCAGCCACCGTGAGCATTATCGACCGATTGTCGCCGCGGCCTGATCAGTTCAGGAAGGCGTGTCTGGCGTCCGGGTCGATCGACTCGAGCGCCCGGGCCTGCAGGATGAGCAGCGCCGTCTCCAGCTGGGGATCGATCCCGGCGGTGAGCAGGTCGTTGACGTCCGGCCGCTCCGGCAGCGCCGGATCAGGATTCCCTGCCTCGTCCGCGGGGATGATGTCCGCCTTCTGGCGCAGCTGCAGCGACGCGACGATCTGCGCCGGGGTCATCGAGACCACGATGTCCGGATCGACTCCCCACTCCGTGGCGCCGGGACGCTTGTGCACCAGTCGGCCCTTGGTCTTGCCGCCGTCGGGCGAAGGCAGCCGGTAGTACTGGGTCGTGAGCTTGAGCAGCCCGTTGGAGGCGATGTGGTGCACCGTCTGCACGCTGCCCTTGCCGAAGCTGCGCTCCCCGATGACGACCGCGGCACCGTGAGCCTGCAAGCAGCCGGCGACGATCTCGCTCGCGCTCGCCGACCCCTTGTTGATGAGCACGACCGTGGGCACGCCGTCGCCGGCGATGATCGCCCAGCGCGCGTCCGCTCGCTGATCGGGCCAGGCCTCGCCACCGTCCTTGTCCTCGCCGGAGACGATCACGCCCCCCTTGACGAAGAGGTTGCTGATGCGGACAGCCGAGGAGAGCAGGCCCCCCGGGTTGTACCGGAGATCGAGGATGAGGCCGTTGGGCTTGCCTTCAGCCTTGATCTGGGCCCAGGCGGCCTTGAGGTCGTCGTAGGTGTCCTCGGTGAACTGCGCCAGCCGGATGTAGGCGATCCGGCTGATCGGATCGACGTACCAGTCCCAGAGCGGCTCGCCGTTGCGGTCGAGGCCCTCCTTCCACCAGCCCTTGACCGACCGGATCTTGATGACGGCGCGCTCGATGGTGACCTCCACGAGGTCCTCGGCGCCCTCCCGGCTGAGGCCCAGCGTGACCTTGGTGCCCTTGCGCCCGGTGATCTTGTCGACGGCGTCGTTGAGGCTCCACCCCACGGTGGACACGCCGTCCACCTCGGCGATCCGGTCGTTGGGCTTGACCCCGGCGGAATAGGCCGGCGTGCCCTCCAGCGGGTTGACGACCATGATCTCGCGCTTGTCGTCATGGCGGATGACGATGCCCACGCCCACGAAGTTGCCCCGCGTGGCCTGGGTGAAGCGCGGGAACCGGCGCGGCCAGATGATCTCGGAGAAGGGGTCAAGCTCGTACATCGCACCGTCGCCGAACTCGCGGTAGATGACGCTTCGGTCGACGCTGATCGTCTCGAAGTTCACCTCGACGAGCTTGTCGAGCAGAGGTGTCAGGGTCCAGGCGGCGAGGTCAGCGTCGTCGTGCCGATCGAGCCACGCCAGCTTCCGGTCGAGGTGCGCCACCCACCGCTCGACGGCGTCGGCGTTCCCCAGAAGCGGAAACGACTCCTCCAGCGCCGCGGTGGTGGCCAGGAGCTTGAGGGCCTCCAGGCCGCCGCGGTAGAGGGGACGCCATCCGGCGGTCTCGATGTGCTCACCGGCGGCTTTCGTCAAGGCCCGCGTGAGCATGCGGCGGTTGACCCCTTCCAGCCGCTCGCGCCAGTCCCCGGCGGCCACCGGGTTGAATTCGCCAAGCGGCTCGTCCCCGCGCCGTTCGGCCCGCTGGCTCCGCAGCTCGTGCAGGCGCCGCGGCGCGTAGCGCGACAGGAGCGAGACCCGACGGTTGACCCGCTCGAGGTGCTCGTCAAGCTCCTCGTAGGCCTCGGCCTCGCTCGTCTCGTCGTAGAGGGTCCGGAGCCGAAAAAGCAGCTCCTGGCCGAGCAGCCAACGGCGATCCGCCTCGACCTCGGGGATCTGCTGCCGGGCCCAAGCAATGATCCGCTGCACCTCGGGGTCCCACAGCGCCACGTCGAGGTCGTCGCTGAGGGTCTGCACCTCGACCGCCGATCGAAGGGCCTGGGAGAGCTCGTCGGCCTCGATGTGGGCCCGCATCTGCTCGAGGGCCTCGGCTCGCGATTCGTGGCGCAGGGTTGTGGCCTTGTCGCGGTTGGCCCGGTGCAGCTTGAAATAATCGCGGAACCGGGCCACCGCCGTCTCGTGGCCGGCGGGCACGGGCACGTCTCCAAGGAGCTCGTCGAAGGAGTCGAGCGAAGCCCCATCGCTCTGGAGCACCGACTGCCAGACGCCCTGCGACCACTCGCGAACCGAGTCATCGAGACCGGCGGCATCGGCCGGCCAGAGGACGATGAGCAAGACGAGGCCGAGGACGGCAGAGTTCCGCAGGACGCGACCGAGCTGAGTGATGTTCATGTCATTCCTGGTGTTCGGAATTGTGGTCGATGCAACTGGCCGCGGACCGAAGGCGGAAGGTCGATCTGGAGGCGGAAAGATCCTTATCTGACCATCGGCTATCGCCGCCAATTCCTTCACGTGTTTGCCGGCGGTCGCCCGCCAGTAAACCGGCTCCAAGGCCCCCTCACGCCAGCCCCCACCCCGATCCGGCGTCCGCCTCCCCCCGGCAACACCGACACCGGTGGATACGATCCTATGCCGCCGGCCGCCCCGAATCATGGCGGGGCCGGGTACCGCAGCGGGCATAGGTGTTTCGAGCGCTCCGTATCGGCCTCCGGCCTTGAAGGACCTGCTCTATACTTAGCGGCCATGGTGTCACACTTGCTGGCAGCCGGGGCGGCGGCCGCGACCCATCCGCCGGACGCCGCTCCCGTCAAGCACGCGCTGGCGCTCTTTGCGCTCTTTGGAACAATCGCCGCGCTGCTGGGACTATTCTTCATCGTCGTGGTCTTGCTTCTGCTCTCCTACGGTCGCCGGCTGCGCAGCGACCACCGACGGACGCCCTCCGTTATGAAGGATGCCTGGCGCGAGGCGGGACGTCGCCTCGAGGTGGACGACGCCGAGGAGCCGACGTGAGTCAGCCGCCGCGCGAGATGGCCTCTTCCAGCGCCCGCACCTCGGCCGAGTCGGGCGCGGCGAGCCGGGCCTTGCGGAGATAGACCCTCGCCCGCTCCAGCTCGCCGGCCTCCAGCCACGCCTCGGCGGCCCCCAGGGCCGCCCGCCACGCGACCGGATGCAAAAGGAGGCGGTGCTCCCACGCCTCGGCCGCCTTCACCGGCTCCCCGAGGTCGCGGAAGCCGGCGCTGATCTCGCCGGTGACGGCCGCCTCCGACCGCTCCCGGTCGCCCAGCGTCACGAGCAGCTCGAGGGCCCGACGCGGCTCGTCGCAGCGACGGTGGATCCTCGCCTGCTGGACGCGGATGGCCAGGTTGGCCCCGTCGATCCGGCGGGCCTCGAGCACATGTCGAAGCGCCCCCGGGCAATCACCCCTCTCCAGGGCGATGGCCGCCCGCGAGGCAAACGCGAAGGGTTCCTCGGGATCAAGCTCAAGCACCCCTTTGAGCGCCTCGAGGGCCTCATCGAACCGACGCCGCTGAATCAGGATCTGCGCTTCGTAGAGCGGGTGCTTCGCGGCGTCGGGGTCGAGCCGCCCGGCGGCCCGGAAATGGTCGAGCGCTTCATCGGCCAGACCGGCGGCGCTGGCAATCTCCCCCGCGCTCTGGTGGAGCCCGGCCGACGAGCCGTCGAGCACCGTCGCGAGGCGGTATTGCTCGTAGGCCTGCCGGAAGCTCGACTCGCCGATCGCCGCGTCGCCGCGCCGGTTGGCCTCGATCGCTTCACGGGCCAGCACCTGGCCGAAGAGCTCGCGGGCCCGCGGCTGCCGCGGGGCCTTCTCGATGAGCCGCGTGAGGATGGCCCGGGCCTTGGCCAGGTCGCCGCCGTTGAAGTAGTGCCCGGCGGCGTCCAGCGAGGTCGCGATCGCCTCCGCCGAGACCGCCGCGCCCGGCTCCACCGCGGCGGCGGACGCAGGTTGACCGGGGGTCGGCGGCGACGGCCGGTCGCAATGGGCCTGCCCCACACACACGAGAAGGACGGTCAGCCATCTGGCCCGTCGCATGAGCCGGCTCCCGGTCAGCGAAAGATCACGCCCGTCCATACACTTTCTCTATCCAGCTCAGTTCTGATCAGCTCTAATTAGTTCTATCATGGGCGGCCAATGCTGACCGCGCAACTGCCCAAATCGTACTCCCCCTCCGACGCCGAGGACGAGGTGCGCCAGAGGTGGGACGCCGCCGGGGCGTTCCACGTCGATCCGACCGCGGGCGGGGAGCCCTACTGCATCGTGATCCCGCCGCCGAACGTCACCGCGGCGCTCCACCTCGGTCATGCGCTCAACAACACGCTCCAGGACATCCTCATCCGCTACCACCGGATGCGGGGGCACAGCGCCCTGTGGATGCCGGGCACCGATCACGCCGGCATCGCCACCCAGACCGTGGTGGAGAAGCGGCTGCTCCAGCAGGGCAAGCGGCGGGCGGACTTCTCCCGCGAGGCGTTCGTGGCCCGGATCCAGCAGTGGAAGGACGACTACGAGGCGACCATCACCGAGCAGCTCAAGGCGCTGGGCTGCTCGTGCGACTGGGACCGCCAGCGGTTCACGATGGACCCGGTCTGCGCCCGGGCGGTCCGCGAGGCCTTCTTCCGACTCTTCCGCGAAGGCCTGATCTACCGGGGCAAGCGCCTGGTGAACTGGGATCCCGCCACCCTCACCGCCCTCGCCGACGACGAGGTCCAGATGCAGGACGTGCAGGGGCGGATGTGGTATCTGAGATACCCGTTGACGCCGGGAAGGCTCGAAGGGGAGGAAACGCACGAGTACGTGACCGTGGCGACGACGCGGCCGGAGACGATGCTGGGGGACGCGGCGGTCGCGATCAATCCGAAGGATCCGAGGGCCGAGCGGTATATCGGCCGGCACGTCCGGCTGCCGATCGTGGACCGGGTCGTCCCGATCATCGGCGACGACCACGTCGTCATGCCCGGCGACGCCGATAACCCCATGGCCGAGTACGCCACCGGCTTCCTGAAGGTGACCCCCGCCCACGACCCCGACGACTGGGAGATCGGGCTCCGGCACCAGCTGCCGGTCATCAACGTCATGGCCCCGGACGCGACGATCTCTGCCGATTACGGATGGAAAGACATCGAGGAGCCGTCACGCGAAGCGGCTCGTTACTTCGGCCTCTCGCGCGAAGAGGCCCGCGACCAGGTGGTCGAGTGGTTTCGCAAGCACGGCCTGCTCGAGGAGGCCCGTGAATACCGCCACAGCGTCGGCCATTCGTACCGCTCGCACGTGCCGATCGAGCCCTATCTGAGCGATCAGTGGTACGTCAAGGCCACCGATGATCGGCTGGTGGGCGAAGCGCAGCGGGCGCTGGCGCCTGAGCAGTTCGAGGGTACACCACCCCCCCGGCGCGATGGCCCGCAGCGTATCGACGGGGACGGCGAGTTGCGCTTCTTTCCTGACCGCTACGCCAAGATGTACCAGGCGTGGCACGAGAACCTGCGCGATTGGTGTATCAGCCGCCAGCTCTGGTGGGGGCACCGGATCCCGGTGTGGTCTTTACCTTCAACGACTCCATTGGCGGGGAAGACCGAATACGAGGATTGGGTGCTCGAACAGATCGAAGCGGGCAGTGTGGCCGCTATCCACCGCGACCCCGAGGAAGACCACAAGTTCTTCCGGCGGGGCGACGACCTGCACAACTTCTACCTTTGTTTGCGAGACGAGCCGTCGGAAGATGATCGGCGCATCCTGGAAAGGGCGGGCTTCGAACGCGACCCCGACGTCCTCGATACCTGGTTCAGCTCGGCGCTGTGGCCGATCTCCACGATGGGCTGGCCCGAGCCGCAGGCCTTCCCTGAGACCCTCGGCCTCCTGGAGCGGTTCAATCCGTCGAGCGTCCTCTGCACTGGACGGGACATCATTACGCTCTGGGTGTCGCGGATGGTGATGTTCAACCGCTACTTCCGCGACGGCAAGCTCCCCTTCCGGCACGTCTACGTCAACCCCATGCTCCAGGACGGGCACGGGCAGCTCATGAGCAAGTCGCTCGGCAACGGCGTCGATCCCCGCGACATCATCCACTCCCACGGGGCCGACGCCCTGCGGTTCGTGCTCTGCCAGATCGCCACCAGCACGCAGGACGTTCGCATGCCGGTGGACCTCGTGTGCCCGCGGTGCGGCCGGACGTTCCGCCCGCAGGAGACGGTGACGCCGGCCGGGTACCGGGTCGCCGCCCCCCGCCAGCAGTGCCCTGCCACCGGGTGCGGGCAGAAGATGACGAGCGGCTACGGCGAGTCCTCCGGACTTGCGACCGCCACCGCCGAGCTTCCCCTCGCCCGCAACACGTCGAGCAAGTTCGACCCGGGTCGCAACTTCGCCAACAAGCTCTTCAACGCGACGCGATTCGCCTTGAAGTCGATCGACGAGACCGGCGCCGCCCCCGCCCGCTCGTCCGACGGCAAGCCCCCCCGCGCCGACGACGGACCGCGGCTGAGCCTGCTCGACCGGTGGATGCTCACCCGGCTGTACCGGACGCTTCGGACCGTCGAGGAGGCGATCGCGCACTACCAGTTCAGCCGGTACGCCGAGGCGATGTACGACCTGATCTGGCGCGACTTCTGCGACTGGTACCTCGAGGCGGTCAAGCCCACGATTCGCGACGACCCCCACCAGCAGCGGGTGCTGAGGACCGCACTGGGCGCCATGGTGCGGATGCTGCACCCGATCTGCCCGTTCGTGACCGAAGCCCTCTGGCCGCACATCCAGGCGGCGGGCGACGTCGGCCTGCCGGGCGTCACGCTCGGGGCGAGCGACGACCTCGCCACCGCCGCCTGGCCCGAGATCGACCACCGCGTCGAGGACCGGGCGGCGGCCGACACCTTCGAGCGCATCCAGGACCTGACCAATACCATCCGCCGGCTCCGGGCCGAGCACCAGGTGCCGCCCCGGACCCCGATCCGCCTGCTCGCCACGCCGGGGGTGCTCGAGCTGATCGAGGCCGGGGGGCTCACCGTGCAGACCCTGGCCCGCCTCAGGTCGGTCGAGCGGCTCGAAGCCGCGCCGCAGGGCGCCGTCGCCTTCGGGTTCGAGGGCGAGAGCCAGGCCCTCGACTTCGCGGGCGAGGTGGATGCCGGGGCCCAGCGCGATCGGCTCCACCGGCAGCTCGCCGACCTCCAGAAGCAGCACCGCGTCCTCAGCGGGCGGCTGAACACTCCCGGGTACGTCGACAACGCACCCGCCGACCTGGTTGACGAGACCCGCAGCCGCCTGGCCACGGTGGAGTCCGATATCGCGGCCGCGCGGCAGGCGATAGAATCGTCCGGACACTCGGATGACCCCCAAGCGAGCGGTTCGACCTGAGCCGCAGACGACGGAAGGAGCGGCGGTGCGGCAGGCGGTTCGGACGATCCTCGCGTGCGCCCTGCTGGCCGCGGGGGGTTGTGCCCCGTCGCGCGGGGGCGCCGGCCACTCGATTTTCCCGGTTGGGGCGACCGACGCGGCCCGGACGAGCCCGGGTTCGCTCTCCTCGGCGCCGATCCCGATAAGGCGCGAGCCGTGGCGGACCGCGGAGTTCGAGGGCCTTCTCATCACCACCCCCCACTACCGCCTGTACACGACGGTCACCGAGCCCGAGTTCCTCGACCGGCTCGGCCGTTTCTACGAGCTGGCGCTGGCCCAGTACCGGTCGGCGCTGACCGATCTGCCCGAGCCGGATCAACGCCTCGAGGCCTTTGTCTTCCGAGACCGCGAGCAATGGCACACCAAGACCCGGCAGATGTTGCCCGAGCAGGCCCGATCCTTCCTGGGCCTCGGCCGCGGCGGCCTGACCACCCGCGGCACGTCGGTTTTGTACGACATCGGCCCGCGCGGGACGTTCCGGGACACCTTCGCCATCGCCGCACATGAAGGCTGGCACCAGTACACGCAGCGGAGCTTTCGCGAGCACTTGCCGATCTGGCTGGAAGAGGGAATCGCCACCTACATGGAAGGCTATCGCGAGTGCGATCGGACGCTGCGGTTTCGACCGTGGGACAACCCCGAACGCCTCCGCACGCTGCAGGAAGCCGCCCGGGAGGATCGCCTCTTCTCCATGCAAGAGCTGCTCACCCGAACGCCCCAGTCCTTCCTGGACAAGAGCAAGGACCACCTGCTGATCTACTACGCGCAGGTTTGGGCGATGACGCACTTCCTCGTCGAAGGCACCGGGGGACGGTACCGATCCTCCCTCGAGCGGATTCTCCACGATGCGGCCGGGGGCAAGCTCACGCGGCGGCTGCGCAACTACATCGCCGTCAGCGCACAGAGCGCCGAGGTCAGCGCCGGGCGACCCCGGCTCGGACCCGCGGCCGTGCTGGCGTACTTCCACGACGACCCGGCGGCGTTCGAGCGTCAGTACCTGGACTTCATCGACCGACTCGTGAACATGGGCGGCCGCCCGGGCACCGGCTCACCCCCGAGCCGGCCGGCGGGCTGAGGCCCAGCGCGAACGGCGGGCCGCGGCCATGCTCATCGGCGTCCTCTCAGACTCCCACGGTCGCGCCGAGACGACGGCCCTCGCCGTCCGGGCGGTCGGCGAGCGTGGAGCCGAGCTGGTGCTTCATCTCGGCGACATCGAGACCGAGGCGGTGATCGACGAGCTGGCGGCGGCCAACGCCCGGATCGTCTTCGGCAACTGCGACTGGGATACGGACCGGTTGCGGCGTTACGCGGAGGGGGCCGGGGTCACGGTGGACCACCCGATGGGCATGCTCGAGGTCGCGGGAAAACGCATCGCATGGACCCACGGTCACTTAGACCACCTCATGGCCGAGGCGCTCGACGCCGGCGTCGACTACCTGTTTCACGGCCACTCCCACGAGCTCCGCGACGAGCGGATCGGGTCCACCCGGGTGATCAATCCGGGGGCCCTCTTCCGCGCTCGTCGCTATACTGCTGCGCTGCTGGATCCGGCGAGCGACACTTTGTCGATCGTCGAGGTCACCCGCTGATCGTGACGACGGCCAAGGCCATGAGCGATACCGCCACGGAAACTCTTGAGCCCGATAGCGTCCGGGTGCGGCTGGCGGTGGCCGACGACCACTCCGCCGTGCAGCAACTCTTCACCGCCGGCCTGGTGGAGGGCCAGGTGCGAGGCAGCGACACCGGCGCCGACATCGAGAACCTCCAGGACGCGTACTTCTCGGATGACGGGGAGAGCGCCTTCTGGGTGGCGGATACGGACAGCACGGTCATCGGCATGATCGGCGTCCAGAAGACGGGCGACAGCGCCGCCGAGATCCGCCGGCTGCGGGTTCTCGAGACCTTCCGCCGCCGGGGCGTGGGCACGCAACTCATGGAGAAGGCCCTGGGCTTCTGCCAGCGACACGGGTATCTCAAGATCATCCTCGACGTCCGCATCGAGCGCAGTCCGGCCATCAGCCTCTTCGGGAAGTTCGGGTTCCAGCTCGCCCACACCCGCGACATCGACGGCCAGAAGCTCCTCGACTTCTACCTGGACCTGTACCGCGAACCCGACGCCTGATGAGAGGCTCTCAACTCTCAGCTGGACCGGAGAACGGCGGGGAGCGCTAAAGGAAACCGCCCGGGCGCAGCGGCCGATTGAATCGGCCGCGGA
>SMUY01215295.1_pt1 | contig 13624 bp, 7 predicted proteins | sample 2456441 | NCBI WGS metagenome assembly SMUY01 (sample SAMN11095931, study PRJNA526329) | marine sediment metagenome | biome: Marine sediment; feature: Surficial sediment; material: Deep marine sediment; isolation source: Hadal surficial sediment | place: Pacific Ocean | collected 2014-11 | depth 0-1...
CAGCACGATGCCCCCGCCGACCGGCCGAGCAACAGCAGACACCCCGCGAGGATCACGATGTTGCCGCCCGAGATGGCAATGACGTGATACGTCCCGCCCTCCTGCAGCCGGCGCGTGGTCTCTTCGTCGAGACCGGTGCGGTCGCCGATGAGCACGGCGGTGACGATCGCCGCCGACCGGACGCCGTGGCGACCGACCGCCCGCCCGATCACCCGCCGGACCATCGCGCGCACGGTCGCGGCCAGCTCCGCCGGCGCCGAACCGCGCCGCACGACCTCGACGAGCAGTCCGCTCTTCACCGACCCGAGCAACGCGGTGCCCCGCATCGCCTGCCGCCGCGCCTGGTCGGCCACGCCCGGGTTGCGATAGGCCGCGGGCGGACGGAGCGTCGCGTAGACACGCACGACGCGCCCGGCGCGCCACCCGGCGGCCCGGCCCGACCACAGGCGCCCACCGACCGACAGTCGCACGCCGCCCGAGGTCGTCCGCATGGCGCCGGTGCGGCCGATCCGCGCCACCGTCAGACGCAGGGCCACGCCGTAGTCGGTGGCCGTTGCGTCGGCTCGCAGCCGTCCCTCGAGCAGCACCGGCCCCACGCGTCCGATGTCGGCGCCTGGCTGATCGGCGAACCACCGCGCCAGCGGTGTCTCGAGGGCGGCCGCATACCGCGTCGCCCCAAGCAGCAGGCCGCCGGTCGTGAAGCCGACGACGAGCACTACCGTCGCCGTACCCGGCCCCGCTCGCATGCTGACCACCGCCACGGCCAGCGCCCAGACCACCACGAGCACGACGCGGATGCCCAACAGCGGCAGCGGCAGCCACACCCCGGCCACCGCGCCCACCAGCAGCGCCACGGCCGCCAGCGCCGTGGGACTTGTCACACCGGGAACGCATGCAAGACCCGTCGCGTACGGGACCGCCCGTCACCGGCGGCTCATCAGCGAGCGGGTGCAATCTCTACGATCCCGCCGTCTGTCAACAGTTGTGGTTTCTGCCAGACCGACCGACGCGCGTCTAGGTGTGGACGATGTGCGGACGGGAGCGAACCGAGGGCGTCAGGTCCGGGCGAGCTCCGCGTGATAGTCCTGCAACGGACGCACGTCGAGCGTCTCCTTCCGGAGCGCGCGGATGGCGCTGACGGTCGCCGCCGCCCCGGTGAGCGTCGTCACACACGGCACGCCGAGGACTGTCGCGATGCGGCGTAGCGTCCGGTCGTCGAAGAACGACTCGCGTCCGAGCGGGGTATTGATCACCAGGTCGATCTCGCGGTTCAACAACCGATCGCCGATATGGGGGCGTCCCTCGTTCACCTTGAAGACCAGCCCGGCCTCGATACCATGCGCCCGCAGATAGGCAGCGGTGCCATGGGTGGCGAGCAGCGAGAACCCGAGGCCCGCCAGGTCCCGAGCGATCGGCACCACGCTCGCCTTGTCCTCGTCGTTGACGCTGATGAACGCCGTGCCCTCGTGCGGCAGCCGATGCCCCGCGGCGAGCTGCGCCTTGGCGTAGGCCAACCCGAACGTCGCAGCTCCGCCCATGACCTCGCCGGTCGACTTCATCTCCGGACCCAGGATGGTATCGACGCCAGGGAACCGTACGAACGGAAACACCGGCGTCTTGACGAACACACCGGCCACTTCGAGATCGTCAACCAGTCCGAGCTCGCTCAGCGTCTTCCCCACCATCACCCGCGCCGCAATCTTGGCCAGCGGCACGCCGGTGGCCTTCGACAGATACGGGACCGTGCGTGACGCGCGCGGGTTGACCTCGAGCACGTAGACCGTCTCGTCCTTGATCGCGAACTGCGCGTTGAGGAGCCCGACCACCTCGAGCGCCCGCGCCACACGGCGCGTATAGTCCCGGATCGTCGACAGATGCCGGTCGGCGACGAGATACGGCGGCACGACACAGGAACTGTCACCGGAGTGGATACCGGCCTCCTCGATGTGCTCCATGACGCCGCCGATGACCACCGCGCCGGTGGCGTCCGCGACGGCATCGACGTCGAGCTCGAACGCGTCCTCGAGGAACTTGTCAATCAGGACTGGGTGCTCGGGCGAGGCGTCCACGGCTTCGGTCATGTAGCGGTCGAGCGCGCCGGCGTCGTACACGATCGCCATCGCGCGGCCGCCGAGCACATACGACGGCCGTACGACGAGGGGGTAGCCGATTTTGACCGCCACCGCCCGCGCTTGCTCACGCGTGGTCGCGACGCCGCTCGGCGCCTGCGGGATCCCGAGCTCCCAGAGCAGGCTCGCGAACCGCTCGCGGTCCTCGGCCAGGTCGATCGAGTCGGGCGAGGTGCCGAGGATCGTCACCCCCGCTGCCTGGAGTTCGAGGGCGAGTGTCAACGGGGTCTGCCCGCCGAACTGGACGATGCACGAGACGTCGCCGCCCGCCGCCTGTTCCTTGTGGATGACCGCCAAGACATCCTCGAGGGTGAGCGGCTCGAAGTAGAGCCGGTCGACCGTGTCGTAGTCGGTCGAGACCGTCTCGGGGTTGGAGTTGATCATCACGGTTTCGAGCCCTTCTTCTTTGAGCGCGAACGCCGCGTGACAACAGCAGTAGTCGAACTCGATGCCCTGCCCGATCCGGTTGGGCCCGGAGCCCAGGATGACGACCTTGCGACACGCGGTCGGGGCCGACTCGCATTCCTGTTCGTAGGTCCCGTAGAGATACGGCGTAAAGGACTCGAACTCGGCCGCGCAGGTGTCGATCCGCTTGTAGACCGGCTCGATCCCCTCCTCCCGGCACCGGTCGGCGATCACCGCCGGTTCCACCTCGAGCACCCCGCTCAGCTCCTGGTTGCTCACCCCCGAGCGTTTCAGGATCTCGAGCAGATCCCGAGACATGTCGCGGCACCCGACGAGACGCGCAGACCGTTGCAGCTCGACGAGCTCCGCGAACTGCGTCAGGAACCACCGGTCGATCCGGGTCAGCTCGTGCACCTGGTCGACGCTCCAGCCACGCTCGAGGGCTCGGAACACCGCGAAGATGCGGCGGTCGGTCGGCACCACGAGCTGCCGCTGCAGCGCCGTATCGTCCTCCGCCTGGCGCGACGCCGGCGTCTGCGCGAAGAGCCGGCCGCTCCGGCCAAGCTCGAGCGACCGGATCGCCTTGAGAAACGCCTCCTTGAACGTCCGGCCGATCGCCATCGCCTCACCGACCGACTTCATCTGGGTCGTCAGGGTGCGGTCGGCCTGCGGGAACTTTTCGAAGGTCCACCGCGGCACCTTGACCACCACGTAGTCGATGGTCGGCTCGAACGACGCCGGGGTCACCCGGGTGATGTCGTTCGGAATCTCGTCGAGCCGGTAGCCGAGCGCCAGCTTCGCGGCGATCTTCGCGATCGGAAACCCGGTCGCCTTCGAGGCGAGCGCGGACGAGCGCGACACGCGGGGGTTCATCTCGATCGCCACCATCCGACCGTCGGTCGGGTCCACGGCGAACTGGATGTTCGACCCTCCGGTCTCGATGCCGACCCGGCGAATGATCCGCCGCGCCGCGTCGCGCATCCGCTGATACTCCTTGTCGGTGAGCGTCAGCGCCGGAGCCACGGTGATGCTGTCTCCGGTATGCACGCCCATCGGGTCGATGTTCTCGATCGAGCAGACGACCACGAAGTTGTCGGCGACGTCGCGCATCACCTCGAGCTCGAACTCCTTCCAGCCGATGACCGACTCCTCGATGAGGATTTCGTGCACCGGACTCAGTGCGATTCCGCGGGCGACGACCTCCCGGAACTCCTCGATGTTGTAGGCGATACCGCCCCCGATCCCGCCCAGCGTGAACGACGGCCGGATGATCGAGGGGAACCCGAGGCGCTCGACGACGCCCAGTGCCTCGTCGACCGACTTCGCGCATGCACTGGCTGGAACGTCGATATCGATCGACTCCATCGCTTCACGGAACTTCAAGCGGTCCTCGGCCACCATGATGGCGCCGATCGAGGCGCCAATCAGTGAGACCCCGAACTCGTCGAGCACCCCATGCGAGTCGAGCTCCACCGCCAGGTTCAGCGCCGTTTGGCCACCGACGGTCGGCAGCAACACATCGGGACGCTCGCGCTCGATCACCGAGCGGACCACCTCCCAGGTCAGCGGCTCGATGTAGGTGCGGTTCGCCACCTCGGGGTCGGTCATGATGGTCGCCGGGTTCGAGTTGACCAACACCACCTCGAGCCCTTCGGCGCGCAACGCCTTGCACGCCTGGGTGCCCGAGTAATCGAACTCGCAGGCCTGTCCGATCACGATCGGGCCGGAGCCAATGACCAGCACCCGTTTGATGTCGGTACGGCGTGGCATTGGGCTAGCTCGCTCGGCGCTCCATCTCCCCGAGAAAGCGGGAGAACAGATAGTCGGCGTCGTGCGGCCCCGGCGAAGCCTCGGGGTGATACTGCACGCAGAACGCGGGATGACGCGTGTGTCGCAGCCCTTCGACCGTCCCGTCGTACAGGTTCAGATGGGTGACCTCTACGTCGTCCGGGAGCGATTCCGGGTCGACCGCGAACCCGTGGTTCTGACTCGTAATCTCGATCTGTCCCGTGGCGAGTTGCTTGACCGGATGATTGGCACCCCGGTGCCCGAACTTGAGCTTGTAGGTGGTGCCGCCCATGGCAAGCGCCAGCACCTGATGGCCCAGACAGATGCCGAACACCGGCACATCGGCCTCCAGCAGGGTGCGCGCGTTGGCCGCGGCGTAGTCGAGCGGCGCCGGGTCCCCGGGTCCGTTGCTGAGAAAGACCCCGTCCGGCTCGATCGCCAGCAGGTCGCTCGCAGGTGCCGTCGCGGGAAAGACGCGCACCTGGCACCCGTGGGACGCCAGCCGCCGGAGGATGTTGCGCTTCAGCCCGAAGTCATATGCCGCAATCCGGAGCGGCCGACCCGAGCGCCGCTCGGGCGCCCGCCGGAACCCCTCCGGTTCGAGCCCATCACCAGGGCCCCCATCAGCGGCCGCCGGCCAGTCGAACGGCTCGGTGCAGCTGACGATGCGGACCAGGTCGCGGCCCTCCATCGGCGCGACCTGCTGCGCCTCGGCCACGAGCTCCTCCGGATCGACGCGCCCGGTGCCGATCACGCCGCGCATGACGCCGGCCGTCCGCAACACCCGGGTCAGGGCACGGGTATCGATGCCGGTGATCGCCACCACCCCGTGCTCCCTCAGATACTCGCGCAGGGTCCCGGTCGACCGCCAGTTGCTTGCGATCGGCGAGAGTTCGCGGACGACGAATCCGGCAACCTGCGGCCCGCGTGACTCGGCGTCCTCGGCGGTCACGCCGTAGTTCCCGATCTGCGGACAGGTCATGCTCACGATCTGTCCCACATAGGAGGGGTCGGTCAACACCTCCTGATAGCCGGTCATGCTGGTGTTGAACACGACTTCGCCGCGCGCGACACCGGTCGCGCCGGCCGCCGTACCGCGATACCAGGTTCCGTTTTCGAGCGCGAGGACGGCGTTCATCGGGGGACGTGGTCGAGCGACGCGGTCACGCGAGCCTGCACAGACAACCCAACCTGGACGGTGGTCGCCCAGTCGCGGTAGCCGGCGTATCTGAATGCGACCTCGTGAGCGCCCGCGGAGACGTTCGGGATCAGCATCGGCGATTCGCCTACCAATTGCTGGTCGAGCCACACTTCCACACCACGCGGCCGCGTATCGACGAAGATCGATCCTACCCCAAGCGCGGCGGTGCGCGTCACGGTGACACGCGTGAGCTCCGCGCTGATGGCGACAATCGGATCGTCTGACGAGATCGCCAGGCGGCGGTCCTGTGGCTCGTACCCCTCCAGCGAGAACCGGATGTCGTAGGCGCCATAGGACAGGTCGGCCAGCGCCAGCGGCGTGGTGCCGCGCGCTTCACCGTTCACCTCCACGCGCACACCTGGCGGCGTGGACCGCACCAGCAGTCGCCCGGTCGCGCTCGGTGGCGCGGGAGCGACCGGCGCCTCGGTTGCGGCGACCGGTGCCGGTCGCCCAGGCGACTCCGCGCCCTCAGGCTCCTCCGGCGCGGGCTCCGCTGTTGGGGGAGCTGGCGGCGTCTGCGCCCGTGCCTCGACGGGCACCTCAGCCACCGGCGAGCCGCTGACGGTGGCCTCGCTGAACTCCCGGCTCACGCGCGGCGCCGGCTCGGCTGGTTCCAGCGTGTCGGCGGCATCGGCGAGACCGCCAGCCACCACCGCCTCACCCGCCGACAGCTCATCCGTCAAAACGTCGTCGCCACCGGCCACCCAGCTGAACACCGCCGCGAACACGGCAATGGTAAGCGCCACCCCAATCAGCGCCAACGGCACCACAGGCAACCGGCGGACGCGGTCGGCCCAGCCCGACGCGACGAGTCCTGCCTGAAGATCGTGGTGTCCGTCGCGGTCGTCGTCGTCCTCGGTCTCGGACTCGAACATCAACGTCCGGTCGGCACGCGCGTCCATGTCGTCGTCCCGTACCTCCGGCCCGGCCGGCGGGTCCACACCCAGGTCTCGGTCGTCGTCTGAGTCGTCCTCGGGCACACCGGCCGTATCCTCCAGCCGGTCCTGCAGATCGCTGAGCGTGATGGCCTCGTAGACACCTGCCGCCTGGCTGTCCGGGGCATCGCTCGACGGCTCGGCGCTGTCGTCGACCGGCCGATCCCGGGCCTGGACAACGCTGACCTCCACATCGTCATCATCATCATCGGGGGCCGGCTCCGCCCCGTCGTCGCGCTCGGCAGCGTCCCGGTCGTCCGGCTGGCGCGCGCCAGGATCACTGCCCGACGACCGACCGGCGTGCACGGCGCGTGCACCCACCTCCGGGTCCGGCGGGTCGAACAGCAATCCGGCGCCGGGCGTAGGTGCTGCTCCGTCGCTCGGAGGGCTCTCGACCCCGGCGCCGACCAGGGGCAGGGTGCGATCGGGGTCGTCATCCTGGGGCGTGGGCGGCTCGGCGTGGGTGCGGCGATCAGCCGCCGTCTCCCGTCCGCCGTCGTTCCCGGCTGCCAGGATGGTGTCGTCGAGCGCATGCTCGAGCGCGGCATCGATACGGTCGAAATCTGGGACGGTGGCGGGCTCGGTCCGCTCGCCCTCCGGCGGCGCCCCGGGCGGACGCGGTTGATACGCCTCCGGCTCGCGGAGCTCGTCCGACTCACCGCGATCCAGCTTGCGCTCGGTCCAATCGAGCGTGGGTTCCGGCGTGTTGTCGCGTCTGGTGGTTCTCGCCATTGTCAGGGCCGCCCCCTCGGTCCCGGTCGTCTCGACACCCGCGGACGGGTGTGCCGAGCCGCCGGACACGGCGATCGCCGGGGCAGCATGAGACACCTGGTGCTCCGGGTCACCCGCTTCACTGTTCATCCCGACCAGGGCCTGGCGGACCGCACCCGCCCCAGTCCACCCAACCGCGTCCGCAAGCTCATCGGCGAACAGCCGTGCCGACGCAGGTCGCGTCTCGGGCGTGTCAGCCAGCGCGCGCGCGAAGAGCCGTGTCAAGCTCGTCAGATCGCGCACGCCGGGCACCCCGGCGAGGCAATCCGTGACCTGCTCGCCGGTACCCGCCAGGCGCTTCCCCGTCAGCAGCTCGTAGGCGATCGCCGCCAACGCGAATCGGTCGGCTGCGGGCCCCCATTCGGTGCCCGCGATCTGTTCAGGCGCCGTGTAGGGCCGCCGCAACGGCCCACGCAACCTGACCCGGTCGAGCGCCGGCACGACGCCGAACCCGGTGACGCGCGCGAGCTCCGGTGTCACGAAGACGTCGCGCAGGTGCAGCGCACCGTGACAGAGTCCCCCCGCATGCGCGGTATCGAGCGCCTCGGCCAGTTGCACCACGCACGGGAGCGTCATCCCGACCGCGGCCGTCGTGGAGCCTCGAATGGCCACATCCAACGACTCCGCGGCCACATACTCCAACGCGAGGTAGGGCACGCCGTCCGAGAGCCCGGCGCCGAACGCGGTCACGAGAGAGGGATGCGCCACACCCGCCTGCACGATCTCGTTCAGTGCGGCGGCGAGCGTGCTCGCGTGTTCCGGCGTAATATCGAGGTGAAAGGCCTTGAGCGCCACCCTCCGATGGTCGTCCAGGTCGTCGGCCCGGAAGACCGGTCCGAGGACGCCCACCCCGATCTGGTGCATCACCCGATAGGGACCAAATGCACCGGGAGGGGTACGCGCACTCAAATCTTCGTGTGTCAGGGGACTGGTACCTCCGGTTGGATTCGCAGAATAGCACGGAAGTGCTCTATTTTTCAACATGATAGAACGAATTGGCAGCACTCGGTGCAGCGGCGACGCCGACACTCATAGCACCGACGCGCCGGAGCCCCACCGCCTTGACACTCCCCGACACCCTCTGCGACAGTGAAGGTCCGTGCCTCCGGAGCGTCCCGTCATCACCTTCCCCGCGTCCGTTGCCGTCGACGTCCGGCGGTTTCCCGGCGTCAAGCGATTGGCCACCGAGTACACGACCAATTTCGCCGCGCTCGCGCCGTTCTTTTCCGGCAACCCCGCCGACGAGACCGCCTGGCGCGCCGCCATCGCCGCGCACGAACGTCCACCCGGCACCACGACTGCGCTGACCACGCTGCTCCAGGCGCAGCAGCGGGCGCGCGGCGCCCCCGCCGCGGCGGTCGATGCGGCCGGACGACTCGACGCTCCGCGTGCGGTCGCGGTCGTGACCGGGCAACAGGCTGGACTGTTCGGGGGGCCGCTCTACACGCTGCTCAAGGCAATCTCAGCCATCCGACTGGCGCGATGGGTCGAGCAGATGCACGACGTGCCGGCCGTGGCCGTGTTCTGGGTGGACGCAGAAGACCATGACCTCGATGAGATCCGCAGCTGCGGCATCCTCGACGCGAATCTGCGCCTCGAGCGGGTGTCGCTGTCGATCCCGGCGCCGACCGGCACCCCGGCCGCGGCGATTCGACTGGGAGACGAGGTCAACGCCGTCGTCGACGCGCTGGCGGTCACGCTGCCGCAGACCGACTTCACATCCGATCTGATCGCCGACCTGCGTGGCGCCTACGCGCCCGGACGTGGTCTGGTCGACGCGTTCGCGGTCTGGCTCGAGCGGCTGCTCGGCAACCTCGGTCTGGTCGTCTTCAACGGCTCCGACCCGGCGGCCAAGCCACTGGTCGCGGACCTGTTCGAACGCGAAATCACGAGCGCGGGCACGACGACGTCGCTCGCGCGGGCGGCGGGCGACGCGTTGCGCCGCGCCGGGTTCCACGCGCAGGTCGAGCCGCAGCCCGGCACCGTGGCGCTGTTCCTGCTGGATGACACCCGGCGCGTCATCCGGCAGGCCGGCGACGGGCTGCGCGTCGGCGATGAGCCGGTCGACCGCACACAGCTCCTGGACCGGCTTCGCGGGAACCCCGCCTGTCTGAGTCCCAACGTCCTGCTGCGCCCGATCGTACAGGACCGGCTGTTTCCCACCGTCTGCTATGTCGCCGGACCGAACGAGCTGGCCTACCTGGCGCAGCTCAAGCGGGTCTACGAGCACTTTGACGTCCCGATGCCGCTCATCGCCCAGCGCATCAGCGCCACGCTGGTCGACGCGGCGGTCCTCAAGTTCCTGCGTCGCTACAACATCGGTGTGGAGACTCTCCAGCCACAGGACGAGTCGGCGCTGAACCGGTGGCTCGGCACCCAGTTACCTGAGACCGTGCACCAGGCGATGCGGGCCGCCGAGGAGACCATCCGAGACGGGATGCGGTCGGTGCGGACGGCCGTCGCCGATGTGGACCCGACGCTGACCGGAGCCGCCGACTCGACGCTGAGCCGCATGGAGCGCGACCTGAGCACCCTCCAGAACAAGGTCATCCAGGCCACCAAGCGACGAGACCAGACGCTGCGGCGGCAGTTCGCGCGGGCGCAGACGCAGATCTTTCCTCAGGGCCGCCCCCAGGAACGGGCGGTCGGCATGGTCTATTTCCTGAACCGGTACGGCCCCGCCCTGATCGAACGGCTCCTCACCGATCCCACACTCGACGCGCATCATCACTGGGTCATGACTCTCTGACGACGAGGCCGGTTGCGCCCAGCCTCGCTCGGGCTGTGGACTGTGGACTGTGGACTGGACACGACGCTGGCCGCGCTTCCGCTACCTGACGCAGCCCCCCGTTCGTCGTGCGTCAGCGAGCCCCCAATGCCGATAGCCTGTCGCCAAGAGTCGCAGGGCGAGCCGTCGGGCCTTCAGGACGGTCTCCGGAGGCGTATAATCGGCTGATGATGCGACAACGGTTCCAACGCAGCCACTGGATGTGGCTGGCGCCAGTCGCGTTGGTGATCGGCTGCAGCGCCGGTGGACTCGAGACACCGGCGGATCCGGCAGGCGCCCTCGAGCCGCTGTACCTGCCGACGGGTAATCCGGTACCGCATGAGCTCCCCGCGATCGTGGCCCGGGTCAACACCCACACCATCACCAGCGATGAGCTGGAACGGGCGGTCCGCAGCGCCGAGATCAAGGCCGGCCAGGCATTGCCCCCGCAGTTTCGTGACCAGGTCTATCGGTCGGTGCTCGACCGTCTGGTGTCGTTCCATCTGCTCTTACAAGAGTCCGAGACCCTCAGCCTCTCGGCCGACAACGCCGCGGTCGCTGCTCGGATCGAGATCATCCGCTCCAGCTTCCCGAGCGACGACGCGTTCGAGACCCAGCTGAGCGGCTGGGAGACGACCCTCGACGCCCTGCGTGAGGAGACCCGACGGGATCTGCTCGTCGAACGTGTGCTCGCATCCGAAGTATTGCCGGGCATCGAGGTGGACGGCGAGACCGCGCGGGAGTTCTACGAGCTGCATACCGCGCAGTTCACGGAGGGAGGCGGCGTGCGAGCGCGCCATATCCTGATCGGCATCAGCCCGGACGCGAGCGACCGGGAAAAGGCCAAGGCACGGGGCCGTGCCGACCGCCTCCGTCGTGACGCGGAAGGCGGCGCCGACTTCGCCGAGCTTGCCCGGACCCACTCGGAGGACCCAGCGTCGGCAGCCAACGGCGGCGACCTCGGTGTCGTCGTCCGGGGGCAGACGGTGCCGGATTTCGAGGCGGCCCTGTTCGCGCTCGAGCCGGGCGACCTCAGCGAGGTGATCGAGACGCCGTTCGGGATGCACGTGATTCAGATGGTCGAGCGCGAAGCGGAGCGAACCGCGACGTTCGTCGAGGCCAGTGTCCAGATCCGCGAGTTCCTGATCCAGCAGGAACGCCAGGCGAGAACCGCCGCGTTCATCGAGGAGCTGAAGGAAAAGAGCGCCATCGAGATCTTCATCTAGCAGCCCGAGACGGACCACCCCTGTCCCGAGACAGTGATGGGTGGACCGCGTCACGCCAATCAGAGGCACCATGAGAAACGAGGATGTGTTCGAAGCGGTCGCCGAAGCGCTGAAGCGCGGGGAATCGGCGGCCCTCGTGACGATCATCCGCGCGCAGGGCTCGACGCCACAGCGGGTTGGCGCCAAGATGCTGGTGTTTCCGGACGGGCGCATCGTGGGGACCATCGGGGGTGGCTGCTACGAGAACGAGGCGTTCTGGAAGGCGCGCACCGCCATCGAGACCCGGCAGCCGGTGATCGCCAAGTTCGAACTGACGGACGACCTCGCCGAGGATTCTGGGTTGATCTGTGGAGGTCGAATGGAGGTCTACATCGAGCCGCTCGAACCGGCCCCGGCGCTCTACCTGGTGGGGGCGGGACATGTGTCGTATCACCTCGCCCAGGCCGCCCACACGGTCGGTTTCAAACTCCACGTCATCGACGACCGCGAGAAGTTCGCCAACACCGAACGGTTTCCGGACGCCGAGGAAATCGTCGTGGACTCGATCCCCGAGTGGCTGACACAGGCCGAACTACCGCCCCACGCGTTCGCCGTCATCCTGACCCGCGGCCACCGGCACGACCTCGACGCGCTTCGCGCGCTGGCGCCGAAGGATCTCCGCTATCTCGGGTTGATCGGCAGCCGCGCCAAAGTGGCACGGATCTACCAGGCGCTCGAAGCCGAGGGCATTGCACCCGAACAGCTCCGGAAAATCCACGCCCCGGTCGGGCTGGATCTGGGTGCGGTCACCCCCCAGGAGATCGCGGTGAGTATCCTCGCTGAGATGATTGGGGTGAAATACGGCAAGGTCGACACGAGCGGGGCTGCGTCCAGCGCGGGGTCGATCCAGTCGCTGCGCTGGACTCCGGGGCACGCCACAGAGGCAACGGTCAGCGGCGGATAACCCACGTCATACGGCGACGCACCGAGGAACTGGTGCGTGGGGTCGCGCCCACGTCCCCAGGCATGAGGAGCGAGCCTCCCGGCGGTATTCGACCCCGCGGCACGAAGCCCGGCGCCGACCCTGGCGGGGTGCCTCGGCAGCCGAATGCCGGCGTCCTTCTGAAACGGGCTACCGGGCGCATACGGTATACTGGCAGATGTCATGTCTCGGCAGGCCGTCTCACAAGCAAACGCCGGCGCGGAGCTGCCCGAACGCACACGCCGAGTTCTGGCCGCGTTGACCCACGAATACGTCGAACACGGGTCACCCGTGTCCTCGCGCTGGCTCGCCGCGCATGGCGGGTTCGGGCTCTCCTCGGCGACGGTACGACACATCCTGGCAAACCTCGAGGAGGCCGGGTATATATCACAGCCGCACACATCGGCCGGGCGGATCCCGACGGACCTCGGGTACCGGTGCTACGTGGACCTCCTGCTCGAGCACCATCGCGCAGCCCGATCGACGTCGGCGGTCGAGGCCCGATTGCGCCAGGCCGGGTCGGTCAACGGCGTTCTGTCCAACGTCTCCCACGAGCTGTCCCGCGTGTCGCACCATCTCGGGTTTGCCCTGGCCCCCACCAACGAGGTCGCGGGATTCGAGCACATCGAGTTCGTCCCGCTCGACGGCACTCGCATCCTCGTGCTGGTCACGGCCCACGGACAACAGGTGTGCCACAAGGTCATCGACATCGGCGAACGGGTGCGACGGAGCGAGCTGGAACAGGGTGCCAATTACCTGAACCAGGAGTTCATCGGCATGACACTCGGTGAGGTGCGCGCGTCGGTGATCGAACGACTGCGGCAGGAGCAAGTGCTGTACGACGAGCTCCTGTCACGCTCGCTTCGGCTGGTGAGCTCGACCCTCGAGGACATGGTCCCGCATGAGAGCGTGTTCGTCGACGGTGCAACGTTCTTGTTCGACGAAGTCTCCGACGACGACGGCCCCGTGCCGCTCGCCACGATGCGCGCGCTGTTGGCAATGATGCAGGAAAAGCATCGGCTCGTGCGGCTGCTCAGCGAGTATCTCGGTGCTGACGGGCTGACCGTGGTCATCGGTACCGAACACTCGGCGGTCGACCTGCGCCCCTTCAGCCTGATTCTCTCCACCTACTTCGACGGCCAGCAGACCGGCACCGTCGGCGTGATCGGTCCACGTCGGATGCGCTACTCACGAGCCATCGCGGCAGTCGACGATGTGTCGCACGCAGTCAGCCGCGTCCTCGTGAACCACGCTCCCCCGCCGTCAGACGATGCTCGACGAACACAACACGGAGCAGTCTGAGGACGACGCGACTCCGCCGGATGAGACGGCGGCGTCGCCGGATGAGACGGCGGCTCCGCCGGACGACGGGCCACCGCCGGACGACGGGCCACCGCCGGACGACGGGCCACCACCGGACGACGGGCCACCACCGGACGAC
>SMUY01342091.1_pt1 | contig 13622 bp, 16 predicted proteins | sample 2456441 | NCBI WGS metagenome assembly SMUY01 (sample SAMN11095931, study PRJNA526329) | marine sediment metagenome | biome: Marine sediment; feature: Surficial sediment; material: Deep marine sediment; isolation source: Hadal surficial sediment | place: Pacific Ocean | collected 2014-11 | depth...
GGCGATGGTTTCATCATCGAGGTTTGCCTTCCAGTTGAAGGACGGCGAGCAGTTGTACGACAGCATCTGATCGGGATATTCCTTCTTGATCGCTTCCGCAAACCGCTTTGCTTCGTTGAGATCCGGAACACCCGTCTCGCACCAGAGCAGATCCGCGTAGGGCGCATAAGCAAGACCACGAGATATCGCCTGTTCCAATCCGGCACGGGTCTTGTAAAACCCTTCAGCGGTACGTTCACCGGTGATGAACTTCTCGTCCCAGGGATCGATGTCGCTCGTCACCATGTCTGCAGCGTTGGCATCGGTGCGTGCGAGGAGGATAGTCGGGACGTCGCAGACATCGGCTGCTAATCGGGCGGCGATGAGTTTTTCTACGGCTTCCCGGGTTGGCACCAGGACCTTCCCACCCATGTGCCCGCATTTCTTGACGGACGCCAGCTGATCTTCGAAATGGACACCGGCAGCCCCCGCACCGATCATGGACTTCATCAGTTCAAACGCGTTCAACACACCACCAAACCCGGCTTCTGCGTCGGCAATGATGGGCGCATAGAAGTCCAGCCCGTCATCAACGCCACTGGACCATTGAATCTCATCCGCCCGGCGAAAGGCGTTATTGATCCGGTTGACCAACGTGGGGACGGAATTCACCGCGTAAAGCGACTGGTCTGGATACATGGTTTCCGAGTCGTTGTTGTCGGCGGCCACTTGCCACCCTGAGACGTAAATCGATTTGATGCCGGCTTTGACCTGCTGGACGGCCTGACCACCCGTTACCGCGCCAAGCGCATTGATGAAATCCTCGTTCTGCAGGGAATCCCAGAGTTTGTCAGCCCCGTGAGCCGCCAGCATGGAGCGGTGCGGGATGGTGCCGCGTAAATTGACGACATCTTCGCCACGATAGCCGCGTTTTACGTCTTTCCAACGCGGGTTGGTTTCCCATTCCCGGTTGAGTTCATCGATCTGTTCGGTGCGTGACTTGCGGGGCACGTAGTGAAGGGCCATGGTATTTTTCCATCGTTACGAGGCGTAGAGCGGCGCATTGTAGGGTGCTCGATTGAAAAAAAAAGCGAAACTAAAACAACTAACCAATTCCGATCTGGAATTGGTTATTACTCCGAACGAGAGAACGAGTTATGAGGACAAATAGGTTCTAAAGTCGCAGCACTCTGAGTTCTGGGTCGACCGAACTGCGGGACCATAGATAGGAGAATCGATCCCACAACCTGAGTGTCCGTACTGGATCGTAGAGGTTTGCCAATGCAACGTAGTCGCGGTGATCGGGCAACAGCCAGTAGCCCCGATTGTCCCAGAGCACACAGGTATGTTCATCTTGCGGCTGGTCGGAGGAAACGCAGCGGATTTTTATCTTGCTGTCCATTCGCCGAGCAAGCTCAATCAATCGGTGACCACGGCTGACGACGAGCTGGCTTTCATGCAGGAGAATCTGCAGGGTCACCAGGGGGGCTCGGCGAATGAAACGTGACAGATCTTCGACTATCCGATAATTGTCGAATAGGTTGTGGTCGAGGTATTGGCTGTAGATCTGCACGTTTCGGGCTGCCTCCGTCAGGCACTGGTGCAGACCATCGAGGCAGGCGGATTCGCCGTAAAAATGTAACAGCTCGGTCGGCAAATCATCCTCAGCGGCTTGCATACGGATTATCGGTTTTTCGATCTCGCCCGTGGATTGGAAAGCGATGGGCAGCACGATTTCCATCGTCTGCTGGAAAATGTCACCAGCAGTAAAGGCGTGTCCTACGGGCAAAAAACCCGCCCGATGGTAAACACTGCTGCCACCGACAGGCATATCCAGGTGAACTTTGCTGCAGCCTGAGTGTTCCGCTTCCGCAACGATAGTCAGTAACAGTCGCAACCCCACCCCCGTACAGCGACTATTTTCGAGGACTGCGAAGCGATCGATTCTGCCCGACGCCAGCAGCCGCACACAGCCGACTGGCTGTCCTGCTGCGTTGAGTGCTAACACATGAGACGCGGCATCGTCCTCTGCGTCCCACGAGATTGGCGTACCCAGTTCGGTGGTAAAAACCGCCTCGCAAACCTGGCGTATCTGGGTTTCATGGGTGGACCATGGAACGGCAACAACGTGGATTTTCATATCCGCGGAGCATATCGGACTTGTGGGTCGCTACCAACTGGCGGGGTCAGACAGGCTGAACTCAGTCCGGGCCGGTGGCGAGACTGCTCGCCATACCGATGTAGTCGGCGGGTTTCAGCCGTTCTAACTCCGCCTTGGCCTCGGCGGGGAGGTCGAGTTCTTCGAGAATCTCTTGGAAAAGTAGCCGATCAAGCTGTTTGCCGCGGGTGACGCGCTTGAGCTGCTCGTAGGGTTCTGCAACCCCGTATTTGCGCATGACGGTTTGCACTGCTTCGGTGAGAATCTCCCAGCTTTCATCAATGTCGGCCGCGATGACGCCGGTGTTGATCTCCAATCGCGACAAGCCTTGCAACGTTGCCTGATAAGCGATGACGCAATGACCAACGGCCGAACCGATATTGCGTAGCACCGTGGAGTCAGAAAGGTCCCGCTGCCAACGTGACACTTGCAGTTTGCTGGCCATATGTTGCAACAGGGCATTACTGATCCCGAGATTGCCTTCGGAGTTCTCGAAGTCGATCGGATTGACCTTGTGAGGCATGGTGGAAGAGCCAATTTCCCCCTCGACCGCGCGTTGCCCGAAGTAGTTGATCGCAATGTAGCTCCAGATGTCCCGATCGAAATCCAACAGGATCTGATTGAATCTGATTAACGCGTGAAAAAGTTCGGCGACATAGTCGTGAGGCTCGATCTGAGTGGTATAAACATTGGTTTTCAGCCCCAGGTTGGAAACGAACGCATCGGTCAGGTGCGGCCAATCGACGTCTGGATAGGCGGCCAGATGTGCATTGAAGTTGCCCACCGCGCCATTCATTTTTCCGAGTAACTCAACGCTTGAGAAACGCTCGCGCTGGGTGCGCAACCTGGCGGCGAAATTACGCATTTCTTTGCCGAGCGTGGTGGGGGATGCAGCCTGACCATGGGTACGCGACAACATGGCGATGTCTGCAGTTTGCGTTGCCAGCGCCTCGAGTTCACCGATGAGCTGATTCATCTGCGGGACGAGCACGCGTTCGCGAACCTCTTTGAGCATCAGGCCATACGCGAGGTTGTTGATGTCTTCGGAAGTACAGGCGAAATGGACAAATTCGGTATGCGCTGACAGACCAGAAATCGCGCCGATCTGTTCTTTGACGAAATATTCCACCGCTTTGACATCATGATTGGTCGTACGCTCGATTTCTTTGATGCGTTCCGCGTCAGAAATTTCAAACGATTCATAGATCGTGCTAACGGCTTTGCGTTGGGTATCATCCAGAGCGGGCAATTGCGGGATGTCAGACGCGGCCGCAAGGTGCTGAAACCAATTACATTCCACGATTACGCGGTAGTGCATCAACCCGAATTCGCTCACCAGGGGAGCGAGGGATTTCACTTTGTCGCGATAACGACCGTCGAGGGCGCTGATGGCAAGAAGTGAGCTCATCGGGCTATCTTACCTCAAAGGTTCGAATGCAAATGTCGCATCGCTTCGAGCAATAGTTTGCGCCGCAGGATCAAGTGCCAGCGTCGCCCGCGCAGTTGCTGCCACAGCCAGGCAAAACGAACACCGGCGAGTAACATGGCACGAATAGTATCTGCTGTTACCGCCTGTTGCAGGACGCTTGGCTCGCCGACAACGTGAATACGTTTGCCAAGGGTGCTGATGGTCTGCTGGTAAATACTCGATAATTGCGCTGGGTCTGGTTCCTTGACGCCCAGTTGGTCGAGTAAAACCTCCAGGCGATTGACGACCGCCCGATTACCGCGTAACCGACGAGCGAGTTCGATGAGTTGCAGGATGTAGCGCAATACCTCTGGAGAGGAAATTCGACCCGATAACATCTCCAATGCCTGTCGCACACCATCGCAGTACGCCCGCGGTTCAGGGAAAATTTCACCAAGATCGTCGGCATGGTGCGTGAGGACCGTTCTCAGCAGGACTTGCCGGTCAACGTCTTCCACGGTTCTGCCTCGGGCCGTGTCGCGCACCATCGTCGCCGTCTGCACGATGCCCGCCAGGGTGAGCGACGGATAATCGGGTATCGCGTCCGTCACCTGCATCCCGCCTGTTCGATTACGCCACCACCGAGGCATACGTCGTCATCATAAAAACAAACGTATTGTCCAGGCGTCACCGCCCGCTGCGGCTTGGCAAAATCTACCAGTAACATGCCATCAACCCGGCGGCTGACCCGGCAGGCCTGGTCCGCCTGTCGGTAGCGTATTTTGGCCTGGCAGCAAAGCGGAAATGAGACCTCGTCGACCAGCCAGTTGAGTTGGCTTACTGCCAGCCAGTGTCGCTGCAGATCTTGTTCGGCCTGGGTGACGATCAGCGTGTTGTTGACATTATCCTTTGCCATGACGTACCAGGGCGCCTCGGGCAGGCCGCGAATCCCACCGATGCCCAGTCCCTGGCGTTGGCCGATGGTGTAATAGGCCAGGCCAATATGTTCGCCCAGCGTTACCCCGTCGTTGTCCCGGATGGGGCCAGGTTTTTTCGGCAGGTAACGTTGCAGAAAATCGCGAAAGCGTCTTTCCCCAATGAAACAAATACCCGTGCTGTCTTTCTTGCGGTGATTGTCGAAGCCGGACTTCTTCGCCAATGCTCGCACCGCTGGTTTATCCATCGCGCCTATGGGAAATAGGCACTGTTGCAATTGTTGTACGGGGACTGCCTGCAGGAAGTAGCTCTGATCCTTGTTCGGATCACTGCCTTTATGCAGGCGAAAACCATCCTCTGTGTGTGAGGTTCGCACGTAATGACCGGTTGCGATGAAATCACCGCCAAGGTCCCTCGCGTAGTTGCTGAACTGTTTGAATTTGATTTCCCGGTTACATAAAACGTCCGGATTGGGCGTTCGTCCACGGGCATATTCATGCAGAAAGTTCTCGAAGACGTTGTCCCAGTATTCGGCGGCGAAGTTGGCAACTTGCAGTTTTATACCTAAAGACAGACACACCTGCTCAGCATCTTCGAGATCCGCCAGAGCCGTGCAGTATTCCGACCCGTCGTCTTCCTCCCAGTTTTTCATGAACAACCCTTGAACCCGATAACCCTGTTCAAGGAGCAATAGGGCGGCGACGGACGAATCCACCCCGCCGGACATGCCGACGATGACCTTAGCCTGCTCCGAGGGTTCAGTCGGATCGGGCATTACACTTCCTGCCGATTTGGAAAGGTCGCGTATATTACGCGAACATCGAGACATTGGCAGCGCCGTGGCGCAGAGATCCTCTATAATCCCCATCATGTCGAAACTCAGCCATATCAACGAGGCGGGCGAGGCGAACATGGTTGATGTTTCTGCGAAGGCGGAAACGGATCGCAAAGCCGTCGCCAGCGGCGTGGTGCGCATGTTGCCCACGACCCTCACCGAGATCCTGGACAAGGGCCTTGCCAAGGGTGATGTCCTGGCCGTGGCGCGCGTGGCCGGCATCCAGGCCGCAAAACGCTGCGCCGATCTCATTCCGTTGTGCCACCCGCTGGCGCTGAACAAGGTGAGCGTGGAATTCGCGGCCGTGGACGAACAATCCCTCGAGATAACGGCGACCTGTATGGTCACTGGAAAGACGGGGGTCGAGATGGAGGCGTTAACTGCGGTCAGCGTTGCAGCGCTCACGGTCTATGACATGTGCAAAGCAGTGGACCGAGGCATGGTCATCGAGTCTGTGCGTCTCCAGCGCAAAGAAGGGGGCAAAAGCGGCATATGGGAAAGAGCGGCTGAATGAATGTCGAGGTGTTGTTTTTCGCTTCGCTACGTGATGTGGTTGGCCTGGCCAGAATTTCGTTGCAGTTACCGGAACCGGCTGGCCAGGTTGAATTATTCGCGGTGCTTGCCGAGCGCGTTTCCGCTATGGCGATGCAGGCTCTGCAGGCAGAAAACGTGCGCGTTGCGGTGAATCAAACGCTTGCCACGCCACCGTTTCACTATACAGATGGAGATGAAATTGCGTTTCTGCCACCGATCACCGGGGGCTGACGATGCATGTTTCCATTCGAATTCAGGAAGATGATTTCTCAGTAGCCGACGAATATCTCGCCTTGCGAGCTCGGTTGACGGGCAAGGTTGGCGCGATCGCAACTTTCGTTGGGCTCGTGCGAGACCAGCATGCCAATAGTGACGTCAGCAGCCTGACGATCGAGCACTATCCGGGAATGACCGAGCAGAGCATCGTCACCATCGTCGAGGCCGCCGCCAAACGCTGGCCCCTGGATGATGTCGTCATTGTTCACCGCGTTGGCGAACTCGCGGCTCTGGAGCAAATTGTATTCGTTCAGGTGGCGTCTAAACATCGCGCCGCGGCATTCGCGACGTGTGAATTCCTCATGGATTATCTGAAGACCGATGCGGTGCTCTGGAAGCGGGAGGGGACGCGGTGGTTGCAAGCGACTTCCGAGGATAAGGATCGCGCTCGCGCCTGGAAGACGCCCGACCCGGCAGAAAAACTCTGATCTCGTCCGAATCAACGCCTGATAACTCCTGATTAAGTGGGGCGGAATCAGCCGGACTATAGTGGTGTATAATCGCGCGCCTTTTTTTACCCCTATTTCCATAAATTTTTTTCGCGCTTTTTTTTTCACCGACAGACAACGGAGTTTTTGATGGCATACCAGCACATTCAGGTGCCAGCCGACGGGCAAAAGATCACGACCAACGACGATAGCTCACTCAACGTTCCCGACAATCCCATCATCCCGTTCATCGAGGGAGACGGTATCGGCATTGATATCACACCGGTCATGATCAAGGTCGTTAACGCCGCAGTGAACAAAGCGTACGGTGGCAAGCGCCAGATCCGCTGGATGGAAATTTACTCCGGCGAAAAAGCCCTCGAGGTTTATGGAGACGATCAGTGGCTACCCGAGGAAACCCTGGCTGCCATGCGGGAGTTTGTCGTCGGAATAAAAGGCCCGATGACAACACCCGTGGGCGGGGGCATCCGCTCACTGAACGTCGCATTGCGACAAGAGTTGGATCTTTACGTGTGTCACCGTCCGATCCGTTGGTTTCAGGGTGTTCCGAGCCCTGTATTAGCCCCGGAAAAAATCAATATGGTTATTTTCCGCGAGAATACCGAAGACATTTACGCGGGCATCGAATGGCCAGCAGATTCCGATGGCGCGCGCAAACTGCTGACCTTCCTGCGCGAAGAGTTACAGGTCAACAAGATCCGATTCACTGAACATTGCGGTATCGGTATCAAAACCGTATCGGAGGAGGGCAGCAAACGGCTGATTCGCAAGGCACTGAAATACGTGATCGAGCATGATCGAGATTCTCTGACCCTCGTGCACAAGGGCAACATCATGAAGTTCACAGAGGGGGCTTTCAAAGACTGGGGTTATGAGTTGGCGGCGGAGGAGTTTGGCGCTACCCCATTGGATGGCGGTCCCTGGCAGGCGTTGCAGAACCCGAATACCGGCAAACAGATCATTATCAAAGACGTGATCGCCGATGCCATGTTGCAACAGATTCTCACCCGGCCTGATGAGTACGACGTCATTGCGACGTTGAATCTGAACGGCGATTATTTATCCGATGCCCTGGCGGCTCAGGTTGGCGGAATCGGCATTGCACCGGGTGCCAATATCGGCGATGCCATATCGCTGTTCGAGGCAACCCACGGAACTGCGCCGAAATATGCGGGTCAAGACAAAGTGAATCCCGGCTCGTTGGTGCTTTCAGCGGAGATGATGTTGCGCCATATGGACTGGTTGAAAGCCGCGGACTTGATCATCAAGGGCATTGAAGGGGCGATCGCTGAAAAGACGGTGACCTACGACTTCGAACGGCTGACCACAGGTGCGACCCTGCTCAAATGTTCGGAGTTTGGCGACGCGCTGATAGCCAAAATGAGTGACTAAGAAGTCGCTTCCGTCGAAGGTACGGACTCTGTCTCTGATTCGGAGTCAGTCTCTGATGCGGAAGTAGTCTCCGAAACGGAGGTAGTCTCCGAAACGGAGGTAGTCTCCGCCACGGAGGATGTCTCCGATGGTGAAGTCTCCTCCCCAGTGAAGGCTGTTTCCGCAACGGGCGTCTCGTCCGCAGCGGCGAGCGTCTCCGGCTCCTCTCGTGAGGAAATCTCTTCAGAAGATGAGGTCTCGTCAGAAGACGAGGTCTCATCAGGAAATGAGGTCTCATCAGGAAACGATGCGTCGGAAGATTCTGGCTCGGAAGTCACCTCAGCCGGCTCAGGGTCAACAATGCCACTGTCGGTGCTCACCGTGCTTGGCGTGCGGATGTTCACCGCATGGAGACCTTTCGGTCCTTCGAGGATATCGAACTCAACTTGCTGGCCGGCTTTCAACGTCTTGTAGCCGTCCATCTGGATAGACGAGTAGTGCGCGAACAAATCTTCGCCGCCACCTTCAGGCAGGATAAATCCATAACCTTTGGCGTTGTTGAACCACTTCACATTTCCCGCCGCCATGGCGACTACCCTCCTACCCTCTACTTCCGATACCCCGGAAAGTAACTAGGATGCCAAGCAATACGTACGGTGTTCCCCTTAATCCCGACTTTCTATGGATTTTCCGGTCTAGTCAAGGCCCGTGATGGTTGCGGATCTTCCCGAGGGATTGCGTAAAACCTCCGCCGTTCACAGTCGATGTGAGATTTTTGGCAAAGACACGGAGCTATTGATGCTTGTATTATTGCTCACAACCCCTCATTCACTGGCAATCTACACTATTAGCGGCGTTGGAATTGTAATAGAGGCTTGCAAGGTCATCATCCAGTCATAGACTAGTGTTATGTATGATTAGGTCATGAATAACAGTATCTGGCGGGCGCAGGACGAAGACGAAAGAATCGACCAGGAGGGCGGGCTCGCAACGGCGACTGCTAAGCCCAAGCTCAAGCCCCCCTCGATGTACAAGGTCATTTTGATCAACGATGACTACACGCCCATGGAGTTTGTCGTCGAAGTTTTGGAGTACTTTTTCCAGATGGAACGCGAAAAGGCCACACAGATAATGCTCGCGGTACACACGCAAGGGAGTGCCGTTGTCGGTATTTATCCAAAGGACATCGCTGAAACTAAATCGGAACAAGTGAATCAATATTCTAAGGAGAATCAGCATCCTCTGATCTCCACGGTGGAAATGACGGATTAACGGAACCGCAATTTAAGCAATGTTAAGCAAAGATCTAGAGCTCACTCTCAACGAGGCTTTTCGAGAAGCTAAAGCCAAACGTCATGAATTCATGACGGTAGAACATCTGCTGTTGGCACTATTGGACAACTCGGTTGCGGTGGATGTGCTCGAAAAAGTTGGGGCCGACATCGAACAACTGCGTTCAGAGCTCAAAGAATTCATCAATTCCACGACCCCGCTCATCCCGGCAGGGGATTCCGACCGGGAAACCCAACCGACCCTCGGTTTCCAACGGGTATTGCAGCGCGCGGTATTCCATGTGCAGTCCTCGGGTCGTAAGGAAGTGACCGGTGGCAGCGTGATGGTTGCCATCTTCAGCGAGCAGGAAAGCCGCGCCGTCTTTTTCCTCAAACAACAGAATATCGCCAGAATCGATGTGGTGAACTATATCGCCCATGGTATTTCCAAGGTGTTTGGCCAGGGAGAGGGCGAAGATTCGGTACCGGGAACCGCCGAAGAAGATGCGGTTGCGGGGGAAGGCGGGCCGCAAAGTGCGTTGGAGGCGTTTGCCACCAATCTCAATGAACAGGCTCGCAATGGCCGTATCGACCCGCTCATCGGACGTGATTCAGAACTCGAACGGGTCATTCAGGTACTGTGCCGGCGCCGCAAGAACAATCCACTGCTGGTGGGCGAATCTGGTGTTGGCAAAACCGCAATCGCCGAAGGCCTGGCGAAACGGATCGTCGATAATCAGGTTCCAGAAGTGGTCGCTGATAGTACGATTTACGCGCTGGATCTTGGCGCGCTGCTGGCGGGTACCAAATACCGCGGCGATTTTGAGAAGCGATTCAAGGCAATCCTGTCGGAGTTGAAGAAAGACGAAGGCGCAATTCTATTTATAGACGAAGTGCACACGATCATCGGAGCGGGTGCTGCATCTGGTGGCGTGATGGACGCAGCAAATCTGTTGAAGCCACTGCTCGCGTCCGGCGACATCCGTTGCATGGGTTCTACTACCTATCAGGAATATCGCGGCATATTCGACAAGGATCGCGCGCTCTCGAGGCGATTTCAGAAGATCGACATTCTCGAACCCAGCGTCGATGATACCTATCGAATACTCAAAGGCTTGAAGTCCAGATACGAAGACCACCATCAGATTCGTTATACGGATCGTGCGCTCAAAACAGCATCAGAACTCGCCGATCGATATATTACCGATCGGTTCCTGCCCGACAAGGCAATCGATGTGATCGACGAGGCGGGTGCGGCTCAACAGCTCGTTGTGGCGAGCCGGCGCAAGAAAACAATCGGTGCCCCGGATGTGGAGCAGGTTGTTGCCAAGATTGCTCGTATTCCCTCGAGTCAGGTTTCTACATCGGATAAAGAAGCACTTCGCGATCTCGACAGCAAGCTGAGGATGGTGGTATTTGGTCAGGACGAGGCGATCGAATCGCTGACTTCTGCTATCAAGTTATCTCGTGCGGGACTTAAATCGGGTGATAAACCTACCGGTTCGTTCCTCTTTGCGGGGCCAACGGGTGTCGGTAAAACCGAAGTGTGTCGCCAACTGGCGATGATCATGGGTGTTGAGCTGTTGCGTTACGACATGTCGGAATACATGGAGCGGCACACGGTCTCACGTCTGATCGGCGCACCGCCCGGATACGTTGGTTTCGACCAGGGGGGATTGCTCACCGAGGCAGTCACCAAACACCCGCACAGCGTCGTGTTGCTCGATGAGATCGAAAAGGCGCATCCGGAAGTGTTCAATCTGTTACTGCAGGTAATGGATCATGGAACCTTGACGGACAACAATGGGCGCAAGGCCGATTTCCGCAACGTCGTGGTCATCATGACCACCAATGCCGGTGCTCAGGACATTGCCAGACCATCGATCGGCTTCACCAAGCAAGATCATTCGACGGATTTTCTCGAAGCAATTCGCAAGACGTTTACCCCGGAATTCCGCAACCGCCTGGATGCGATCATTCAATTCCATTCACTCGACATGGACGTGATAAAAGTAGTGTTGGACAAATTCCTCACCGAACTGCAGCAGCAGCTCGATGAGAAGAAGGTGCAACTCGATGTGGATGAAGAAGCACGCGATTGGCTCGCCCACGAAGGGTACGACGATAAGATGGGTGCCCGGCCCATGCAGCGCCTGATTCAGGAGAAGATAAAACGCCAGCTGGCGGAAGAGGTGTTGTTTGGCGCTTTATCCAAAAACGGCGGCATCGTGGACATCACGATGAAAGACGGTGAATTGCACCTCGAAATGAAGTCACACTCTTAGCAAAAAAGGGGGTCTGAAGGCCCCCTTTTTTTACTTCCGGAAAGTGATTCTTCCCTTGCTCAAGTCGTAAGGAGTAATTTCGACCTTTACCTTGTCGCCGGTGAGTATGCGGATGTAGTTTTTACGCATCTTGCCCGATATGTGGGCGGTCACGACGTGACCGTTATCGAGTTCAACGCGAAACGTGGTATTCGGAAGGGTATCGACCACCGTCCCTTCCATCTCTATCTGTTCTTCTTTAGCCATGCGGCTCCCAGCCAACTCTCTCCTTAGGAGGCGAGCGACATTTTGCCCGATGCCATGGGGAGGTGTAAAGGTTCGGAACGCTTGGCGGGCTTATTTACAGGTGTTTACCAACTTATTTGAACGTTACCCACGCACCATTGACAAACAGCTCCACGGGGCGATAGTCCGTTTTGTATCGCATTTTGTCAGAATCGCGTATCCAGTATCCTAGATATAGATAAGGCAGCCCTTGCATCTGGCACAGCTCTATCTGAGTCAGGATGCTGAAAACGCCCAGGCTACGACGTTCCTCGGTGGGATCAAAAAACGTGTAGATTGCAGAAATGCCCCGCTCCTGGCGATCGGTCACCGCGACGCTCAAAAGTTTTTTATCCAGATAAGTGCAGACAAAAACGGTATCCGACCATTGGCTGAGCAGGAACGAGCGAAACTGGTCGATGGAGGGTGGGTACATATCCCCGTTCATGTGTCGAACCCGGATGTAGTCGGCGTACAGATCGTAATAACGCCGGCTGTAACTGGCGGCTTCGGTTTTGATGGTCAGATCCGCGTTACGCGATGCGACGCGTCGTTGACTGCGTCTAGGCGCGAACGATTCCACGGGAATTCTGGCGGGTATGCAGGCCTTGCAGGATTTACAATGAGGCCGGTAGAGGTGGCTGCCGCTGCGCCTGAAACCCAGTTCGGTTAATGCCTGGTAGCTACTCGGATGAATGGTTTCCCTGGGGTCGAGAAAGAGCGTGTTGGCCTGACGCCGGGGCAGATAACTGCACGGATGTGCGGGTGTCACAAAAAACTGTTTTGTGCCTAGCTCATCTTGCATTGGTGGTCTCCAACCGCCAAAGGCCGCTACGTGTGGGCTCGCTTTCGTTTGCGCGCAATTTCTCCAGGAAGCGCGCTCGCGGAATCGGCTCCGCACCCAGTGAAGCGAGATGATCGTTCATGATCTGGCAGTCTATCAATTCGAATTCCCAACCTTCGAGTTGCCGTGCCAGATGGTACAGGGCGATCTTCGAGGCGTCGCGCTCGAGGGAGAACATGGATTCTCCAAAAAACATTCGCCCCAACGATACGCCGTACAACCCACCGACCAGTCGATCGCCATCCCACACCTCCACCGAATGAGCATAACCCTTGGCGTGCAACTCCGCATAACCGTCAGCCATCTGCGGTGTGATCCAGGTACCGTCGCCAGTCGCTCGACGATCCGCACAACCATGGACGACACGCTCGAAGGCGCTGTCCATCGTTACTTGAAATCCGCAATTTCTAATTCGTTTTGCGAGGCTGCGAGAGACCTTGAGGTTGTTTGGATACAGGACCGCACGAGGATCGGGACACCACCAGAGAATCGGACCGAGGTCATCTTCGAACCACGGGAAAATCCCGCATCGATAGGCCTCCATCAGCCAATCGGCAGACAGATCGCCGCCCATGGCCAGCAACCCGCTCGGATCATCGAGTGCCAGATCCCCAGGCGGGAAGCCAACCTCCGAAGCGGACAGAACGTTGATGGCGGACATGTTGCCCCGAGATCCTCGGTCAGGGGCTCTCGGCTGCGCGTTTGAGAATATCCATGAAAGGTTGCGCATGACGGTGGGTGCAAATGGTCTGCAAGAGGGTCTCCCCCGCATTGCTCCTGGCATTGAGGTCATGGCCCTCCCCAAGGTAGTAGCCGATGAATTCAGCAAAATCGTCGGCTCGCATACTGCGGTAGGCAAACAACAAAATACTGTAGTCGGCATTGGCCTCGTGGCCCATGGGCGCCTTGTCAAGGAAACTCTTGATTCTCTGGGTGTCCCAGACTTCGTCGATGACTTTCTTTTTATCGGGTCTCATCAGTGTTCACGCTAGCGTACCGGCCGTTATCATAC
>SMUY01057734.1_pt1 | contig 13616 bp, 15 predicted proteins | sample 2456441 | NCBI WGS metagenome assembly SMUY01 (sample SAMN11095931, study PRJNA526329) | marine sediment metagenome | biome: Marine sediment; feature: Surficial sediment; material: Deep marine sediment; isolation source: Hadal surficial sediment | place: Pacific Ocean | collected 2014-11 | depth...
GGAGAAGGACACATGGGCGATAAAAAGGGCTTGACCCGAAGACAGTTGCTTGCGGGTGCGGCAGCCGCATCGCTGGGCACCATCACGCTAAGTGCTTCCAAAGCCAAAGCGGCGGGAACGTGGGATCGCGAGGCTGACATCCTGGTTGTGGGAAGCGGCGTGGGAGCCTCAACGGCGGCTGTCGTGGCGCACGAGAATGGGGATGCCGTAATCGTGATCGAGAAGGCCCCGATCCTGGGTGGTACCTCAGCCAAGTCTGCCGGTGTTTTGTGGATTCCCAACAACTTCACGCTCAAGGCGAAGGGAATCGCGGACGAGAAAGAAGACTGCATCAAGTACATGGCGCGTTTCTCCTACCCCGAACGCTACGAGGCCAACAGCCCGAACCTAGGCTTGAGCCAGAGTGAATACGCTCTTCTCGAAGCGTCCTATGACAACGCTTCGGATGCGATCGATACGCTTCGCGAGAAAGGCGCACTCAAGGTCGCGGAGTGGCGCATGTTTGCACTCGATCGCTCCGCGCCCGATTACCTGGACCATGTGCCTGAAAACAAGGTTCCTACCGGCCGTGCGCTTGGACCCGTCAAAGACGACGGCACGATGGGCGGCGGCGTGGAGATGATGGCGCAGCTCGGCGCTGCGTTGCGAGAGCGAAACATACCCATCCTGCTCGGCCACCGTGCTATGCGCCTGATAGTGAACGAAGCTGGAAGAGTCGTCGGCCTGGAGGTCGATTCTGCTGGTCAGGTGGTCTCGCTGCGAGCTCGTAAGGCCGTGATCTTTGCCACGGGCGGTTATGTGCACAATCCGGACTTCGTCGCGAATTATCAGCGCAACCATCTGTACGGTTCCTGTGCCATGCCCTGGGCAACCGGAGATTTCATCAATATTGCCGGCGCCGCCGGCGCCCGGCTGGGCAACATGTCCGGCGCATGGCGTACTCAAATCCTGCTCGAAGAGGCGCTGCAGAGTTCCAAGTTGGCGGCCGGGGTCTTTTTCCCGCCCGGGGATTCGATGCTCCTGGTCAACAAGTACGGTGTTCGAGTCGTAAACGAGAATCGCAATTACAATGATCGGACCGAGGCGCACGGCATCTATGACGCTTCGCAGGCGGAGTATCCGAATCAGTTGCTGTTCATGATTTACGATCAACGAACCGCGGAGGCGTTTGCCGGCGCCTATCCGCTGCCGAGCAAACCGAGCGGGGCAACGCACGTCATGACGGGCGATTCACTGAAGGGCCTGGCTGAGCGAATCGAGCAACGATTGAAGGAAGTCTCGTCCCGTACGGGCGGTTTCTCGCTGGCACCGTCATTTGCCGATAATTTGAAGGCGACGATAAGCCGCTTCAATGGATTCGCGCGCTCCGGAGATGATCAGGACTTTCACCGTGGCGATGCCGCCTACGATAGTGAGTGGCATCTGGTTTTTTCACCGATGCGAACGGATACCGAGTGGCCAGCCAACGATGGACCCAGCGTGACCATGCACCCGCTCAGGGACGAGGGCCCATACTACGCCATCATTCTCGCCGCCGGTGCGCTCGATACCAATGGCGGCCCGGTCATCGACGCCAGCGCGCGCGTGCTCAATACCGAGGATCAGCCGATTGCCGGGCTATACGGCGCAGGCAACTGTATTGCCAGCCCATCGCGGGAGGCCTACTGGGGAGCTGGCCACACCCTGGCGCTCTCGCTCACTTTCGGCTACATCGCCGCGAACGCCGCACATCGCGAGCCGCGGGACGATGCCTGACCGAGAACGATGATCCGGATACTTGCGCTTGTTTTGCCGTTGGCATCCTGTTCTTCAACCGCGGAGATCATCAGTTTCAATGAGGGTGTGCTTCCGATCCTGAATCGGCATTGCGTGATGTGTCATCTTCCTGGCGCCGAGCAAGCTGAACTGGGTCTTTATCCGGACGCCTGGTCTCAGTTGGTCGGGATCCCCTCGAGCCAGAGTTCACTGTCACGGGTCGAACCCGGGTTTCCGGGCAAAAGCTACCTGTACTTAAAGCTCGTTGGGGCGCAGGAAACAGTGGGTGGCAGCGGTTTACAGATGCCATTTCAGCAAAATCCGCTCGACCCGGCTCAGATCGAAGCGATCCGTTTGTGGATCGAGCAAGGCGCAAAACAGAATTGATAAGGATGAAGCAATGGCTAATGACAACCAGAATCAAGCGCAGATCGACATCCTGCTAGGGCGGATCGACGAACTCGAAAGCAGGGCGGCACTGCGTGATCTTGTCACGGACTATTGCCTTGGCTTCGACAATCATGATTGGGAACGGTTTATCTCGATCTGGCATGCCGATGCTGTATGGGAGATCGGCCCACCGTTCGGCACGTTCAGTAATCATGAAGGAATCCGCAAGGCGGTGTACGAAGTCTTGTATCCGCTCTGGCGCGAGACCCACCATCTGACGTCAAACCTGCGCCTGACCTTCGACGATCCAGACCATGCCCACGGAATCTGCAACGTTGACTGTATGGGCGCGACCGCTGATGACGTGGTGCAGATGATCAGCGCCACATACACGGATGACTTTGAACGACGTAAAGGCATTTGGAAAATCGCCAGGCGCGGTGTGGTCATTCATTATTTCAACCCGATCCCCGGCGCAGAGATGAGCTCGCCATCAGACGCTGCCGATTGACGCGCGCGTAGAGTCTGGCGCATGAACGAACAAAGTAACGGACGACTGGACGGCAAAATTGCAGTCGTCAGCGGCTCCGGTCAGGGAATTGGCGAAGCAATCGCCCGTTTGTTCGCCCGCGAAGGCGCTGAAGTGGTCGTGAATGCGCGCACGGAGAAACACATCAGGCGCGTCGTCGATACCATTGTGCAGGAAGGTGGAATTGCGCATGGTGTCACAGCCGACGTCGGTTCCCTGCAAGGTGTAGATGCACTGATCGATTCTGCGGTAAAGCGGTTTCAGCACATAGACATTCTGGTTCATAACGCCGGAATATTCCCATTCAGTCTATTGGAAGATCTGGACGATGATGCATGGAACGAAGTTATTGGCGTGAACCTGACCAGCGCTTACCGTCTGACACACGCCTGCATTCCGCATATGAAAGAGCGGGGTGATGGAAGAATTCTCTTCACGTCATCGGTACAGGGAAATCGTGTCGCGGTACCAGGCTGTGCCCATTATGCTGCGTCGAAGGCCGGAATCAATGGCTTCATCCGGGCAGCGGCATTGGAGCTTTCGTGCTACGGGATTACGGTCAATGGCGTCGAGCCAGGACTGGTGCTGACCCCGGGGACCGAGAATGTGATTTCCAAAGAAAAACAACGGCAATGGGCGAAGTATGTACCGCTCAAACGCTGGGGCGAGCCCTTTGAAATTGCCCACGCAATGCTCTATTTAGCCAGCGCGGAAGCGGGCTATGTAACCGGCCAGACTCTGATCGTGGACGGTGGCGCACTGCTCCCGGAGAGCGGTGCATTCATGGAGTAGTGCATCCGTTCGGTTAATTTAAAAGCGCAGGGCGATTCGGGATTATGCAAGAAAAATCACGACGCTGGCCGAAGGGACGGAGTTGCTCAGTGGCCGCAGTGCGCACCTCGCATCTCGCCGTTACAGGCTGCAGACAAACGACAGAGTGGATTACGAGCGCCTAATTTAAGGTCAGGTTGGAGAACAAAATGAGTGCCAAAAAAATGTTGGACGGCAAGGTCATCATTGTCACCGGCGCGGGTCGCGGCATTGGTCGAGGAGTGGCAATGGCATTAGCCGATGCGGGCGCAAAGGTAGTCGTCAATGACCTCGGCGCCAGTGCTGGCGGAGAGGGCGACGACACGAGCCCGGCTACAGAAGTCGTCGAGGAAATCTCTGCTGTTGGCGGCGAAGCCGTGGCAAATTTCAACAGCGTCGCCGAATGGGATAGCGCCCATGAAATCGTTCAGGAGGCTATCGACAGATTTGGCCGCATCGATGGTCTTGTCAATAATGCCGGCATTTTGCGGGATGCCATCTTTCACAAGATGACGGAGGATAATTTTGACATCGTACTGAAGGTTCATCTGAAGGGCTCGTTCAATATGAGTCGCGCCTGTGCGCCTCACTTTCGCCAACAGGAAAGCGGCAGCATGGTACATATGACATCCACTTCCGCCCTTATCGGCAACCTCGGTCAGGCGAACTACATGTCTGCCAAGTTGGGTATCGTCGGTCTGTCAAAAAGCATTGCGCTCGACATGGCTCGCTACAATGTACGCTCCAACTGTATTTCTCCATTCGCATGGGGCCGCCTGTTCGGCAATGTACCCACCGATACGCCGGAACAAAAAGCGCGGGTTGAGATCATCAAGCAAATGACGCCGGAAAAAATTGCTCCGCTGGCCACGGCGCTTCTTAGCGATGCCGCCAAAGACGTCACGGGGCAGATTTTTGCCGTGCGCAATAATGAGATCTTTCTCATGAGCCAGTCGCGGCCGATTCGCACAGCCCATACGGCGGACGGGTGGACTCCGGAAACGGTCAGCGAACGGGTGCTCAGCGCTTTCAAGCCATCGATGTATGCTCTGGATCGCACCGCCGATGTTTTCACCTGGGATCCGGTGTGATCGCCGGGAAGTAGGCTATGTCACTGAATTATGAAAAGATTCTGAATTGGCCCTTCGAGGATGTCATACAGAGCTATACCGAAAGGGACTCGATTATTTATGCTCTGAGCCTTGGCCTGGGTTTCACTCCGACCGACCCGGGCGAATTGAAATTCGTCTATGAGAAAGGCCTGGTAACTTTTCCGACCATGGCCGTCGTGCTGGGGCATCCCGGACCGTGGATGACAAACCCTGAAACCGGCATAGATTTCGTCAAAGTGCTCCATGGCGAGCAACATCTGGAGATCCACAAACCGTTGCCGACAGAAGGCAGCATCGTTGGCCGAACCAGAGTTGTAAACGTCGTTGATAAAGGGGCAGGTAAAGGGGCGCTGATCATCACCGAGCGCAAGTTGTATGAAAAAAAGACGGGTGACTTACTCAATACCCAAAGCGCCACCATTTTTGCCCGTGGCAACGGCGGCTTTGGTGGCCCGGTAACCTCCGGTCCAATACCGCATGCACTGCCGGACCGCGAGCCGGATACCGTGGTCGATATACCCACATCGACTCAGGCGGCGCTGCTCTATCGGCTGAACGGCGATTACAATCCTTTGCACGCCGATCCGAAGCTTGCGGAAAACGCGGGTTTCGATGCACCCATATTGCATGGCCTTGCCAGTTACGGCATAGCAGCCCGGGCCGTTCTCAAAGCCTTCGATATCGAGGATGCATCTAAACTGGAAAGTTTCGGCCTGCGATTCTCAGCGCCGGTCTATCCCGGTGAAACCATCCGTACCGACATATGGAAAGACGACGATAACGTATCGTTTCGCGCACGGGTTGTGGAACGCGATGTGCTCGTACTTAACAATGGCCGAGCCGCAATAGAATCGAACGATGTGGATCACACTACGTCGTAGAACTGCAGATCCATTTCCTCGGCCAGCGCCTCGAGAAGTGGTGGTACCAGGTCCTCGTGGGACGGCGAGTCTTGATGTTTCTGGAATGCGGCCTCGTCCTTGAACCGGGAGTAGACGACATAGGTGTTGGTTTGTTCGCGGTGCTTGATGAAGTCGTAAACCAGAGTATCCGGCTCCGTGTCATGGGTGATATCTGACAGTTGTTGCTGAATTTTTTCGAATTCGGCCACTTTTTCCGGTTTGACAACCAGTTTAGCGATGAATGCCATCTGCATTACGGACTCCTTAATATACTTGTGCTTCGTATTTTCCAGATCAGTCGTCGCTGATCCCCAATTCCGTCATGATCTGATCGCGAAGACGAAATTTCTGTATCTTGCTGGTGGACATCGGCCACTCGGTGACGAAGCGAACATAGCGGGGTACCTTGTATGAGGCGATCTTGCCTTTGCAAAAGTCGATCAACTCCTGTTCGGTGACTTCCTGATCGTCATATTTTTCCACGAAAACAGCTGCAACCTCCTGCAAGCGGGCATCGGGCACACCCACCACCTGGGCCAGCTTCACTGCGGGATGCCCTGCCAGAAAGGTTTCGATTTCTGCCGCAGCCACATTCTCGCCACCCACCTTGAGCATATCCTTCGTGCGCCCGTGAAACATGATCTGACCTTCGGCATCGAAGGAGCCGATGTCGCCGGTGTGGAAGAAGCCATCGGCCTCGAAAGCCTCGGCTGTTTTCTCCGCGTCCTTGTAATACTCTTCTATCAGGCAATAGCCGCGGACAAGAATCTCACCGCGTTCACCGGTCGGTACTTCATTGCCATCCGGATCGGCAATTTTTACTTCCAGACCCGGCAAGGGTGTTCCCAAACGCGTGCAACGGGCCTCCAGGCTGTCGGTCAGTTCACTGGTGCAGACTGTGCCGGCGGTCTCGGTCATGCCATAAGTGCCTACGTAGATTGCGTCCGGCATGGCCTCCAGCATCGCCTCCTTGATACCGGGCGGTTGAACCGCAAAATTGCTGTTCATCAATGTGATGCGGCTCAGGTCTGTCTTGGAGAAGTTCGGATGATGGATCAGATCCGACATGATGGTCACGAAGCAAGGATAGGTAGCTGTCGCTCGTTCCGCTTCCAGCATTTCGAGAGCGACGCCGGCATCGAAATAACTCATGGTGAGGTAGGCGCCGCCGACATCAAAAATTGCAACCATGGGTAATATTGCGGCGATGTGAAACATCGGTAGCGGTGACCAGAATCGATCCTCGTGTTTGAGTTGGTAACGAAAACGGCCCAGCGCGATGCTGTTGCGGATAATCGCTTCGTGACTCAATACACAGCCTTTGGGGTTTGCAGTGGTCCCCGAGGTGTACAGCATCAAGCCCGGATCCCTGATGCGGGCCCGCATGCGGGTAATCTGTACTTCGTCCACGGAATGCTCCGCAGCCATCTGGTCGAATTGAGACTCCGTGACCAGGCCATTGGGCTTGGAAGACCCCAGTAACACTATGTTCCGCAGTCTCGGGGCGCTCTTGATTTTCAATTTGAGCGGATCTGCTGCCCGATCCAAACCCGGGAGGCCTGCCGTGAGCCGTTCGACGAAATTGACATGTTCGGCGATCTGGTCCGTGGTGACTATCGTGACCAGATCGGCATTCTCGATCAAATAAGACAGTTCCCCGGACTGATAGCGGGCATTAATAGGCACCGAAACCGCGCCACACAATGCAATACCGAAAAAGCACTCGGGAAATTCCATACAGGTGGGCAGCAAGAGACCGACGTGATCCCCCGGTTGCACGCCCAGGGCCTGCAATCCCCTCGCTCTCTGGTAAGCGCGTTCGACGAGTTCCGCATAGCTCTGACGGCGATCCGGAAATACAATAGCGTCGGTGTCAGGATACTCGTTCGCCGCACGCAACAGCAGATCACCGAGCGTGGTGGCACCGATCGGGTTTTCAAATGCCGGGAGAGTCACGATTGGGGGCCGACAGCAAATGCGTCAGTCGATAGGATCCAGGTACTCGCGAACATAGGCTGGATCTCCGTCCAGGCAATCCAGCAGCGGCGGCGCGATTTCGGCCAGATACTCGGAATGCATATGTATTTCCTCGGCCGCTTCATCGGTAAAGGACTCCACGACTGCGTAACATCGCGGTTCACGTAATTTGAAGAAGCGATAATAGAGGATGTCCGGCTCGTTTTCGGCGACCTTCTTCGCGAGCGCCTGGCAGTGCCCGATGAACTCCTGTTCGCGACCCTCTTTTACGGTCATTCGGGCGATAAAGGTTATATTGGCCAAAGTTTTACCTCTCTGTCAGGGGCGATCCATCGCAAAAAGAATAACAGCATCGGCGAGCACAGAAAACCGCGCTGGCAAAAGGGGGGCCGATGCTACGATAGCCATTCCAGACCAGCGGCCGGAAAAACCATTTGAACGACAGCAATTTTCGAGATCTGGCCGATATCGCAGAGATACCTGACGGGAGCAGCAAGTCTTTCCAGGTATCTGGCCACGACATTCTGATCTGTCACACCAAGGGTGAATTCTTCGCAGTCGAGAATAAATGCTCGCACGCGAAGGCCAAGCTGGAGGGCGGGCGCTTGCGGGCGTATCGCCTGATTTGCCCCTTGCATGGCGCCTGTTTCGATGTTCGGGACGGCAGCGTCAAAGGCGCGCCCGCCACCGCGCCAATTCGCGTCTATCCCCTGCGGGTGATCGGCGACCGCATTCGGGTGTACCTCGAGCCGCAATAATACCGATGCGGAACAATCATTTAGCAAGCTGCTCGACGCGATAACCCAGACGCGGAAAATGAATGACGAGGTCGCCGAAATCATCTGTCGAGCGATGGATGGCGAGTTCCAAAGCCGATGCCCGCAATACGTTACCCTCGACGGCGCCTCGCAAGGAGAAATCATCGGGCATCACTTTGACAGGCATGCCGGCTTCGAGACCTTGCGCGTCATTTGCAGCGATTTCACCAGTGAGGTCCGGTTGGCTTTCCTGCGCCACACGGTGGGCCTCGGCCACGTCAATCGGCTGCCGGTCGCCTTGACCCAGTTTCGCCACCCGTGCCTCCCAGGCTGGCAGGTACTTGAAATTTTGAAATAGCTTTTCGGTGACCGGCATCGCCGCCCGCGTGAACCACGGCACGCCGAAAGCCTGAATATCCGCCAGACCAGCTTGATCACCGGTCAGAAAGGAACGCCCGTCGGCGAGTTGCGCATCCAGCAGCGCGGCACTTGCGCACAACTGTGCCATGGCGTGCCCCGTCTCTTTGTCCATATTGTCGAAATCCAGGTGGGCGAAAAGCGCCTGCCGGTCGTCCCGGAATGCCGCATCCCAGTCAGGGCCCAGCAGTGCCAGCGCCATCTTGAGACCCGCCTGAAAAAACTCATCGCTCCATTTCACCAGTGCGTAGGCCAGGCCTGCGTCTGCCGCTGGAAAAAATGTAGGCTTGGGATATCGACGTTCCAGTTCCCGGGCAATGCACTGGGTATCGATGTATATATCGGCGCCGAGTTGCATCACCGGGGTGCCCCGATAGCCACCGGTCAGGCAGACCAGATCCGGCTTGGGCAAAATCATCGGTGTCTCCACGGAGCTCCAGTCGAGCTTCTTGAGGCCCAGCATGCGCAGCGCCTTTTGAGTAAACGGTGAGGCGTCGTAGTGATGTAAAATGATTTCCGTCATCGCGTGTGATCCTTTCTGTCGTATTTGGCTTCGTGTTCTTTAACGCGGGCGGCAGTCTGTCCGTAGAGGAATTCGTAGCTCTCCCGATCCACCATCTGCTCGTGGCCCAAAGCGAAACCCCGCATAACGGCCGGCCGTTCACGAATTGCTTCGAACCAGCGCTTCACATGTCGGAAGTCATCCAGATTCTGACCCTGCCGCTCGTGGGACACGATCCACGGCCAGCAGGCGATGTCTGCGATGGAGTATTCGCCGGCGAGGTACTCCGCATCGCGGAGCCGCCGGTCCATCACACCATACAGGCGATTGACTTCATTGGTATAGCGTTCGATGCCATAGGGCACCTTTTCTGTGGCGAACGCCCGGAAATGATGTGCCTGGCCCGCCATCGGGCCCAGGCCCCCCACCTGCCAGAACAGCCAGCTCAATACCGCAATACGCTCGTCAGAAGCCATCGGCAGAAACTGTTTCGACTTTTCGGCCAGGTAAATCAGGATCGCACCGGACTCGAACACACTGGTGCCCGTCTCTTGATCCAGTATCGTGGGTATCTTGTTGTTCGGGTTCAAAGCCAGGTATTCCGGCCGGAATTGCTCGCCGCTGCCGATGTCCACCGGCACGACCTGATAAGGCAGGCCACATTCCTCCAGCATGATCGCGATCTTCAGACCGTTTGGACTGGGGAAGTAGTACAGCTCGATCATCGTTCGCCCGGGCCGGTATCGTCGTCTAAGCCGCTTCAACGCGGTAGCCGATGCGCGGGAAATGAACCACGACCTCACCGGCTAGCGGATCCACGCGCCGGATCGCTATGTCATCGATTGTCAGGCGCAGCAGTTCTCCCGTCACCGGGACGATGCCATAATCGTCGGGTGCCACGGTTACCGGTTGGCCAGCCGACAGCCCGAGTGGGTCGGTAGGATCGACCGAGACAGCCGTATCGGCTTCGGCGTCCCGCGCGACTGCCAAAGCACCGTCCTCACTCATCTCGCTGCGCGCGCCGTGACCGATTGCTGCCATGCGTTGTTCCCAGGCTTCGAGAGAGGCGAACGTCGAAAACAAGCCGGGGGCTTTGGCGATATTTGCACGTGACATCCAGATGACGAAATAAGCCAGCACATCCGCCCAACTTGCCGCGTCACCCAGGAGGTAGCCCCGACCATCGGAAAGCTGCCGGTCAACCAGGGCGGCATGGGCGCGCAACTGCCCGTACAGATGCGGCAGGCTCGTCGGCAGCGTATCAAAATCCATGAAATTGAAAAATGCTTTGCGATCTTCGAGCACTGCTTCGGGTATTTCCTGATTGGTTCCCATGGACAGCCCAGCACCGGGCTCAAAGAACGCCTTATCGCTCCAGGCAGAAAGTGCGAGCGCAAGTCCTTCGTTGCCTGCGGGAAAAAGGCTGGGTTCGGGGCAATGTTGCTCCAATGCCCGGGCGATGCATTGCGTGTCACAGAAGATCTCGGCGCCGATCTGCAATACCGGCGTTTTCCGGTATCCGCCGGTAAGAGCAGTGAGTTTCGGCTTGGGCATGATCAGCGGGATCTGGACAGAGTGCCAGGCCAGGCCTTTGATGCCCAGAACGAGCCGGATCTTCTCGGCGAACGGTGATATATCGAAGTGGTGAAGGATCAATTCGGCCATTTTGTTAGCGTTTGTAAGGACCACTTGAAGTATCTCACCCCGACGGGCGAATAAAAATGAGCCAGCTTTGTTTATTCCGGAAATCTCGCCCCTTATACTTGATGAAGCCTGGTCCGGAATGACCTGTTCCGCCTGCGGCATGGGTTTTCCGGTTGCTGGTTAACCATTAGAAAAAGCGGCACCTTCCATGGAATCAAAGATAGTCGACCATCTGTTAGCCGGCGTTGAATACGAGCGCACGCGCAAGGGTTCGCCGGACGTCTTGCGAGAAGAGAGGAGAAAAAACTTTAATCGGATTCGCAACGGGGACTTGCAGTTTGTGGCGCAGATACAGGAGTCGGTGGGATCACGTGGATTTCACGGAGCGGCTTTAAACTACCAGGAGCGGCGTATCTACCATTGGCATGAGGAACTGGACCGCCGGATCGGTGTGGAGCGTGTACCTGAACATCTGCGCGTTGCGCGGCTTCGCGACAGTCGGGTTACGGAAAGTTGGCGATGACGGAGCGAGGTATCCTGGCATTCGGTGCGTATATTCCGCGCCTGCGACTGCGCCGGGAAACGATTGCAGACGCAGTGGCGTGGCTCAATCCTGGCCTGAAAGCTCAGGCAAAAGGAGAGCGTTCAACATGCGCCTGGGACGAGGACAGTCTGACCATGGCGGTCGAAGCGGCCCGGGACTGTCGACTGGACGGAATGGATGCGCCCGCGAATCTGGTGCTGGCTTCAACGACATTGCCATTTGCCGATCGTGACAATGCCGCAGTTCTGAGGGAAGCGCTCGACCTTCCGGAGCACATCAACACGCTGGACATAAGCAGCTCGCAACGTGCCGGGACAGCCGCACTCGCTAATGCGCTGGGCGCTGAGGCCGGCTCATCGCTGCTTATCGCCAGCGACTGCCGCGAGACGCGCCCAGCCAGTCCCCTGGAAATGCAGACCGGGCACGGTGCGGCGGCTGTGCTGGTTGGCAGCGGTAAGCGACTGCTGGCGCGCTGCCTGGGACATCGTGCCATCAGCCGTGACCTCGTGGATCATTACCGATCCCGGTCCAGTCGCTTCGACTATACCCTGGAGGACCGCTGGGTCCGGGACGAGGGCTTCTTCAAGATCATTCCAGACACCGTATCGGCGCTGCTGCAGGAACTCGGTGTTAAGCCCGACAGCATCGATCACATCATTCTTCCTGCTCCGGCGCGAGTGGCAAAGCGGCTCTGCAAGATTCTGGGGCTTGAGGAATCGGCGCAGGTCGATGATCTTGCCGCTCAGTGCGGCCATACCGGTGCCGCACACCCGTTGCTCCTATTGGTGGCAACGCTGGAACAGGCCGCAGCAGGCGCCAAAATACTTTCGGTCGGCTTCGGCCAGGGCGCCGACGCCTTCCTGTTCGAGACAACAAAGCAACTTTCGAGCTACCAGCCTCGACTCGGCGTTGCCGGGCATCTGAAACGCCGCCACGAAGAGTCCAACTACGTCCGTTATCTGAGCCACCGGGGCCTCGTATCGGTCGATCGGGGGAACCGCGCGGAATTCGACAATCGCGCAGCACTGACGACCTTCTACCGTAAGCGTGACATGGTGACCGGCTTCAAAGGCGGACGCTGCGAGGCTTGCGGTACCGTTCAGTTTCCACGGGCCGCGATGTGCGTCAACCCCGAATGTCGTGCCATGGACACTCAGACATCAATATCGCTGTCCGGGATGACCGGGCGGGTGAAATCGTTCACGGAGGACTGGTTGGCTGCCACGCCCAATCCACCTTTGCAGTACGGCGACATCGAGTTGGAAGGTGGTGCCGTCATCATGATGGAAATTACCGACTGCGAACCAGGTACGCTGAAAGTTGGTACCGTCGTCGAAATGCATTTTCGTATCAAATCAGTGGATGAACGACGCGGCTTTACCCGATACTTCTGGAAACCGAGCCCGGTTGAGGAGCGATAAAAAATGCCGGAAGGGATACGTGACAAAGTAGTGATATTGGGGATGGGCTGTGCCCGTTTCGGTGAGCGTTGGGATGCCGGTCCGGAAGAGCTGATGTTGGAGGCGTTCACGGAGGCGCTGGACGATGCGGGAATCGAACGGGACCAGATCGACGCAGCCTGGTTTGGGGTTTTCTTCGACGAACAGAGCGTGGGTAAATCAGCCCTGCCTCTGTCCATTGCGCTGCGCTTGCCGAACATCCCGGTAAGCCGCGTCGAGAATCTTTGTGCAACGGGTTCCGAAACTCTCCGCGGCGCCGTTTACGCGGTCGCGTCAGGGGCTTGCGATTTTGCTCTCGCCCTCGGCATGGAAAAGCTCAAGGACGTGGGCTATGCGGGATTGCCCGAGCGTTCGAAGGGCAGCTTCGACGACCTGTATGTGCCGAGCTACACGGCTCCCGGTGCGTTCGCCCAGTTGGCCAGCGCCTACGCCGCACGCACCGGAATCGAAATGGCCGACCTGAAGCGCGCCATGGCTCACGTGTCCGTCAAGAGTCACCAGAACGGGGCGCTCAACCCAAAGGCACACCTGCAAAGGCCGATCACGATGGAGCAGGCGCTCGAAGCACCCATGGTCGCTTATCCGCTGGGACTGTACGATTGTTGTGGCGTCAGCGACGGCGCCGCCTGTGCCATCGTAACGACACCAGAGCTTGCCCACAGCCTCGGCCGAAAGGACATGGTGGCGATCAAGGCGCTGCAGCTTGCGGTCAGTAATGGCGCGGAGGCGGGCCATGCGTCCTGGGATGGCAGTTATTCGCTGACCACGCGTGTGGCCGCCGAGCGGGCCTACGCCGAGGCAGGTATTACTAATCCC
>SMUY01440532.1_pt1 | contig 13606 bp, 13 predicted proteins | sample 2456441 | NCBI WGS metagenome assembly SMUY01 (sample SAMN11095931, study PRJNA526329) | marine sediment metagenome | biome: Marine sediment; feature: Surficial sediment; material: Deep marine sediment; isolation source: Hadal surficial sediment | place: Pacific Ocean | collected 2014-11 | depth...
AAAACCCCGGCCTCCGCCAAACCCCCGGCCGCCTCTAAAACCCCGGCCTCCGCCAAACCCCCGGCCGCCTCCTCTGGCTATTTGCGTTGCATCAATTCTTCCACCTCCGCTAAAACCTCTGCTGCCACTTCTCAATCCTCGACCGCCTCTAAAACCACGGCTGCCACCTCTCATTCCCCGGCCTCCACTAAATCCTCGGCCGCCTTTAAAACCACGGCTGCCACCTCTCATTCCCCGGCCTCCGCTAAAACCTCGGCCTCCACTAAATCCCCGGCCACCACCTCTAGCACCACCACGGCCACCACCGCCTCTTCTGGCGATTTTAAGTCCACTAACATGGGGCTGTCGCCCACTCATGTGTGACCCTCCGGCAAGCTGTCCACCTATAGCATAGTGTTCACTTCCACCACCATGCCCACCCCCGCTACGTGCCGCTGCCCATATTGAGCCACTTGTAATTGATCCAAGTAGGACGATAATAAGGCTCAGTAATTTGATCGTTTTCATATCAACCTCCCCTAATGGGTTATATAAGTAAGGTTAATTGGGTCTTTCAACTACCTGTTCTAGTCAGCACACGTCACCGCTTAGTTTTTATCCTTCATCTGAAAGGTGAGGTTCTCGATGAATGGCTGATAGTAATATAACGCATTAAGATCAACTTGGTTGTCATTTGGCATGTTCAATTTGGTAATTTTATTTACAAATATTTGAATGTTTCCCAAATTTTTCCAAATTTACAATTGGTTTGGGTTTCCACCCAGACTTACGATGTTCGGCCACGATATCGGTGAAGATACCACCACGCACGTAGAATTTGGCAGTGAGGCGCATATATTTCGGTTTTATAGCGGCCACCATATCATCAAGAATTCGGTTCGTGACAGCTTCGTGAAACGTATTCTCATTTCGATAAGACCAGATATAGAGTTTGAGACTTTTAAGCTCAATGCATTTTTTGTCAGGGATATAATCAAGAATCAGAATTGCAAAGTCGGGCTGTCCAGTTTTGGGGCATAGGCAAGTAAACTCTGGAATTTCCATGTGAATATGGTAATCCCGCAAAGGAGTCGGGTTGGGGAAAGTTTCCAATTTTTTCGTGGGCTGTATGGGCATTCTCTTATCAAGGACAAATCGGTTAAAATATCTATCTTATGTGTATTTTTCGAAAGCGTTTAATAAAGTTGTTTCCTCATTGCTCCATGCACGCCCAATTATAACTGGTTACAGGCAATAAATTGCGTCTCTCCCATATCAAACTTGCTGGTTTTAAAACTTTCGCCGATCCCACTGATATCCCTGTTCCTAGTGATTTAGTTGGTGTTGTCGGCCCCAACGGTTGTGGAAAATCCAATGTGATCGATGCAGTACGCTGGGTATTAGGGGAATCAAGGGCATCTGCTTTACGGGGTGAATCCATGCAAGATGTGATTTTTAATGGTTCTGCTACTCGTAAGCCAGTGGGACGTGCCAGTGTGGAATTGATATTTGATAACAGTTTGGGTAAGGCAGGAGGCCAATGGTCAAGCTATGCAGAAATTTCTATCAAACGGGTGTTGCAGCGGGATGGTGAATCAATCTACTACACGAACAATATTCACGTTCGGCGGCGGGATATAGCTGATATTTTTCTTGGCACCGGTATAGGTAACCGCGGTTACGCTATTATTGAGCAAGGGATGATCTCCCGAATAATTGAAGCCAAACCGGAAGAGTTGCGTGTATTTCTAGAAGAAGCTGCCGGGGTTTCCAAATACCGTGAACGTCGCCGTGAAACTGAATTGCGTTTAGCCGATACTCACGAGAATCTCTTGCGTGTGGATGATATTCGTCAAGAACTAGAAAAACAGTTACAGCGCTTAGAAGAGCAAGCTAAGGTTGCTGGTAAGTTTAAGGATATGCAGGGTCAACTGAGTACAGCACATAATTTTTTGTGGTTGGCGCGCAAACAGGAAGCGGCGACTCAACGTATTCGTACAGAAAAGGAAGTTGAGCGACTGGAATTAGAATTGGAAGCAGAGACTTCATGCCTTCGTGATGCAGAAAAGCGCTTGGAAGAGGGACGCACCCAACATTATGCAGCTAGCGACAGCTTGCACCAGGGGCAGGGCGAGCTATATGCTGCCAACGCGGAGGTGGCACGTATCGAACAGCAGACAGAACATTTGCGTGAGAATCACCAACGTATAGAGCAACAAATCACAGCAGCCAAGAATCAGATTGAGCATCATGAGGAGCAAGTGGAGAATTCTGCCGAGAATTTAGATCGCTGGCGTAAAGAACTTGAACAGGCAAGCCTGGCACTTAAAGTTGGCAAGGAAAAAGTTGCAGCAGAAAATGAGAAATTACCGCAGACGGAATCGGCTTTTCGTTTGTGTCAGGAGAAATTGAGTGAAATCCAGCGTAACTTACTTTTGACCGAACAGGCTGAGCAGCTAGAAGAAAGCCATCGTGCTCACGCCGAGAAAGCTTTACAGCAACTGGAATCAAGAAAAGAAAGACTTCTTGAGGAGCAAGGGGCGTTGCCGCGACCCGATGATGAAGGGTTATTGCGATTGCAAAAAGAAGTAGAGAGTACTGAGGTGGAGTTGAAACTAAAACAGGAATCACTTACACAAACTGAAAATCTATTACCCAATGCAGAAGAAGTCAAACATGAAATTGCACACGAAACGCAAGCGATGGAACAGCAGATCACCCAAACGGAGGCCCAATTTTTCGCCTTGGAGCGCCTGCAGCATCGTCTTGAGGATAATGAGGGATTGAGCGAGTGGCTTACGAAACACCAACTAAACACATTGCCACGTCTATGGCAGAGTATCCAGATTGAGAAAGGCTGGGAAGACGCACTGGAATCGGTGTTACGCGAGCGACTTAACAGTTCGTCCCTTGAGCGGTTAGAAGTCGCACAGGATTGGGTGGGCGATACTCCCCCTGGAAAATGGACGTTGTTCGAGGCAACAGCTTCATCTATACAGACACCGAAGAATGAGACTTTTCATGGTAAAGAGGGATGGAAGTCGCTGGATTGGTATCTGACTTGTGACGACACAGGAATTAAATCTGTGCTGGATGAATGGCTGAGCGGAATTTTCGTAGTTGAAAGTGTACAAGATGGTCTCTTGCAGCGTACAAAGCTGGTTCCCGGTGAAATGCTGGTTACGCGTGAGGGCCATTTATTTACTCGCCATAGCCTTACGTACTATGCGCCTGACTCGCAACTGCACGGGGTGTTGGTACGTCAGAGAGAAATAACCCAGATCAAAGGTGAAGTGGAAAAATTGAGGATTAGTCTTACCAAGAAGAAATCCGAGCTGGTAATAGCTGAAGAAGATTGTAACAAACTAGGAGCATTAGTCTCGCGCTTACGTCTTGATAGTGAAAAACTTCAGCAACAGCTTCATGATTTACAAATGCAGACATTGAAACTAACTCAATTAGCTGAACGTTCCAATCAGCGTGACAATCAGATTTCAGTTGAGCTGATGGAAATCAGACAGCAGATCGATGTAGAGGCTTCCCAGAAACAAAGTGCCGAAGCAAAGTTGATGGAATATAAAGATCAGATTCTGGTTTTGCAAGGACAAGTAGAACAGGAAGAGCAGGCAGGGGAGGTAGCGGAAAAGTCTCTTAATAGTCAGCGGCAACTTGTACAGAATGTTGTGAGGGAAATGCAAGAGGCCGCATTCTATGAAAAGACCTGTCAGAATAAAATTATCGAAGTAGAGAGTGCTATTCTTAGCATTAATGAGAATTTTGTTACGCTCAAAGCTAATTTGGAACGATTAAAGCAAGAGCAGGATAGTTTTGATGAGGCCACATTGCACAATCAATTACAGGAGTGGTTAAAGCTACGTGAGCAACGTGAGCAAGTTCTAACAACAGCACGCAATACTCTTGAAGATGCAGCCAAAGGATTACAAGAAATAGAGCAGGAGCGTATAACTTTCGAGCAGAAGTTGCATCCTCTGCGAGAATCTATCAGTCAGGCGTGCCTTAAAGAGCAAGAGGCACGCATTACAGAGAATCAATTTGGCGAACAATTAAAAGAAGCTGGAGCGGACGAGGAGGAGTTGCTTAGGATCATAGGTAAAAAACGACCCTCTAAATTACAGGCTGAGATTAATCAACTTAATACCGAAATTGATGCCTTGGGTGCAGTGAATCTTGCCGCTTTGGAGGAACTGCATGCATTTCAAGAGCGCAAGGCTTATCTAGATTCACAATCCAATGATTTGAAGGAAGCGGTAGAAACCATGGAAAGTGCTATTCGACGAATTGATCGAGAAACTCGTGAACGCTTACTGGAAACTTTCGACAAGGTTAATGGTCATTTAGATGAAATGTTTCCCACTTTATTTGGTGGTGGAAAAGCAAAACTGATATTAAGTGGAGAGGAGATTCTTGATTCCGGCGTGCAAATCATTGCACAACCACCTGGCAAGAAGAACAGCTCGATCCATTTACTGTCCGGAGGAGAGAAAGCACTCACAGCGCTGGCATTGGTATTCTCGTTGTTCAAGCTCAATCCTGCTCCATTCTGCCTGTTGGATGAGGTGGATGCTCCACTGGATGACAATAACACTGAACGATTCTGCGATTTATTAAGGAAAATGTCGAATCAGACTCAGTTTGTATTCGTCAGTCACAATAAAATTACCATGGAAATGGCAAAACATTTGATAGGCGTCACAATGCAGGAACAGGGTGTTTCACGGGTAGTTGCGGTGGATCTCGAAGAAGCTGTCAAACTCAGTGAAGTGGCTGAGGTGGGATAACGCATAGGTTGAATGAATATGAGTGATTTACAAATCAGTTTGATCGCTATCGGTTTCGTGGTAATTGGGGGTGTTGTTTTCTTCAATTGGATGCAGCAGCGACGCTATCAGCGTGGCACAGAAGACGCATTTAAACATAAGTATAAAGATGTTCTACTAGAGCCGGACAAGTCTACTTCTAAAGAGGAGAGAATCGAGCCGCAATTTGGCAAGGAGATGCCAAAGGATCTTCAAGTAGAGCCAAGTGTAGAAGCAAAAAAGCCAACCGAGATTGATCGACCAGATTTGGAGCCTTTAGCTGCGACTACTGAGTCAACTAAACCAGTAAAAGTATATAGTAACGGTGTAATAGATTATGTGGTGAGCATCCAATCTGATACACCCATTGCCACCACTACAGATCTGGCAGAAATGTTGCAGAGGAAGTTCGATTTTGGAAAGCCAGTACGATGGTTTGGGCAAAGAGATGTGGGCGAATTTTGGGAAGAAATCACTATAGAAGCTAATTCTGAGAGTGATTATACTAGCTTAAAAGCCTGCTTACAGCTTACTGATCGCTCTGGTCCTGTTAGTGAAGTCAGTTTATCTGAGTTTCGCGATACGGTGCGAAATTTTGCGGAAAACATAAATGTAGTTGCTGATACCCCTGATATCCAAGAGGCGCATTCACAGGCAGTATTACTTGACCAGTTTTGTGCAGAAGTAGATGTCATGATTGGTATCAATATTATCAGCAAGGATGGTGGTGCATTTACTGGAACTAAAATTCGTGCATTAGCAGAAGCATCTGGCTTTAAACTCGAGGGAGGAGGGGGTGTGTTTAGCTTCCGCGAGGCAAATGACACCGTTAAATTTACCCTCAACAACTATGAATCAACACCTTTTTTACCTGATAACATTCGAACACTCACTACAAATGGTATTACGTTATTGCTCGATGTACCCAGAATTACAAATGGCGAAAGAGTATTTGACCAAATGACCCATCTCTCCAGAATTTTTGCAACCACCCTAGGCGGTGTTATGGTAGATGATAATCGAGTCCCATTAAGTGATAGTGGAATCGAAAAAATTAAGCAGAAGTTGAGTGGCATCCAGTCCATAATGAAATCACGTGATTTCCCTGCTGGTAGTGAGATTGCGCTGAGGCTATTTGTGTGAATGAGTATTCCGGAATACATATCTCAGCAGGTACTTGAACTGCGCGAGGCTATCGAACAACATAATTACAGGTATTCAGTGTTAGATGCACCAAGTATTCCTGATTCTGAGTACGATAAACTTTTTCTGGAGTTACAAAAACTTGAACAATGTTATCCTCAACTAGTTACACTTGACTCCCCTACCCAACGCGTAGGTGCGGCACCACTTAAAGAATTTTCCCAGATTACCCATCGTTCACCAATGCTCTCTCTTAGTAATGCGTTTGAGACAGCAGAAGTAGGGGCATTTGGCCGGCGTATAGGAGAGAAATTGGGAATTGATAAAGTTGAATATGAAGTGGAGCCAAAATTTGATGGCCTCGCGGTAAGTTTACTTTACAAGAATGGTTCATTTGTGAAAGGTTCTACCCGAGGTGATGGCCACATCGGCGAAGATGTTACGTTAAATTTACGTACAGTCAAATCGATTCCCTTACATATACAAACTAGCACAAATAAAGATCGTATACCTGCCTCACTTGAAATACGTGGTGAAGTTTTAATGTTGAAGGAAGATTTTGAAAAACTTAATCGGCAACAGCGAAAAAAGAATGAGAAAGAATTTATGAATCCTCGCAATGCAGCTGCTGGTTCTTTGCGTCAGCTTGATCCTAGCGTAACTGCCACTCGTAGACTTACTTTTTTTGCCTATGGTATTGGGGAGCATGAAGATGAAGAAATACCTCGTGACACACATAGCAACATACTGAAATATATATATTCTAGAGGCTTTCCCATAGCTAAAGAACGTGATGTTGTACACGGTTCAGCAGCATTATTATCGTATTATCAAAAAGTAAAAGAACTTCGTGAACATCTGCCCTATGACATAGATGGAGTGGTTTACATAGTTAATAGTCTAGCGCAGCAGAAGAAACTGGGTTTTACATCCCGCGCGCCACGTTTTGCCTTAGCACATAAATTTCCAGCACAAGAAGTAGTGACTGAACTGTTGGGTATTGATGTGCAAGTGGGTAGAACTGGAGTTTTAACACCAGTTGCTAGACTGGAACCAGTATTTGTCGGTGGTGCTACCGTGGCCCATGCAACGTTACACAATGAAGATGAAGTCAATCGAAAAGATGTGAGTATTGGTGATAGCGTTATTGTACGACGTGCAGGCGATGTAATTCCTGAGGTGGTGGGGATAGCAGAAAAGTGCCACCCTCGAAATGCGAATCGATTCACTATGCCTGAAAAGTGTCCGGCGTGTGGAGCTAAAGTTGAGCGTATACCAAATGAATCAGCGGTGCGCTGTACTGGTGGACAATTCTGTGCGGCACAACGAAAGAAGGCAATTCAGCATTTTGTATCGCGTCGTGGTATGGATATTGAAGGCCTGGGGGAGAAATTAGTGGATCAACTGGTGGACAAAGGCATAATCAAAACGCCTGCAGACATTTATACACTAAATGAAGAAGAACTCATTAGTTTACCTCACATGGGAAAAAAATCTGCTAGTAACCTGTTGGAGACTCTCAAAAAGAGAAAGAATCCTACGCTGGCACGGTTTATTTATGCACTTGGAATTCGTAATGTGGGCGAGACTACCGCTAAAGAATTAGCTCGAGTTTTTGGCGATTTTAACAAATTAAAAGAAGCAAATGTAGAAACCTTGCAAGTAATACCAGATGTTGGTCACGTTGTAGCCCAAAGTATTACAGATTTTTTTTCGGAGAAACACAATATTAAAGTTATAAATAAGTTTTTTTCAAAACTAGTTGATATAGAGTTGAAAGAAGAAGTAGATATACGCAAAATACAAGATGGAAGCAATACAAGTAAAATTAGTGGAAAAATCTTTGTTTTGACAGGAGCTCTTCCAAACTTATCCAGGGAAGATGCCAAGGAGAAAATTGAAAATCTAGGAGGAAAAGTGACTAGTAGTGTTTCTAAAAAAACAAATTATGTGGTAGCTGGTACTGCCGCTGGCAGTAAGTATGACAAAGCAGTTGAATTAGGAGTAGTTATTTTAGATGAGGCGGGGCTGCTACAATTATTGCAAAATTAAGAGGATGGTTTGTATCTAGTCTACCAAAATATATAACACTCATATGCTTTCTTCTAAAGAGGCAGGACACATACTCGATACCGCTGAGCAAATTTATTCAGCTGCAGTTGTATCAGAAACCGTTAAGCGTATGGCTGCGGATATCACTGTAACACTTTCGGAGAAGTATCCATTGGTATTGAGCGTAATGGGAGGAGCGGTTGTTTTCACCGGGCAATTATTGCCATTGTTGAGGTTTCCACTGAATTTCGATTATTTACATGTCTCCCGCTACAATAATAAAATCCAAGGCGGGGAGGTTGACTGGAGGGTGGAACCTCATGCAAACATAGAGGGCAGAGTAGTTTTGGTGCTGGATGATATTCTTGATGAAGGCATTACTATGGCCTCGATTCGTGAACGGATCATGGGTAACGGCGCAAAAGAATTCTACAGTGCCGTTTTTGCCGATAAGGATATTAGCAAGTCCAAACCCATTCGTGCAGATTTTGTTGGCGTTACACTGCCTGACCGCTATGTTTTTGGCTTCGGTATGGATATATATGGCTCATGGCGAAATTTACCCGCAATTTATGCAGTAAAGGACTGAAACTATGGTCATTTAATCTTTAATCCTGATATTCCAAAAAATATGTTTGCAATCATTGGTGGGACGGGTATGACCCAGCTTTCTTGTCTTGAAATATCTCATCGACAAATAGTGAGGACGCCATATGGTGAACCCTCGGGGCCCTTAACTTTCGGTAGAATCAAAAAACAGGAGATTGTGTTTCTGGCGCGCCACGGTTATGGGAATACCATTCCGCCGCATATGGTGAATTATCGTGCCAACCTTTGGGCGCTACATTCACTGAATCCTACGCGGGTGGTATCTGTCACATCAGTAGGTGGTATTTTTGCCGACCTAACGCCTGGAAAGATTGTCATTCCTGACCAGATAATAGATCATACCTATGGCAGAGAATTTACTTATTTTGAAAATACTGAAAAGCCAATTACTCATATCGATTTTACTGAGCCCTATTGTGGGGTAACCCGTGGGCGCATTATGGAAGCAGCGAAACTAGAAAATGAAAAAATAATTGATGGGGGAGTCTATGCGGCAACTCAAGGGCCACGTCTAGAAACTGCTGCAGAGATCAACATGCTAGAGCGTGAAGGTGCTGATATGGTTGGCATGACTGGCATGCCAGAATCTGCACTTGCAAAAGAGTTGGGCTTGCGCTATGCGACCATTGCGGTAGTGGCCAACTATGCTGCTGGGCGAGGTACAAACAAACATGCCATTCGGTTAGAAGATGTTCATGATGTATTGGAGAACGCTATGTTTGGTGTAAGGAAAATTCTTGAACGTGTGGTAGAACTTGATGGCCATTAAACTCGTTTTGAAAATGGGTGATTCGCGTTTACTGCAAGTGGCGGAGAGAGTAGAAACATTTGATACGCCTGAATTCAAGACCCTAATTCAGGATATGCAAGACACGATGGAAGCTGAGAATGGTGCAGGACTGGCAGCGCCGCAGATTGGTGTGGGCCTACAAGTGGTTATATTTGGTGTAGAGAAAAATTCGCGCTATCCTGATGCAGAAGAAGTGCCCTACACTGTGTTGGTAAATCCTGTAGTTAAACCTATCACACAAAGTATGGAAGAGGATTGGGAAGGTTGTTTGAGCCTTCCTGGCATGCGCGGTATGGTGCCGCGTTTCTCCAGAGTACGCTACCAGGGATTCGACCAGTTTGGAAAATCTATAGACAGAAGCGTGGATGGATTTCACTCCCGTGTGGTGCAACACGAATGCGACCACTTGCAGGGAATACTCTACCCCATGCGTATTACTAATTTTCGTATGTTCGGTTATACAGAGGTGTTGTTTCCTGGTCAGACATTGATGGAGGAGTAGGGTCAGAAATAATTGTTTAAGGTTTTACCACCACCAATATCACTATTGCAATCAGAAGCACTACTGGAATCTCATTGAACCAGCGATAGTAGGTATGACTGTGTTGATTCCGGTCCTGTCTAAAATCAGAGAGCAGCCTGCCACAGAAATAGTGGTAGGCAATTAGCAACGCAACTAGCAAAAGTTTAGGGTGAAGCCAGCTTCCGGATATACCAAAACCCAGCCAGAGCCAAAAGCCAGAAATGATGGTTAATACTGCTCCAGGTGTCATAATCCCATAGTAGAGTTTGCGTTCCATCACCTTGAAACGCTCAACGCTAGGGGGATCGTCACTCATGGCATGATAGACAAATAACCGCGGTAAATAAAAAAGCCCGGCAAACCAGGTAACCATGAATATGATGTGTAGCGCTTTTACCCAGAGCATTTAATTTCCTAATTTTCTTGGAACTGATGATTATAGTAGAAGTAGTTTTATTTTTCTCGGAATTGATCAGTTAATTGTCGGCGTTGGGTCCATTATATTGTATGGAGTATCTATTTGTTCAAACCTCATAATTTCATACAGAAAAAACTTATTTAGTTTGTTTTTAAACCATTTATTATTACTTGGATTAAAAGTAAAAGAGCGCTAATTTAGGAAGTATTGAATTGATGACAGCTCAGATTAAGTGAATCATAGCAAAATAAAGAGAGACTACATGGGAATGATTAAAACACAGGCTGCGGTTGCCTGGGGTCCGGGTCAGCCTTTGAGCATCGAAGAGGTTGACCTGATGCATCCGAAAAAGGGGGAGGTATTGGTGCGGATCGTGGCTACTGGTGTATGTCATACCGATGCATATACGCTTTCCGGAAGCGATCCAGAAGGTAAGTTTCCCACGATTCTCGGCCATGAAGGTGGTGGTATTGTTGAGGCTTTAGGTGAGGGGGTCACCAGCGTTGCCACAGGAGACCATGTGATACCGCTTTATACCCCAGAATGCGGCGAATGCGAATTTTGTAAATCTGGAAAAACTAACTTGTGTCAGGCTATTCGAGCAACTCAAGGACAAGGCCTGATGCCAGATGGTACGACGCGTTTTTTTAAGGATGGAAAACCTATTTATCATTATATGGGGACCTCAACTTTCTCAGAATATACTGTGGTTCCCGAAATTTCTTTGGCCAAAATCAGCAAGGAAGCGCCGCTAGAGAAGGTCTGTTTACTTGGCTGTGGGGTGACGACAGGTATGGGTGCTGTTACCAATACTGCAAAGGTGAAGGCGGGCGATACCGTAGCGGTTTTTGGTCTTGGCGGCATTGGCCTAGCGGTGATAATCGGTGCGGTTAAGGCTAAGGCTGGACGTATCATTGCGATTGATATTAATCCCGTTAAATTTGGAATTGCGCGCCAGCTAGGTGCCACCGATGTAGTAAACCCCAAAGATTACGTCAAGCCGATCCAGGATGTTATTGTAGAAATGACAAGTGGCGGCGTGGATTTCTCCTTTGAATGTATTGGAAACGTCAAAGTGATGCGTTCAGCGCTGGAATGCTGCCACAAAGGATGGGGAGAATCAGTAATCATTGGTGTTGCTGGGGCTGGTGAGGAAATATGTACCCGTCCATTTCAGCTGGTAACAGGACGTGTATGGCGTGGTTCAGCTTTTGGTGGAGTGAAAGGCCGTACGGAACTTCCCGGTTATGTTCAGCGTTACCTTGATGGTGAATATGGACTCGATACTTTTATCACTCACAACATGGGATTGGCCGATATAAATAAGGCGTTTGATCTGATGCATGCAGGAGAATCTATTCGAACGGTTATTCATTTTGGTAAATGATCCCAGTTCTATTAAAGAAGTTTTTAAACTTGTGATTTGCAATATTTCTAAGAATTTTATTTATACCAGATTTTCATTTAGATCCACTATCACAATTAGGTTGTAATAGTGACTCATATGGGATTATCCGACGGTAAAGCTAGGCCATTATTTGAATGACAGCTTTCCAGGAACTTAACTTTTGATTGTAAGACAAGGATGCGTTTGCAGGACTTGTTGATGGAAGACGCGTATAGCGCAGCAATTTAGGTTCAAGCATGTGCTGTACAAGTGTATAAAAACACTTTTCAGCCATAGCACCATTGAAAAAAATATCTGTAATATTTTGATGGGTTGAAAGGAATAGATCGAAATTATTCGGTAAGGCTGAGGTTTTGTCTATATCAGAATCGAGACTGCTATTGCGCGTGCAAGAGGCAAGAGCATCCCAGAGAGCTATACCATTGGATTTCAGTATTTGTATTCTCGAAGCATAGGGCAGTGTTGGGGTGGCAGCTATCAGATCACCCATAATTTGCCAGAAAGAGTTATGGCGATGTGCATAGTATTGCCCGGCCAATAAGGACTCCTTGCCTGGTATGCTTCCGAGGATAAGGATTCTGGCTGTTGAATCCTCGATTGGTGGAAAACTTTTGATATGAGGCATATTGATTATGAGTATATTGATTGTTGAAGCTGATAAATCGATAGAGTAAGTTAAATATTCCAAATCAAAGATTTCTCAGTTTAAAAGCGAAACATTTGCGCTTAATCCAGAAACATATTCAAATTTTGAAGATCCATTCTTTGATGTGCCAGCTGCAATTGTTACAATGACTGGAGTATATATTCCACCTTCAAATATTAATAAAAGGTAGTGCTCTGAAGCGCTTAGTTTGTCCGAATTTTTTCGCTCGTAACAGCTTCAGCAGCTTGCGCCTGTGCAACGTGATCTTCATAAGCTGAGAGTGCCACTTCTGCCAAAATACCGATAATTGCGAGCATAAGCATCGTCATAAGTAGGGTAAGACCGCGTTGAGCCTTCTTTGATTTTATTTGTTTCATTAGTATTCGATTCCTTTTACCTAAAAGATTTTAAACCCACCACTCTAATAGTTCTTACGCGGCCTTTCCTTCACTCTTATTTGGTGCTTATCAAGCCAATCATCTATTACGTCTGTTTTCCATAATAATAGGGTGGTGCCTAGAATAATAATCGGCGGTGGAACACATTGGGGCCTTCTTACAATATCAGCTCGAATCGTGCGCTCAGTCTTATTCAGCAATTCACAGATATGTTTAATGCCGACTATTTTCATTCAGTCCTATCCTTTTTATTGGTGGGTTGTGGGTTGACAAAGATACTACATTCAGGCGGCATCTATCTACCATATTTTGTTGTTGAAACTTGTTAAAGCCAGCCGGAAAAGATGCCGATAATACTAAGGTTAATGAGGACTCATTCTTCATTAACATGCTGCTCGACACATTGGAAATCAAATGGCGCACTGTTTTCTAGAAATATTTATTGTTGCCAACATACTGGGCATCATGCTCTTCGTGATAGGAGGCACAGATTATTATGGATATTAACCCAGGAGATACTGTAAAATTTAAAAAAGGTGATGGTTTTGATTTAATGACTGTTGTGCATACTTGTGGTGATCAAGTTGATTGTGTTTCAGTTATAGATGGAGAATCAAAGAAAGTTACATTGTGTATAGATGACTTAGAAAAGGTTGGTTCTGCCTTATGATTGTTGTTCTTGAGCAATTTTCAACAAAAGTACTTTTATGAAAAGCATAGAAAGATTCATGCTTGCTGTCACGATATGTCAAAGCTGTCCTCATTGCTAGGCCATTTCCTGTGTTGGATAGGGTTTCATAACTTTCGCGTAATCAATCAGACG
>SMUY01378755.1_pt1 | contig 13602 bp, 10 predicted proteins | sample 2456441 | NCBI WGS metagenome assembly SMUY01 (sample SAMN11095931, study PRJNA526329) | marine sediment metagenome | biome: Marine sediment; feature: Surficial sediment; material: Deep marine sediment; isolation source: Hadal surficial sediment | place: Pacific Ocean | collected 2014-11 | depth...
CGTATCTATCGCGATACCCGCTTTTCCAGGGACAAGAGTCCCTACAAGACCCACAGCGGCCTGCAGTTTCGCCATGAGCAGGGCAAGGACGCCCATTGCCCGGGCTACTACCTGCACCTGCAACCCAAGGAGCTCTTCATGGGCGTCGGCATCTGGCGTCCGGACGGCGACACCTTGAGGCTGATCCGGGGCGCCATCGACGCCGACCCGGAGCGCTGGAAGAGGGTCTCCCGCTCCCAGAGCTTCGCCAAGACCTTCGAGCTCGCCGGCGATTCCCTCAAGCGTGCACCCAAGGGCTTCGATCCCGAGCATCCGTTGATCGACGACCTCAAACGCAAGGACTTCATCGCCGTCGCCGGGCTTACCCAGAAGCAGGTCACCAGCGCCGACTTCGTCGAGCAGTTCGCCAAGCTCTGCAAGACCGGCTCGCCGCTGGTGGAGTTCCTCTGCGACGCCATCGACGTGCCCTTCTAGCGCGGACTTTTCAACGGGTCACGACTGCGCGAGCCTGCCTGCGCGAGGGCGACGGCGCGCGAGTATTTCGTTGCTTGGGCTAGCCGGTTCGCTGGCACTCGGTCACCATGCTGGGCTAGCCTGTCGGCGATTTCCCCACCGAGTTTTCGACCGTACCTTCCGGAGGACAATGATGCTTCCCCGTTCCGCTCGCCGTTCCATGTTGGTTCTTGCACTCGTAGCCATTGCCGCGGTGCTGATGCCGCCGTCGTTGATGGCGCAACAGGAGGTCGGCGTCACCGCCATCCGCGCCGGCCACCTCATCGACGCGGAGGCGGGTACGGCGACGGCCGGCCAGGTAATCCTGGTCGAGAACGGCCGCATCACCACCATCGGCGACGCGGGCACGGTGACCATCCCGGCCGGCGCCGAGGTCATCGACCTCTCGGATCAGTTCGTGCTCGGTGGTTTGGTCGACACCCACAACCACCTGGCGCTGACCTACAAGCAGGACCCGGAGAGCAACTTCTATTACCTGACGTACGTGATGGACTCGACGGCACTGCGCGCCCTGCAGGCGGCGTCCAACGGCATGCAGATGCTGTCGTCGGGCTTCACCATCGTGCGCGACATGGGCAACAACGGCAATTACGCCGACACCGCCTTGCGCGTCGCCATCGAGCAGGGCTGGATCCCGGGACCCACCATTATCAACTCGGGCATCATCATTGGCGGCATGGGGGGGCAGTTCTGGCCCACGCCGGAGATGGCCAACGACCACAGCATCGTGTATCCGGAGTACCTCGACGCCGACACCCCCGACGAGATCGTCAAGGCGGTGCGCCAGAACATCCTCTTCGGCGCCACGGTCATCAAGATCTGCGTCGACTGCAAGCCCTATGGCTACACCGTCGAGGAGATGGAGCTGTTCGTCGCCGAGGCCGCCAAGGCCGGCATGAAGGTCGAGGGTCACATCCAGACCCGCGAAGGGGCGCGCCGTGCCATCGAGGCGGGGCTATGGTCGTTGGCGCACGACGGCCCGCTCGATGACGAGCTGCACAAGATGATGGCCGCAAAAGGCATCTGGCGCGCCGGCACCGAGACACCAATGGCAGAGTGGAGCAGCACCACCCAGGCGGCCTTCGATCGTACCGTCGAGCGCCTACGCAACGCCTACGAGAACGGTGTCAACCTGACCTTCTCCACCGACGCCGACTATTACATCCCGGGCATGACGCGTGGCGAGCTGGTGATCGATTTCATCAAGACCTGGCAGGCGGCCGGCATTCCCGACGCCGAGATTCTCGCCATCATGACCATCAACGGCTACAAGTGTGCCGAGACCTACGACGAGCGCGGTCCGGTGAAGGAGGGCTACATCGCCGACATCATCGCCGTGCCCGGCAATCCGCTCGAGGACATCGACGCGCTGCGCGACGTGCAGTTCGTGATGAAGGACGGCATGGTGTTCAAGCGTGACGGGGTGATGACGCCGGAGGCGTTCTTCCACGCCGGGCCGGTGAACGGCTGGCGCATTCGTTAGCCTGTATTTCTCGCGCGGCCGTGACCCGTTGAGAAATGAGGGCCCCGCGCCGGTAATCTCCGCCGGCGTGGCCGTCTCATGGGTTCGAGTTCAGAACCCGTCGGGTGCGCCTACTCTGGTGTCGTGAATCGTGATGTTATACATTTCGATAAGAATGTATAACGCTACCGACTCCTGAGTGCGCCATGCCGGCCGTCAAAGTCTCCGCCAAAGGCTGGATCGTGATTCCCGCTGATATCCGCAAGCGCTACGGCATCAAGCCGGGCGACGAAGTGCACATCGTCGACTATGCGGGCACGCTGGTCATCGTGCCGAAGCTGAAGGACCCGGTCAACGACGCCTTCGGCATCCTTGCGGACGGCGGCCCTTCCCTCACGGAGGAGCTGTTGAAAGAGCGCCGGCGAGAGGCGGAGGGTGAGGCCAGGAAGATCGAGCGCTGGTCCCGGGATGACGGTTAGTGTTAGCCCGGAGTTATCAACGGATCGCGACGGTGCGGTCGCGCCGACCAACTACGTTCTCGATTCGTTCGCCGTTCTCGCGCTCTTTCAACGCGAGCCCGCCGGGTGGGCGGTGCGTGAGATCCTCATGGAGGCGATCGCGGATCGGTGCGCAGTCTCGATGTCGGTGATCAACCTCGGCGAGGTTCTCTATCTCACCGAGCGGCGACGCGGGGCGGAAACTGCCGGCGCCGCGATGGCGTGTGTCGAGCAGCTGCCGATTCAGATCGTCGATGCCGACCGGGCGGGTGTACTGCGCGCGGCGCGCGTGAAGGCCAACTACCGTGTGTCCTACGCCGACGCGTTCGCTGTGGCGTTGGCGCGGGAGCTCGATGCGACGGTGGTTACCGGAGATCCGGAGTTCCGGCGGGTCGAGGAGATCGTGCCGATTTGCTGGCTCTAGATCTAGAAGCCCGGATATCTCAACGGCTCGCGCCTCGCACAGCCGTAACCCGTTGAGATGTCCGTCTAGCGTCAGCGCCGCGGAGACCGTGCCGTCGCGCGGGGCACGTGCATGCCGTCGACGTGGTCGAACTCTTCGTGGTGCTGGCGCAACAGGTCCTTGCCGTAGTCGTTGCCGTTGGGCGTGCGGATGACCGTGTGGATGTGGTTGCGCGCCATGCCTTCGCCACGGTTCAGGGCGATGCCGCCCTGGTGGTCGAACTCGATGAGCACCACCGGGCTGTGCACCCGGTAGTAGAAGACGGAGTCGTCGCTGGTGCCGCCCATCCAGGCGAAGTAGGTGTCGTCGAGGTGATCCATGATTTCTTCCATGCGCGCCCCGGCGTGACCGTTGTCCATGTTGCGCACGTACTCGTTGACGAGCTCGAGCAGGGCCTCCTGTTGCACGGTGGTGAGCGCGGTGGCGCGGATGCCCTCGTAGCGCAGCTCGAAGTTGTCGCGGAAGGCGGCGGTGAGCACCTGCCGGATCGGTTCGTCGGCAACGATGGCGACGGCTTGTTGGTCCGGAGACAGAGCGCGGATCATTGCCAGCCCCTTGGCTTCCTCGGGGCCGAACACACGCAGCCCGGTGTGCGCGCCGCGGTCGGCGAGCACCGGTTCAGATCCCATGAACGTCGGTGTCATCACCACCTGCTCGCCGAGCACGAAGTAGTTGATCACCAGATGATGGCCGTCGAGCTGCCAGCCCCATGGCTCGGTGCTGGAAGGCGTGCCCATGACGGTGAAGAAGTACAAATCCTCGCCGTATTCGTCGTGGTTTTCCACTAGGTCGGCGAGCACGCCGTTGAGGATCATGATGTCGCGGGCCTTCTCGAAACCGGTGGCCGACAGGCTGGCACGCAGCAGGCCGAACGCGGCGTCTTCCTGCGCCGAGGTCATGGCGCGGCGCGACATGCCCTGGCGCTCGTAACGGTGCACGTTCTGCCACTTGCGCCACTCGTCATCGTCCACGGCGTACTCGGTGATGGCGCGCTGTTCGTCGCTGAGCGAAGCCAGAAAAGCCTCGGCGGCGGCCTTCATCGGCGCCGTGGAGACGCCCGTTGCCTCCACGGCGTACAGACCGGGAACTACGTGGCCGTCGGTGGTTACCCCCCTGAGGGGCTCGGCGAGGGCGGTGGCTTCGGCGTTGCCGCGCCCCCCGCCACGTTGACCGCGTTGAGTGGCGTCAACAACGATGGTGGTGGCAGCGAAGCCGACCACGCCGATCAGAATGATGCACAGCGGCCAGGCAACAGGTGATTTCATTTCGGGGTTCCTCGTGTGGTCGGGAGCTGGTGGGAATAGGTAACGCGGTAGCTACGGACGTGCGGTGCGTCGACACTGAATCTATCGCGATCGTTGGCCAGCTTCCACGACCGAGCCTGTTACATTCATGAGACCCTGGTCCGCGTGTGTCGCCAACCTGCGCCTGCCGCCGTTCGCGTTGCGGTAAGGACATAGCCGGGAGCTTCCGATGTCGGAGCTGGTAATCCACGGATTCGAAACGTCCAACAACTTCAAGGTGAGGGTGGCGCTCGGTTTCAAAGGAATCGACTATCGCTTCGAGACCATCGACCCGTCCGACCGCGCCGGGATGGTGGAAATCTCCGGGCAGCCGTTCACGCCGGTGATGGTGCACGGCGACGTGGTGATGTTCGATTCGGGCGCCATCGTGCGTTACCTCGAGGCCAACTTTCCCGGCACCCCCAAGCTGTTCAGCTCGGACTACGCCACCATGCGCGGCATCGAAGACTGGGAGACGTTCGGCCGTACCCGGTTGCACGAGCCGCTGATGATCATGGTGAGGCAACGCTTGGCCGGCATCAGCGACGAGGCCGAGACGGCGCGCGCGGCGGCGTTGTTTAGCGCCGCCAGCGGCAAGATCGAGGCGGCGCTGGCGGATCGCGAGTGGATCGCCCATACCCGCATGACGGCTGCCGATGTCACCTGCGGAGCGGTTGTGCACCGGGTTCGCGCGATGGGCGCGTTCGAGTTGCCGGACGACTGCCCCCGCACCGACGCGCTCGCGGACCGGGTCATGGCCTTCGACCGGTGACCCGTTGAGAAGTTCGGGCTAGAGACCGCCCGATCCGATGATCGCCCGGCCGATCGCCATGATGCCGCCGCCGACCAGCAGCAGCGACACCGCGACACCGCCGAAGGCCACGCCGTAACTCTTCTGCTCGCGTCGCTTGTTCATGATGTTGGCGACATGGCCCACGGTGACCGCGGCCAGCATCATGACAGCGTGCCCTATCAGTGCCGGGCGGCTGGGAAACAACAGGTACAGCGCCACGCCGACGAGTACCTGCAAATCCAAGAGGCCGAGGTAGGCGCCGGTGAGCGCGCCGGCGAGCTTGTCGAAGTCGCGGCGGGTGGCGAGGCCGAACAGCAAATACGCCAGCGCTGCGACGGCGACCAGCAGAACGAGGTAGCGGATTCCGGAATGTGCGTAGAAGACGATAGTCATGGCGACACTCTACCGCCTGGGCTCGCTGGCTGCGTACCTCCTAGCCTGCGTCGAGCACCCGAATCAAGCGCAACGCAATACTCGCGCGCCATGGCGCTCGCGCAGCCGTGACCGGTTGAGATATCCAGGCTAGACGCCCGGAGCGCGGCGCGCCATCATTCGTCGATGAGCCAACAGCACAGCGATGCGGTGCTCGCCGCCGCTGCCCGGTTGCTTCCCGATGTCGGGCGCGAAGCCATCTGTGCCGCGCTCGAGAAGCGCGACCCCGAAGCGGTGATCGAGCCGCAGGGGGTGCTTTCCGAACCGGCGCCGGTGTTCGTTACGCTACGCATGGATGGTGAACTGCGCGGCTGCATCGGCAGCCTGGTGGCGCTGCACGGTGACCTCGTCGAGGAAACCATGGACCGGGCCCGCGCCGCCGCATTCGACGACCCACGGTTTCCACGCCTGACCCTCGACGAGCTCCCCTCCACGTCGATCGAGGTGTCGATTCTGCGGCCGCTCGAGGCGGTCTCCTCGCACGACGAGCTCGACCCGGTGCGTTTCGGCATCGAGGTCACGGACCGGAGCGGGGGCCGGGCGGTGTTGCTACCGGGGATCGATGGTATCGATACGGTCGAGGAACAGATCAGAGTGACGCGGCGAAAGGCGGGGATTCCCCCGGGGAACACGCTGGAGATCCGCCGCTTTGAGGTGGCGAAGGTGCCGGATCCGGCGTTCCTCTCCTCAAGAGACTAGCCTGCAGCAAGCGCAACGGAGGACTCGCGCGCCCTCGCGTTCGCGACGCCGTGACCCGTTAGGAGATCCGGGTTAGCGTCCGCCGCCTCTGCGGTCGCCGCCGCCTCCCCCACGGCCGCCGCCCCCGCCGAACCCGCCACGGCCGCCGCCCCTGCCGCCGAACTCCCACGGCATGATGCCCTCGTCGTACAGGGCGTTGGGGTTGTCGGGATCGACGTAGCGCCAGCGCACCGCGTCGGCGTAGATGCGGCCGCTGGCGAGGTCGGAGAGTTCGACTACCGCTTCCTCGAGCTCGCCGAAGGCAAACCGGCCGAGCGCGTTCCAGCCGGCTTCGAGCTGGTCTGTGCTGATTGCCATCTCGGTGGTCTCGCCGCTGTGGGTAATGGTGATGAGGTAGGTGTCGGCAGCACCCCGGAAAGCGTTGCTGGTACGACCGTTGATCCGCCCCGGCAAGAAGTAGTAGGCGATGTCGTACTCACCCGCGTACGGCAACGTTGCCGTCCACACCGCCGGTTGGGCGCCGTCGCCGCCGCTCTTAGTACGATAGTTGGTCTCGTAGCGGCCGAAGGAGTAGATGTTCTCACGCACGCTCCAGTTGCCGCCCTCGAGCCCCGGGCGCAGGTAGCGCTGTACACGGCGCACCGGCATCGAGAAGCCCTCGTCTTCGTTGTCGACGATGATCTCGGTGAAGGCAGCTTCTTCCTCGGTAACCACGCGCACGTATTCTTCCGGCGGGCCCGGCGCGACCTCTTCCGGAATGCGCAGCGGCGATCGCAGCGGGCGCCGGTTCTTGGCCAAGAACGGATCGACGGTCACCATGCCGGGGCGCACGCCGATTATCATCGACACCTCGACCTCCTGGCCGCCCTCGATTAGCACGTTCTTGGTGATCTGGTCGCCGCGGCCCATGAGCTGCACCTGCACGAAGCCACGCCCGGGCTCGCCGTTGCGGATGCGCACCATCACCTGGTAGACAACCGCGCCGCGCTCGTTTTCCACCTTCTTGGCCTCGGTGCGGGTGAGCGTGTAGCCGGGCACGTAGGTGCCGTATATCCAGTCGTGGATGAGACCGTCGAGGTTGGCGCGGGTGAGATCGTCTTCGCTGGTGCCCTCCGGTACGACCGCCTTTTCGAAATCTTCAAAGGAGATGTTCTCGAACTGCGAGGCTGCGCCGAAACTCTCCAACGTGTTGATGAACTCGTCGGAGCCGACCACCGCCTCGATCATGCGGAACAGGGTCAGACCCTTGGCATCGAGCACGGAACGGTAGAGGTCCGGATCGGCATCGGGATCGAGATCGGCGAGCGACTGCGTCTGCATGGCTTGCAGCATCTCGTCCCAGGAGGCGCCTTCTCCGAGCTGGCGAGGTCCCTGTCGGCTGGTGTTCTCGACGCGGATGGTCACGCTGCCAGCGCTGTGCTCGAAGCCCCCGCTGGCGCTCACACTATGGTCGCGCATCATGAACCCGCCACCGCGCCCACCGCGCCCACCGCGCTGGAAGAGGGTCGAGCGGATCTCCTGCGAAAGGTCCTGCTGCATGTACACGGGCATGCCACGCGCCAGCAGGGAGGCGTTCTCGCCGGTGAAGCTGCGATTGAACGACCACAGTTGCACCAGCGGCGAGCGGAACAAACCACCCGTGGGGCCCTCGGGGCTGAGGAACACGCTGAATAGGGCGTTGGCGAGCTGGTCCCGTTTGAGGCGGCCGGGATCCTGGCTTTGGCCGCGCTCGGAGTTCAAGGTGCGGTTGACGCGCTGCGTCATGCGCTTCAGCTGATAGACCAGGGTGTCTTCTTCGACCATCAGGACCCCTGGCTGCGTCAGGCCGCCGCTCTCTTCCCAACCCTCGTAGTACCACTGCACCAGGAACGGCACCTCGACCACTGCCAAGCGGTCGTATGGATAGGGCAACCCGGTCTCCTGTGCCATGGCGGCGAGCATTTGCTCGACCAGTGCCACCACTTCCTCGGTGGCATCCTCGAACAGCGCCAGCTGGGCTACGTGGCGCGGGTGCACGTAGAGAACAACCTCGGTGTCGCCGGCTTCCGCGCTGAAGACCTCGTACTCGCCCATGTTGAGCGAGAGCTGTGGAACCGGCCAGGTAATATCCCACACGCTGGTGCTGCGGCCTTTTTCTATGGCGGTGGGGGCGGTGGGGGCTCCCTGGGTGATGGTCTCGAGACCGGCCGGGGTGTCGACCGAGATGCGGCCGGTGAAGAACGAAACCGGGCGCGTGTCGCCGTTGCCGTAGTCGACGCCGGGTACCGGATACCAGCGGCTGCGGGGGGGCAAGAACGCGGATCGCTCGCGAATCCACGCCGTCAGGTCGCCCTTGTGGATGGGACCTTGCCACTTCTCGATGCGGGCGGCGGAGCGCAGAAGGTCGAACCCTTCAAGGTCGATGTCGCCCGCGTAGGTCATGGTGATCGAGGTCTCGGCGTGCGGCGCCAAGGCCGTCGCCGGCGTGATGCGCACCACCGAACCATCGATCTCGAACGGCAGCTCGGCGCCGGCAGCGTCGGCAACCGACGAGATCACCAGGCCGGGGTTGAGCGTGAAGATGAGCGTGGAGAGCGCTACGTCGGTGACGTTGGCGAGCTGCAGCTCGGCACGCGCCGCCAGCGGCACGCCGTCCTTCATGATCTCGACATCGAGCTCGTAGTTCAGCACCGTCGCCACCGGCGCGTCGCCGTAGCTGATTTGCGTGGCGAACAGGTCGGTTCTGTGTTGCTCGACCGCCAGGTCGTGCCGCGCCATGTTGCCGTACAGCGCCACGGCGGAGAAGACTCCGGCGAGGGCCAGAACATGGCCTACCTTCGAAGCGAGCCCGGGCTGCGGCAGGCGCGGGTAGCGAGCGATCGCCAACCCGAGAAGGGCAACCGCCAGCGCCATGTAGAAGACGCGAATCTCCAGCACGCGGGTGATGTCGCCGAGGCCGAGCATGTCGGAGAAGTAGAGCGGCGCGAAGAAAGCGCCGAAGTCGAAGATGCCGCCGTAACGCGTGCCCAGGAAGAACAGCACGGCGATGATGTAGGCGACCGACACCAGTGCCACCGCCGTGGTGTTGCGCAGCATCGCACCGAGGCAGAAGGTCAGCGCCGACATGAAGATGAGCGCCGGCATCGTCATCAGCAGGAAGTAGGTCAGGTACGGCGTCAGCAGGAACGGCTCCCCGGTGATGCTGAGTTTCCCCGCCTGGATGGCCAGCGTCAGGCCGAGAACGCAGAGGCTCACAACGGTGAGCGCTTGTACGACGCCGATGTACTTGCCGGCCACCAACTCGGCGGTGGTCAGCGGGCGCGCCGCGATGACTTCCCCGACCTCGGCCCGCTCGTCGGCAACCCGGAAGTTGCCGGCGACGAAGGCGATCATGACGGTCTGGATGTAGGTGTAGACATAGAACGGAATGAAGCCGCTGAGCCCGAGCGCCGCGAAACGGCCCCCGATTTGGCCCATGGACTCGAGGATTGCCAGCGCCACCCCGATGCCCAGCGGAATCACCACGCCGGCCAAGCCGAGGACGCGGAACCTGGTGGTGCGCATCAGCATGATGCGCTCGTAGCGGGCGACTCCGAAAACGTTGCTCAACACGTTCATCGGCCGGCTCCTTCGGGCTCGTGGCTGTCCATTGCCATGAAGTAGATATAGGCGTCTTCGAGGTTCGGTGGCTCGGGTTCGGCGCCCGGCGGCGGCTGTTGGTTGCCGACGATGCGAACCGTCAGGTCATCGCCCATCGGCGTGACGGTGACCACGTGCCACTCCTTCTGCACCCGGGCGAACCCGGCGTCGTCGACGTGCAAGGTCCAGGTCTTGTTCTCGGCGTGCCGCACGAGCTCTTCAGGTGGGCCGTGAAACAACAGGCGGCCGAAGTTGAGCACGGCGATATCTTCGCAGGTGCTGGAGATGTCACCGACGATGTGGGTGGAGATGAGGATGGCGCGGTTGCGGCTCAGGCGGCCGAGGATCTTGCGAAAGCGGATGCGTTCCTCGGGGTCGAGCCCCACCGTGGGTTCGTCGACGATGAGAAAATCGGGCTCAGCAAGAATCGCCTGGGCGATGCCGAGGCGACGCTTCATGCCGCCCGAAAAGGTACCGGTGTACTTGTCGCGCACCTTGGTCAACGCCACGGCTTCGAGCGCCTCCTCGACCACCTCCTTACGGTGCTTCGAAGGTCTGATGTACGCCAGGCGCGCCATGTAGTCGAGAAACTCGAAGGCGGTGAGGTTGGGATAGGCGCCGAAGTGTTGCGGCAGGTAGCCGAGACGTTGGCGCACCTGGCCGCGATCGTCGCCGATACGTAGACCGTCGATCGTTACCTCACCGGAGGTCTGCGTCATCTGTGTCGACAGGATCTTGATCAGCGTCGTCTTGCCGGCGCCGTTGGGACCCAACAGCCCGAACGTGCCGGTGCGGATGCGCAAGTTCAGACTGTCCAAGGCCGGGCGCGTGGCCTTGTCGTAGATTTTGGTCAGCGAAGAGATCTGAATGTCCATTGCACGTACAATATCGGGGAGGAAAACCGAAGAGCAATGACGGAAGAGCAATTGAGGCGCTACCGTACCAGAGCTATTTTCTCTGGGCGGGAACGTTTGGTGGCCGCAAACCGTCTTCATTGAGGATACCGCACCAGCGGCCATTGTTTCCCGAAGAAGCCTTTGGTGTCGGTAAACGGTCTGTAAAGATTTGTAATAGGCCGCAAAAGCCTTGTTGTCGGCGCTTCCGGCCGGCATGAGAGTATGGCACCGTTCCCACAGCGTGGCCCGCTTCCCTCCCCACGAGCGAAAGCCGAGTGAACCCCCCGAACATGAAGTCTCGAAAGTTGGTCTTCGTCGTCCTGTTGATGCTGGCGGCGGTGGGCTGTCAGGATGAGCCCATCGAGCGCGTTGTCGACCTCGTCGTTCCCGTTACCGTGCAGCCGGTATCGCGGGGCACCATCGAGTCCTTCGTATCCACCACCGGCAGCCTACGGGCGTCGAGGGCGGCGGATATTCTCGCCGAGGTGCGCGGAAATCTCTTTTACGTCGAGGATTCTAGCGGTCGCAAGCCTGTCGAAGGGGCTCGTGTCGAAGCGGGACAGCAGATCGCCCGCATCGAGAGCGAGGAATACGTCAACAACATCCGGCTGCAGTCGCGCCAGCTCGGGTTACAGAACGCGCGCAACAACCTGACGGAGAAGCAAGAGCTTTTCGAGGAAGGCCTGGCGGTGCAATCGGAGGTGCAAGCGGCAGAAAAAACCGTCGCCGACGGCGAGGCGGACATCGCCGACGCCCGCATCCAGCTCGGCAAGTTGACGGTCTTCGCGCCGCTATCCGGCTATCTCACCGGCCTCATCGACACCACCGAAGAAATGCTGGTCGAGCAGAACACCGTGATCGGCCAAGTGGTCGACTACGGGCGGGTGCTCATCGACCTGAAGATCCCCAACTCGCAGATGCCCAATATCGAGTTAGGGCAAGAGGTTCGGGTGACCAACTACGCTTTTCGCGACCAGACGTTCATCGGCCGCGTCTCGGTGCTCGATCCGGCCCTCGATCCGGTCACCCGTACTTTTCGCATCGAAGTTACAGTGGATAACCCGGGGCTGGTGCTGCGCCCCGGCATGTTCATCAAGGCCGACATCGTCGTCGAGCAGCGCGCCGACATCGTCATCATCCCCAGGGAGCTGGTGCTCAGCCGCCAGAATCGCAGTGTGGTATTCGTCGAAGAAGAGGGCCGTGCGCAGCAACGCTTCATCGAGATTGGTCTGTCGGACGACCTGATGGTGGAGGTCGTCGAAGGCCTTGCGGAAGGCGAGCGATTGATTACCAGCAACTTCGAAACGCTGCGTTCGCGAACTCAGGTTCGCGTTACCGGCGAGAGCGGCCCGCGCGCGTCGGGCAACTGATCATCCGTACCCGTTCGCCCTCGCCATCCCGGATGAGCCGATATGACGCTACCTGAGTTCTCAACCCGGTATCCCGTCACCATCGCCATGGCTACGTTTGCCGTGGTTCTGCTCGGCTGGATTTCGCTCGACGGCCTCGGCACAGACTTGTTGCCCAACGTGCAGACGCCCGTCATCACGGTCGATCTTCGGGTGCCCGGCAAGTCGCCGCAAGAGATGGAGGAACGCTACACGCGGCGACTGGAGCGCGACATTTCCACCGTCAGCGGCGTCGAGCGCGTCTACTCGATCACCCGCTCGGGGCAGACGGTGGTGGTGGCGGAGTTTACCTGGGAAACCGACATGAACTTCGCGCTTCTCGACGTGCAGAAGCGCACCGGTGCCTACGCTACCGACGACGAAATCGAATCGCTCGACGTGACCCAGGAAGATCCGCAGGCGCTGCCGGTGGCACGTATCGCGGTGACTTCATCCGACTACGCCGATCTCGACGAGTTGCTGGGCGCCCTGGAGACGTTGGTAAAGCCGCGGCTGGAGGCGCTCGACGGCGTCGCTTCTGCCGAGATCGAGGGCGACGCCGAGAAAGAAATCCGCGTCATCCTCGATCCCTACCTGCTGGAAGCCTTCGGCCTCACCGACACCGCCGTGGTGCAGCAGATCCAGCAGGCCAACCAGGATGTTTCGGGCGGGCGTATCGAAGAAGGCGACCAGTCGTATCAGGTGAAGGGTCTGGGGCGGCTCACCGACATTAGCGACGTCGAGAATCTCATCGTTGGCGAGCGCGCCGGCGTCGATGAGGGAGCCGCGGCAAGCGCCACCGGTGAGGGCGCCACGGGCCCGGGGGCGGCCGCCGGCGGTACCGGAGCCGAGGCGACTACCGAAGACACGTTGCGCGTGCCGGTGTACGTGAGGGACGTGGGCCGCGTGGTGCTCGAGGTCGCCGAGCGCGAGACCATCGTGCGGCTCAATGGTGTCGAGTGTCTCGGACTGGCCATCTACAAGGAGGCCGATGCGAGCACGGTGAGCGTCGTGCGGACGGTACTCGAGGACATCGACCAGCTCGCCCTCGACCTGCCCAACGTCCAGTTCACCGTGGTGGAAAACCAAGCGCGCTTCATCGAGTCCGCGGTCAGTGAGGTTCAGAACGCGGCCCTGGTCGGTGCGGCGCTGGCCGTCGGTGTACTGCTGCTGTTTCTGCGCAGCTTCATCGTGACGATGGTCATCGGCCTGGCGATCCCGATCTCGATCCTGGCGACCTTCACGCTGATGTACTTCCAGGACCTGACGCTCAACATCATGACGCTCGGCGGCCTGGCGCTGGGCGCCGGCATGCTGGTCGACAATGCCATCGTCGTCATCGAGAACATCTACCGGCGGCTGGAGCTCGGTGCCGATCCGCGTGAGGCCGCAGCCAAGGGCGCCTCGGAGGTCGGCGTGGCGATCCTCGCCTCGACGCTGACCACCGTGTCGGTGTTCCTGCCCATCGTCTACGTGCAGGGCCTGGTGGGAGAGCTGTTCAAGGAGCAGGCGTGGACGGTGGCGTTCTCGCTGATGTCCTCGCTGCTGGTAGCGATGA
>SMUY01103537.1_pt1 | contig 13597 bp, 11 predicted proteins | sample 2456441 | NCBI WGS metagenome assembly SMUY01 (sample SAMN11095931, study PRJNA526329) | marine sediment metagenome | biome: Marine sediment; feature: Surficial sediment; material: Deep marine sediment; isolation source: Hadal surficial sediment | place: Pacific Ocean | collected 2014-11 | depth...
CTCGCGGTCGGCGATGGTTACCGGTGTCTGGTCGGGTTTGAATTCGACTTCAAAATTGCCGTGGAAATATTCCAGGATTGGAATACTGGCTGCGGCCGCTGCTTGAAGTGCGGTGTCAAGAAACTGTTTCATTGTGCCGCTGCTGGAAAGGCTGGAATGTCTGCTTCATGATACCAGACATGAGAATTTCCCGATTGTATGCCAACCGTCCTTTGCAGCCGGGAGGGCGGGTGGCCCTGGACAAGAAAGCCAGATACTAGCCCGCACTGACCGCTGCATCCACGATCCGGGTCAGTTCATCAAGATCAGGTATCAGAGCCTGTTGTTCATCGATGGTAATTTCCCGAAACACGCTGGGAAAATCGGTCCGGTGTTTTGGTTTATCCAGCATTTCCGCGCTGACCTTCAGCAATCGCGGCAGGCCGCTGATCAAGATGCCGAGGAAGGGTGTAATGGAGGATTCCGACAATGACTTCAATACCAGGATTCGGTTCTTGACGGTGGCTTTCTCGTCCAGGGCGGTGCCACTCAGGCTTGCAAAACTGATCACCGGGACGTTCCAGTCATGCCATTCCACCGCGCCCAGCAACCATGCAGCGGCGTCCTTGTAGGGCTTGAGGTCAGAACAGGCAATCACCTCGGCCACAACGCTTCCAGTCAATAGCACCGCCCCGCCTGAAATGGGCGCAAGAAGGGTCCGGATGATGGTTTTGTCTGATGAACTCATCATGAAGGAGTGCTAGCCCTCCCTGCCGAGTAGTGCGTTGACCTTGGTCACCAGTTCAGATTCCTTGTAGGGTTTGGTCAGATATGCGTTTGCACCGGCACGCGCGGCCCTGTCCCGGTGCTTTTGGCCCGAACGCGAGGTAATCATCACGATGGGAATGTGCCGCAAGCGCAGGTCTGCACGAACGTGCTCGGCAAGCTCATAGCCGTCCATTCTCGGCATTTCAATATCCAGTAACAACAGGTCGGGAATGCGGTCTTGCAATTTCTCGGTAGCATCGATGCCGTCCTTCGCCGTGATCACTTCGAAATCATGGCTTTCCAGTACCCGGGACGTGACCTTGCGCATGGTGATTGAATCATCGACCACCATGGCCAGGGTTTGTCTTGGAAGCTCTTCAACGGATTCAGGCGCCACCGGCCGTGCCCCGTGCATCAGGGCATGGCGGATCAGTGGCCCGGTATCGAGGATCACGACCACGTTGCCATCGGCGCTCACCGTTCCGCCGAGAATACCGGGAACACTGCTGATCTGTGGGCCGACCGGCTTGATTACGATCTCCCTGTGACCGAGCAATTGAGGTACGCGGAACGCCGCCTTCTGGTCGCCAGCCCTGATCATCAGAAGGGAAACATTATCGCTGCCGAGCGGCTGTTGCGGTATGCCCAGCAGAGATTCCAGTTCAAGTACCGGGAATTGCTCGCCGGCAAAGGTATAAACCGGCTGCTCAATTTCCAGTAATGCGCGGTAGTCATCGGGCAATAGCCTCGCCACACCGCTGACATTGACCAGGGGAATAAGGTAGCGTTGATCTCCAGCCATCACGCCGATTGCTTGCATGACCGCCAATGTGAATGGAATGCGGATCGTAAACATGCATCCCTTGCCATCCTCCGAAGCGATTTCGAGAGATCCGCCAATTTGCTTGATGTCGCTGTTCACCACGTCCATGCCAACGCCGCGGCCGGCCAGTCCGGTGACCGTGGCGGAGGTTGAAAATCCACTGTCGAGTATGAATTCCAGCAATTGTTGAGCCGGCGGTTCAGCGTCCCTGTCGATCATTCCCAGTTCAATGGCCTTGTTGCGAACAGCCTTGAGACTGATTCCGGCGCCGTCGTCCCTGATCCGGACTATGAATTCAGTGGCCTCTGATTCGACCGTAATGGTGATCTCGCCCGTGGCATTCTTGTTCAGTTTCTTGCGTGTTGCCGGGTCTTCAATGCCGTGGACTATGGCGTTTCGCAGCATGTGCTCCAGTGGCGCGGTGATTCGCTCCAGGACATTTCGGTCCAGTTGGTCGCTGCTGCCCACCATTTCCAATTGCAAGCGGGCTTTTTTGCCAGTTTCACTGGCTGCTGTACGCAGCAGGCGCCGTAATCTCGGTGCAATTGAGCTGAAATGCACCATTCGCGTCTGCATCAATCCTTCCTGCAGTTCGGTGGTGAAACGCGATTGCTGGCTCAAAAAACTTTCCGACTTGCGGGCAGCTTCATCCAACATTTCCTGCAGGTTGAGCAAATCGGATACAGACTCCGAAAGACCCCTGGAAAGCTGCTGCATCGATGAATAGCGGTCAAGTTCCAGTGGATCGAACCCTTCGGAGCCCGGTCTGGCTTCCTCCTGGTAGCGTGACCGTATCTGGGTTTCAGTTTCTATTTCAAGTTTACGGAACTGTTCTTTCAGACGCACGACCGTTTCGTCAAATTCGCCCAGCCTGGATCGCAGGACTCCAATTTGCTGTTCCATCCTGGAACGAAAAATACTGACTTCGCCAGCGGACTTGATGAGCGAATCCAAAAGCTCGGCGTCAACCCTGACTTGCGCCTTGCCGGCTGCTTCTTCGCCTTTGTGAACAGATGGTGCGGAAACTTCCGGCAGTTTTTGCGCTTCCCGGGATTCTTCAACAACATGCCGTGGTATCGAGGCTTGTAACGGCACCGCAACCAGGTCTTGCACCTGTTGATCGAACAGGCTGATGGCCGCTCCGGCACTGGGTAATTCACCCCTTGCGACACGCCCGACCCAATCCTGCAAGCGGTCGCAGCCCGTCTCCAGTGCCTGGATTGCCGATATGGAGGGTGGAAGGCTCTTTTCGGCAATACGCTCGAGCAGGGATTCCATCGCGTGGCTCAGGTCACCAAGGGCTTCCAGCCCCGCCATCCGTGCTCCGCCTTTGAAGGTGTGAATCTCGCGCAGGAGGTTCTGTACCAGCGACAGGTCGTCCAGCTTGTCACGCCAGGTATTGAGCAGTGAGTCGGAGCGGCCTAAAACTTCGTGGGCTTCCTCGATGAAAATCTGGATGATCTCGGCGTCAAGCCCGGAAATCTCATCCTCAACATCGACCATGGATTCAGCGGGCAGGGCATCTTCTGTGATCGTTTCGTGGTCTATGCCAGGGCTTTCCAGTGCTTCCTCGGGTCCACGCTCAGGAGCCGGTAAGGGTGTCGGCACCTGCTCCCCGGTTTCCATCTGCACCGTGAGGCCGATGATCTGGTCAATCAGTTCCTGCTCGTCTTCGGTGGCAACGACATCTGTTTGTCCATCAAGCCTGTCGAGGTGTGCTTGCAGGTGGCCAATAGAAGCGCCCAGGACCCAGACGGCGTCAACGCTGAATGGCGCACCGCTGTTACACTGGGCTTCAAGCAGGCCTTCCAGCGCCTTGGCTATTTCTGCTTCCCGGCCTTCCGGCGCCATTGCAAGTGTGCCCGCGACGCTGTGTATTGCCCGCAGATGATCTCGCGTGGTACGCGTACCGCGATCTGTTGAAACCTGTTCGAGCAGTGTCTGAATGGTGGTGAGATGTTTGGCGAGTTCCTCACGCAACACCGGCAGCAATTTGCTCTTGCTGCTGACTTCGGCAACCGCAGGCCTGAGTGCCAAATCCGCGGCACCCGGAATCATACCCGCCAGGAAAGCAGGCAACTGCGCGTGCAATGTCTGCCAGTCCGAAGAATCGCCTCGCGACAGGCGCTCCGCGTGCCGGCCGATGGCAGCAATCGCCTGTGGGCTCAGGCCGACCGCCTGCTGCATCAGGCGCTGCTTCAGGGCGGGCAGGGAAGCCTGGGCAAGTCGCACCATCACTGCAACATCAGCGTAGGCGTCGATGCGCTTATCCATCAATGCATTGAGCAGTTCTTCTATCTGCCAGCAGAAATCACCCAACTCATACGCGCCAACCATGCGGCCACTGCCCTTGAGCGTGTGGAAGCCACGGCGGATATCTGTCAGCAAATCAACGTTGTCGAGCGCCTCGAGCCATTCGGGAATCTGATGGTGGAATGTCTCGTTAACCGCATCGTATTCTTCAAGGAAAACTTCCAGCAATTCCGAATCCATGATCGGAGGCAGTTCTCCTTCAGGAGCGGTCTCCGCAGCTTGTTCGGGCACCGTTTCAATGGCCCCCGATTTTATCGCGGCGGCGGACTCGCGTTGCTGCGCTTCCTGTATCAATGCCCTGGCCGCCACGTCTTCAGCCGTCTCCGGTGAATCTGGCAATGCGTCGAGGTTTTCGCGCAGGATGAGCATGAAACGCTCGCGATTACTTTGCCGGTCACGGCAGCCGGCCAGGAACAACTCCAGTGCGGCAACGGCATCCGTGAAGGCCACAAGATCCCTGGCGGCAACCGCAGATTCAGCGTACGCATTTTTCAGTAGATGAGCGGTCACGCTTGCAAGGCGTCTTGTCAGGTCGGCGGTTTCATTTTCACCCATTAACTGCAGCGCGCCAGCCAACTGCTGCAAGGGCTCATCCAGGCTGGCATTTCCATCACCACCAAAACGGGTCTTCACCGCATCCTGAAACTGGTGGACACTGATCACCATCTCATCCAGAAGGTGGTCCCGAATGCGTCGTTGTTCGTGCTTTGGAAGATCAATAAATCCCGGGTCGCTGTCGTCTTCCAGGGGTTCGCCCAAGGTCTCAACCTGCTCTTGCAGGGCTGACTCAATCATCAATAATTGACGGGCGATTGACATCAGGGAAGACTCCCGCGCCTCGTTATCGGCAAACTCACTTTCCTTAAATTCCGGAAGCAGGTCATCAAGTGCCTGGGAGGCTGCGGGCAGACCCAGCATTTTCAGCGTGTCCTGCAGGCGGCCGAGTGCCTCCAGGCTGATTTCACGACGTTCCGTGTCCACCTCGCCGGTGCGCATTTCGAGATCGAGCGCGTCCTTGACCAAGTACAGTTCATCCTGCATGGCGGTGCCCAGGGACGTGTACAGTTCCCGGTTACGGCCGGATACGATACCTTTGGCGTGCAATAACTCGTCCTGGGCGGGAAGCAGTTCATCGAGATGAAAACGCGCACGCAGCAAGTCAATGCCAGGGTTACCCGGCCTTGCTTGTGCAACGTGAAACAGGAACGACCGCGCAATTGCATCTACAGAACGGGGATCGCTCGCATCTTCACCGCCTTCGGACAGATTCTTGAGCACCAGGTGCAGGCGGGCGAAAAGCCGCCGCAACTTCACGTCATTTTCAGTAGAGCCATCTGTCAGTCCGCCGATGACTTCAGAGGCAATCCACCACAGGCGGCGCAGGTCAATGCGGGTGGAGCGGTGCATGAGTGTTTCACACACGCCTTGTAGCGGCGAAAGATGCGCCAGGCTTTCTTGTTCCTGCAACCAGTTTAAAAGTGCATTTTCAAATTGCGTGCGCGTGCGCGTTGCGAATTCCGTGTACGACTCTTTTTGTGTCAACGCCTGGTTGTCGATTTCCAGTTCGGGCAGATCAACATCAAGGCTGGGCGCAAACAGCGTGCTTTCCTGCACCTGCGCGTCTCCGCGGGCGCAACGGAGTCCGTTTATGACCGGCAACAGAAGCATGGGCAAGTCATGATGCCCAGCCTGCAGCCGGTCCAGATAGGATGGCAAAACCACAATCGCTTCCATCAGTGACGCAAATGCTTCGTCACGGTTGTCGACGTGGTAATGCCGTAGCCCGTCGCACAACTTGATCATCTCGTCCAACACCAGTACGGCGCCATTCAGAACCAGTGCTTCAAGGGTCAGCTTCAGATGTTCAATGTTGCTGGCAGTATTGACAATGGCCTGCATTCCTGCGTTCGGGTTACTCGCGGCATTCTCCAATTGCAAGCGAATCTGCTCCAGGAGCCTGTCGAGGTCTTCCCGAACCCACCCCAGGGCAGTACTTGGATTTGAGCCTTCGAGGATCATGCTGGTTCAGTCCGTTTTCGGGAGTTTGAAGTCGGCGACTGAATCACTGAGATGCAGGACCAGTTCGGCCAGGTCCTCCACTGCTTTGGCCGTCTGCTTGCTGCCTTCCGAAGTCTGAATGGAAATGTGCCTGATCCTTTGCATGATTTCGGAAAACTGCATTGCGGCAGCAGAATCGGCCTGCGCTTCGAGGGAAATTTCCTGGATCAGTCCGGAAAGTTTATTCGAGACTTTTTCAATCTGCACCAGTGCCGTACCGGCATCTTCGGCGAGACGCGTTCCGCGAACCACTTCGGAAGTTGTCGATTCCATCGAGTCCACCGCCTCCGACGTGTCAGCCTGAATCGTCTGGACCAGGATCTCTATCCGGCGTGTGGCCTGGGTGGCGCTCTCCGCGAGTTGCTGCACCTCGTCCGCCACCAACGTAAAGCCCTTGCCGGCGCCACCGGCAGAGGCGGCCTGGATGGCCGCGTTTAATGCCAGCACATTGGTCTGCTCGGCAATGCCATTGATCAGGCCGACGATATCCCCAATTTCCTGGGTCGATTCACCGAGGCGCTTGATGCGTTTGGAGGTCTCCTGAATCTGTTTGCGGATATTGTTCATGCCGGAAATGGTTTCACGCACTTTTTCTCCACCACTATGGGCAATTTCAACGGAACGGTGCGCCAAGTCGCTCGATTCACTGGATCGCTCTGCCATGGTGTCGAAAGAACTGGCCATCTGCTTGATGGTTGTGGTGGCGGCATCGATCTGCTCAGCCTGGTGCGCCGCGGCTTCGGCCAGCAGGGATGTTGAAGTCCGGGTAGCCTGGGCGCTGCGTGCGACGGAACCCGCAGTGATATTGATACCCATAACCAGTTCACGCAATTGCTCAACCGCGTAATTCATCGCATCTGCAATTGCGCCGGTAAATTCATTGCTGACGGTTGCATGCACGGTGAGGTCGCCATCTGCCAGTGAGCCAAGTTCATCCAGCAACTTCAGAATTGCCCGCTGATTGTGGCGGTTGCTGCTGGTGGCTACCGTTGCCCGCCGCCGCTCGGCGGCGATGACCGAACCAACCAGCAACGCCACGATGGTGATCATGATAACCAGGCCTGTCACACCGGCGCGCTGGGAAGGCCAATCGCGCGTGCGGGGCAAGCCGGCCACAGCGTTGGATAATTCCTTGGCTTCGTTAAACACGTCCTGGCTGTCCAGAAATATCTCGTCCGCCGCACCACGGACTTCAAACAGGTCTGCCGATGAATCCAGGATGGTTTCAAGCCTGGGCCGTGCATCGTTGAACAGCTTGCGTACCTGTCCCAGCGAACCCAAGGCCTGCTGGTTGCGCACGCGGGTGATACCCAGGTTCTGATTGCCGCGTGCCAGGGCGGTCAGTACCTGGTCAAATTGACGGAGTTCACCACGCAGACTGTCCGCTGCACTAATGGCGTTGCTCCCGCCTTGAAGAATCTCGGCTACGCGCCGCAGCATTCGGTCAGCCAGTACCAGTTGCCGGCTGGCGGCAAATACCTGCTGGTTTGGCGCGCCGCTCTCCGTCAATTGACGAATAACGCGGTCGGTACGCTCCTGGATGCCGGGAATGAGCGCAAAAAATTCACCCTTTGCTTCCACCAGGGACAGCAAAAGCCCTTCGCGCCCGGTAATGCTCAAAGCGTTGGCGCTCATGCGCTTCCAGGTCATGTCCAAATTCATCATCTGCTCGGCAACGTCCTGCGGCGCAGCCGGAAGCCCGGAGCCTGGGGAACCATTGTCCAGTTTGTCCATGGTGGCTGTCATGCGCGCAAGCGTCGCAGACAGCTCGGCAAACGCCTCCAGGTTTCCGGAAGCTGCTTCGCCGGCGGATTTTGCAAGTTGCTGCGATGACACCTGTACATCGGTGGCCAGGGATATCCACTCCTGCTCAAATTCTGCATTGCGGGTGAGCAGCAAAAATGTCATTGCCACAAACGCCAGCGACACGAGCAGCAAAGCGGTGAGAAGCAGGACTGTCCAGCTACGGTTTTTCACTTGACTGTTGACATGATCAGGCTGCGGCCCCATTCAGGAATTCGGGCGTTGCAAACAGGGCGTCCAGGTCGAGCTCCTGCCAGACATCATTACCCTGGTGGAATTGTTTGCTGACGTAAGCGCTTAGCGGGGAATTGTGGGCCAAATGCGCGCCGGTGGCTTCATCGGCGACAAAATTGTGGTGCCCGAAAACCTCATCCACCAACAAGCCAACCGGGCGGCCACGCAGACTTGATGCCAGCAGCCGGGAACGCGGAGTGAGTACAGTCCGCCTGCCATCGAGGTAGCAGGAAAGATCAACAATGGTGACCAGGTCACCACGCACGTTGGACAGTCCCAGGATCCAGGGCTTGGTGCCGGGAACCCTGGTGACCGGAGGCGGTGGCAGGAACTCGTGTACACGGTCGATATTGCAGGTCAGGCGGGATTCACCAATCCGGAAAATAACACCAATCCATTCCCCGTGAGCATGTTCACCCTTGCCTTTTCCGGGCGCAAAGGCAAGCGCACGCTGCTCGTACTCGAGCAGTTTTCTGAATGATGCATTGACCCGGCTCATATGTAATCTCCCCTGTCAGCTATCGTGTCAATAAACCCTGGTTGCCCGCTTTGCGCCGCTGCCGTGATCAAGCTGTGTGCTGCTTGACCGCCGACAGCAATTCTTCCCGCGTGAACGGTTTGGTCAGGTAAAGATCAGAACCCACCACGCGCCCCCTGGCCTTGTCGAACAGGCCGTCCTTGCTGGTCAGCATGATCACGGGTGTATCACGGAACTCCGGGTTGTTCTTGATAATGGCAGTGGTCTGGTAACCATCCAGCCGCGGCATCATGATGTCTACAAAAATCAGGTCCGGGCGGTGGCGGGTAATCTTGGACAATGCCTCAAAGCCGTTTTCGGCCGTTATCACCCGGAAACCCTCGTTGGTCAGCATGGTTTCCGCAGAGCGGCGAATGGTGGCACTGTCATCGACGACTAGTATGCACAATTCGCTGGTACCTGAATCCCCCGTATCAGCATCAGTGGCCTGTTCAGAAGTACTTTCGTTCGTCATGGTTCATCCTTGTCGTTAGCATCTGCAATGTTTCCATACATCGCACAATAACACCTGTCGAAGCATCCATTGCGGTGCTTTTCAGAGCGTATATGGCCTAGTCTACCCCCCCTTTTATATGGATTCCAGCTTACGGTATCGCTACAAGAATGTCTTTCATACCATTGACCCTGCGGGATTTTTGCTTCCAAAACGAGAACGTAGTGCTGGAATCAAAAGACGAGGGGCTGGATAATGGCAACAATTTTCGCGGGAACGGAAAATGCCGGCAACAAACACCACCGCAACATCGACAATCAGGACCGGTGTGGTAATGGACCCTGTTGCGCAGATTAATATCAGCAAAGACTCCACTTTTGCGATGTTGCTCGAGGCACAACGCAGGGGCCACATGCTTTATTACATGGAGCCGGGTGACTTGCGGGTCATGGATGGCCAGGCCATGGCCGGCATGCGTCGAATAAGCGTGACGGATGACATCCACAACTGGTTTGAGTTGCAGGATCCGGAACAATTGGCCCTGGAGGAACTCGACATTATCCTGATGCGCCGGGATCCGCCTTTTGACCTTGATTACATTTACCTTACCTACATCCTCGAGCTCGCAGAGGCCGCCGGAACACTGGTGATCAACAAGCCACAGGCTCTGCGCGACGCCAATGAGAAATTTTTCATCACCCGCTTTCCGCAGTGTTGTGTTCCGATGCTTATCACCCGCAACGCGGATCAAATCCGGGATTTTGTCGAGCAGCAGGGCAAATCGGTGGTTAAACCGTTGGACGGGATGGGCGGTGATTCCATTTTCCAGCTTGAACCTGAAGACCAGAACATTAATGTCATCCTGGAAACCATCACTGAAAACGGAAAAAGACTGGTGATGGCACAACGATTTATCGAGGAAATCAGTGCGGGAGACAAGCGTATTCTGATCATCAATGGTGAGCCGGTTCCTTACGCTCTGGCCAGGTTTCCCGCCGAGGGCGACTTCCGCGGTAATCTCGCCAAAGGCGGGACCGGTGAGGGCGTAGCACTCAGTGAACGCGATTACTGGATTTGCGCTCAACTTGGGCCCGAGTTGCGCCGCAGGGGTATCCTGTTTGCCGGTCTGGATGTGATCGGTGACTGGTTGTCCGAGGTCAATGTCACCAGTCCGACCTGCATCCGGGAGTTGGATGCGCAATACGGTCTTAATATCGCGGCACAAATATTTGAGCAGGCGGAGGCACAACTGAACAAACCATGACAGTCAGGCGTCTGATGAGTGATCGTTTTACCATAGCCCTGATGTTGGCCATGGGCTTACATGCCCTGGCGGTGTTCGGGATCAGTTTTAAGATTGAAATCAGCCCGGTGCACATGGCCGCGAAAACCCTGGATGTGCTGCTGGTCAACTGGCAATCGGAACAGGCGCCGGAAGAGCCGGATTTCCTGGCCCAGGCATCACAGCGCGGCGGCGGTGATGCAAAGGAATTAAACCGGCCTTCGCAAAACATGTCGAGCGCCATTTCCAGCCTGGGTGAGGGCGATATGCCCCAGCAGGTGGACGCGCAAATCCCTAACGACGACCTAGATTCCCTACGCGAACTCGTCAGTGAAAATGAGCAAGCGCAAGCTGTACAGCAGTTCACCCATATCGAGCAGGCGGATGAAAACCTGCCCACAGCAGCCGAACTGATGGAGCAAAGCACGCAAATGGCGAGCCTGCACCCGAATATGCACAGGGAAAATGTATGGCAATCTAGGTTACCGCGCAGGCGGTTTATCTCTGCAAACACGCGTGAATACGAATTTGCCAGTTATATGCAGGCATGGGTGGCCAAGGTTGAGCGTATTGGCAATCTGAACTATCCGATGGAAGTGAGACGCCGCAAACTGGTGGGTAACCTGCTGATGACAGTGGGCATCAACCGGGACGGGAGCGTGGAAAGTATTGATATCAGGAGAAGCTCGGGCTTTGCGGAACTCGACAGGTCTGCCATGCGCATCGTGCGGTTGGCTGCACCGTATTCACCACTGCCCCAAAACATCAGTTCCAGGGTGGATGTACTGCATATTACGCGCACCTGGAAATTTTCCTCGGGATACCGGCTGGAATGAGTAATCAAAAGGAAAATACCCACGAGGGTTACCTGGAAAAACAGATATTAATCGCCATGCCGGGCATGGCAGATCCAAATTTCGTGCGTAGCGTCACCCTGTTATGTCAGCACACAGATGAAGGCGCGATCGGTATCACCATTAACCGCAAGTCCCATTTCACGCTGGGTGACATTCTCGCCCAGTTGAATATTCCTTGTGATGACAAGCAAGTCAGCGAATCGCTGGTACTCGAAGGCGGACCGGTCAACACGGATCGTGGTTTCGTACTGCACTCGCCAAAAGAAGGGTTCGAATCCAGTCTGGAAATCACTGCGGGCATCATGGTCACCACATCACGCGATGTGCTGGCAGCAGTAGCCAGGGGAGAAGGGCCGGATCAATACGTGGTGGCGTTGGGGTACGCCGGTTGGGGTGATGGACAGCTTGAGTGGGAAATGCGCGAAAACGCTTGGCTATCTGTACCGGTCGACAGTGCCATTGTATTTGAACTGCCGTTGAAGGAGCGCTGGAAACACGCGGTTTCCTCCCTCGGTGTGGATATCCAGCACCTTCATGGTGTGGGTGGTCATGCCTGAGGCGGCAGCGCTGCAGGGCACACTACTGGGCTTTGATTTCGGTTTGCGCCGCATTGGTGTTGCGGTTGGGCAAACAGCCACCCGTACCGCCAGCGCACTGGTCACAGTCAGCCATTCGACCCAGCCCGACTGGCAAGTGATTTCCAAACTGATCAAGGAGTGGCAACCCGCCGGCCTGGTGGTGGGCTTGCCCCTGGATGCCGGCGGCCATGAAACACAGATGTCGCGTGCTGCCCGCCAGTTTGCGGCGGTGCTTGGGCAGCGATTCCGGAAGCCCGTGTATTTCATTGATGAACGATTGACCTCGGTACAGGCTGAGTCACAGTTTGCGGAGGCGAGATCGGCGGGCAGGGCGCGCCGTAAAGATGCCCGGCGGCTTGATGCTGTGGCGGCAAAAATAATTCTTGAAAACTGGTTACAATCCCGGCCGGTTGCCGGCACAGCAATTGGAACAAGCAGAAAGTGTTAACAGGCCGTGGATCATGAAACCATTGAAACACCTGCTGGACATTCAATCGCTAGGCGACGAGGCGTTGACCTCGCTGTTGAGCACAGCGCACCGGATGCGGGCTGACCCGGATCGTTTTCGCGGCGTGTGTAGTGGTTCGTTGATGGTCAACCTGTTTTTTGAACCCAGTACGCGCACCCGTTTTTCGTTTGAAATCGCCGCCCGGCGACTCGGAATGCAGGTGGTCAATTTTTCTGCCACCGGCAGCTCGGTCAGCAAGGGTGAATCATTGCTCGACTCGTTCAGGGTGGTACAGGCCATGGATCCTGACATCATTGTTTTCCGGCATCCGGATAACGGCTCCGCCGCGCGGCTTGCTGAAGAGGCGGTCAAGGGTGTTCACGTGATCAATGCCGGCGACGGCAGTCATGCCCACCCCTCGCAGGCCCTGCTGGACCTGATGACCCTGCAACAGCACTTTGACGATCTGTCATCCATCAAGGTCCTGATCGCCGGTGACCTGAGGCACTCCCGGGTCACCCATTCTGATGTGGCGGCCATGCGCAAGCTTGGCGTGGGTGAAATTCGTCTCGCGTCACCGGTTCATCTCCGGCCGGACGCCGGGACTGCCAAGGGTACGGTGCAGTTCGATAAGCTGGATGAAGCGCTGGTAGATGTGGATGTGGTGATGATGTTGCGGATTCAGAAAGAACGTCTGCTTGACACCGAGATTCCCGATCAACTCGCCTACCATCGTGACTGGGGGCTTAACCAGGAGCGGCTCCGGCTGGCAAAGCCGGAATGCCTGGTGATGCATCCCGGCCCCATGAATCGCGGTGTCGAGATCAGTTCGGAGGTGGCAGATGGCCCACGGTCCCTGGTGCTGGATCAAGTGGCCAACGGCGTGTTTGTCCGTATGGCCATCCTGCTGGCTATGCGATAATCGGGTTCATTCGAACCTGGCCCCACTATGAAAGAAGTTGAGTCTCACAAACGCGGCGCTCTGATACGTGAATCCGTTATATTTCAATTAAAACTGCTTGCGGATGGTTTTCGTGACCTGATGCTGTTACCCATTTCCCTGATTGCCACGCTGGTGGGTGTCGTGCGTGGCGGCGATGAACCGGACCGGGAATTCCGCCAGGTGATTGAATTGGGGCGCCAGTCCGAACAATGGATAAACCTGTTTGGTCAGCACGAGCCGATCCACAAAGCAGGCAGGGCGGGTTCTATTGATCTGCTGCTTACGCGCGCCGAGGAAGTGGTTCGCGAGCAGGCCAGAGAAGGGGGCATTTCAGACGCGGCGTCAAGAGCGATTGGACGGGCATTGAACGCTGCGCACAAAAAGGCGCGGGAAAACAGCAACCCCAGGCAACTGGGTCGCGAAGATCGGAATGTGGATATCTAGGAGCCTGTCGGACTTAACATGATCTACTGCGGAAAAGTCGAGTTTGGCCAGATTTCCCGCTCTTTTTCGTTAAATAGCGGTGCTATTTGCCTCAAA
>SMUY01199736.1_pt1 | contig 13597 bp, 11 predicted proteins | sample 2456441 | NCBI WGS metagenome assembly SMUY01 (sample SAMN11095931, study PRJNA526329) | marine sediment metagenome | biome: Marine sediment; feature: Surficial sediment; material: Deep marine sediment; isolation source: Hadal surficial sediment | place: Pacific Ocean | collected 2014-11 | depth...
CAAATGCTGGCTCAAGGAGATGCCCGCCAATCGGTGAGCGCCTGTGAAGAGAAAGGGCGGCTCACCCGTCCTGAGCCGCCCTTGTGAGTGTGCGTTGCGTCGTCGTACGCCGTGTGTGGATAACACCATAGAGTCGAAGAGGAGGTAATGTAAAATGAAAGTTGATAATCAGACTATAGTATTTCTTATTAATAACTACCAAGATCACGCGAAAAGATGTATTTGTATACAATTATAAGTTGAATAACAACTAAGCGAAATTCAAAATAAACTGATTGTTTTCATGACGTCAAATGACGCGGCCGCCCCGATTGCATGGAGTAGCCAAGAACGTCGACATCAGCCGAAAAATCTGCCCCTCGAAATTTCCAACTTTATCAACACTATCTGCCAATTCCGGACATTTGCCGTTCTCGAATACCCACTCGCTCCGCCACCGGTCAATCTCCACATGTTTCGGGACCATCGACTCAATCGAGCACCGGCTCTGCGAGCGAAAATCAGGTATCCCTTATGCATTATAATAATATACCCTGGCACAGAATCGGTTTGTTTTTTGGATCTAATTGGAGATATGCTTTCAATCAGAGGGTGAGTTAGAAATTATACTTATATAATATTAGTATTTTTGATAGATTAGTAGTATTAAACGCAACCGATTCTGTGCTATTAAATGGTGAGTAGCTTGCCGAGAAAGGGTGTACGCATGGCACTTTCAATAGATGTTCACGTCGGGCAGAGGGTTCGTCAGCGCCGTTGGATGCTGGGAATGACTAAGCGGCAACTCGGCGACAAGATTGGGCTCAGGCTCCAGCAGATCCGGAAATTCGAGGCCGCGACCAACCGCATCAGCGCCAAAGGCATGTGGGACATCGCTGCGGCACTCGAGGTGCCGGTCGCGTACTTCTTCGAGGGGCTCGACGGCCAAGAGGCCGATACCGGCGATATCCTCACCGACAAGGAAGCGCTTGAGCTGGTTGGCGCCTATTACGCGATCCCGGAAATTCAGCGCAGACGGCTCTTCGATCTGGCCTGCGTCCTCAGCGAGGCCGCCTGATCAACCTTGAGATCAGTGACACGGGCTTCCGGTCGCCAAAGCTGGCCGCATAGCCCGCACCGCGGCAGTATTGGTCGTCTGCAATGCCCTTGAAAACTACCCATCGGGCTATGTCTGTAAAGCCGCCAAAAAATTGGACGATCAAGTAACTCCAACCCTGGGGCGTTCTCCTTGCTATTCCGGACACATTTCCGCCGCTGCAATTGTTTTCCAGTTACCCATAGAGCCCTGTGCAAGGGAGCCCTCTGTTCGCGCCCAATAGTCGGGATGCGTCAGCAGTTGCTTGTGGCAAGCACCAAGATGACGGGAGGGCACCTGTGGGAAGAGATGGTGAATCAAGTGGTAGCAGTCGTTTCGCGGGAAAAGGATCACGCTTAGCTGCTTCGGCATCAATAAATTGCGAGACGATTCGAGGTCATCTGCGGAGCCCACCAACCCGCCATGATCGACACAGTCCGTCCAGAAGTTGAGTGCAGAATACACCCATACGAATGGAACCCATACCAGAAGCAGAGCCGCCAGGGGATCGAGCACGAGAAAAACGATTGCAGCGGCAATCAGGCCAATTTTCAAGGCGCGATATGCCTCACCATCTCTCGCTGAGAGGCTGACGTTTACGTAATACCGAAGATGCAACCCGAGCAAGGGCGTCAAAGCATGCCGCAAAATCGTTCGCGGGGTCAGGGGATCTTCAAGCCTGAAATTGCGAATGCCCTGGAGGTCAAGGTCCTTATCGTAGTCTCCACAATGCGCATGATGGGTCATGTGCTCGTCTCGGTAGTCTCGGAAAGACCCCAGGACCAGAGATGCGCAAATGCTGCCGAAGAGCACATTGTCTTCACGGCGCTGGGTGAAGGTGAAGTGAGAGCATTCATGCACGATGTTGTTGAATCCCCTCAGCCGAGTCCCGATAAAGAACACGACCACGGCCACCCCAAGCCCTGTCGGAAGCGTTAGCGATTGCTGCAAGAGCCAGTATCCGAGACCTATGGTGGCCATCACCTGCAAAACATAGGACGCGACGATCATGCCCGAGATTAGACGCGTGTTCACGCTCAAACCTCGGAATTTCTGGATGAATTGTTGGCGTACGGCGTGTCCAGACATGGTGGTTCCCCCATTGTGCAAGACTACTATCCAAATACGCAACAACTGACGATTGTAGAAATGAAAGTGGCTACACGGCCATTAGCATCTTTTATGGTAGTATAAGGAATTCTAATTATTTTAGATCTGATTCTACCCACCTGTGTGATCCCGATCAACTTCTTGCAATATTTCAGCAGAGACCTCGCTTTTTTCATAAGAACCGCTTATCAAAAATTAGGAGCGGGCATGCGACTTGAGTATCCCTTGCTGGAAGCGCTGGCCGCCGTCGTTCGCGAGGGCACGTTCGAGGCTGCGGCTCGCTCGCTGAACATCACCCAATCGGCCGTAAGCCAAAGGGTAAAGCTCTTGGAAGAAAGAGCCGGCGCTGTACTCATCGTGCGCGGTCGGCCCTGTGTTGCGACCGAATACGGCCAGCAATTGTATCGACACGTTGAGCAGGTGCATCTGCTCGAGCACGACCTCCGGAAAAGCCTGACGTCGATTGATAATCCTTCGTCGGGTATGCCTGCCGTGATCCGGATCGCCGTTAATAGCGACAGCTTGGCCACGTGGTTCCCAGACGTCATCCAGCGTGCCGGAACCGAGCTGAACCTCAATTTCGATATCATCCCGGACGATCAGGAGTACACTGCAGAAAGGCTGCGTAGCGGTGAGGCTCTGGCCGCTGTCACGGCGGAGGCCAATCCCCTGCATGGATGTCGACGCGTACCGCTGGGCGCCATCGAATACCTCGCTGTCGCCACTCCCAGATTCGTAGCGATCAATTTCCGCGATGGCGTATCGCGTGAGGCGATCTCAAAGACCACACATCTGGTGTTTGGTGTAGATGGTGAAGATCCTGAGGCGCTGCGGATTGTAAAGCGCCACCGCCTGGTCGGATCCCGGTCCTATTTGCGCACGAAATACTTGTCGGCCCGGCCCTCCTCCTTGAGAACACGGCGGCAATGTTCGGCGAAGGTCTGTACCAGGCGGGTCGGTTGCGACTGGGCATTGAAAGCGATACCGTAACGCGGGACCGGCACGTCCTCGAGCAACGGCCGGTAGGCGAGCTTATTGCCGTCATAGGTCCGGTTATTGGCTGGACGCATGATCAGAAGCGCGAAGCCGATTCCGGCACCCACCAGGCCGCGCATGGTTTCATAGGATTGAACCTGATGACCGATCCGCGGCTGGAGTCCTAGGTTGATAAACACCGAGCGAAAGAACTGACTGGTGATCGGCAGATCCAGGGAAATCATCTGCCGCTCGACCAAATCGTATAGCGAGACTGTCTTGCCAGTCGCCAAGGGGTCGCTGGCGGCAAGCAGAGCATAGACGGGCGCATCGATCAACGGCTCGAAGCGGACGGCCGGATGCACGCTGTGGTCATAGGTCAGGGTGGCGTCGATGACACCACTGGCCAGCCATTTGTTCAACTCGTCGAGGTCGCCTTCATGGAGACGGAGCTCGATGCCGGGATGACGTTCGGCCAGGCTGGCCATCACCAGCGGCACGATGAACGGCACCGTCGGGGTGAAACAGCCGACGTCGATTGATCCTTTGACCTCGCGGCTGAGACCAGTGGCGTCGCTCTCGAAATCATGCACCCGGTCCAGCAAGACACGGGCCTGGGCGACAAAGCGTTTGCCGGCGGGTGTCAGCGCGATCCGGCGCGCTGGCTGCCGGACATAGATGGTGAGGGCAAACTCGCGCTCGAGCTCGTTCAGCGCGGCCGAGATTGCGGGCTGCGAGATACCGAGCCGCTCCGCCGCTTTGGTCACGCTGCCGCTATCGGCAACCGCGACCGCATACCCAAGCTGTCTTAAGGTGAAAGCCATAAGTTTTCCCGAGGTTAAGCATCATTATAATCGAATTTCCAAATGATCTCAACTCGCGTATTGCCGAAGGATCACAATAACGATTCGGCCCAATAGGCCGGACCATTCAGGGGAGATGACATGCGCGGAATCGCGATTCCGGATACCCTGCAGTTCCAAAGGACCACTGCATCTGCGACACTCGTCGTTGGTAAACGGTAGTTTGTGAAGGACCGATATGGCCAATGTGACGTTAAAGGCGATCGAAAAATCCTACGGATCATTGGCTGTGCTCAAGGGGATCAATCTTGAAATAGCGGACGGTGAATTCATCGTTCTGGTTGGCCCGTCCGGTTGTGGAAAATCGACTTTGTTGCGCATCATCGCAGGTCTGGAAAAGCAAACCAGCGGCAGCGTATTGATCGGTGGCAAGCCAGTGGACAAGCTGCACCCAAGCCATCGCGATACGGCCATGGTGTTTCAGTCCTACGCGCTCTACCCGCATTTGTCGGTAAAAGAGAATATCACCGTGCCGCTGCGCATGCGGCGTCTTAATTTTGCGCAACGCCTGCCCCTCATTGGCGGCTGGATGCCAGGGGCCTCAGAAATTAACACTGCAATATTCCGCGATGTAAACCAGGCGATGGAAACGCTGGGCATCGAGCAATTGGCTGATCGCAAACCAGGGCAGCTTTCCGGCGGGCAACGGCAACGTGTTGCGGTTGGGCGCGCCATGGTTCGCGAGCCTCAAGCTTTCCTGATGGACGAACCGCTTTCAAATCTGGATGCCGAATTAAGGGTCCATATGCGGGCCGAGATCAATGAGTTGCACGACCGACTGGGGGTAACATTCATTTATGTAACGCACGACCAGGCCGAAGCCATGACGATGGCCGACCGGGTTGCTGTTATGATGGATGGCAAGCTGCTGCAGGTGGATTCTCCGAGCCGGATATATGCCGAACCAAACAGCATCCGCATTGCGCAGTTCATCGGCAGCCCAAAAATAAACGTGTTGCCGGCGCAGGTGGATAGCAGCGGCGTAATCAGCGTCGGTGGGCAGGTCCTGGCGGGGCTGAATTCCGGTATAAAGGGAGAAGATATTCAGGTCGCAGTGCGCCCCGAAACCACGTCGATTGCAGATGTGAAATCAAATGGTCTGCCTTGCCGTATCGTCTATCACGAAAACCTGGGATCAGATGCTTATTTCCATGTGGAATTGAACATTGGCGGCCGGGCGATCTGCCGCATGCCACCGTCAGCCCTGGACCATTTCAGTGTTGGCGACCCGGCGTCTCTCGTCCTTGATACCAAAAAGGCGCTTTTGTTTAACGCGGCCGGTGATCGGATCAAACACAAGATCGAGGTGGCCGCCTGATGCGAAGTTCGTCCGCCCCAATCTGGTTTGTCGCCCCTGCTGTGATCTTGATGTGCTTATTGTTGCTCATCCCGATCGTAATTGCCGCGGGGCTGTCATTTACCAACTATAGCCTTGGCAGCCAGAGTTTCGAGTGGATTGGGTTTTCCAATTATTTCACGTTGCTGGAATTCTCGAGTTACAAAAAGATGTTCAGCGCGTCGTTGACCTATGTGATCGTGGTCGTTCCGGTCTCGGTCGCGCTCGGACTGGGTTCGGCGATGATGATAACCTCGTTGAAGATCGGCGGCGAAATCTACAAAACAATATTTTTCCTGCCTGTCATGGCGACATTACTGGCAATGGCGATCGCTTGGGAATTTGCCCTCAATCCCCTCAATGGTGTCATCAACAATACTCTGCGCAGCGGTTGTGATATCGGCTGGTTGCACAGCATTCTGACCGGAACCTGGTACGGGGCTGATCCGGCCAACAGTTGGTTCGGAAATGGCTGCATCAATGATTTCCCCCTGTGGCTGCGAGAACGGAAATATGCGCTGAGCACCATCGCTTTTATCGGAATTTGGCAGGTTTTCGGGTTTAACATGGTGCTGTATCTGGCGGGCTTAACCGGCATTCCGCGTGAGCTTTATCACGCCGCAGCCGTTGATGGCGCGGCCAGCGCCTGGGAACGGTTCCGGCTTGTCACCTGGCCGATGCTTGGACCGACACATGTCTTTGTCATCACCATCACATCCATTCGGTCATTTCAGGTGTTTGACACGGTAGAGGCTTTGACCCAGGGCGGGCCCGCCAAATCCACCTATATGCTGGTGTACGCGATGTATGAGAAGGGCGTGCGCCACAACCAGCTTGGGATTGGTGCCGCGATCACCATGGTCTTTCTGATCTTCGTTCTCTCCCTCACGCTGATCCAGGTCTATTTCGTCAACCGTAGGGTGCATTACTCATGACCGTAAACTCATCCTGGTTTGGCGAATTCATCAAGCATGTCGTTCTGCTTGTCGGCGCTCTTGTCGTTATCCTTCCGTTTTATCTGATGATTTCCTACTCGTTGAAATCACCGGTCGAAATTGCAACCAATACCGGGGGATTGTTCGGGGCCCAGGAAATGATGACCGACCCCAGGTGCCTGAAGGCCGGAAATCCAGAGGCCGACTGCACCATGCGTCCCATTGTGTACAATTACACGGCAGCTTTTACCGAGGCACCGTTGCTGCGCTATCTGTTCAACGGCGTGGTGGTGACAGCGTCGATATTTTTCATTCAGGTTCTGATTGCTTTGCCCTGCGCCTATGCGCTTTCGAAATTGAAGTTTTGGGGGCGGGATGTGGTCTTTGGTCTGGTGCTGTTTTGCCTGTTGATCCCGGTGCATGCGATCGCTTTGCCCTTGTACGTGATGTTGGCCAAACTCGGACTGACGAACACCTATGCCGCCCTTGTGATCCCCTGGACAATATCCGTGTTCGGAATTTTCCTGATGCGTCAGTTTTTCATGACCGTGCCCGACGACCTGATCGATGCCGCACGTGTTGATGGAATGAGTGAATTTGCCATCGTGTGGCGGGTCATGCTGCCAACGGCGATCCCGGCGTTGCTTGCCTTCGCAATATTCTCGGTTGTCGCCCATTGGAACGATTATTTCTGGCCACGCATGGTGATCACCGGGAATCTCAATCTGATGACGCCGCCGCTTGGCCTGCGGATGTTCAAATCTGACCTGGATGGGAACGAATACGGACCAATGATGGCCGCGGCCACCGTGGTTGTCGCGCCATTGGTTGTCGCATTTCTGCTGGCACAACGCCGGTTTATCGAAGGCATCACCATGTCGGGCATGAAGTAGGAGAAAACATAACAAGAAACAGAGCTGTAATCCGCGCAACAATACGCGGCGGGATCCTGAAAACAGGTATCTTTATCAGGCCCCCAGAACACCGAACTTAATAATCCAAACGGGAGAAGGAGAAGTCAAATGAAACTTACATCTGGTTTATCAGCCATGATGATGGCGGGCGTTCTGGCAACGTCAGCCCAGGCTGCAGATCCGCAGACAATCGAAGTGGGTTATCCATATTCGGCGCTGTTTGACGTGACGTTCGAACGCATCATGCCGTTGTTCAACGCAAAACACCCTGACATCACGGTTAAGTTCCGGGCCTCTTACGACAACTACGAGGATGCCACACAGACAATCCTGCGCGAGTCCATATCCGGGAATATGCCAGATATCACCTTGCAGGGTCTGAACCGCCAGGCGATTTTGGTTGAAAAGGGGATCGCAAATTCCCTGGAACCGTACATTGCGGCAGAAGCTGACTTTTCCAAAGATGGCTATCACCAGGCCATGCTTGATCTGAGCACTTTTGATGGCAGTGTTTATGCGCTGCCGTTTTCGATCTCGCTGCCGGTTGGTTATTACAATGTAACCTTGCTGAAAAGTGTAGGCATCGATACTTTGCCTGCGACTTGGGACGAAGTCATCGCAAACTGCAAGATCCTGCATGAAGCGGGCTATAAGAACCCGCTGTTTTGGGGCTGGAACATCACCGGCAACTGGTTCTTCCAGGCTTTGATGTGGAGCCAGGGCGAGCCGATCCTCAAAGATGGCAAAGTCAACTTTGATGGCGAGGCCGGGTTAATTGCCTTGGAAACCATGCACAGCCTGTTTCGCGAATGCAATATGCTTAACCTGAACGCCAGCGACGCTGGTACACCTTTCGCATCGGGCAGTGTGGCAATGTATTACTGGTCCACCTCTGCCGTTGGAGCTGTCGAGCGCACCAAAGGCGATTTTGAAATGGTGACCCACGAATTCCCGGGTATCGGTGGCCCGCCTTTGGGTCTGCCGGCCGGTGGCAACGCGGTGATTTTGTCGTCGACTTCTGACGACCCGGAACATCTTGCCGCAACATGGGCTTTCATCAAGTTCATCACCTCCGGTGAAGGGGCGGCCGTTGTCGCTGAAACCACAGGCTATATGCCGCCAAACAAGGCTGCAAACGCGTTGCTTGGTGACTTCTATGCAAACAACCCGGCCAAGCAGACAGCGGTGCGTCAAGCAGGTCTGCTGCGCGACTGGATCGCCTATCCAGGTGAACAGGGACTCGCGATTACCCAGGTGATCTACGACTATCTTGAATCGATCGTGATCGGGGACACTGATGACATGAAGGCGCTTCAGGCCGAGATGTCTGCAGAAGTGGCATCGATGCTGCCGAATTGACGACCTTGAAATTTGGTCACCCTAAAAACCTGATCGGCGTGAAAATGCCGGTCGGGATTCCCTATTCGACAAATTCAAGATGCCGTAAAATTATAAAATACTTAATATCAGCAATTTGCACCGATATTGAGAAAACCTGAACAAAGGCTCACAACATGACTACTAACGCAGAAATAGTACAAAGGCGCGACGAAAGTGTCGCCCGGGCCATTGCTTATTCGTCTACATTTGTTGCCGCCAAGGCAAGGGACGGAGAAGTTTGGGATGTTGAGGGCAAAAGATACATTGATTTCTGCGGCGGCATCGGGTGCCAGAATGTTGGCCATGGACACCCCAAAGTCATTGCGGCGATGGAGAAGCAGCTTCACAGCTTCACCCATACCTGTTTTCAGATATCACCTTATGAAAGTTACATTGAACTTGCAGAACGCTTGAATGCACTTTTGCCGGGCGATTTCAAAAAGAAATCACTGTTTTTTTCTGCGGGCGGCGAAGCTGTTGAAAATGCGGTCAAGATTGCGCGTTTTCATACACGACGCCCCGCATTGCTGACCTTCACAAATGGGTACCATGGCCGCTCCTATATGGGTATGGTACTCAGCGCCCGGATGAACCCCTTCAAGGTCGGGTTCAGACCTTTCCCGTCCGAAGTCTACCGCCTGCCATTCCCGGACCCCTATCACCGCGTGACGCTGGACGACACAAAACGCTCCTTTGACACCTTGTTCAGAAGTGAGGTCGAGCCTTCTCAGGTTGCAGCTGCGTTCTTTGAACCGGTGCAGGGCGAAGGCGGTTATAATATAGCCCAGCCGGAATTCATTCACTATCTGCGCGACCTTTGCGATGAACATGGCATCGTGATGGTGGCCGATGAAATTCAGACCGGGTTTGGCCGTGCCGGCAAGATGTTTGCCATGGAACATTTCGGGGTGAATCCGGACCTGACCTGTGTTGGCAAATCCATGGGGGGCGGGCTTCCGCTGTCTGGTATTGTTGGGCGCGCCGATATTATCGACAGTGTTGGTCCAGGTGGTCTGGGGGGCACTTTTGCCGGTAATCCAGTCGCCTGCGCGGCCGCCCTTGCTGTGTTGGACGTGATCGAAGATGAGGGTTTGCTTGAGCGCGGACTGAAGCTTGGCGCCCATATTGACGACCGATTCAAGGAAATAGCGAGCAAGAACTCGGTTCAATGCATCGGTGATGTCCGCGCCCTTGGGTGCATGAACGCCATCGAAATCGTGGCTGACCGGGAAACCCGTGAGCCTGACGGCGAAACGGCTGCCTACATTGCTAGCATCGCGTTGTCGAAAGGCTTGATCCTGATCACCGCAGGGCCGACCCGAAATGTCATTCGCGTTCTGGTACCGCTGTCCACATCGATGGATGTCATCGACGAAGGTCTGGACATTCTGGAAGCCTCCGTAATGGAAGCTGAATCCCAGAACCGTCGAACCACTGCTTAGACAACCGGCCAACCGCTAATCCAATGGAAACCGACCATGAAAATCAGAGCAGCTGTGCTAAGGGATTCAAGGAAAAAACACCCGTTTTCTGAAACCATGCCCTTGCAAATCGAGGACGTCGACCTTGATCCGCCCGGACCGGATGAAGTGCTGATGGAAATCAAGGCGGTGGGCCTGTGTCACTCGGACCTGGTCGCCATCAACGGGGAACGCGGCAAACCGATGCCAATGGTGATCGGCCACGAAGCCGCCGGCATTATTGTGGGACTGGGATCCAACGTTGTCGACATCGATATAGGCGATCATGTCGTGCCCTCATATGTAGCCAGCTGTGGCCGATGCGACATGTGCCGGGAAGGCCGGCCCGCCCTGTGCATCCCGGCGTTCAAGTCGAACGCCGCCGGAACGATGCTGGACGGAACCACGCGTCTGCATCAAGGCGGTAACCGGATTTTCCATCACTCGGGGATCGCGGCCTTCGCCGAATATGCAGTGATTTCAATAAACGCGATCGTCAAGATTGACAAGGAACTGCCGTTTGAGCAGGCTGCTTTGTTCGGCTGCGGGGTGTGTACGGGTGTCGGCGCCGTGGTCAACACTGCCAAAATACGCCCAGGCCAGACGGCGGCCATTGTCGGGCTTGGTGGTGTAGGCTTAAGTGCAATGCTGGCGGCTATTGCATCGGGGGCCGATCGCGTGATCGCTGTGGATGTCAATGAGGACAAGCTGAAGCTGGCGCTGGAACTTGGGGCCTATAAGGCATTCAACGCCAGAGATGCCGATTGTGTCGAGAAAGTACTTCAAGCAACCGGAGGCGGTGTGCATATCGCGGTTGAAACCGCGGGTGCTCCGCAGGCGCTTGAAACAGCTTATAAAATAACCGCCCGTGGCGGGACGACTGTTGCCGCTGGCATGCCGGGCCCTGATGCGACGATCACCCTGTCGCACCTGAGCCTGTCAGGTGAGGAACGGACGCTAAAGGGCAGCTATATGGGCAGCTGTGTGCCAAGCCGCGATATCCCCCGCTTTATAGGGCTGTTTCAGAACGGAAAACTGCCCATCGACAAGTTGACCAGCCATCAGATCAAGTTTGAGGAATTGAACGAGGCATTTGATCGGATGGTGGAAGGATCAGCGTTGCGTCAGGTCATGGTACTGTAGGATACCGACTTGCATGGAGACTTCGCGCAAATGAGCGAACTGGTTGGGTCATGATCAAAATTGAAAACTACGCCTACCCCTCCGGGCTTGACCTCCTGACACGCTGGCAGGCTGGCGAGCCAGATGCGAAGCGAGAGATGACCGACATTTTCGAAGCGGCCATAGCAGGAGAGTTTGACGCTAACTTCGCCGTTCTGGCCCCACCCGACGAGGTGCATTCAACGGCCTCTGTCCATATGTTGGCGCTTGCTGTTCTGCATGACCTCTACGGCAACGAATCATGGGACTATTACAACACCGACCCGTATCGCTATGTCCGGGCCAATCTGGCCGTCACCCGCCTGTTGGGGATTAATAAATTCTACATAACTTGGGCGCTGTACGCCTTCACTTGTGAACCTCTGGGTCAAAAGATGATGTATCCGGACAAATTCCCCCCGGGAGCTGATCCCGATACGGTACTGATCACTAAAGATAATTGGCCCCAGCTTGAAACGCCGGATTTCACCATCGGTGTTCCCAAAGCCATTGATGACATCATGCGTGTCACCGAAGAGCTGACTGGCATGCCGCCGCTTCTGCAGATTTCGGCCCCCTACAGCCTTGCGGCGGACATCTACGGGCAGGAGCCACTCTTAGCGGATGTCGTGAACGACCCAGACAACGTGAACGCGCTGCTGGACCATCTTGGTGACAAGGTGCTTGGGCCGTGGATGGATCACAGTATGGAGGTCTTTCCGAACGGATGGGTTGAATTGTCGGATGCGTCCGGTTCTCCATTCTTCATCGGGCCTGAAAACTGCAAGAATATGTCAATCCGTTCGATCCGGCACATGCTGCGGGACAAACCCTATGCCGACCGCGTGTTCGATAACAATTACCGCGGTGATTTCGTTGCCGAGGTGAAGAGAAAACGGCGCGCCTCGCGGCGCAAGATCGCAGAAGGGGCGAACACCGACAGCGGCAGCCTGCTGGATCTGACAGACGCAAAAGTCAGCGTCAACCCGGTCTTCATCATGCGGCTTGAGGCGGACAATGTGAATATCTCGTTTTACGAAGAACAGGCCATCCAGCGAAACCTCCCCCTGACATCCGGCATCGGTTCACCTGAGATCGACCGGAACAGTATCGAAGATCTGGACGCTGCAAAGGTCGAATTTGCCGAGAAGACCCGGTCATTCGTCGATGCGATCAAGCGCGTTTGTGAAACAATCGACCTTCCCGCAGACAACCATGTCGGGGCCCCTTGGCCAAGCCACGTCTATTTCGAAGATGTGAACGGGCAATCGCAGTTTGGGTTGATCGAAATAATCCTGAACGAAATCAACAATTGCGCGCCATTTGAACGACGGGCCTGAAATGCAGTTCCAATGTAGCCGAGGAGTTCACCGACAAGACCACTGAGGTGGTCCCACTTCGTTGGACAGCTTGGCAGCGAAGTTAAGGTGTATTCCGGTGTCCCTGGACTCCAGCGTGAAGTGCAACGGTTTCAAGCGAAGCGCAGTCTGACATCTCTTCCGAGTTCGTGAAAGAGGGCCTGGATGGGGGTGAGATAGCCGAGGCATTTCCTCGGCGTGAGGTTGTAGGTCATGATGATCTCCTGGAGGTCTTCGTCGGCGAGGTTGTCGATGTTGGTCTGCCTCGGCAGCCATCGGCGCAATCGGCCATTGGCGTTCTCGATGCCGCCCTTCTGCCAGGAGGCGTAGGCGTCGCAGAACCATGTCGCCATATCCAGTGCCTCGCGCAGCAGGGTGTGGTGGGCGAAGGCGGTGTCATTGTCGAATGTGATCGACTGCCGGAGCCTGGGGTCGAGCCTGCGAAAGATCGCCATGATGACGCTGGCGGTCTCGGCCGCCGATTTTCCGGTGAGCCGGGCGGCCAGGGTCACGCGGGTCTTGCGCTCGTGCAGCACCAGCACGGGGCGGGTGCGCTGGAAGATGATCAGGTCGCCCTCCCAGTGGCCCACCTCCGAGCGATCGGCCACGTTTTGCGGGCGTTCGTGGATGGAGACGCGGTCCTTGATGGTGTCCCGGGACGGCCGGGCGCGCAGAGGGCGCCGGGTCCTGCGCCGACGGGTGAGATAGCGCCAAAGCTCCTCCGCCTTTTGCCTGGCGCGGTAGATGAATGCGTAGATCGTCTCCATCGCCAGGGCGCACAGACCCGGCTCTGCGCCTGATTTCAGCCATCCGGAGATCTGCTCGGGAGACCAGCCCTCGGCCAACCGGTCGCGCACAAACCGGGCGAGGCGCTCATCGCGCTCGAGGACGGCCTTACGCTGGCGCCGCAGCAGGTAGGCGCCATCCGCCGTCTGCGCGGAGTAGCGCCCCGTGTCCAGCGCGTTGCGCCGGAGCTCGCGGCTGATCGTCGATGGCGACCGTCCGAGCGCCGCGGCAATCCCGGCGTTGG
>SMUY01383228.1_pt1 | contig 13597 bp, 15 predicted proteins | sample 2456441 | NCBI WGS metagenome assembly SMUY01 (sample SAMN11095931, study PRJNA526329) | marine sediment metagenome | biome: Marine sediment; feature: Surficial sediment; material: Deep marine sediment; isolation source: Hadal surficial sediment | place: Pacific Ocean | collected 2014-11 | depth...
CGACCGTCCTTGTCCCAGGAGATTACCTGGATATAGCTGTTGCCATGAATGATCGGATTGTAGCCCCTGTCCTTGGTCAGGTTGGCAACAATCATGCTGAACATTCCCGGCGCACAGGGGTGGGCGGGAATGGCAATCTTCCTGTCATTGCGCAAAGCGTACTGCAGATCACCCCAGCGGGCGTCGATCGCGATACCGGCATCCTGCAAGACTAATTGTCCTTCGGCGAGCGCCCGCCGGACTGCGGCTCTTATCGGGGGTCTGTCGAGGGCAATGCCACGCGGCGTGTTGACCGGGTCACCGGCATCGAAAGGAACTGCGTAAATATTCTCAATGCGATTCGCGATGCGCCAGAATTCAGTCCACACATGCATGCCGCGGCTATCGATATTGGCCGTTCTGTCCCAGGCAGCGAGTGCTTTGCAGCTCGCTGCAATATCGATTTCCCTGTCGTCCGCGAGCGTGACAATGGTGTCATCGCCACAGGCTTTCAGCACATCGTCGAGCAACAATTCGGCGCCGTAATTGCGATGGCTAAATAAGATGTCGCGCAAATCGCTGGCAGTGACTTTCTCACCACTAGCGAGCTGCTCGCTAACAAAAGTCAATCCCGCGCGGGTACGCAACGTTCGTGCGGTACGTTCGGGTCCGATGATCGGAGAGTAGCCCTCCAACGGTGCCTCAGGATTTGCCAGCCAGTAGCTGTCATTCGAATTAGTAACGTAATCGTACCGTCGAATGCGCGGCATTTCCCCGGCCGGCAGCGTGCCAGCGACACGGCTTCTGGAATCCGACTTCCATTCGCACACACTTCTTGCGCCATCCAGCACGACGACAAAACCCGGAATGGACTCAACCTTGACTCCGCACTCGTCCAATAATTCCTTATCGACATTCGGCGTCGTCGAAATATCCGCGTAAAAAGCCGTGCCATTTTTGTCGGTTGCGATCGTATTGGTCCAGAACACACCTTGCTGGCTGATCGCAGCCTCAATATCGTCTACCGATGTCGCGACGCTCAAAGCCGCATAGGTAGCGGCGGCTTCGGTATTGTCGATGACCGCATCCCTGATCGCGTAAGCGGTGTCGTTAGTCCACGGCAATTGATCGCTGACGATAACGGGGCCGTAGTGCGTCATGTACACCGTGTGCTGCCGGGATTCGGTTTCACCGTCTGGCTGGCTCACGGCTACGGTAACTGTTTGCGCTTTGATTGCGCGGTATTCATCGCCGTAGCGGTACTCAAGCGGGTTTGCCGGATTCAGGGTGAGTTCGTACAAAGTAAAGCGCAGTGCCGTGGACACGGTGTGTGTCCAGGCAACGTCTTTGTTAAAACCGATCGACACGGCATTTGTGGTATACAAGCTGACGCCCATGGTATCCACAATGCCCGGGATCGTTGTATGTATCAGGTGAAAACGCGATGAGCCGCGCCACGGGTAATGCGGGTTCCCCAGCAGGATTCCCCGCCCTGAAGCCGTTACATCTTTACCGAACGCAATAGCATTGCTGCCGAGACCTGCTTCCGGGCCAAATTGGCTGTCGCCGGCGGCAACCTGTTCGCCGGGTGGTTTTGCTCTTGCCATATCATTTTTGAAGCGGCCGAGACCGTAACGAATGCCAACTCCGGTCATCAGCCGGGCCACATCTTCCTCAACCATCGGTCGCACCCACGGCCGAGTGTTGCAGGATGCCGGCAGTTTTCCTTCATTGTCCTTAAGGTAACGGTTGTACCCGGCAACGTATCCTTTGTTGTAGCGACTGTTTTCCTCCGGCATGGCGAGCGCGAAACGCTGTAATCTGTCTTCAGTAAGCAGTGCGCGGTGAAATACATCGCTCTCAAAATTGCCATTTTCGGCACCCATATACGAGGAGAGGTTACCGTTGACCATGACGATATCGCGGGCAATTACGCAGACCGCATCGGTCGCCGTCGCGTAGGCAAATCCGTAGCCAAGACTTGCCGAGTCGTTCGCTTTCACATGTGGAATGCCGTAGCTGGTCCAGCGAATCTCCGTTCGGTATCCATCGCTGGGGGCTGAATTCGATGCGCCATAATTAGACGAACAACTCAATAAACCAATGAGTGCGGGGACGAGAACGAATCGACGAAGCGACATTGAAATCTCCTGAAGAATCTTGAATTTACCTATTGGGCGAGAAGCGCTTGCTGGCGATGAGAGGTGGAAAGTGTGCCTATTTTCCGCGGTCCAAGCAATGCGGTCCGCCAAATCCGGCATGCCCGATATTTTGCGGGCAGACATCGCTATAGTCACGAACCCCGGTGGATTCACCGGGTATCATGACCAATGATCCAGTTTCGGACGGCGCAACACTGGTAATCAGCTCCCTGACGCAGTTCCATTTGAAGTCATTGAATCGGAGGCGCAGCGGTGCGAATTCGAGTATGTCTTGCGTGCGCAATCGTGGTCATTTTTCCTGCTGCGGGCTGCTCGCCCGATAGTTCGACGGAATCAGGCTTGTCCGGAGAATACATCGGGCAGGATGATGTAACGTTTATCGGCGCGGGAAAGTTGCTCGTTATCAGCAGCAGAGTGACGATTCACTGGAAAACGTAGGGCCGCTTTTTTTCGCAGAAATATTTATCGCGACAGGCGGCGAGGTAACGGATGCGAGCATTCAGTTTCCGCGACCGGCGGGCGATGTCAGGGATTTGCTGTACCGTCATTCCGAATCCGACGAAATCGGGGATGTTATGTATCTGAGCGGCAATGCCGATACAGTCGATGAGCTTGGACAGAACTTTCCGCCTGGAGAGTATGTTTTCAAATTCACAATTGGCAGCGGTGATATCATCAATCAAGCCGTGAGTTTCAACGACAGAAAATTTGCGAAGCAGCCGATCATCATTTTCCGGAAAATATACGAACGATTGCCATCGATCAGGTTGATCCGACTGTTGATCTTGTTATTACCCGGCCGCCCTTCACTGAGGGACGCGCGGACGCAAATGGCGTACTGGATGATTTGATATTTACGGACCCGAACGACTGCGGCGAGCAGCCATAACAGCACCGGCAATATCTCCGCGACTATACTTAAGGGCACAATGTCACCGCTGCCATAGAGATAACACGTTATGGGACAAAGATATCAGAACATCCTGGAAACGATCGGCAGGACTCCCGTCGTCCGTCTCAACAAAATCGCGCCAGTAGGCATCAACCTCTACGTCAAGATCGAATCATTCAACCCGATGGGATCGGTCAAGGACCGGCTCGCACTTGGCGTCATCGAAGACGCAGAAAAGTCCGGTGCGCTACAGCCCGGTCAAACTGTCATTGAAGCAACGAGCGGCAATACCGGAATCGGCCTGGCCATGGTTTGTGCCCAGAAGGGCTATCCGCTGGTCGTGACGATGGCCGAAAGCTTCAGTATCGAGCGTCGCAGGATGATGCGTTTCCTCGGCGCCAGGGTAGTACTGACACCTGCAGAGCTGAAAGGCAGCGGCATGCTCGCCAAGGCCACCGAGCTGGCCGAGGAACACGGCTGGTTCCTGTGCCGCCAGTTCGAGAATGAGGCGAATGCCGACGCGCACTCAAGGACAACCGCACCGGAGATTCTTGCCGATTTCGAAGGCGAGCGGCTGGACTACTGGGTCACCGGGTTTGGCACCGGCGGCACACTGAAAGGTGTCGCACGGGTCCTGGCGAAGGAACGTCCGGATACGAAAATAGTTGTTTGCGAACCCGACAACTCACAGATTCTCGGCAGCGGCATTCCGCAGAAGAGGCTCGACGATGGTACGCCTGCCGACAGCCATCCGTTGTTCCGGCCGCATCTGATGCAGGGGTGGAGTCCGGACTTTATCCCGAAGCTGGCAGAAGACACGGTAGCGATGGACATCATCGATCAGATTATCCCGGTCAACGGCGCTGACGCGATGCGGCTGTCAAAGGCACTTGCGACTGACGAGGGCATCTTCGTCGGTATTTCAGGCGGCGCAACGCTTGCGGGCGCGATGGAGATATCCAGGAACGTAGAGCAAGGCACGACAATTCTTTGCATGCTGCCTGATACCGGTGAACGCTACCTGAGCACGCCCCTGTTCGATGACATACCGGCAGACATGACCGCAGCCGAAATCGAAATCGCCGATTCGACGCCTGGCTATCGCTTCGGCGCACCAGCACCTCCGCCTGCCAAAGAAGAAGATCAAGAGGATGAACTGTTAGAAGCACCCGAGATTGCGGTGCAATTCGTCAACGATGTAACAAGCAATGCGGATGACCCAGTAGTGATGTTCTCGCACGAATGGTGCGAATTCTGCTGGTCAGTTCGCAAGATGTTTGCAAAATACGAGGTTCCATACCGGTCGATCGACCTGGACTCGGTGGAATATCAGCAGGACAACAAAGGCGGCGAAATTCGCGCAGCGCTGCGCGAACGAACCACTTCAAAGACAATCCCACAGATATTTATAGGCGGGCAATACATTGGTGGCGCAACAGATCTCTTCGACGCCTGCAAAGACGGCTCGATGCAGAAACTGCTGGAAGAAAATACGGTGAACTACAACAAGGAGGTTACGGCAGATCCGTACTCATTCCTTCCAGGCTGGCTCCACAAGCGCTAATAACGTATTGAAAAAGTCTCACGCGGTTTGGGCGGTTGCTTCGGATTGTTGTTCTTCGAAGAAATAAATACCAATCGTCTCGGCGACACACGCGGGCTTTCGTTCACCCTCTACTTCAACCTTGATTTGTGACAGCAGATGCAGTGCGCCGCCGCGTTTCCGTGCCTGCAATACCGTCGCCCGTGCGCGTACTCGCGCGCCGACCGGAACCATGGTGTAGAAGCGCACTTTGTTGCAGCCGAAATTCAGGGCGCGCGCAAGATTTTCAACGTGCACAAAGTCCTTGGTCAACGTCGGGATCAGCGACAGGGTCAGGTAGCCGTGGGCGATGGTTTTGCCATTGGGCAATTCGCGCGCGGCTCGCTCCTCATCGACGTGAATCCATTGATAATCGTCAGTGGCTTCCGCAAACCGGTTAATCATTTGCTGGTCGATGACGATCCAGTCTGAGACGCCCACCTCGACGTTCTCGAGCGCCTTCGCATCCTCGATTGACTTGATAACGTGAAATTCCTTTTCCATAAAATCCCGTTTTTCAGAAAATTTGGCTTAACCCGGGGCCTTGCAGGCCAGAATGGTGCAGTGCAAGAAATACACAGAAGCGCCCGGCAGGGCAAGTTTTATCGTGTGTTTTGTTGCAGTTTTCTGGCTGGATGCCCGGCAAAGCCAGCAACTATGCGGCTATCGGGCCAGCGAAATTGCTGCGGTATTTTGCGCAAACTGCACCGATCATGGCGGGTTCGCGTTAGCGACCCAGTACTGGTCCTTCAGTAATCGCTTGTACAGCTTGCCCGTGGCGTGTCTCGGTAATGCTTCTATAAAATCGATCGATTTCGGGCACTTGATCGGCGACAGGTGTTCCCGGCAATACGCGATAAGTTCTGCGGCCCGGCCCGGCCCCCGGTCTGCAGGGTCGATCAGTTGAATGACTGCCTTGACCTGCTCACCCATTTCCTCATCCGGTACGCCGAACACGGCGGCATCGGCGACGCATGGATGCATGACCAGGATGTCTTCCGCCTCCTGCGGATAAATATTGACGCCGCCGGAAATGATCATGTATGCCTTGCGATCGGTCAGGTAAAGAAAACCCTCATCGTCCACGTAACCGACATCACCCAGGGTGCTCCAGCCTTCTGCATTGTGTGCCGCCCGTGTCTTGTCCGGGTCATTCAGGTACTCAAAATCGGTGCCGCCCGAGAAATCGCTGCGGCCGGCATCGTTGAAACTTCAGCCTCCAGGGGAGGGTAGCCGGGTATCCCGCCGCCGAGTGAAAACAGATGCATTTCACTCGAGAGTGTTTCCCCCAATTCTTCCGCACGCAACTGATATTTCGCCGAACAGATGTACATCCGGGCACCACAATCTTCGACGATGTACCGGGTTTCCGCCGGTGATAAATAGCTACTGATCGCCGTGTAATAAAGTCCGGCCCGCAATGCACCAATGCATACCGCGAAAAACTCCGGGCAGTTTTCGAGTGTGAATGCGATGCTGTCGCCTGTTTGGAACCCGAGCCGACGGAAAAAATTAGCATATTGGTCTGCTCGGTCTGACAGCTCGCCATAAGAGACAGTCTCACCACTCTCGAGCATGACGATTGCCGGCTTGTCCGGATTTGTAAGCGCTGCTGCCCTGAATCCCATGTCCTGATCCGACTTCCGGTGCTTGCGATGGTCTGCATGATCTTTATACTTGAATCCGCAGCGCGGACGCGAATCAACAGTGTAATTATTCCATGTCTGACAGTGCCATTTTCGCTATTGTTCTCGCCGCCGGATCATCCACTCGTTTCGGCCGCACCAAGCAACTCGAACCATTTGAGGGCGTGTCGCTTGTCGCCGGCGCGATGCGCAAAGTCGAATCCGTCTGCGGTGCGCGGAGTGTCCTGGTGACGGGCAAGGACTGGCAAGAAGTCACCGCCACGTGCGCACCGCTGGCTGGCTATTTCGTAATTAATAATGACTATGAGCAGGGGCTGGCAAGTTCTATCGCGTGCGGTGTTCGAGCTGTTGCAGAGAGCGCGGACGCAATACTGCTGATGCTTGCTGACCTGCCGCTCGTTACCACGGAGCACCTCACCAACCTGGTCAACGCCTGGGTCGACTCACCACAAACCATCGTCGCCAGTGCCTTCGAAGATACGCTGGGGCCGCCAATTGTTTTCCCAAAAGCTGACTTCGATGCGTTGTTGCGGCTAACCGGCGATCGCGGCGCGCGGCCTATTATCGATGCCAACACGGCACGTGTGCAGGCTATCGCCTGCGAGGAAGCAGCCTTCGATATCGACCGCCCGGAAGATCTAGTGGGGATTTACTAACCCGAGGTTTGGCAATCGCCGGCCTGGGAAGGAACCCGTTGTACCGTAGGAACTCGCCCCAGCGAGCGATTCTTGTTGGGCAACAGCAGTTTCAGCCAGCAATTTTCCGTTCGGGCTGCGCATGCATTGCGCAGCGCTCACAGCTCACCCAGCCGGAGTCCCCGTTGACGTAGTACTCCTTCTTCCACACGGGCAGGCGAACCTTTACCTCGTCAATGATGAAGCGGCAGGCCGCGAATGCCTCGTCCCGGTGCACCGACGTCACGCCAACCCAAACGGCGCATTCGCCGATCTCCAGGAGCCCTTCCCTGTGCACGCAATGGGCCTGCAGGATCGGGAATTTTACCCTGGCCTCCGCGATGATCTTCGCTCCTTCTTTGACGGCGAGCGGCTCGTAGACTTCGTACTCGAGCCGCAGAACATCCTGACCCTCGTTCTCATTCCGAATCCAGCCTTCGAACGCGACGTAAGCACCGGCGGCATCGCCGGTGAGTAGTTGCCGCAGCTTGTCCGGTTCGATGGCACCGTTGGTAATGCGCATCCGATCAGCCTCCGGCCACCGGCGGAAACAGGAGCACGGTATCGCCATCGAAAACCTCCGTACTCCAGTCAGCCATTTCATCGTTGATGGCAACTTTGCAATGTCCGAGTGGTTCCTGCGAACCGTGCCTGTCTTTCAGCAGCTCGTACACATCGCCCGCGGTCGCCGCAGACAGGCTGACGGTTTCCTCGCCCACACCGGCATGCTCGCGGAAACCTGCGAAATAACGAACCGTAATGTTCTTGTTCATAGCCCGGTTTCGATCCCGGTGCCGGCGAGATCTTCCGGCGAGTTGATGTTGTGCAACGCGCCCGGATTAGGTTGTTCCAGCAATTTCGTATCCGAATCGATCAGCATTTTACGTGGGCAAATAATCCCCTGCTTTACGAAGCTCAAGATCACGGCCCGGGAATCAGGACGGTATATCGCACACAGGGGTTCGGGAAGGTCGTCATGAACACTTTTATACGCCGTAACGGGATGGTCCGCCGAACATTGCTCTAAAAGACAGGCGATGGTCGCATCATCGATGTTTGGCAGGTCACAGGCGAGAATCAGCCAGCTGACCTCGTTGTTCGTATCCATTGCCGACAGGATGCCGGCGACCGGACCCATGTCTTCATAGCGGTCCACTATCTGCTCGAATTTCTTGCGTTCGGGGTCACCGCCCTGATCGGCTCGGGTTGATACAAATACACGATCCACGTGCTCTGCAAGCAGGCCCACCGCACGACTCAATTGCGTTTCGCCATCCTGCACCAGCAGTGCTTTATCGCTGCCCATGCGCCTGCTTTTGCCGCCGGCGAGGACGAGCCCCCATACTGCTTCAGGCGCTGTCATCGTGATACTCGTGCTTGCCGCCCGTCTTCGAAATCAGTCGCGTCTGGCTGATCGTAATCTCGTGCGACAGCGCTTTGCACATGTCGTAAACGGTCAACGCCGCGACAGACGCACCGGTGAGTGCCTCCATCTCAACGCCGGTTCGATGATGCACCTTGCAGTGACAATCGATGATGACCCGCTTTTTCTCGTCCAGCTCAATCGTAATTTTGCAATTATCCAATCCAAGCGGATGACAAAACGGGATCAGTTCGTGCGTGCGCTTTGCCGCCATCACGCCCGCGATAATCGCCGTTACAAACACCGGCCCTTTGGCGGTTTCGATGTCACCGCCAGAAAAACGGCCGGCGACGTCGGCCGGAAACTCGACCATGGTCCGGGCATGCGCGGTCCGGTCGGTCGCCTTCTTGTGACTGACATCGACCATGGTCGGCCGATTACCTTTGTCGATATGGCTGAGTTTTCTCACCGTTCCAACTAACCGCCCATGCGGTACATTTCGACTCTGTTGATCAAGGGCTGTTCTGCCGGTTCCAGTGTCCGCAATTCGCTGTAGCGATCTTTTCGCTCGATCCAGACGTTCCTCAAAATATCTGCAAGTTCGGCATCGCTGACGCCGTTTCTGATCGGCTCCTTAAGGCTCAGGCCGGCAGTCGCGAAAAGACAAGTATAAAGAATGCCGTCAGCTGACAGTCGCGCCCTGCTGCAAGCACCGCAGAACGGTTCCGTCACCGAAGAAATGAAGCCGACTTCACCCTCACCGTCCAGGTACTTGTAACGGCTGGCGACTTCGCCGGGATAATTACGGCCGACGGCACGTAGTGGCCAGCGCGCCTGAATCATTTTTAACAGGTCCCGCGACGGCACTACCTGTTCCAGCTTCCAGCCATTGCGGCTGCCGACGTCCATGTATTCGATCAGCCGCACGATATGGCCGCTGCCGCGGAAGTGGTCGAGCACATCCAGCACCGTATGGTCATTCACGCCGCGCTGCACGACGACATTGATTTTGATCGGTGTCAGACCGGCTTTCTCCGCCGCCTCGATTCCCTCGAGGACTTTGGACAATTCGCCACGGTTTCCACTCATGTGGCGGAATATATCCTCATCCATACTGTCGAGACTGATGGTCACGCGGTGCAGCCCCGCATCCGCGAGCGACTGGGCAAGGGGTGCCAGCAAGACTCCGTTGGTCGTAAGCGCCAGATCATCGACACCCTGTAGTTTGCTCAATTGAGTGATCAGGCCAGCGACTTTCTTGTCCAGCAGTGGTTCGCCACCGGTCAGTCTCAGCTTGCTGACGCCCAGGCCAACCGCAATTGCGGCGATCCTGAAGATCTCGTCGTGGCTGAGCCGCTGATGGCGGGTCAGGAACTGGTAGTCCTTGTGAAATTCCGCTTCGGGCATGCAGTAGGGACAGCGGAAATTACATCGGTCCAGCAGCGATATCCGCAGGTCCTGCAACGGTCGGCCGAAGGTATCCCTGACCTCGGGAGCCGCCTGCGTTATGTTATGTGCGGTCGTGAGTTTGGAAGGCATCCCGCCATTCTGCCCGAATACGGGGTCGTGTGACACTGTATAACTACTAATGGGCTGTCAGGAAAGCCACAGCAAGCGCACAGAAACAACCAGGATGACCAGGCCGGTAAGCCGCCGGATATGTGATGCCTGAATCCAGTTGGCGCCTGCGCGGCTGCCAAGCTGGCCGCCGATCAGGACTGCCAGCGGTAGCAGCAGGTAGGTGACGTCGAGTAATTCCCCGGCGCGCTCACCGAGCTTGACGAGTTGCCCGGCGAGTCCGGCCAGGGAATTGACCAGGATGAACAGGGAGCAGGTTGCTGCGACCGTTCTTGCCTCTGCAAGACGAGTGAGGTGCAGGACCGGCGCCAGGTAAATGCCGCCACCAATGCCGGTGATTCCTGCCAGCCCACCCAGCAATAAACCAAGTCCGAGGCTGACTGGCATAGCGGTTTTCGGGATGAACTCACGCTCTTTGCGCCACTGCCGGTTCAGTAGCATCAAGAGCCCGGATACCAATAGTGCCAGCCCCAAAATCTGCAGGAAACTGGACTCGTCAAGTCGCAGGTAACCACCCAGGAATGCGGCCGGTACAGAGGTGGCAATCAACGGGGCCGCGAAACGCAGGTTCAGATGACCCGCCTTCGCAAAATGATAAACACCGCCAGAAACCACAACGAGATTGCATACCAGTGAAACCGGCGGTACGAGTTCCCAGTAAAGCCCCGATTCGATCAGGATCGCCGTATAGGTCGAGCCACCGCCAAAACCGACCGATGCGTAGAGGAAGGCGACTGCAATGAACGCAAGCGCAGTCAAATACATGTGACCGTACCTCCTTGTTAAACCCTAAGCCGGACGCCTGAATTGCGCTCTGGTGCGGCGCAACATCGCCCGCTATACTGCTGCCCGCGTATCCGCCACCATGAAATACCACAGGTGGCGGTGATGTTAACCTGCAACATCATTTGCTAACAACAGACACAGCAGTGTCGAGGGCTGCTGCCCGGGCCCACTCGAAATTGCTTCAGGCAAGACTATGAATGTAAACCTTACCGAAGACGAAATTGCGTTCCGCGATGAAGTCAGAAAATTCTTCGCCGAGAAATATCCGGCAGACCTTCGCATAAAACAGGATCAGGGCATCACGCTGCGCCGCGAAGATACGATTCGCTGGCAGAAAATACTTTATGAGCAGGGTTGGTTCGCCGTGAACTGGCCGGAAGAATATGGCGGCACCGGCTGGACGCCCATCCAGAAATATCTTTTCGCCAATGAAATGGCTGCGGCAAACGCGCCTGTCATCGTGCCGTTCGGCGTTGCGATGGTCGGCCCGGTGATTTACACATTTGGATCAGATGAACAAAAGCAACGATTTCTGCCCGACATCCTGGCCAGCAACGTCTGGTGGTGCCAGGGATACTCCGAGCCCGGGTCCGGCTCGGATCTCGCATCGCTCAAAACGAAGGCCGATCGTGAAGGTGACCACTATGTCGTCAATGGCACCAAGACGTGGACCACGCTTGGACATCTGGCTGACTGGATCTTTTGTCTTGTGCGCACGACCAGCGATGTCGCGAGGCGTCAGGAAGGTATTAGTTTTCTCCTGATCGAGATGAGCACGCCCGGCATCTCCGTCAAACCGATTATCACGATCGAGGGCGATCACGAAGTGAACGAAGTCCATTTCGACAATGTCAGCGTGCCGGTCGAAAACCTGGTCGGCGAGGAAGGCAAAGGCTGGACCTACGGCAAGGTATTGTTGCAGCACGAACGAACTAACACCGCCGGCGTTGCCAGATCCAAATACCGGCTCGACAACTTGAAGGAGAAGGCGGGCCAGTCAATTCATGACGGCGCACCGCTCATGAATGACCGGAATTTTGCCCGCAAGATCGCGGCGGTCGAAATTGAACTGAAAGCGCTCGAATACACGGATCTGCGCACACTCGCCGCTGTCGCAACTGGCAAGGCGCCAGGGCCGGAATCTTCGATTCTCAAGATCAAGGGCACAGAAATACAGCAATCGATCGACGCCCTGTTCGTCGAGGCCGCCGGCTACTACGCCTTGCCCTATGTACCGGAGCAGTACGTAGTCGATTTTCCGGATGAAGACCGCATTGGTTACGGGGCGGAAACGAAATCATCGCTGCGCTACTTCAATAATCGCAAGGCAACAATTTACGCCGGATCGAACGAAATACAAAAAAACATCATCGCCAAGCACGTTCTCGGCCTTTAGGAAACAGGCATGGATTTTTCGATCAGTGAAGAGCAATCGATGCTCGCCGACAGCGTCTCGAAATTTATGGAGAACGACTATGATTTCGAGCGGCGGCAAAAAATAGCCGAGAGCGATGATGGTTACAGCAAGAAACTCTGGCAGACCTTTGCGGAACTGGGATGGACAGCAGTACCGTTTGCCGAAGACGATGGCGGGCTGGGCGGAGGCCCGGTCGAACTGATGTTGATGATGGAACAGTTCGGTCGCGGACTTGTTATAGAACCCTATCTTGCAAACGTCGTGCTGGCCGGCGGAATCCTGCGACGTTCGGCGAACGCCGGGCAAAAATCGCGGTGGCTGACTCCGTTGATCGAGGGAAATTTACAGACCGCACTGGCATTTGCTGAGCCACAGGGGCGATTCAATATCGCGGATATCAAAACCACTGCGCAACGAGACGGCAAGGGATTTATCCTCAGCGGCAACAAGACCTGTGTATTAAATGGCGGCGCTGCAGAAATTCTCATCATTCCCGCAAGAACGTCGGGCGAGCAAACGGATGAGGATGGCATCACGCTGTTCGCAATTGCCGCCGACTCCGCCGGCATCAATCGCCAGGCATATGCAACCGTCGATGCGCAGCAGGCTGCCGACATTACGCTGCGCGACGTCAAGGCTGATGCCGCTGCAGTTCTCGGAGAAATCGGCCAGGGATTCGATACGCTGCAGGACGTGGTGGACGAGGCAACGCTGGCTGTATGCGCGGAAGCCGTTGGAATCATGCGTACGATGCACGACAAGACGGTCGAGTATTCCAAGATCCGTGTGCAATTCGGCGTGCCAATCGGCAGCTTCCAGGCATTGCAACATCGAATGGTTGAGACCTTAATGGCCTGTGAACAAAGTCAGTCGCTGTTGATGTGGGCGGTCATGCTCGATACCGCTAATAAAGCAGGCACACAACGAGCCGTGAGCGCGATAAAGTACCAGATCGGCACTGCGGGAATTAATGTCGCACGAGAAGCGGTGCAGATCCACGGCGGCATGGGCATGACCTGGGAACTCGATATCGCTCACTATTTCAAGCGTATGACTGCGATCGAGCTGCTGTTCGGAAACGCCGACTATCACCTCGACCGCTACGTACGATTGTCCAATTGATTAGACGGCGATGGCTGACTGGCAGCCTTCGGGCGTAATCACGATTACGACCGATTTCGGCCACAAAGGCCCGTTTGCCGCTGTCATGAAGGGCGTGATTCTCACACGATTTCGCGAAGCCACCGTGATCGACCTCGCGCACGATATTCCGGCGCACTGGCCGCCTGAGGCAGGATTCTGGATCAGCCGTTCCTATCAGTACTTCCCGCCAGGCACCGTGCATGTCGCCATCGTCGACCCGGGCGTCGGCACCGATCGGAATATTCTCATGGTCGAACACGACGGGCACATTTTTCTGGCGCCCGACAATGGCCTGCTGGCGCCATTGCTCGAAGGTGCCGGCAAGATTTACAAACTGGATGACAGCAGCTTGCAAAAGCTGGGGCTGGACAAACC
>SMUY01302513.1_pt1 | contig 13595 bp, 10 predicted proteins | sample 2456441 | NCBI WGS metagenome assembly SMUY01 (sample SAMN11095931, study PRJNA526329) | marine sediment metagenome | biome: Marine sediment; feature: Surficial sediment; material: Deep marine sediment; isolation source: Hadal surficial sediment | place: Pacific Ocean | collected 2014-11 | depth...
ACTTGGCCGGCCCCCCCTTCGCCAACGTGCGTAATATTCTTGGCCAACACCTTAAAGATTGGTTTTGCGCGGGCGAATGCGTCTTCGCTGGCGCCGACCATAATGGCGAGCGTTGCCGCCTCGGCGCCGACCTGACCACCGGAGACCGGCGCATCAACATAATGCGCCCCCTTTGCCTTTATCTGTTGCGCAAAGTTTCGTGTCGCGGTGACGGCGGTTGTTCCCATATCGATCACTATGGCCCCAGTCTGAAGGCCCTGGGCCACGCCATCATCGCCAAACAGGACGCGTTCAACCGCTGGTGTGTCGGAGACCATTAAAACAATAATAGGCGCACGCTCGGCTACATCCTTTGGCGAGGTCGCCGCTTCGATTCCCACTCCCACAAGCTCATCCACGATGCCGCGGCTGCGATTGTAGATAATCAGCTCGGCGCCGGCGCGATGTAGGTTCAGGCTTATCGGCCGACCCATAAGACCGAGGCCGATAAAACCGATCGTGATACCGCTCAGTGTACCCATGTATCAAACCCTTGGTTTCCTTCCGACCATACTGGGATGATACCCTAGTTCTCCTTGGGTTCTGATCCGTTAGCACGCTCAACGTGGGTAACGTATCAAAGGAAAGACAAAATGACTGAAACTCTGATAGTCCAGCGCACGGGCACCATCGCCACCGTGGTGCTCAACCGGCCGGAAAAACTGAACGCGCTAACGAAGCCCATGTGGCAGCAGCTCGGCGAGGCAGTGAAAACACTTTCAGCCGATCCTGAGGTTAGATGTATCGTAGTCCGTGGGGCTGGCGATAAAGCGTTTGCCCCGGGCAACGATATCTCCGAATTCGAGAATGAGCGCTCCAACGTGGTGCAGGCACGCGCCTACGGCGCCATCATGCGTCGAACCATCGAGGCGCTGGAACACTGTCGCCATCCTATGATAGCCATGATCAAGGGTATCTGTGTTGGTGGTGGACTGGAGATCGCCGCGAACTGTGACGTGCGTATCTGTGGTGAATCAAGCCGTTTTGGTATTCCTATTAATCGCCTGGGCCTAGTGATGGCGCACGCAGAACTGCGTGGGTTGCTCGCTTTGGTTGGGCGGGCCACGACACTGGAGATTTTGCTCGAGGGCCGTGTGTTCGGTGCCGAGGAGGCACGCGAGAAAGGTCTGGTGAATCGCATCGTGGCTGATGACCAAGTTGAGGGTGAGGCCTATGCAGCTGCCCAGCGCATTGCCGAGGGCGCACCCTTGGTTGCGCGATGGCACAAAAAATTTATAAATCGGCTCGCCGAATCTACGCCGCTGACCGATGAAGAGATTGATGAAGGGTTTGCGTGTTTTGGCACCGAGGACTTCCAGATTGGATATCGCGCATTCCTCGATAAGGTAAAGCCGGAGTTCGGGGGGCGCTAGCAATGGGGCCGCTGGCAGGCGTCAAAGTGTTTGAGCTTGGTCATATCATGGCGGGGCCAACATGCGGCCTTATGTTGGCAGACATGGGTGCCCGGGTGATTAAAATTGAAAAGGTCCCTGGCGGTGACGACACCCGTCGTATGGTGCCACCGGAAGTCGATGGTGAAGCCGCTGCCTTTCTAGTGATGAATCGCAACAAATGGGGTATCGCCATTGACCTAAAGTGCGAGCGGGGCCAAGAGATTGGTCGTCGTTTGCTTAGAACAGCCGATGTGGTAATCGAAAACTTTCGTACGGGCACGATGGAACGACTCGGTCTCGGCTACGACTCACTGCGCGAGATTAATCCTGGTCTCATCTATTGTGAGTTGTCCGGTTTCGGTCGGACCGGCCCATACGCTGAGCGGGGCGGTTTCGACCTGATTGCTCAGGGCATGTCTGGCCTGATGAGCATCACCGGCGAAGGGCCTGGGCGGCCACCGGTAAAATGTGGTGCGCCCATAACCGACATCACCGCTGGCATCCTCGCCGCCATGGGGGTATTGGCAGCCTATGTGCACCGGCTCAAGACCGGCGAGGGCCAACGAGTTGATACCTCGTTGTTTGAGGCTGGAATCATTCACACGTATTGGCAGTCGGCGATCACCTTTGCGACCGGGGTGCCGTCAGCGCCGATGGGGTCGGCGCACCCGCTCAGCGCGCCCTATCAGGCGTTTGAAACCGCCGATGGCTGGATCACGGTGGGGGCCGCCAATCAGGCCAATTGGCTCAAGCTGCTACAGGCGTTGGATGCCCAAGCGCTTGCAGACGACCCTCGATTTTCGAGCAACGACGCACGTATGGGGCACCTGCAGGAACTCATCGAGGCGTTGGCACCCGTCTTCAAGAAGCGTAGGGTGACGGAATGGCTTGAGCGTCTGGAGGAAGCGGGAGTGCCGGCGGGACCAGTGCTGGATATTGCCCAGATGCATAACGAACCACAGACGCTGGCGCGAGAGATGGTATTAAAGGTTCCACATAGCCGTCTCGATCAAGTCGAGACGATCGGACACCCAGTTAAATTTTCAGCCACACCAGGGAGCATCGACCGCGGCGCGCCGGTCCTTGGCGAACATACCCGCGAGATCTTGGCTGAATATGGTTACTCGAAAGAGGAGATTGAAGACCTGATTGCTTCGGGCACCGCAATTGCGGCGTGAGCAGGTGCGCGGTTAGATTCTGAAACTTACATAGGTTTACCAAAAACAAGAGACGCAATCGATGACAAACACCAAACCTTTCGCCGGTGTACTATCGCCGGTGTTGATGCCCTTTACGCAGGATCTCAGTCCAAACACCGGGCGCTTTGTCACACATTGCCGCTGGCTACTGGAGCAAGGCGTCAATGGCTTAGCGGTTTTTGGCACCACCAGTGAAGCGAACTCACTCTCGGTGGGTGAGCGCATGCAACTACTCGATGCGCTGGTTGGTGACGGTATTCGTCCCGACTTGCTTATGCCGGGTACCGGTTGTTGTTCGCTTACCGACACCGTGCAACTCACGAGTCATGCTGTGCAGAACGGTTGTGGTGGTGTGTTACTGTTGCCGCCGTTCTATTACAAGGCCGTGAATGAAGACGGTCTTTTCGCGCATATCGCAGAAGTGATCGAACGCGTCGGCGATGATCGATTGCGTATCTACCTCTATCACTTCCCAGGTATTGCAGTCGTGTGTTACAGCCTCGATTTGATAGAGCGCCTGGTCAAGGCTTATCCATCTATTGTCATTGGTCTCAAAGACAGTTCGGGCGACTGGAGCAACACACAATCAGTCCTCAAGCAGTTTCCAGGTCTCGATGTTTTCCCGGGATCAGAGGTGTTCTTGTTGCCGGCGCTGCGCGCCGGTGGTGCCGGCTGTATCACCGCGACCGCCAACGTTAATGCCAGCGCGATCCGCAACCTATACGACCACTGGCAAACGCCGGAGGCGGAAACGCTCCAAGGCGATGTGTCCAGCCTACGCAAGATGATCGATGGTTATCCGATGATCCCGGCTCTCAAGCAGATCATCGCAAATTTCAGAAATGATCCATCCTGGTGTGCCCTGAGACCACCATTGATGGGACTAAGCGACGCTCAGGTCAGCACCCTCATGGCGAGCTTAGAGCAAAGAAAGTTTGCACTAGCCGCCTAGCGACGGGCAGGGGACGGGGCGTAACGTGTTCGGCACCAGTCTTCCGTTGGTACAGCGTGCCCTTGAGCACGATGATCAGATCGCGATTATCGATGGTCAGGGTAGTCATAGTTATGCCGATCTCCTGGTGAATGCGAGACAGATCGCTTCTTATCTGTTGGACGGCGAACCGGACCTGCAACAGGCGCGCATTCCTTTCATGGTGGCTTCGGCCTTTGAGTACGTAGCCACGCAATGGGGTATCTGGCTTGCGGGTGGCGTTGCGGTTCCGATTTGTCTCTCTTATCCGTCGCCCGAGATTGAGTACCTGCTGGCTGATAGCGAGCCTAAGATCATTATCTCCGATGCCGAATTCGCCAAGACACTGCGACCACTGGCAGACGCAAGGAATATTCGATTCGTTCTTGTCTCGGCGGCGCTGAAAATGGACGCACGACCACTGCCCGATGTCACGGTCGAGCGCCGTGCAATGATGCTCTACACGAGTGGTACCACTGGCAAGCCAAAAGGGGTTGTTATCAGCCATACGAATCTGCAGGCACAGATAGAAACCTTGATCGTCGCTTGGGCGTGGAAGCCCGATGACCACATCTTGCACGTACTACCGTTGCATCACACCCATGGCATCGTGAATGCGTTGCTATGCGCCTTGTGGGCAGGTGCACGTTGCGAAATGCTACCCAAGTTCGATGCCGAGCGTGTATGGCGACGTTTTCTGGAGGGCGGCATCACTTTGTTCATGGCAGTCCCGACCATTTACGTGCGATTGATCGCGGCGTGGGAAGCCGCATCTTCTGATGAGCAGAAACAGATGTCGCGTGCTTGTAAGCGTCTGCGTCTAATGATATCTGGCTCGGCCGCACTACCGGCCAGTGTCTTTGAGCAATGGCGGGAAATCTCGGGCCATACCCTACTAGAGCGCTACGGTATGACCGAGATAGGTATGGCCTTGGCGAATCTATTAGATGGTGAGCGCCGGCCAGGTTTTGTTGGCACACCCCTCCCGGGGGTTGAAGTCAGACTTGTGAGTGATCGTGGTAGACGGATCAGACGGCTGGGTAGGTCGGGTGAAATCGAAGTACGGGGTGCGAACGTTTTTATCGAGTATTGGCGCAAGCCGGATGCTACCCGCGATTCATTTCATCGCGACTGGTTCCGCACTGGTGATGTCGCCACGGTTGAGAATGGCTACTATAGAATCCTTGGCCGCGAATCCGTGGACATCATTAAGACCGGTGGATACAAAGTCTCTGCCTTGGATATCGAAGAAGTGCTGCGAACCCATCCAATCATCAAGGAGTGTGCGGTGGTGGGTGTAGATGATGAAGAATGGGGCGAGCGCGTTTGCGTCGCCATTGTTGTCGAACAGGCGGAGTCGTTCGATCTTGATCAACTCCGCGAGTGGGCCAAGGCGCGTCTGGCTCCGTACAAAATCCCTACCCGCATGAAGACAGTCGATGATCTACCGCGTAATGCTATGGGCAAGGTAACAAAGCCAGAGGTCAAGAAGCTCTTCAACTGCTAGCTCAACGGAATGGCTCCTGCATTGGTTTCGGTAGCCGTCTGACCGACTTCATAGCTTCCGACTTCCACTTTCGACCTCGGTCAACGAGGTCAGCCCAAGCATCCTTTACATCGTCTGGCCGGTCTTCCAGCAGCACTTCGAGTAACGTTTGGGCTTGCGCTAGATCTTTCTGCGCCTTGTCTCGTGCGGTGGTGTTGCGACGTTGGGCGATGATCAGCTTGTGGAGTGCATACCGCTCGGGTGTCGGTACGCGTACAAGTACCCCGCTGCCTGTGAGCACCGCCGCACGCATGGTGTCGGCTAATAGGAAGTCAAGAAATCGGAGGGGCTTGGCGTGTGCCCCTAGGCTTGGCAGCTCAAGCGCGACTCTTCTGGATTTGCCGACGAGCGGAGCCAGCACATCGACCCGAAGTTCTTGATCTGTTGTCCGCCAGCTAGTGGGGGGGCTCTTCGGATTTAGAGCTGGTATCTCGATGAACTTTTCGGCTTTCGCTAGGGCTTCACCAAGTTGTGGGTCGGCGGTGTCCGTAACGCCGAGCGAGACAGATGTATCCTGCGCAATGTCTACATCGCCGGTTAACGCAAGCTGTTGTTCTAGTCGCACGCCCAGTAGCGCGGAATAGCAGCGGAAAGCATGGGTACCGACCAATGTACCGTTTAATCGGAACACACCCGCGAGAGCTAACTCTTCGAGCACTCGCCCAGTGCGGCGGTCGGTCATGGGGTAGCCGGCGGATCGGAGTTGCCGGATAAGCGCCCGCCGTCTTTTTGCGACGTCTTTTGCTTCCATGGCTTGCGTTTTGAGCTTCTTCATTTGCGACAGCAGCTCGATAGTTTCGGGTCCGATATAGCGTTCATGGATGCGGTTCCCTATCCGACGCCTGAGATACCAATAGGGATTACCTTTGATTGTGCGTTTGACGAAGGAGCCCTCTTGCTCCATGAGCCCCTCGATTTCTGCTATTTGTAGCAGCTCGACTAGCTCGGAGTAGACTGCCTGTATTTGGATGCTGTAGCGCTGGATGTTCATTTTCGCGTTACCACACAAAACCCAGAGATTGTGTGGTAACAGTTACCACACAAAATGTCAAGACTGTGTGGTAACTTTGGGTGTTAGTTTATTGTGCCGAATATCGAGAGCATGATGGCAGAGAGATAGTTGTCACCTATGTGAATCACAATTATCGTCACTATCATCATGGCAACTATACTGCCTCGATAATCGCAGATATCGAAATTCTCTAAGGCATGCAGAGCCGCCAATTGCTCGAGAAGCTCGCAAAAGCATCGATGATCTACCGCGTAATGCTATGGGCAAGGTAACAAAGCCGGAGGTCAAAAACCTGTTTAAACCCTCTTGATGCGAAGCGTAATCCAACAAAGCGTAGTATTACCGGCGGCGGCCGATGCACTGTTTGATGCCTATCTCGACCCGGCCGAGCACGGAGCGATTACGGGGGCGGCAGTGACTATCGGGACCGAGGCAGGCGCTGACTTTCGAGCTTTTGATGGCGTACTCACGGGGACCGTCTTGGCTGTGATTAGCCCAAGGCTTATCGTGCAATCATGGCGATCGACCGCATTTAGAATTGATGACCCTGATTCCACTTTAATCTTGACCTTCATACCGGAGGGCAAACAAGGACGTATTGATCTGGTACACCTAGATGTCCCGGACCATGATTTTGATGACGTAAGTAAAGGTTGGGAAAAGTACTATTGGATGCCCTGGCGACAGTATTTGGAAAACCACTAACTCCGTAGGTTCCCACACACAATGACCGAGCGATCCTCATTACAGAAGGCTGCGTCAACCGATAAGGTCGGGTACGCAAACTTGATCTCACGTACGAAATCGGAATCCGAGAAGATCGAACTGACCGCGAGATGGATATTGCAAGAGTTCGAGACCTATTATTTTGAATCTCGACGTATTCCCGATTTAGCCAAGAAGGCGTTTGAGCAGCGAGACCCAAGAACCTCGCTCGCGCTAAGCAAGAAAAGACTTTCCATGTACAGCGTAAGCATCTATGACCTTGGTCTCGAGATAAAGGAAGCCTTTCCGCTCGTCGCCGAGAACAAGCATCTCTGGGACGAGGTGCAAGCGTACTACATGCCGCTTATAGAAGGTCGCTATGAAGCGGATCTTGCATTTGCGTATAGCCACTCGGTACGGCGAAAAATTGACCAAGGCGAATGGAAGCCGGTCGAATACGCCTTTGGCACTTCGAGCAATATGGCCTCTGACCTTCCCGCCAACGTTTACCATAGTTTTCCGGGTGGGGATGAAATAAGCGCGGAGACGATCACCAAAATTCTGAAGGTCCCCAAATTCTCGACGCTATATAGAAATTTCGCCAAGGACGCTACATTGGTTGCAGAACGGGTCAATTATATTCTTAGTCGTCGCGATCAAGTTCAAGCTATCCAACACATCGAGGTGATAGATGCCGGTTTCTATCGAAATCGCGGTGTATATATCGTAGGACGCATAGTCTTGGAGCGGGGAAGTCCTGTTCCGCTCATCATCGCCCTGTTAAACGATGACAATGGTATCTACGTCGATGCGGTTCTGAATACCGAGGCCGATGCCCACAATCTTTTTAGCTCGACGCTCGCAAACTTTCACGTGACGAATCCCTACTACCATGAACTCGCGACTTTCCTCCATAGCATCATGCCCAAGCGGCCGTTGGGGCTGCATTATTCGACGATCGGTTTCAACCACGTTGGCAAAGTTGCTGTAATGAGTGAGCTGCAAGATGAGTTGGCTAGGACAAATGAGGTTTTGGAAACGGCTATCGGTTTTCGAGGCACGGTTGCAATTGGATTTTCGGCCCCTACCTCTGCGTATAACCTTAAGGTAATTCGCGATAAACCCACCGCTAATTACAAGTGGGGGAAGTTCGAAGGGATAGACTTTGTATTGCAAAAATATGGCAGAGTCCATGAAATCAACCGCACCGGTAGCATGTTGGACAATATTATCTATTACAATCTCAAGCTTGACGAAGCTTGGTTCGATCCGACGCTACTCGAAGAGCTTCTGCGGGAAGCTAGCAAAAGTGTTTTCTTACAAGGTGACGCCGTAGTTTTCAAATACCTAATCGTCCAGCGCAGAATGACACCTCTGCCGGTCTTTCTAGAAACTGCCTCACCAACAGACGCAGAGATTGCGATTGTCAATCTGGGGTACTGTATTAAGAACAATGCGGCAGCAAACATTTTCAACAAGGATCTCGACGCTAGAAATTATGGCGTTAGCCGGATGTTGAAGGTGTTTCTGTATGACTATGATGCATTGGAACCGTTTGTCGATGTTAAGATCAGAACCAACCAAGATGTTGTCTACGGCGAAGAGGACGCACCAAACTGGTATTTTGAAGATGGTGTCGTTTTCCTACCGGAGGAAATCGAAGCAGGCCTGAGAATTCCGAATAGACCGTTGGTCGAGCTTTTTCGTGAAGTCCATGGCGATCTCTTGACGACAGAGTATTGGCAGCGTATCCAGAACGATTTGCGGGCGGGAAGGGTGCCTAGCCTGCGTGTGTATTCAGAAAGTCGAAAGCTGGTGCGATAATTCAGGAGCGAGTATTTTAGGTGAAGGTAGTACCAGAGGTTTCATTGTCTCAGGGTGTCATGCTCCTGGACGGCGGTATGGGGTAGGAGCTTCGCCGTCGTGGCGTGCAGGGGACAAACACCCTTTGGTCAGCGTATGCAGTGATAAGTGCTCCAGACATCGTGCAGGCGGTTCACCAGGATTACATCAAGGCAGGCGCGTGAATTGTCGGCGGTTGTTGCGAAGTGGGGCCTGCCTACATCGCCCGCCTGCACGAGCACATTCGGGCGGCCCTGACGACACCGGCACGGATATGACGTGAAAGTACCAGATAAAAAGGGAAAACGCTTCCCAGAAATCGCTGATGGCAAGAGTCACAGTGCTGATGGAAGATTCTATAAAGAGGAGGTGCAGCTCGCTTCGCGTAATCGAGGCATGCCGCTTGAAGCACTTCGTTATGCGGTCACCCCTGTGGGTATGCACTATTTGCTCTCACACTTTGACATCCCCGATGTACACGCCGAGACCTGGCAGCTAACTGTAAATGGATTGGTTGCGAATCCGATAGCGCTAAGTCTTGACGAGATTATTAAACGCCCTGCGGTGACCCAGACCATCACCATGGAATGCGCTGGCAATGGACGCGCCTTGCTTGAACCCCGTTATGTGAGTCAACCGTGGTTTACCGAAGCGCTTGGAACGGCGGAATGGACCGGTACACCATTGCGTAGAATCTTGACCGAAGTGAGGGTGGATGCTGAGGCAGTGGAAATTGTCTTTACTGGCCTAGATCAAGGTGTCGAGGATGACGAAGTCCATTATTATCAACGTAGCTTGACGGTTGAAGATGCGATGCGCGAAGAGGTGTTGTTGGTCTACGCGATGAATGGCGAGCCCTTGCAACCACAGCATGGTTATCCACTACGTCTAGTGCTACCGGGTTGGTACGGTATGGGCAACGTTAAGTGGCTCAGCCGTATCGAAGCGGTGGCGGCGCCCTTCAAGGGACACTATATGGAAAAGGCCTATCGATACACGCAGACTGAGGACGAACAGGGTGAACCCGTTACGCTAATGAAGGTACGGGCCCTCATGGTGCCTCCCGGCATCCCAGATTGGCAAACGCGCCAACGATTGGTAAAAGCAGGCCCGGTGAAGCTGATGGGAAGGGCGTGGGCGGGCCGATCAAGCGTCACGAGTGTCGAGGTTAGTATGGACACTGGCATCACCTGGTTGCCGGCTGAGCTAGAGCCGCAAACTCTCGGCTACGCATGGCAGGCCTGGTCTTTCAGTTGGCGAGCGGAATGCGGCCGACATGTGCTGTGTGTGCGTGCCACCGACGCCGAGAATAATACTCAACCCATCAACCAGGCCTGGAATTTCCAGGGCATGGGTAACAACATGGTTCAACGCGTCGATGTGCTCGTCGAATCGTCGCCTGCTTAAGCACTCGCTGCTTCTAACTTTTCTCCCCTGGCCGCACCGTGGCGCCCCAGTTCACTGCCGAGGTAGGCTGCTATCACGTACATCCCCGGGGCTATTGCCTTGGTTTCTGCCCGGGCGTTGTAGTTTGTATTGGTATTGATATCGTACGTAAAAATGTTGTCATTACGATCGATGATAAATTCAACACCGGCAATGTCGATGCCATTGGCCTTGAGGAAACGCTCGTAGCGCTCAATGATGGGGTGCACGAAATCCGTGATGATTTCGAACTTCGACTTGTTTATCTCGGTCGTCGGGCAGTAGGCGTCGTCGATCTGGCAATCGTCAGCCGGGCATAGCTCGAAGCCCTCCGACGTATCGACGCGCACCGCATAGAGAAACTTACCACCAACAAACTCGCAGCGCGTGATAAACAATTCCGGTGACTCTATGTACTGTTGTACAAGCGTGATACCGTCGATTGGTACCTCGAAATCAGGACCGTGCACATATTCTTTAAGCGCTTCGGTGTTCTTGAAAAGCTTAACCCCCAGTCCTTTGCCGGCGCGATTGTGTTTAGTGATAAAGGAACAATCGAACGCCTGTGCGGCATCGATAATCGCCTTGCTGCCAACGGCAGCCACCGTGTGTGGCGTACGAATCCCATGCGCCTCTAGCGCTGCATATTGAGCAACTTTACTGATCTCGAGTTGTAACGCGCGGCTTGAATTGACCACTCGTCGGCCATGGCCTTCCAGCCAAGCCAATACGGCGGCTGTGTATTCTGGCGCGTAACGGTGACCGCGTGTGTGCGACGACGCGCTCATGCGATTATAGAAGACGCCCGCCGGGGGTGCCTTCGACAAGTCGAAGTGTCCATCGTCCAAAAACCATTCCTGGAACGGAAGCCCCAGACGATTGAGCTGCGCCCGTAGCGGCGCCGTCCATTCATCATTTTCGTGAATTATGTAGATCTGTGACATGTAAGGCTTATTCCTTGGGTCTATTGTTTACAGGCAACGATGGAACGTTCCGTCCTCGGGACGGGAGGCTTTGGGGAATACCGCGGAAGTAAAAGAGGCTGGGGCTAGTAAAATTCTATTTGCTCAAACCAACATCATGTCCACGAGCATTCCCCTAGCTACACGCGCAGGGACAACACATCGCGTCGCACATACAAATAGCGTTGGTGTGAACGAGACTCATGCGGCGATCCTATCAGCGTCGTGAAACGTGTGCAATGCGGTCGGCCGACGATATTTCAACACGATTGATATGGTATGAACCATAAAACGCTAAGATCACCGCTAAAATAACATTCTGTTCTAACGATATAACATATTGTTCTATCAGTTGGCGTGGCTGACACTGCCACACTGTCTGCCGGCCACCGCACGCTATTTCGCCCTTTTCGCTACCGATCCGGTGTTGCCGTCGCTATTAGTTGAATGCCCCCTTGAATCATGATCGTTGTGACAATTGTCACATGCGGGCCACAGTCATCGTAGCGAACAAGGCCGGCGTGCCTATACTGATATTGAATCCGCCGTAACAGGAGAAAACATCTGGCGATGGGTAGACACGAATACAGTATGCCTAACGAGAATAGCGGAGAAGTTTTAAGCGCCTGGGGTTTTGTGGCCGCTTGCCTCCTAGTTCCGTTTGTCTTGTCTGTCGTCTAGGACGCTTCAATCAAACGCCTGTGATCCTGTACTTGCACTAGCCGCAGAATAGGCGAAGCCCGTTTCCGGCTGGCGCTCGCGAGAATTCAGGCTCATAATGAGTCGGCACATAAACGCAGTATCAGTCATCCCCTTTTCGCGAGAACCTGCCAAATCGGCAAGGAGGCGGTGTCATGATACAGGTGATGATTGCTCATAGTACGAAGTCGATGGGGCTACCATGCCGGTCCTGCTTTTTACGACTCACGTCTACCATTATTTCTTTCTCTCGCCAGTGACCACCGATCTCTTTGCCCGCCAAGCCAAAGACCCAACGCTGACTCGGGCCCAAGCCCTACAGCAAGCCATGCTCCAACTCATCGACGGCCCCGGGCGCACCGATGCCCAAGGCAAGACGCTTTTCTCCTACGCCCACCCCATCTTCTGGGCACCATTTACGTTGGTGGGGGATGGGGGTTAATTGAGAAAACGTCAGCATGAGAGCGACTAGACAGAAACAAAACAGACTTGCCTTAACCTTCGTGCTTGTCGGCGCTGTGCTCAGCCTGGGGGCGAGCTTTGCCAGACAGCCGATTGAGGACATCAAGGACATCGTCGGTACCTGGAAAGGCACCTACACCGATAGCAGTAAGGACCGCGTGATTCTGATCATAACCGAGGACGGCGCCTACGAAGGTCGAGTGGGCAAGGCGCCCCTTACGGGGACACTTCGCATCTTCAGCGGCAACCTCGAGTACCAAGAGACGGGCGACCCGCGCATCACGTTTAGCTTATACGAGCGCCGCAAAGAACGCCTCCTGCGCGGCTTCGATGAGGCGGGTGCGTTCAAACTTTCGCTGAAGCTCGTGAACAAACGCGCCAAGCTCTCCCTCGAAGACCCCAGATTTGTCACGATCGGCGTCGAAGGCGAGACCTTCACACAACCCCCCCGCACGATCGATGACATTCGGGAGTTAGTTGGCACGCCACCCCGGGTGCCGGCTAACTGCAGGCAAATCCAAGCCGAGCGGTACGAAGCACTTGATGTTGCATTCGAGGGCGTTGGAGAAGGTCCCAGCACATTTGCAAACCTGGTGCGAGTAAGCCCCTTCATGGTGGCAACGGAATGGGAGCTGGCACGTGGTAATTTCAAGCGGACCATCGCCTTGATTAATCAGGCAATTCGGAAACTTCGCGGGCAGTGGCTGGCGTGGGGCAGGGCTAGCCTGTATGTGTTGCTTGCCCGCATCGAAGCCGCGGTCGGCGATATTGAGGCAGCGGAGGCTGACTTCGCCCGCGCCCGAAAGCAGTGGCGCAAGGTGCTACGAGTGGCTGCGGGCAGCAGCTGGAGAAGTCCGTGGAGAGAGGAGACAAGAATTTACTGGCACGGCGGTGGCAGCGGCAGGTGGATCGTTAAGAGACAGTACGAGTTGTCTACCGCCATCAGTGAGGCCGCGCTTGCGCAGGCCCGTGGCGAGCTTGCTTTGGCGGAAGATCGCTATCGAGAGGCGCTCGCAGGACAGCGCTACGCGGGGGGCACAGGGGGAAATCAAGGCATGCCCTCGATGATCGTTTACGACGATACGGACCAGCTCAGCGCCGAGCTTGCCGCTAACCTGCTGCAACAAGGTCGCCTCCCTGAGGCCGAGCGCCACGCCCGTGACGCAGTGAAGGAGGCCTTTACTTACCGGTCCCAATCACGAAAGTTTAGCGCGCGCTCGGCGCAGCTCGTCATTCAACTCACTTCGGTCTACCTCGAACTGGGCCGGCTCGATGATGCCGAGTACCTGGCCCGCCTCGCCATCACCATGCACGCCATCGATTGTGCGCTGCCTGACTCG